>ERZ838225.8-NODE-8-length-327295-cov-147.440805_pt1 | contig 327295 bp, 278 predicted proteins | sample MGYA00519684_ERZ838225 | MGnify/ENA primary metagenome ERZ838225 (study PRJEB31850, sample SAMEA3708829) | human gut metagenome | biome: human gut; feature: human-associated habitat; material: faeces | place: China | collected 2014 ... | reverse complement strand
CTTCATCTACAGTATGTTCTTCTGAATAATGCCGGACTTCTTCTACAAGCTGTGCTGAAACACCTTCCTGCTTCAAAAACTCAATCAGATTATTCAATACCAACACCCCTTTAACTGTTTTTTTATATTTTAATTATATTCTTTTTATTTATTTATTTCAAAACTTTCTTTGATATTTTCAATAATATCATATTCTTCACTTACAATACTACTCGCATCATTGGTTGCATGATTGATATTTTCAAAATATCCGAGCAGACCGTTAATCGTTGTAACGCTTTCTGCCGCTGCATTCGTACCGGTTGTAATTTTTTCATCTACCTGCTTTGTCATATCGGTAAGCCATTTTAATATATCCTGTATATTACCTGCTGATTTTGCACTTTCTTCTGATAAGGCACGGATTTCATCTACAACCACGGCAAATCCTTTTCCGTGTTCGCCTGCTCTTGCTGCTTCAATTGAAGCATTGAGTGCTAACAGATTGGTCTGTGATGCAATGGAATTAATTTCCCCGAGAATATCTGTAATATGTTTCATTTCGGTCAGCAGTGCACCGGTCGTCTTGTGCGCAGCGCCAACTGTATTTTCAACAGACATTATAGTGCTTTTCGCCTCTTCAACTGCTGCATTTCCCTTATTAACAGCGTCTTTCACATTATCAAATCCCTGCTCCAGCTGTCCGGCAAGTTCATTGTTTCTATGAACTTCTTCTGTTGCCGCATTGACCTTATCCATCACCGTTACCGTTGACTTCACAGATTCTTCTACAATCTGAGCCATCTGTGCAGCTGCCGAGTTGACATTGGCACTGCCGTAGACTGTTTCCAGCCAGTCCTGCGGCAAAAACAGAATTCGAAATGCCTGCAGCACGAATTCCACCGTGTGAACAAATTTAACACATAAAACTCTTAATAAACGCAAAAAACAGACATATGCAATGCTGCAAATACGTTATTTCCTATAAATTCAAGTATTATTTACCACTTCCGACCATAAATTCTGCCTGAGCGGAATGGTTCCTGTCAATGTCAGGCTTCTTGTATCCGGCTGGCTTCCGCCAATATAAACGGTATAGCCCGCATCGGTAAAATATATCTGCCCATTTTCATCGTAGAGTTCAAAAGCCTCTTCTGATAACCAGACCGTTACCTGCTTTTCTTCCCCCGCCTTTAAAAAGACTTTGCCAAAGCCCTTTAACTGCGGATTCGGACTGCCATCACACAAAGCCTTTACATAAACCTGAACGGTTTCGGCACAGTCAAAGTTTCCGGTATTGCACACACGCACCGAAACCGGAAGCTGTATTTTTTCTCCGGCTTTCATTTTCTGAAACGTCTGCCTGCCTGCGCCACATTCCATATTATCATACGAAAATGAAGTATAAGTAAGTCCGTAGCCAAACGGATACAATGCTTCCTGCTTCATATAGCGGTAAGTTCTGTTTTTCATGGAATAATCCGTAAATTCCGGCAGTTCTTCCGTGCTTTTATAAAATGTAACCGGCAGATGTCCCTGTGGGCTGACTTCCCCAAATAAAATCCTTGCCACCGCACGTCCGCCCTGAGCACCCGGATACCAACACTGCATGACCGCCGCGGCACGCTCCTGTGCCGTGTTAACCGCCAGCGCACTGCCCGATAACAGTAGGACAACGACAGGTTTTCCACTGTCTAATGCCGCTTCAAGAATCTGGTTCTGCTCTCCCGGAAGCTTTAAGTCCGGCTTATCGCCGCTTGCAAAATCATTGCCCGCATCGCCTTGTTCACCTTCAATACCTGCGTCCAGTCCCAGACACAGAATGACAACATCGCTCATTTCTGCCATTTCACGCACCTCGGCAATGCGGTTCTTCTTCCAGTTTTCTTTATACAAATCACAGCCCTCGGACACCAGCACCCGGACCGAATCCCCAACATAATCCTGTATGCCCTCGGAAATTGTAATGTAACGCGATGCCGTCCCTTCATAATTGCCGACAAGCGCTCTCCTGCTGTCTGCATTCGGTCCAATCACTGCGATTGTCCGGAGTTTTTCCCGATTCAGCGGCAGAATCCCGTTATTTTTTAATAGAACAAATGTTTTCTCTGACACACTTTCGTTGAATTCACGCATTTCTACGGAATCTACAACAGAATACGGAATTTTGTCGTAAGGATTGTCCGGCAGCTCCTTATCCTGTTCCATGCCCAGCTTCAGCCGGGTGGTATACAGATTCGTCACCGCCGCCCGCAGTCTGCTCTCCGGAACCATACCGCGCGAAACCGCTTCCGAAAGGTGCAAATACATATGTCCGCAGTTTAAATCACAGCCGTTATTCATCGCCAGAGCCGCCGATTCCACGGCATCTTTTGTTACCATGTGATGCTGGTAAAAATCGCGCAGTGCAAAGCAGTCCGACACCACATGCCCTCTAAAATGCCACTCATTCCGCAAAATGTCTGTAAGCAGGGTCTTACTGCCACAGCACGGCTCGCCGTTTACGCGGTTATACGCGCCCATGACTGCTTCGGGCTTTGCCTCTTTAATACAGGCATGAAACGCGGAAAGATATGTTTCATACAAATCTTTTTTTGTAACCTCGGCATTGAAGCTGTGGCGCAGTCCTTCCGGACCGGAATGTACCGCAAAATGCTTAACACACGCCGCCGATTTTAAGTAATGTGCATCATGTCCCTGCAAACCCTTTATGTAGCGGATTCCAAGCCGCGCTGTCAGATACGGGTCTTCGCCGTAAGTTTCATGACCGCGTCCCCACCTTGGGTCCCGGAAAATATTGATATTGGGCGCCCAAAAGGTCAATCCCTTGTAGCGCCCGACATCTCCGTATTTTTGCTGCATGTTAAATTTGGCACGTCCTTCCGTAGACACGGCATCGGCAACCTGCTCCATTAAATCTTCATCAAATGCTGCCGCAAGCCCGATTGCCTGCGGAAAAACCGTCGCCGTGCCGGCTCTTGCCACACCGTGCAGTCCTTCATTCCACCAGTCATATCCTTTAATATTCAGCCGTTCAATCGGTGGCGCACTGTTTAACGTCTGGTCTGCCAGTTCCTCAATTGTCATCTGCGAAACCAGTTCTTCCGCCTTCTTACGGTACAAATCGCACAGTTCTTCATTTTCTGTTAATTCCGTCTGATGATTTTTCATATTAAGCCCCATTCCGCAGGCGATTTCTCATCTGCTGTTCTTTCTTTCATCATAGCGGAATTATCATGGAATCTCAACGTAAATTTTGCGCTGCATTTTTACATAAGTAAACAGCTTTTATAAAAGCTCATCTTTTTACTTTAAAAGCACTCATTCCCGGATAAGCTGCCGCACTGCCAAGCTGTTCTTCAATGCGTAACAGCTGGTTGTACTTTGCAACACGCTCTGAACGCGAAGGTGCACCGGTCTTAATCTGGCAGGTATTTAATGCCACTGCCAGATCGGCAATCGTGGTATCCTCTGTTTCACCGGAACGATGGGATGCAATCGCTGTGTAACCGGCTTCGTGTGCCATTTTAATAGCTTCCAGTGTTTCAGATACAGAACCAATCTGATTTAATTTAATCAGGATTGAATTGCCGCAGCCCAGTGAAATACCCTTTGACAGACGCTCTGTATTCGTTACAAATAAATCATCACCTACAAGCTGTACCTTATCGCCAAGTTCTGCCGTCAGCTTTTTCCAGCCTTCCCAGTCTTCTTCGTCTAACGCATCTTCGATCGATATAATCGGGTATTTTTCAACCAGCTTCTTCCAGTGTTCAATTAATTCTTCTGAGGTATAAACCGTTCCTGCCTTCGGAAGCTTGTATTTTCCCTTTTCTTTGGTCTTCCATTCGGAAGAAGCCGCATCCATGGCAATCATGAAATCTTTTCCCGGTTCATAGCCAGCTTTTTTTACGGCTTCAAGAATCGTTTCGATAGCTTCTTCATCGGATGCAAGCGCCGGTGCAAAACCGCCTTCATCACCGACAGAAGTTGCCAGTCCTCTTTCCTTTAAAATAGAGGCCAGCGCATGAAATACTTCCGAGCACCAGCGCAGACCTTCTTTAAAAGACGGTGCGCCGACCGGCATTACCATAAATTCCTGTACATCCAGTCCTGATGATAAAGCATGACAGCCGCCGTTTACAATATTCATCATCGGCACCGGAAGTCTGTTTCCGCTGACACCGCCTAAGAACCGATACAGTGGAATATCCAATGCTGTCGCAGCAGCTCTACAGCATGCAATAGATACGGCAAGAATCGCATTTGCCCCCAGCTTGGACTTGTCCTTTGTTCCGTCTGCCTCAATCATTGCCTTATCAACGGCATAAATATCAGAAGCGTCCAGTCCGCTTATCGCCTCGTTGATAATTGTATTGATATTTTCTACGGCTTTTTGTACACCTTTCCCCAAATATCTGCTCTTATCGCCGTCACGCAGCTCCAGTGCTTCAAATTCACCTGTCGAAGCACCGCTTGGCGCTGTTCCTCTTGCAACCGTTCCGTCTGCGAGATAAACTTCCGCTTCTACTGTCGGATTGCCTCTTGAATCCATAATTTCACGTCCAATAACCTTTTCAATCTCTAAATAATCCATACTGACCTCTTTCTGAGCGATTTTATCACGAAGGCGTTTTCTCGTCTGCCACAGTCTGTCCCACGGACTGCAACAGTTACGCTGTAAGTTTAGCAGTCTTACAGTTTCCTTTTATCCTGTATTATGGACAATCCTGTATATTTTATCCAAAATATTTAAAAGCTTTGCTCTTATAATAAAAGTACCGCAGAAAACATACTCCTACGTTTTCTGCGGCACTTCTGCCTACTGATATTCTATCTGTATTTTTGTTCTTTTTGCAAATATTTTTACAAACAACCGAGCAGCACTATAAGCCGGGTTATGTATCAGATGATTATCTATCTAGACCTGCTGTTACCAGCAGGCTCAAGCAACCTACCTAAAGCACGACGGGCCGCCGTATCGCTTTTATTCGGTCTTGCTTCGGATGGGGTTTACATCTGCCGCTTCTGTTACCAGCCGCGCGGTAGTCCCTTACACTGCCTTTCCACCCTTACCAGCATATGCTGGCGGTTTATTTCTGTTGCACTAGCCTTGGAGTCACCTCCACCGGACGTTATCCGGCATCCTGCCCTATGAAGCCCGGACTTTCCTCACCTGCTGCCTTTCGGCAATTGCAGCCGCAATCATCTGTGCTACTCAGTCTTTTTTAGTTTGTATTTTCTTTTACCATACGGAATACATCAATACGGAACTGGGCTTCTTTGCCAAGTCCTACAAAACGGCAGCCGTACTCCGTGCCGTCTTCGTCCTGTGATGCAATCCGCACGACTTCAATAACGGTTTCAATTTTATCACATCCGCTCATTTCAAGCAACATGTCATAAAAAGAATGTAACGGCAGAACGTCTTTTGTTTTAAATGCAATTCCACCGCTTGATACATTCGTTGCATGAACAGCAATAAATTCTCCCTTAGTATCCTTATCTGTAATCGGACGAATTGATAAATTTGCTTCTACATCAATTCTTTTTGTTCTTCTTCTTTCATCACCCATAAGTACTCCCCCTGTTATGATCCTTAAAAAGTAAACTTTTAAGTTACTTTATTAACATAGCATCTCCAAAACTGAAAAACCTGTACTTTTCCTTTACGGCTTCTTCATACGCCGCAAGCACGTGTTCCCTGCCTGCCAGTGCTGAAACCAGCATCACCAGTGTGGATTCCGGCAGATGGAAATTGGTAATCAGGCTGTCAATAACCTTAAACTGATATCCCGGATAAATAAATATCTGGGTCCAGCCGCTACATGCCTTTACTGTACCGTCTTCTGTCCCGACAGATTCCAGTGTACGTGTACTTGTCGTACCGACTGCAATAATTTTTCCGCCGTTTTTGCGCGCCGTATTAATCTTGTCTGCTGCTTCCTGTGTCACCGTATAAAATTCTGAATGCATATGATGCTCCAGAATGTTTTCTGTCTTTACCGGACGGAATGTTCCAAGTCCGACATGCAACGTGACACGGGCAATTTCAATACCCTTCTCCTGTATCTTTTCCAGCAGTTCTTTTGTAAAATGAAGACCCGCTGTCGGTGCCGCCGCAGAACCTTCATGCTTTGCATAAACGGTCTGGTAACGGTTCTTATCCTCCAGACGGTGTGTAATATACGGTGGAAGCGGCATCTGACCCAGTTCATCAAGTATTTCTTCAAAAATACCGTCATAAGTGAATTGTATCATACGATTGCCTTCTTCTACAATATCCACAATCTCTCCAATTAATTTTCCGCCGCCAAAGCTGATCTGTGTACCGATTTTTGCCTTTTTACCCGGCTTTACAAGCACTTCCCATGTGTCTTTTAAATCCTGCTTGCGGGTAAGCAAAAGCACTTCGATTGCCGCGCCCGTTCCTATCTTTTCTCCAATCAGTCTTGCCGGAATAACCTTTGTATCGTTAATGACCAGACAATCTCCCGGATTTAAGTAATCAATCACATCTTTAAAAATTTTGTGCTGTATTTCCCCTGTCTTTTTATCCAGTACCATCAGTCTGGAACTGGAACGGTCTGACAGCGGGTCCTGTGCAATCAGCTCCTGTGGCAGATCATAATAAAAATCATGTAAATTCATTGATTCCATATGCTGCTCCATTCCTATCTTTTTTCCGCTTCGCGGCAGTTAGCTTTTCTGCCGCAGAACGGGCTGTTTTTTATTTATAATTAAGAACGAAGTTCAATGCCCATGCCGGAAAGGTCTTCTAAAATCTTTTCCATAATCGGCTGGATATCTTTATCTTCTAATGTTCTGTCCTTTGCACGGAAAGAAATGGTATAAGCTACAGACTTGAAACCTTCCTTAATCTGTGCACCTTCATAAATATCAAACAGGTTATATTTTTCAAGAAGCTTTCCGCCTCTCTTTTCAATAATCTTTTCTACTTCACCGACAAGTACCGTCTTTGGCATTACCATACTGATATCTCTTGTAACAGCAGGGAATTTTGCAATGCCTTCATACTTTCTGTCAAATGAAGCAAACGGTAAAATTTCCGGTAAATCAAGTACAGCAATATATGTTCTCTCGCCCAGTCCATAGGTGTCTGCAACGTCCGGGTGTACTTCACCGAGATAACCGATTACAGTATCTTTGTAAAGAATCTCTGCCTGACGTCCCGGATGTAAAAATGTCTTTCCGGCTTCCGGATCATATTCCGGTCTTGCACTCATACCGATTTTTTCTAAGAATTCTTCTACAACACCCTTCATTGTAAAGAAATCGCCGTCGCCGTAGAAGCCCAGTGTGAACTGTACTCTCTCATCCGGAAGGTCTTCTCCTTCTACCGGAACATAAACCTTTGCCAGTTCATAAAGCTTTACATCTTTATTTCTACGGTTGTAGTTGGTTGCAAGCGAATTCAGCATTCCGTTTAACGGCAATGTTCTCATAATGGAGAAATCTTCTCCTAACGGATTGGAAATGACAACTGTCTTTCTTTCCTCTGCATCTGCTGCCAGCTTTAACTTATCAAATACCTTCGGACTTTCAAATGAATAAGTCATTGCCTGTGAGAATCCGCAGAACTGTGCGATTTCTCCGGCTACATCTTCCACTCTCTGCTTGAAGGAAATCTTACCCATTGTAGAAGCTCCGTGTGGCAGTGTTGTAGGAATATTGGCATATCCGAAAAATCTTGCAACTTCTTCCGCAATATCCGCTGTTCTTAATAAATCCTGACGGAACGTCGGAATAATCAGTTCCTGCTTTGCTTCATCATAGTCTAATTCAAGCATCTTAAAGTATCCAAGCATTTCTTCCACGGAAACATTTGTACCCAGTAGTGCATTGATTCTTTCCGGTTCAAACGGCACTCTGACTCTTTCCTTCTTATTCGGATATACGTCAACCACGCCGCCAACAATTTCACCGGCTCCAAGTTCTTCGATTAACTGGCATGCTCTGTTCATTGCCGCCAGTGCATTTTCAGGATCTAAGCCCTTTTCAAACTTACCGGAAGCATCTGTACGAAGACCCAGGCGCTTTGTTGCCTTTCTGATATTTGTGCCGTCAAAGGTTGCAGCTTCAAATAACATGGTCTTTACGTCATCCGTAATCTTGGAATTTTCACCGCCCATGATACCTGCAAGACCGACAGCCTTTTCACCGTCACAGATCATCAGCATATCAGAATCAAGTGTTCTTTCCTGTCCATCCAATGTCATGAACTTCTCACCGTCTTTGGCACGTCTTACAACAATCTTACCGCCTGCAAGGGTGTCATAATCATAAGCGTGCATTGGCTGACCGTATTCTTCCATAACGTAGTTTGTAATATCCACGATGTTGTTAATCGGACGGATACCTGCTGATGCCAGTCTGCGCTGCATCCACTTCGGTGACGGAGCAAGCTTGATATTCTTTACAAGTCTTGCGGTATAACGGCTGCAGAGGTCTGTGGCTTCCACATCAACCTTTACATAATCGTTAATGTCTTCTGCGTTGCCTGTTTCTGTTACAACCGGCGGTGTAAACGGCTTTCTGAAGGTTGCCGCTGCTTCCCTTGCAATACCGATAATACTGTAGCAGTCTACACGGTTGTTTGTAATTTCATATTCAAATACGGTATCATCCAAACCGAGATAGTGAACGGCATCTTCTCCAACCTGTGCATCATCACCTAAAATGTAAATGCCGTTTTCCGGTGCATCCGGATAAAATTCACGGGAAGAACCGAGTTCTTCAATGGCACACATCATACCGAAGCTTTCTACACCTCTTAACTTACCCTTTTTAATCTTAATGCCGTCTTCCGGAAGTGCGCCGCCGTCATGACCACCTGCCACACGTCCGCCATCTAATACAACCGGTACTTTCTGTCCTGATGAACCCACCGGAATATTCGGTGCGCCTGTTACAATCTGAACAGTTTCACTGCCGACATTCACCTGGCAGATTACCAGCTTATCTGCATCCGGGTGCTTTTCGACCGATTCAATCTGTCCGACAACGATTTTATCAAGATTTTTGTCAAAAGCGGTAAAATTTTCCACCTTTGTTCCCGAAAGTGTCATTGCGTCCCTGAATTCCTGGTCTGTTACTTCCAGTCCCGGAACCATTGCCTTAATCCAATTTAATGATGTATTCATGATTCAATATCCTTTCCTCGTATCCAATTTCTTTGCTGTCTTACAGCCGTCGTTCTTTTTAGAACTGTTTTAAGAATCTTACGTCATTTTCATAGAGAAGTCTCATGTCATCAATTTCATACTTCAGCAACGCAATTCTTTCCAAACCGATTCCGAATGCAAATCCTGTATATTTGTTCTGGTCAATACCGCTCATTTCAAATACATGCGGGTGAATCATACCACAGCCAAGAATTTCAATCCAGCCTTCGCCCTTACACATACGGCAGCCTTTACCGCCGCACTTAAAACATGTCACGTCCATTTCTGCACTTGGCTCTGTAAATGGAAAATGATGAGGACGGAATTTTACTTTTGTTTCCGGTCCGAATAACTCTCTTGCGAATTCAGCCAGTGTTCCTTTTAAATCTGCAAATGTAATACCCTCATCAATAACCATGCCTTCAATCTGATGGAAGCATGGAGAATGGGTTGCATCGACTTCATCTGCACGGAATACCCTGCCCGGCGCAATCATACGGATCGGCAGCTTGCCTTTTTCCATTTCACGGACCTGAACCGGTGAAGTCTGGGTTCTCAGTACAACTTTATCATTAATATAAAATGTATCCTGTTCATCTTTTGCCGGATGATTTGCAGGGATATTTAACGCTTCAAAATTGTAATAATCATATTCTACTTCCGGTCCTTCTACGACTTCATAACCCATGCCGACAAATATTCTCTTTACTTCATCGAGTGCAACAGTGTTTGGATGTCTGTGTCCGACATTGTTTTTCTTTGCCGGAAGTGTTACGTCAATCACTTCGCTCTTTAACTGGACTTCACGCATTTTTGCGGAAAGTTCCTTTTTCGCGTTTTCCAGTACTTCCTCAATTGCCTGCCTGGTTTCATTTACGATTTGTCCAACTGCCGGTCTGTCCTGAGGTGCAACGTCTTTCATGCCCTTTAAGACTTCTGTAAGTTCTCCCTTTTTACCCAGGAAAGAAACTCTTACCTCATTTAATTTTTCAAGTGAATCAGTGGAATTAATCTGGGCTAATGCCTTTTCTCTGATTTCATGCAGTCTTTCTTTCATCATTTTCTTTTCCTCCAATTGCAAAACCTAACTTTTATTTTATCATATGACTACAAATTGGCAAGCAGTTTTTACTGATTTCTTACGTTTTTACTCTCAAACTGCTCAATAATATGGATTGCTTCGTCCATACAGTCGGGATTACGGACCGCTGCCTCTTTAATATTCTTCTTTGCTTCCTCAATCCTGTTTTCGTTATATTCTATCTGTTTGCGCAGTTTCTGGCGCTGTGTATTCAAATCGTGCCGCACTTCCACCATATCCTTGCTGTATACAAGGGCCCGTACCTGTGACAGCCACAATTTGGCATCATAGAGTCCGAGTTTTTTAAGTAAATCCAGTAAATCTTCTTCTGCTTCACTTAATTTGGTCGTCATCTGTACAATCTTGCGCTGCTCATTTTTCATGTCCATATAAACTTCATATTTCTTTGACAGTTCATACGAACTTCTGACATGATATTTATGATATTCATAATCAAGCGTATTGGCTGCGTTGATATACTTAATCTTTGTTTTATTCAGTAATGTCGTAGCTTTATTGAGTTTGATTTCCGTCACCAGAACCTGCCGTTCCGTATATTTTAGCAGGGCAAACATGCCAAGGGCAAGCACCGCTCCCAGAAAGGCAACGACAATATAAAGCATGGTATTTTGTGTATCTTCCGTTACGGAAAGCGCAATGAAAAATACCATAAATACGAATGCCAGCCCGACAATCGCGGCAAGAGCAAGGCTTCTGATACGCAGCTGGCGCGTTGTGAGTGCCGCAGCCTCCATGCGCAGACTCATGCGTTCCCCTTCAAGAATCCTCATATCCCGTTTGACGGTTTCATAATACGATTCCTGTTTTTCCAGATACTTCATACCACGCGGCAGTTCATCTTCAAACTGTTCCATGCGGTGATACGTATGGGTGGAAAGCTTATGCTCGCCGGATTTAAAAATCCGCCGGTCTACCGTCAGATTATCTACACGGTCTGCCGTTTCCGTAATCCTTCTGCGGATATTGTCCGGTGCCGTATCAATCAGCTGGATATCCGAAAAATGTTCCGTAACGACATTGTATTCTTCCATCGCCAGTTCAATGTGTCCGGTGGCTTCTTCCATGATTTCACACTGGCTGCGGATATAGGCTTTTGTTTCCTCCTTATCGTAGTAATCCGTATTAATATTGTCCAGACGGCGCGGTGTTCTGGATACATCCGGGATATGTACGGCACTGGCATCGAATTCTTTATCTTCTTCCGAATAATTTAAAACTTCCTGAATCCGCTTTTTTTCTTCTTCTTTTTCAAGCTGTTTTAAGTATTCCGTTTCTTCTTTTTCTTCTTTTGCAAGCTTCCCCGAATAATTTTCCTGTGTCCCTGCCTGATTCATCTTATCTACTACATGAATCAGGGACTTTGCCTGCACACTGTTTAACAGCTCATCATACTTTTTTTCTTCTTCTTTTGCTTTTCTGCGCTGTTCCTGGATTTTTTCTTCGGAACTGACCTTTTTATTCTTTTTTTGCGGTGCTTTTGCTTTTTTTTCATGCTTCTGATAATTTTTTTCAAATTCGCTGACAAGTCCCGTTAAATCTTCTGTCCGCGAATTATCCGCATTTTGTTCTTCCCCTGTATTCTGCTCATCGTCATAGACAAAATCATCAATGTCTTCAATGTCCTCGATATCTTCCAAATCGTAATTTTCTTTAATTGTTCCCTTGATATAATTTAATAATCCCATATTTCCTCATTTCATCCGTCTATGACGTATACCTTTTATACTGCGCTTTCCATCTGTTCATGCAGTCATCAATCGCCTTATAATACTGTGCTACTTCACCGTCGGATTTTAAGTGTTCCATTTTCTGCATCGCACGGTATTCATCGCTGTAACGTGCATTGTCTGTAAGCAGTTCCAGTTCTCTTTGCAGCACCTGTTCTTCTTCCGGTGCCTGCATATCCTGTATCTGTTCCTCACCCTCTGCCATACGGCATGCCGCAAGATAACATTTCCGGGACTTTTCATGCTGACCGATTTTATACGCTTCTTCAAAATACTTTGCCGCTTTTTCAAAGAAGAACATTCTGGCATAGGCAGTTCCCAGATTGTGATAGACCTTTGCGTAAAACAGCCCTGAAAGATTGATGTCGCGCTCTCCATTTACAATTTTATCATAATTGCTGATTGCACTATAATAGCAGCCTTTTTCAAGGAACCGGTCTGCACGCATTTTCATCCGTTCATAGACATTCTGTGTATCCAGCATCGCAAGCAGGTCCTTTACCTGTTCAATTTCTGCCGTATCATAATAATCCACATACTTTAAAATGGTCACAACCGCTTCCGCCAGCCCTGCATTTTCACACTTCAACTGCTCAAGCTTGTCTGCCAGCAACGGTTCCTTAATCTCTGTCCGGATAAACGCAATAAGTTTTTCATCTAAAAATGCATTGGTCAGAATATAGATATTGTTGTATATATAATAGCACAATTCTTCCAGTGAATAGATTTGTACCCCCGGTTCTTCCAAAACCAGCGGCTTTAATGCCCGCCCGGTCCGGCATAAAATGATTCCGCTCATATTCATTCCTCTTTCTGTGCAATTTTGTCTGTTTCCAAATTTATTTCTTCTTCCACTACAACCCCGGAACTTTTGACAAATCCGCCAAAGCCCATATCTTCTATCCGTACCACGCAATGGCTGTCACTGTCAAAACGGACTTCAAAAGCCACCCTTGTCATCCTGCCCTGGCGGAACGGTATCGCACTGATGTCAATTTCCTGTGTCCATTCATGTCCGGTGTCACACCTGTGCAAAATAACAGGAATCGTTCTCATATCTTCCAGTATCAGTTCTACACTGCGTCCGGCTTCGTACCAGTTCGTTCCCGGTCTGACCATGCGGAACCGCTTTTCCTCGCCGCGTTCTTTGATATTTAATTCAAGCCCCGTGGTAATGCGGTTTCTGCACGCCAGCAGTCTGCCGCTACTATGACCGGCAGAAGTGTCTTCCTTTAATGCAGCATATGCAGCACCTTTTACAAACAGATTCTGTCCCGCAAATGCTTTTCTGCGCGCGCACAGCACATGGGTCAGTTCCTTGGGCAGATTTTCTGCTTCAAAACCGGCGCCCGTCAGATATACCGCAGATACGATTTTATCCTTTAATGCATCCTGCACACAGTGTATCAGTTCTTTTTCAGCCTGCGCCAGTGTTTTCCGTCTTTGCGGCACGGAACAAATCATTTCGGAGCTGTAAACGTGGCTTTCCTCCGGTATCATTTCCTGACCGCTTTTTTTTACAATCGTCATATAATGCGTATGCAGTCCGTCTTCCCTGTAATCGAGTAAAACCGCGCCGTTGACATACAGCTCTTTTTTTTGTGAAAAGGCGTAATACGCATAAGCTTCCTCATGGCTGATAAAACTCCAGTTTTCCTTTGCATACCCTGTAAGCTGTACTGCCGCCGAGAGTTTTTCTAACACCGGCTTTGAAAAATCACTGACGGTAACACAAATATTATCCCGTTCTCCTGCCTTTCGCCCGTTTTTTGGAAGCAGCGCAAGCAGCGTACAAAGAAGTTCTTTTAAATTATCCTGATTGGCACCGGATAGCATAAATCCAAACTGATACTTCTGCCGGTTGTCCACGGAATTTACAACGCTTACCGATACCGGCTGTCTTTGCTGTTCATCATAATAGCAGATTTGGGAACTTTCCTGCCCGATATCTATTCCAACTATCAATTCAATCTCCTTCTGCCGCCTGCGCAGCTCCTTCATTCTTAAAAAGGCTGAAACATCTGTTTCACAACGTAATCCTGCACGCAGTACCCCTGCATGAGTTTTTTCATGGTTGCCATATCATGCATTTCCATGCTGACAAGCATATCATTTAAATAATCAAAACGTCCCTGTGGCTCTTTTGGTGTCACATTGTTACAAAGCAGGCTGGCATCCTGTGTTTTTTTCTTTTTCTTTCCGTCATCTTCCAGAAAATAGTACTGTATGCTTTCCCCGTAAAACAAAGAAAAGCTCTTTGCATAAACACCGCCTGCCACACAGGATAACACTTCACTTTGATATTCTTCCTTATCATCATGACGGTAGAATATCTGTACTTTGCTGTTTTCCGGTGCATAATACTCTACAGTTGTTTTGTCTGCCGCATTATACGGAAGGGAAAGTATCCCCTTATACTGCTCATAAAATGAAAAGAAAATATTTTCCGCACACAGCATATCCATCAGCTTTTGCAGTAACAACATATGTGTACCGCCAAGCTGTTCCTGTCCAAACTGCGTATGGTATTTTAAATATGCCATACCACACACCGGCGGCATTTTTTTATTTTCCAGCAGATATCCGCCGATACAGGTAAAGACCTGTTCGTCTGCCGTTTCGTGTTTCACAAAATAACGGTACGCATTTTCTGCCAGATAAGCCATTTCAACCGCCGCATCCGGCAGCTGCTGACGGTAATACGTAAAAACTTCCGGAATTCTGCCAGATAAATTTCCTGTAAATAGCCGTTCCACCAGTATCCGCTCTGCCAGTGTCTGGCACGGCACCCTAAATCCTGCACAGGCACGCCATACTTTCATCATTTTATCGGACTTTGCCTGATAAAACTGTTCTAAATATGCCAGTACATTTTCGTCATACTTGCCCTCATCAAACACATGAATACAGCACGCCAGCAATTTTTCATTGTATTCCTGCGGTCTTAACAGAATCATATTTCTTGCCATACGTAAAAGCTTTGCCGGTGCGGCTTCTTCAAAACCGTATTCACATACCAAATCAAAAGCATCCTCATACATGCCTTCTGCAATACACGTTTCAATCAGCAGCGCTGCATCGTGTATCTGCAATTCTTCTTTTAAAATCTTTTCATAGCGTTCTCCAAAATCTTCGCCATGATAATATTCATGATAATACTGTATCTGCCAGCTGTTTAACCGGTTTCTTGTAAGCTGGTTGACATTGCCGTCTGCCATCAATGCAAGACAGACTGCGCAGGCTTCTTCATCGTTTTTACGCTGTTCTAAGCTTTGTTCAAACCAGTTCAGCAGCAGATAAATGTCTTTGCTGCAATAATCATCCAGCGCTTTTAAATATGCCGGATTATCATAAACCCTCTCGATTTCATACTGGATACTGCCTTTATGTACCTGTTTGCCTGCATCTTCAAACATCAGAATGCAGTCCCTTGTATACATCTGTACATAGGCAGTCCGTCCCACCAGCGTACAGCGCTGTCCCTTGCGCAGTTCCTTGTGCTTTACCAGCACCGACTCAATCTTGTCATTGAATACGGTAATACGGTATGTAAATAAGTATCTTGACAAGAATGGTGCCGTTTCTTCATTGACACCGACATTCTGAAACAGCCATCCATAAATCACTTCCAGATAAGGATCAATATATCCCTTTTTCATCTGCCCATAGGCAAACCGCTCTATCTGCGGTGCATACGTGTTCATGATTTCTCTGGAGCTGCTGTGATTTTTTAAAATGTCCGCATACAGATATGCCTTGCTTTTTGTACTTAAACTGCTCTCATATGTAAAGTAACGCAGTACAATCTGCGGCAGGCGTTTTAATTCTTTTTTATCTAAACTTTCTATATAAAATTCATACAGACGCGTAATGCGGAGTCCACGCAGAATTCCCTTCTCGTACAGTCCTGCGTATTCCGGTCCAACCAGCTCATTGCGGATCATATGTGTAACAAGTACGGTTAAGATTTCATCCTTGTCAAAAAAGTCGTTTAATGCTTTAAGCAGTCTTAAATACTGCATATCTGCCACTTTACCGTTTGCAATCATTTCACACACATACAAAGTCAGTTTCGTGGAAATTATGCCGTACTTACAGCCGAACTGTAAAATGTGCAGTTCAAAATCGTTTAACACACGCAAAAGCTCCGGCTGTGCATTTAAAATCTGCAACGCTTCATAATACATCACAGGACTTACACAGCCATTGTGGTATGCATCCTTAATCCGTAAAAGCTTAATGCTCTTATTTGCATCTTCCGCAGCATCCAGATAAAATAAAACCCACAGAACGCGCCACGTATCATAGCCGTTTTCATAATAATCCCGGATTACCTTAACTGCCGCAAAGGTATAGGACTTATCTTTATAATACATTGCACTGACATACAGGTAATAACAGTACAATTCCACATGGCTGTCCTTATTTTCTTCAAGAAAATCCCTGACATTGTCAATCAGCCAGCCGGCTTCATCACTGCGGTTCTGCACCAGCAGAATCTGTGCCTGTGCCAGCTTGAAAAAAATATCGTCATCGCAGATACCGCGCATGCGTTCTATAATCTGTAAAGATTTGTCCTGCCATGCCCGCTTGTCTTCCCGCTTCATTCTGAAACTTAAATATTCCTGAACCAGTGCAAGCACCGCCTGCTTTTTCTCACGGTGCGTATTTTCCTGTCCGACGCAGTCTACTTCAATTTCAACCGTATATTTCTGCGTAAAAGAACAGATTGTCATTCTGCCCCAGTTCCTGCCCGCGTGCAGCTTGTCCGCATCAATGACATATTCCAGTTCATACTTATTGCCCGTAAAATTCTCAGACGTAATGCGTGTTATCTTCGGACAGATAAACGGTACATCCGTTTCAACCGTAAGCTCCGTATACCCCCAGCCGCTCCTGGTAATCGTTATACGCTCTTTCACGCTTTCCGTAAAATCCGCAAATGTCTTTGTCTGCGGAAAAACATCTATGCCAACCGGTGATTTTTTCCGCACGGCAATTAAAAATTCTTCCATTGCTGCATTAACGTTGGCTTCACTGCCGTTTTTAGCGCCTTTTACCACATCATAAATATTGGTCTGTACCGGATCGTTTTTTAAAAATATCCGTTTAAAATCCGGCGATAAAAAAAAGCCTGCTGCCTCCTCCGGTGAAGTCTGTACAAGATTGGCAAAATGAAACATACTGCCTGCTGCTCCCATGCTGGTCATGACCTTCTGCGCTTCAACCGTGTATTCATAAGATACGCTTTTTTCACCCGCACTGCTGACAATATAAAACTGTCCCTGAATCACCGTACCTTCTTTTAAATCCGCGGCATCTACCGTATAAACTATCTCTGCCGGTGTCGTGCCAAACTGGGGTTTTTCAATGCGGACACGTGCATGACTGGATAATACAATGCCGTAAGCCGGCTGTGATGCCGTAAACCGGAACGTAAACATTCCCTGTCCGCCTGCCGTGACACTGCCGGTCAGCGTATAATCCTGCACTTCTAATTCCGGTCTTTGATATGTAAATTTTCCTCTTGCTAATCGATTGATATACTCCTTCATTCGGAATCAGCCTCCGCTTTGATTTTATCTAAATGCTCTTTCATCTTTTTCTCGTAACCGATTTCTGTCATTTCATAAAAACGACTGTCTTTTAATGCATCCGGCAGATACTGCTGTCTGACATAGTGGTTCTTATAATCATGTGCATACAGATACCCTGCACCGTGACCTAGCTTTGCCGCACTCTTATAGTGGGCATCCTGCAAATGTGCCGGAATTGGAGCGGTCTTTTGTGTTTTTACCACTTCCATTGCCTTATCGACTGCCATATAGGCCGCATTGCTTTTCGGTGCGCATGCCACATACAACGCCGCCTGTGAAAGCGTAATCCGTGCTTCCGGCATACCGAGCCGCTCAACCGCCTGCGCCGCCGCCGAAGCAACCACCAATGCCTGTGGGTCTGCATTGCCCACATCTTCGCTCGCACAGATTAAAATCCGCCTTGCAATAAACCGCACATCCTCCCCGGCATATAACATTCTTGCCAGATAATAGGCGGTGGCATCCGGGTCTGAGCCGCGCATACTCTTAATAAATGCTGAAATCGTATCATAGTGGTTATCACCTGTTTTATCATAGCGGATCACACGCTTCTGGATACATTCCTGTGCCGTATCCAGTGTGATATGCACTTTTCCGTCTTCTGATTTTGCCGTTGTAAGAATTCCCAGTTCTACTGCATTTAACGCACTTCTTGCATCGCCGTTTGCTACGTCTGCAAGAAATTCCAGCGCATCTTCGTCAATCTGTGCATGGAAGCTGCCCATGCCTTTTTTTTCGTCCTGTACGGCACGCACAATCAGTTTTTTAATATCTTCCTTTTCAAGCGGCTTTAATTCAAAAATAACCGAGCGGGATAAAAGAGCGCCGTTGACTTCAAAATAGGGATTTTCCGTTGTCGCTCCGATTAAAATCAGCGTCCCATCCTCCACATACGGTAACAGATAATCCTGCTGTCCTTTATTAAAACGATGAATTTCATCGACAAACAATATCGTCTTTTTACCGTACATGCCGAGATTATCTTTTGCCTTGGCAACAATGTCTTCCATATCTTTTTTCCCGGCAACGGTCGCATTAATCTGTTCAAATGCCGCACTGGTCGTATGGGCAATGACCTTTGCCAGTGTCGTCTTTCCCGTTCCTGGCGGTCCGTAAAAAATAATGGAGCTTAATTTATCTGCCTGAATGGCGCGGTAGAGCAGCTTGTCCTTTCCGATAATATGCTGCTGCCCCACCACTTCATCCAGTGTCTGCGGTCTTAAACGAGATGCTAACGGCGATTCCTGCTTTATTGTATTTTCACGCATATAATCAAATAAATCCATAGTTATCCTCATTCCTTGGCAACTTGTTGCGAAGGGGCGATGAAAAATCCGCGCAGGCGGTTCCTCATCTGCCATCAAGGGGATTTGTTTTTGCTCAAAAACAAATCCCTGTGTGAAAAAGCTTTGATTTAAGGCTTTTTCACACCATCCCCTTTTAGTCTTTAAACTGTTCTGCCATTGCCTCTAATTCATTCTTTTTCTTTATAAAGCATTGTAATAATCTTGGGTTAAATATACCGCACTCTCCGTCCAGAATCATCTGATAAGCTGTATCATATGAAAATGACGGTTTGTAACAGCGTTTACTAATCAGCGCATCATAGACATCTGCCAGTGACACCAGCTGTGCACCAATTGGAATTTCATCTCCTGTAAGTCCTTCCGGATATCCGCCCCCATCGAATTTTTCATGATGATACCTTGCAATCTGCGAGCAGTACTGCATATATTCTTCTTCCCCTTCATCGTTAAAAATACGAAGAATAATATCATATCCTTTCGTTGTGTGGGTCTTCATAATCTCAAATTCTTCCGGTGTGAGTTTTCCCGGCTTTAGCAGAATCGTATCGGAAATTGAAATTTTTCCCACATCATGTAATGGCGATGCCTGTACAATCATATCAATATCGTTCTGGGTCAGTCCATATTCCGGGCATTCCTCTTTTGCACATTCCGCCAGGATTTTTGTAAAAAATTTCACACGCTTAATATGCGCACCGGATTCCACATCACGGAATTCTACAACATTGCCCAGAGATTCAATAATTTTTTCATTCAACCGCTGTATCTTCCGGGTCTGACGCATGGTCTTTTCTTCTAACGCATTTTTGTGTTTATATAAATCAATGATGTTATTTAAGCGGCTGCTGAAACTGTATGTATCAATCGGACTTGTCACAATATCAATAACACCATGTGCAAATGCATTTTTATAGACATCTTCTATATATTCACCGGATAAAAAAACAACCGGAACATTATCGATATAATCCATTTTCCGCATATAATCAAGTAAATCAAAACCGTTTATCCCATTGGCATACATTTCCGTCAGCACCAGACACAGAGAATCCTTTTTTTCATCAACAATCTCGATTGCCTCCTGACTGGTATCTGCTTTAATAATTTTATATTTTCCCGTAAAGATATCTCCCACCATATGCTGGATACCATCATTTGCCATTACTACAAGAATGGATTCTGTATATGCCTCTTTATATACCGGATTGTCAGCCTGTACGGAAACACCTGTCATTCCCTTTTCTTTTGCCTGTTTTAACGCCGTTTCCGCGCTGCTGTAAAGCTGCCAGAAATCTGTGCCGAAACGTGAACTCACCGCTGTTCCCACTGTCACTTTTATCCGCACATCCGGATATCCGGTAATTGTTGTCTGCTCTGCTACCTGCATAATTTTATCCATATACTGCTGCTGCATCTTTTCTTCGTACAGTGGAATATACAGACAGAACTCATCGCCGCCGATACGGGACATCACCACATCGGAACGGAATATAGATACCATATTGGCAGCCATATTGTTGATTACCATGTCCCCCGCGGAACGTCCGTATGTATCGTTAATCCATTTTAATTCACGGATATCCATTACAATAATCGCACAGTTGCCATCATTAAACAGTGCTAAATCATGATTTACCCGTTTTTCAAAACTGCCTCGGTTATAAAGACCTGTAAGCATATCATGTTCTGATATTTCCATATAACTGCTGCTTTCTGTTTTAACCTGGGAAAGCGGCGCTGTATCGGTAACATCTGAAACAATAATCTGCGCCTGCACTTCCCCGGTCTTTTCATCTTTGTAGATTTTTCCATAACAGAAAACTACAATGATATCGCCATTCTTTCTCACCAGACGGTGTTCCTGTATATTTTCGTTCTGGTTCCTGCGTATCTGCATCATCTTTTCTATATATTCGACGATATCTTCTGCCGGAATCAAATCGGTATGTTTTAATTGATTTTCTCTGTAATCTTTTTCAGTATATCCTGTCAGTTTCTCAAAATTTTCATCTGCCGAGATGATACGGTAATCACTCATCCGTATTCTGTAAACAGAATAAATAACATCTTTTACATTACTACTCATTTATTCCTCCACAGGCTCTAGTAAACCCAATAATAAGAAATATAACATATTTTTTTTCAAATTTCACTACCCGAAAGCAGATTTGCCTATTTTTCACAAAAAAATACAGCAAAAGCATACAAATTAAGTCTATTTCATATACTGCATTAAGAAAATGAATTGCTTTTTAGCGGAAATGAGCTTCTTATGCGTAAAACTGTGCTTCTTTATCCGGCAGTCCGTCTGACTGCCCTACTTCTTTCCGTATGTTTTTTGTTAACCTCCGTTTTCCCCTGCATTACATATGCCGGAAATTCCGACAATGGTCCTGCCATTACCTCGCCCGCTGCCATTTTAATGGAAGCTTCCACCGGACAGGTGATTTATGAAAAAGATGCCGATACAGTCTTACACCCCGCAAGCATTACAAAAATCATGACATTAATTCTGATTTTTGATGCATTAAACTCCGGTAAAATCAACCTGACCGACGATGTGACCGTATCCGAATATGCCGCTTCCATGGGCGGCAGCCAGGTCTTTTTAGAACCCGGCGAAACACAGACGGTCGAAACCATGATTAAATGTATCAGTGTTGCCAGTGCCAACGATGCCTGTGTTGCCATGGCGGAACTGATTGCCGGCAGCGAGGAGGGTTTCGTTGCCAAAATGAATGAGCGTGCCAAAGGACTTGGCATGAGTAACACTACTTTTATCAACTGCTGCGGACTGGATACAGACGGGCATATGTCAACTGCAAGGGATGTTGCCCTGATGAGCCGTGAACTGATTGTGCAGTATCCTCAGATTCACAATTACTCAACCATCTGGATGGATACGATTACGCACGTTACCCGCAAAGGCGAAAGTGAGTTCGGTCTGACAAACACGAATAAGCTTATTAAACAATATCAGTGGGCAACAGGCTTAAAGACCGGTTCTACCGGACTTGCCAAATGCTGTCTTTCTGCAACCGCCAATAAAGACGGTGTTGAATTAATTGCCGTTATCATGGCTGCTCCCGACAGTAAGACCCGTTTTTCAGATGCCGTAACGCTGCTGAATTACGGATATAGTGTATGCGACATTTATCACGATACTGAAATGCCGCAGCTCCCAAACCTATCCGTATCCGGTGGGCGGTGCGATACGCTTTCACTTTCCTATTCAAAAGAATTTTCGACCTTATTCTTAGAACCTGTCGATACCGCCAGCATCGAAAAACAACTGACTCTCCCTGAAACAGTCACAGCACCTGTAAACGAGGGGGCCGTCATCGGCACCCTGACATACACATTGGACGGAAAGACCATCGGCACGGTCGATATCACTGCCGCGCAGTCTGTTTCTTCTGCCACATACGGCGATGCACTGTTTAAAATGTTCCGGAAACTTACCGGTGCCGCGTGATTTAGAAATACAGCATAACCGTATAGGATAAAAAAACGATAAAACAGCATACGATAAGCCGCAAAAAACGGAATCCCCGGTATCTGAAACTTAAATCTGTTTCAGATACTGGGGATTCCGTCCTTTTTTACTTTGCACCCGCACCGGCAGATTATCGTCTTTCTGCCCGGTACTGTTGCATTAAATACTTTACCGTTTTACTGATATTTTGTTCCAAGCCAGAAACGGCTGACATCACCAACCTTCTCAAGCCCATTCCCTTTTTTTGCACAGGAATAAAGCTGTCCGTCGGCATCGTAAAAATACAGCCTGTTTTTATACAGAAGTGTATATGCCGTGTCTGTCTGTTCCGTCTGCTCACACATTTTTACAGGACTGCCCTTTACCGATGCACAATAATACTGCACACCGTCTTTGATATAAGTAATACCGTTCTGTGTATTATCCACACTGCTGAGTGTTCCTGCTGTGACGCCGGATGTAATCCCGCTTTTCTTTCCTTTTTCACTGTAACAGAGTGTACCGTCTGCATTAATGTACACCAGTATATTATCCGCCGGAAGATACTCATAATCTGCCTGCAGCAGTGTATCAACCTGCACACGTTCTTTAATACCGTCTTGTGACAATTCCGCATAGGTAATTTTATTCGGCGCTAAAAGATACAGATACCCTGCCTTTTCCTCATAAATGATTTCTACGGAAGATGACAGTTCCTGCATCATATACTTTGTCTTTTGTTCTGAAATGTTGTAGTAGTACCACTCACCGTCGTCACTGAAAATCAGCGCATGGGCATTCTTTGAAGTATTTACCGTATCTGCCTTTGCCGTAAAAAAGTTATCTGCCTTCGCACTTTCTGCATACACGCTTCTGACACTGTCAGATAATTCATTTTCTTTTTTATTCTCATCATAATCATACAGATACAATACATTATTCTTGTTGTAGCAGACAATTTTTTCTTCTGCCGCATACACAAAATATTCCTTTAACTGCCCTTCTATGAGTGTAAGCTTTCCGGACGCATCGTATACATATAACTGCATAGCTCCGAGTCCGCCTTCCTCATTGACAACCTCGACATCGGAATAAATAACTTTTCCTTTATTCGTAATATAACCGATATCTTTATCATAGGCATTTTTAGACACCTGTACCGCATCCTGTCCATCTTTCCATGTATATAGCGCATACTGCGCACTGCCCTCATCATAGACGGTTGCCGCAAAATATTCCCCGTTGTCGCTTGCAAGCGTATTTGTCACCGCATCGGCATCAATCTGCTGTGGAAACTGCGGCGTGTAAAATGTACGGTTATCGACTGCAAAAACCGCCTGCTTATTTTCACACACATAATTATTTTCCAGCCCTGCAACATTGTAAATCTTTGCACCGGAACTCATATAAAGCACATAATTTTTACGGGAAGCAAGCTTGTAAATACCAAATCCGCCGCCTGCCAGTACACATACAACCAGTACTGCCGCGATAATCCGTTTCCGGTATCTGCTAAAAAAGCCTTTTCGTTTCTTTAGCTCCTCTGCGGCACTGCCTGCTGCTTCTTTTCCGGTATCATACACCTTTTTCATCATACCCAGATAATCGATTTCCTCATACTCCGGCTGTTCCTGTGGCTTCTTTTTTACTGCTCTACGGTCATCGGCGTTTTCCTCTTCCGGTTCTTTCTGTGGCTTGTCTGTGTGAGAAGAAGCAGACTCTTTTTCAGCCTGCTTCTTTTCATACGCCTCTTTTCTCCTCAGATAATCTGCATTATTGACGATAATCTCTGGTCCCGGTTCACAATTCGGGCAGGCACTGCCCTCATACTCCTGACCACATTTCGGACATTTCATGGCGATTCCTCTCACATATTAAAATGTAAATTTGTCTGCGAAATATGCCTTTAAATCAGCAATCTTTACACGTTCCTGTTCCATTGTATCTCTGTCACGTACCGTTACGGCATTATCTTCTTCTGAATCAAAGTCGTATGTAATGCAGAACGGTGTACCGATTTCATCCTGTCTTCTGTATCTCTTACCGATATTTCCTCTGTCATCGAATTCACAGTTATAAGTCTTTGAAAGTTCAGCAAACACCTTTTCTGCGCCTTCATTTAACTTCTTAGACAGCGGAAGCACACCGATTTTAACCGGTGCCAGTGCCGGATGGAAATGAAGCACGGTTCTTACGTCACCGCCTTCTAATTCTTCCTCATCATATGCAGAACACAGGAATGCAAGTGTTACACGGTCTGCACCCAGTGAAGGCTCGATAACATATGGAATGTACTTTTCTTTTGCTTCATCATCAAAATAAGACATATCTTCACCGGATACGGTCTGATGCTGTGTTAAATCATAATCTGTTCTGTCGGCAATACCCCAGAGCTCGCCCCAGCCGAATGGGAATAAGAATTCAATATCCGTTGTTCCCTTGCTGTAGAAGCATAATTCTTCCGGAGAATGATCTCTTGCACGCATTTCATCTTCCTTGATTCCCAGCTTCTGTAACCAGTCGATGCAGTACTGTCTCCAATATGTAAACCACTCCAGGTCTGTTCCCGGCTTGCAGAAGAATTCAAGTTCCATCTGTTCAAATTCTCTGGTACGGAATGTGAAGTTACCCGGTGTAATTTCATTTCTGAAAGACTTACCAATCTGACCGATACCAAACGGTACTTTCTTTCTGGATGTTCTCTGTACATTTTTAAAGTTGACGAAAATACCCTGTGCTGTTTCCGGTCTTAAATAAACGGTATTCTTTGCATCTTCCGTAACACCCTGGAATGTCTTAAACATCAGGTTAAACTGTCTGATTTCTGTAAAGTTGTGCTTTCCGCAGGTCGGACAGTTGATTTCGTGTTCGTCAATGAAATTCTTCATCTGTTCCTGTGTCCAGCCGTCTACAGAACCGCCTAAATCAAACTTATTCTCATCTGCCCAATCTTCAATCAGCTTATCGGCACGGAATCTTTCATGACATTCCTTACAATCCATTAACGGATCAGAGAATCCGCCAAGGTGTCCTGAAGCAACCCATGTCTGAGGGTTCATTAAAATTGCACAGTCCACGCCGACATTGTACGGACTTTCCTGAACGAACTTCTGCCACCATGCTTTTTTCACATTATTCTTTAATTCTACACCCAGATTGCCGTAGTCCCATGTATTAGCAAGTCCACCGTAAATTTCTGAACCCGGATACACAAATCCTCTTGCCTTTGCTAAGGCTACAATCTTTTCCATTGTCTTTTCCATTTCTAATCTCCATTCCTCCGCACCTGCGGCTCATTCTTCTCTATCCTTTTTCTTTTATGCACTTACACTCCGCATAAACATGCAACAATTTTATACTATTTTTATCATTCTGACAAGACCATATTCTTCTTCTGAGCGGCTTTCTTACAAAGCCGCGATTACTATATATGGATATTTGTGCTGTTCACAGCTCAAATATCCGTGTGAACAATCTTTGATTTAAGGATTGTTCACACTAGTCTTCCCACGGGCGGATTCTGTATGCCGCGCCGATTTCATCGCAAATCTTTTGACACTGTGCTTCCTGTTCGTGACTGATGGTCGTATCTACGGTTGTCATGACAACATGCGGTACGTATTTTGTACACTCTTTTGCAAATGAAAGCATCGCATCAAAGGATTCTTCCCCGAATTTACTTCTGACGAGCTTTAAATACTCCTCTTTTTCCGGATGGTTTAAGCTGACAGATACCGTATCTACAAGTCCCTTTAATTCCGGTGCGATATCACGTCCGTTAATCAGACTGCCTGCACCGTTGGTATTGATACGGATAGGCTTGTTATAATTTTCTTTGACAAATGCCGCAATCTCTTTTAACGCATCAAAACGCTCTGTCGGCTCACCAAAGCCGCAAAACACCACTTCGTTGTACTGTGTCATATCAAACTTTTCAAATTCTTTTTTTACTTCTTCCACAGACGGCTCTCTTTCCAGCCACAGTCTGTCGGATTCTCCGATTCTGTCCATCGTCTGCCTCAGACAGAACGTACAGGCATACGGACATTTATTTGTCAGATTGACGTACAGATTATTATGTACCTTATAAAGAATTTCCATCGTATAATCTCCTTTTCCATATCTTTATTTTAAGGTAGTGAGCAGTTCCTCAAAGCAGACACCGTCTGTCAGCGGAATGTCCATTTCCATAGATTTCAAAATACATTTTTTAATAAATGCGGAGGCTTTTTTCACCGAATCGTGGAAATCCACACCGTTGACCGCATCTGCCGCAATAATGGCACTGAAAATATCACCCGTGCCGGAACGGGACATTCCTGCCTTTTCGGTCTTGATAAAATAGCCCTCCTGCCCCATTTCATAACAGAAATTCGCCACATATTTTCCCTGCTGGATACCTGTGATAACAATTTTTTCCGGTCCTTTTTCCGCTAAAAGCTCTGCCATATGGGTCAGCTCTTTTTTTGTCCAGCTTTCATGATATGCCATTCCGGAAAGGATACAGCCTTCTGTCAGATTCGGTGTTAAAATATCCGCATGTGTCACCAGCTTTTTCATTTCCTCACAGGTTTCCTGCGTATAGGTCGGATACATTTTTCCGTAATCGCCCATCACCGGATCGATAATGGTAATGTTGTCTTTTGTCTGAAACAGTGACAGAAAATGCTCCACAATCCGTATCTGGCGTGCCGAGCCTAAAAAGCCCGTGCAGATGCCGTTAAACTGCAATCCCAGTTTCACCCACTCCTGCATATAGTCTTCCATTTTATCTGTATAATCATCAAAAAAGAAGCTTTCAAAACCCGTGTGATTGGAAAAAATCGACGTTGGCAGTGGACAGCACTGAACCTTCATTGCCGAAATGACCGGCAGCTCCACAGCAATTGAACAACGCCCAAACCCGGACATATCGTTGATAACCGCTATTTTCTTCTGATGATTGTGTGACATATCTGACATATCCTTTATCCTCTTTTTATTCTTATTTCTGTACGGCTCTGCCGCAGTCCGTCATTTTACAGGCACATATCCGAAACGCGGAGCACGAACATATGTCCGTGTCCTGTATCCCGGCTTACTTTACCCCGGCAGCATGGCTTCGGATTTCATCTGCTTATCCAAGTGCTTTGCACAGATACGCTTTAAAACCATTTTCAATTCCGTGAGTACATTTTCACTGACTGTAAACGTATACAGCTTTTCAAGCGGTGCCGTGACAATATACTGGAGCGTGTATACGGTAGATTCTTCTAACTGTATGCCGTCCGGCGCCTGTCCGTGACACGCATGGCAGTAAATGCCGTCCGCCGTCATCGAATACGTATCTAAGTCCTGTGTACCGCCGCAATTCTTACATGCAAACACTTCCGGACACTCGCCGTTTAAGGCAATCATTCTTAATTCAAAAATACATTTTACCAGTGTATCCGGAATCTTTTTGTTTGCCAGCGCCTTTAACGAAACATATAGGAGATTGAGCATATCTGCCGCATCAAGATTTTCCCTGCCGTAATAATCCGCAATCTCTGCAAAATAACAGGCATAGCAGACCGCATCCAGATCTGAAATAACCGCCTCAAAGTAATGTGTAATGGACGCCTGCCGTATCGTATAGGAAGTTCTCCCTTCATAGACCTGAAACGTTCCGAATACAAAGGCACGGGTAATTCCCACCAGCGGACTGTTTGGTTTTCTTGCACCCTTGGCAAAAGCGGAAATCTTTCCGCGCTCTTTGGTCAGCAGCACCACCCGCCTGTCAAATTCACCGACCGGCATAGACGATAAAATCATGCCGGTTACTTCTGTAATATCTCCCATACCGCTTCACGTCTGCTATTCGTCTTTTTTCTTGTCATATCCGAAGTTTTTAATCAGAATATCACTGTCGCGCCATTCTTTTTTTACCTTTACCCAAAGCTGGAGGTTTACCTTTGTTTCTAACTGGCGTTCAATTTCATAACGGGCATTGGCACCGATTTTCTTTAACATCTGACCACCCTTGCCGATAATGATACCCTTATGCGAATCACGCTCACAGATAATCGTTGCCTGAATATCCGTAATTACACCCTTCGGGGATTTTCTTTCTTTCATGCTGTCAATGACAACCGCGATTCCATGTGGAATTTCCTCGTTTAAGGCATGCAGTGCCTTTTCACGAATCAGCTCGGATACAATCTGGCGCATCGGCTGGTCTGTAATCGTATCTTCGTCATAATACATCGGACCATACGGCAGATACTGGAAAATCGCATTGATTAAATCATCGGTATTGTCACCGTTTCTTGCGGAAACCGGAATAATTTCCACAAAATCCACTTCATTTTTATAGCGGTCAATAACCGGCAGAATTTCTTCTTTCTTAATCGTATCCACCTTGTTAATGACTAAAATAACCGGTGCTTTCACCTTTTTTAACTTTTCAATAATGTGCTGTTCTCCTGCACCGATAAACGTTGTCGGTTCTACCAGCCAGCAGATCACATCGACTTCACCAATCGTTTTTTCTGCCGCACCGACCATATATTCACCCAGCTTATTTTTTGCCTTGTGAATACCCGGTGTATCAACAAATACAATCTGCCCGCGTTCATCGGTAAAAACTGTCTGTATTTTGTTACGGGTTGTCTGCGGCTTATTGGATGTAATCGCAATTTTCTGTCCAATTAACCGGTTCATCAGTGTCGATTTCCCGACATTCGGACGTCCCACAAATGTTACAAAGCCCGATTTTGTATTTCCATTGACCGCAGCCGCACCACCACTGATACCGCTTGCCGCCAGCATTTCATCTAAATTCATTAGTCCTCCTTTACATCATAAGAAAAGTGGTTCTATTTTTTCAAACATCTGCTCATTTTCACGGATTTTAGCGTTATTGCCGACTACACAAAGATAGTCCTGTGAAACCGCGGTTTCAATGAGCGGCGCCAATGCTCGAATGGACTCTTTTGTCGCATTTAACACTTCCTCACGTTCCTTTTTTAACTGTGCGTATTCTGTATGACAGATATATGCACCGAAGGAACGCACGCCCTTTGATGCCGGATTCATCGGTGTATCCATGCCGCCGATTGTTCCGATGATGAACTTCACCATATCCCTCTCACTGACATCAAACCGGCGGACATATTCTGCTGCCTGCTCAAAGATGGTGTTGGTTTCGGCGAGATTCGGGTCACGGTACGATACCATGTACGTATCGCCATTGCGGTAAAATCCGCTCATGCAGCCGTATGCACCGCCCTTTACACGGACATTTAACCACAGGTAATCATACGAGAATATAATTTTAAGCACCTTTAATGCACCTGTATACTCATACCCTGCCTTACGGTAGTTACCGCACCTTGCCACGTACTGTACCTGTGATGAAGAAGTATACGCTGTTTTTTCCTTTACCGGTCTAAAGGTTCTTACCGCATCTTTTTCCTGTGACTGTGCCAGTTTTGCAACAAATTCCGTCATCGGCTTTTGTAACAGCTCCAGTCCGTCATCTTCTGCCGTAAAGCTGACCGTCAGATTTTCCTTTGTAAAAATCAGCGCCGCTGTACGCTTCAGATTCTCAGCAAGCATTTCTTTCATACTGTCAAAATCCCGGTCTGCCTTTTCGATAAACTCATAATACTGATATCCGCGCAGGATGTCAGAATAGTAGCTGGACGGTGAGAACTGTGCCATTGCCGAAAGCATTGCCACGGTATGCCCGCTTCCTGTCATATTGCTTTCCATTCTCGACTTAATCCGTGCAATAATCTCACGCAGACGCTTTTCATCTTCAAACTTTGTTTCATAAATGATTTCATACATCATTTCCAGTACAAACGGCAGTTTTTCATATAAAACCTTGCCCTTGACTTCATACATGACCGTGTATTTTGAAAAATCTTTACTGTCTGTGTAAATAGCCGCATCTGTAGAGATTCCGCCGGAATTGATGTTTATTTCATTCGTTAATTCCGGATAGGTATGCCTATGCGTATCCATAAGACCCAGAACAGAACTTAACAGTCCCACATACGGAAGTAGTTCGTCCGGCACTTTCTTACAGTCAAATGCCAGCATCAGATACGCAATCTGATTCGTAAACAGGTTGTGATGAATCACATCCACATCTGCAATACTCTTTTTATCAATATAAAGCTTTGCCGGCTCTCTTTCAATGTCTGACAGCTTTAACATCGGAATCCGTTCGAGTTCTTCCTGTGGGGACGGCTCGTCCTGATAAGCCTTTAATGCCGCCGTATCTGCCACAATGGCTTCCAGCTCTTCCTTTGAAAGACTGTTTTTATACGTTTCAAGCCGCTTTGCTTCCTCTGCCGCTTTTTCTTCTTCCAGTCCGCGCTTTGGCACTAATGCAATCAGACTGCCATGGCTGTTGTCAAGTAAATATTTCTGAATCAGCCCTTCAAAAAGCCCCTCGTCCAGTTCTTTGCGAAGCTGTGCAAATGTATCCAGTGCCTGAACATGGATAAACGGTTCATTTTCATCGTAAAGCCAGCTGTCCATCATCGTCAGATAATACATCAGTCCCTTCGGGTATGCCCCGTAGTCCGCTTCACGGAACTTAAATTCATAATAATTCATGCCCGCAAGTGCCATACGTTTGTCAATGCCGTTTTTTGCAATATCACGCAGCACTTCTTCAATTGTATCAACAAATGCCTTCTTCTGGGATTCTTCCGCATTTTTGGCAACAATTGAATAAACCGGCTGTAATACGGAGGATTCCAGACTGCTGTAAATGTCCGTTCCAATTCCTTTATCAATCAATGCCTGCTTTAACTTAGCCCCCGGCGCCATAACCAGCACGTAATCTAATATCTGCATTGCAAGATACAGCTTTTTATCCAGTGCCGTTCCGACCACCTTGTTGTAAGATAAATAAGTATTATTCTCAAGCGGTTCATCTTCTGTCACCGCATAGTAATGTGTTTCTTCCTTTAATATATCAAACGGCCTCTGCATCGCGATATCCGCATCAATCTGCACATCGTTTGCATCAAAATTCTTTAAATATTCGTTATCCAGATAATCAAGGCGCTCCTGCACATCAAAATCACCGTACAGATAGATATAACTGTTCGCCGGGTGATACCATTTTTTGTGGTATGCCAGAAAATCTTCATAAGAAAGTTCCGGGATATGCGACGGTTCTCCACCGGATTCAAAACGGTATGCCGTATCCGGAAATAAAGATACAAACGTATCTCTGGAAAGCACATCGTCCGGTGAGGAATATACGCCCTTCATTTCATTAAACACAACACCGTTGTACTTTAACGGACTGTCGATACTGTCTAATTCGTAATGCCAGCCCTCCTGCTTAAAAATCTGCTCTCTCTGATAGATATTCGGATAAAATACCGCATCCATATAGACATCCGTAATATTCTTAAAATCTGCCAGATTACAGCTTGCCACCGGATACACCGTCTTGTCCGGGTAGGTCATTGCATTTAAAAATGTATTTAATGAGCCCTTGCACAATTCCACAAACGGGTCTTTGACCGGATATTTTCTGGAGCCGCACAGTGTGGAATGTTCCATAATGTGCTGAAGTCCCGTATCGTTAAACGGCGGTGTCTTAAAGCCGATGGAAAACACCTTATTTTCATCGTCATTAGACAGCACAACAACTCTTGCACCGCTTTTCTTATGCTTTAACAGCAGTCCTGCCGAATGAATATCTGCAATTTCTTCTTTTTTTATCAGTTCGTATTTACTTAAATCCAGCTGATCCAATGCTGTAGTTATTTCTTTTAAATCCATTGATAGCCCTCATTTCCATTTAATCATACCTGCCGCCCATATTTCAGGCGCATCATAATAAATTAATATACCACAAATACGGGCATCTATGCAAGACTGCTGCACAGTTCGCAGACATAAAAAGGACAGTATGCGCAGATTTTAAGCAAAAAGCACTACGCTGTACTGTCCCTTTATATATTAAGTTTATTTTACTTAAAAAAACCTTTTTTCTTAATATGCTTTTCTTCACCTGTCAGCAGCTTATCATATGCTGCAAGGGCTTCTTTCTGTTCGTTGGTAAGCTTTGTCGGAATATCAACAACCAGTGTAATGTAGTGGTCGCCGCGCACATTTTTGTTGCGCAGTGTCGGCATACCTTTTCCTCTTAAACGGACTCTCGTGCCGGATGCCGTTCCCGGCTTTACTTCATAAAGCACTTCACCGTCAACCGTCTTTACCTTAACTTCACCGCCAAGAACAGCCGTCGGATAGCTGATTGTCACATTTGAGAAAATGTTGTAGCCGTCACGTTCAAAGCCAGGTTCTGCGGCAATCATCACTGCTACCAGTAAATCACCTCTTGCGCCGCCGTTCGTACCCGGTTCGCCCTTACCCTGGATTCTGACACACTGACCGTTGTCAATACCCGCAGGAATTGTGACTTCAATCGTCTTCTTTGTGCTGATGTAACCTGTGCCATAGCAGTCCGGACACTTCTCTTTAATAATCTTGCCGGTTCCGTGACAGTCCGGACATGGCTGTACATTTCTTACCATGCCTAAAATAGACTGCTGTGTATAGGCAATCTTACCCTTACCGCCGCACTTACCACAGGTTTCAGGCTGTGTTCCCGGCTTTGCACCGCTTCCGTTACACTTTGTACAGGTTTCTTTTAAATTCACATCGATCTTTTTGCTTGTACCGGTTACGGATTCTGCAAATGTAATTCTAACGGTTGTTCTTACATCAGCGCCGCGCATCGGACCGTTGCTGTTACGTCTTCTTCCGCCGCCGAATAAATCGCCAAAGATGTCACCGCCGCCGAAAATATCGCCGAAAATGTCGCCCATATCGCCGAAATCAAAACCGCCTGCGCCACCGCCGCCGCCATTTTCAAAGGCCGCATGACCAAACTGGTCATACTGCTTTCTTTTCTGTGCATCACTTAATACAGCATATGCTTCCGAAGCTTCCTTAAACTTTGCTTCCGCTTCTTTATCTCCGGGATTGATATCCGGGTGGTATTTTTTTGCAAGCTTACGGTATGCCTTTTTGATGGTCGCATCGTCTGCATCGCGTGAAACGCCTAAGACCTCATAATAATCTCTTTTATCTGCCATAACTTTTACCTTTCTTTTTATACGCTTAAAACTGCATGAGGGAAATTCCCCCATGCAGTTTTACCTGAAGCAAATGTTTCAAACCTTATACTTCCTTGTAATCACCATCAACAACGTCATCACCGTAAGGATTTGCACCGGCTGCTCCGGCATCTGCACCAGCACCGGCTCCCATATCAGGACCTGCACCGGCTGCTCCAGCACCGGCTGCCTGCTGTGCTTCATAAAGCTTAGCGAAAAGCTTCTGGGCGCTTTCCATTAACTTTTCTTTTGCTGCCTTAATTTCATCTACCTGTGAATCTGTCATGTTTTCAGCATCGCTGCCCTCAACAAGTGCCTTTAATGCATTTAAGTCTGCTTCTACAGCTGCCTTATCATTTGCATCTAACTTATCTCCGGCTTCATCTAAGGCTTTCTGTGTCTGGAATACCATTGAATCTGCATCGTTGCGGACTTCAATCGCTTCCTTACGTTTCTTATCCTGTGCTTCGTACTCAGCAGCTTCCTTAACTGCCTTATCGATATCTTCATCAGACATATTAGAACCTGCTGTGATTGTAATATGCTGTTCCTTACCTGTTCCTAAATCCTTAGCAGATACATTTACAATACCGTTGGCATCGATATCGAATGTAACTTCAATCTGAGGTACGCCACGTCTTGCCGGCGGAATACCATCCAGTCTGAACTGTCCAAGGGACTTGTTATCCTTCGCGAACTGTCTTTCACCCTGTACAACGTTGATATCAACGGCTGTCTGGTTATCTGCTGCTGTTGAGAAAATCTGACTCTTCTTTGTAGGAATTGTTGTATTTCTCTCAATCAGTCTTGTAGCGATACCACCCATTGTTTCAATAGAAAGTGACAGTGGTGTAACATCCAGAAGAAGGATTTCACCGGCACCGGCATCACCTGCTAACTTACCACCCTGAATAGATGCACCGATTGCAACACATTCATCAGGATTTAATGTCTTGCTTGGTTCATGGCCTGTGAGCTGCTTTACCTTATCCTGTACAGCAGGAATTCTTGTAGAACCACCGACTAAGAGTACCTTTGAAAGGTCTGAAGCGGTAAGACCTGCATCATTTAATGCGTTACGTACAGGTTCTGCTGTCTTTTCAACCAGTTCATGTGTTAATTCATCAAATTTAGCTCTTGTAAGAGTCATATCAAAATGCTTTGGACCTTCTGCTGTTGCAGTAATATATGGCAGGTTGATATTGGTTGTTGTAGCGCTTGATAATTCCTTCTTTGCCTGTTCTGCTGCAACTCTTAATCTCTGGAGTGCCATTGTATCCTTAGAAAGGTCTACGCCTTCCTTTGCCTTGAAGTCCTCTAACATATACTGTGTGATTACATTATCAAAGTCATCACCACCGAGTCTGTTGTTACCTGCTGTTGCAAGAACTTCGATGACACCATCGCCGATTTCGATAATAGATACATCGAATGTACCACCACCGAGGTCATATACCATAATCTTCTGTTCATTTTCGTTATCAAGACCGTAAGCTAAAGCTGCAGCTGTCGGCTCGTTGATAATTCTCTTTACATCAAGACCTGCAATCTTACCGGCATCTTTTGTTGCCTGACGCTGTGCATCGTTGAAATAAGCAGGAACTGTGATAACGGCTTCCGTTACCTTTTCACCTAAATAGTTTTCAGCATCAGCTTTTAACTTCTGTAAAATCATGGCTGAAATTTCCTGTGGTGAGTACTTCTTACCTTCGATTTCCACCTTATAATCGGTACCCATATGTCTTTTAATAGAAGAAATTGTCTTGTCTGCATTGGTTACAGCCTGACGCTTTGCAGGATCACCAACAAGTCTTTCTCCGTTCTTTGTAAATGCAACAATTGAAGGTGTTGTTCTAAGACCTTCTGTGTTTGCGATAACAACCGGCTTACCGCCTTCCATAACTGCTACGCATGAGTTTGTAGTACCTAAGTCAATACCAATAATCTTTCCCATAGTTATCTTCCTTTCTTAAGGGCTTCTGCCCATCATTTACTGATTAATTTGCAACCTTTACCATTGAATGGCGGATTACGGTTTCTCTGTATGTGTAACCCTTTTCGAATTCTTCAACGATAATTCCTTCACCGACTGAATCATCTTCCACATGCATCACTGCATTGTGCAGTTCAGGATTAAATTCCATGCCGAGTGCTTCAATCGGCTTGACATCAGAATCTTCTAACATCTTCATGGTCTGCTTATAGACCATATCCATGCCCTTTGCAAATGGTGTTTCTCTTTCTTCTTCTGAAATCGAATTGAAACCTCTTTCAAAGTTATCAACGATTGGAAGAAGCTTTTTAATCATATCGGAAGCACCCATTTCAAACATGGAAGACTTTTCCTTCTCAGTTCTCTTTCTGAAATTATCAAATTCCGCCATCTGGCGTTTTACTTTATCCTGAAGTTCTTCAATCAATGCGTCCTTCGCATCCTTTTTCTTTGTATCTATTCCATCGGCAGACTGCGATTCGGATGATTGACTCGCTTCCTTCGGATTTTCGGCATCAGTGTTTTCTTTCTGTGCCTGCGTGCCATCGTCTTCTGCTCCAGCAGTTTTAGCGGCATCAGCGTCTTTTTCTGTCATCTTTACATCATCGACAGACTCTTTGCTATTTTTCTTTTCTTCTTTTTTAGACACTTTCTTACCAACCTTTCCTATGTTTTCTTAAAAACCTCGTCCAGCTGCGTCTGGATTGTCTTTAACGATTCTACAACCTTTTCATAATCCATCCGCTTTGGTCCGATAATTCCGATTGTCCCTTTCAAACCGTCCTGCAATTCATAGGTTGCCGTAACAACACTGCAGTCCTTCATGGAAGCAACCGGTGTTTCATTTCCTATATATACCTGAATACCATGGTCGTCCGCTTCTTCGTCTTTCCCCGACTGCTGGTCTGCAATCAATCCTGAAAGGCTCTGCTTTTCTTCCAAAGTATATATAAGCTCACTCGCTTTGACAGAATCACTTAATTCCGGATACTTAAAAATATTCGTTGCACCGCTTGTATAAATCTCTAACTGGTCTTCATTGCTGATTGCTTCAACAATGGCATCCAGCACTTCTTTAACAAGCTGCATATGCTCTCCTGCCTGATTCTCCATCTTGGATACAATGCTTAAATTCATCTGTTCCAATGTCAGCCCCGTCAGTGTAGTATTTAACAGAATGTTCAGCTTTAAAATATTTTCCTGTGAAAGTGCCTCACTGACATCAATCACTTTATTACGGATAATATTGCCTTCCATTACAATAACTGCTAAAATCTTATCACTCTCCAATTGGGAAAGCTGCACGAATTTCAGCTTATTGCCTTTTACCTGCGGTGCTGTAATCATTGTTGCATAGTTCGTATCCTTTGCCAGAACTTTTGCTACATTCTGAAGCAGTTCCTCTACACGGTCTACCTTTTCATTTAAAATATCCCGCATGGAATCAACCTCTTTTTCTCTGTCGGACACTTTACTTTCCCGGTCTTCTAACTCCTGCTTTTTCTGTGCCATTAAATCGTCCACATATAAGCGGTAGCCTTTATCGGTAGGAATTCTCCCTGCCGAGGTATGCGGCTGTACAATGTATCCTAATTCCTCGAGGTCTGCCATCTCATTTCGTATTGTTGCCGAACTTAATTTTAAATCGGTATATTTTGAAATGGTTCTTGAGCCAACCGGTTCACCCGTTTCAAGATAGTTCTGTATGACAGCTTTTAAAATCTTTAATTTTCTATCATCCAGCTCCATGGCATCTGCTCCCTTCTTATCTTGTTAGCACTCATTTAGGTGGAGTGCTAATATTGATATACTTAAAATATCACTACACCCCCGTATTGTCAACAACAATCTCAAATTTTTTCTATAAATTATTTATAAAATACATAAATTGCAGATGAACAGCAGAAATCCCCGGAAAAGCAGCATGCTCTCCGGGGATTGTCTGATTTTCTTTCTTATTTAACGTTCAGTGTAAATGCCACGTGGTTTGATTCATTCAGATCTGAATCCGTACAATATACATCCAATGTATATGTACCTGATTTTGAAGTACTGTATGTACCGTTAACTATAATTCTTCTGGATAATGTATCCTCTGTATCTTTATCATCCGTAATAGATGAAATATACTTCATCACATTAAAGCTGTTTCCCGCTTCAACCGTCGCTTCTGTTGCCGATAAAACAAGCTTTGGTCCGCCTGCAGTTGTTTCTGCTTCGCTCTCTGCAGTTGTCTTTTCCGCTTCCGTTGTCTTTGATGTATTTTTTGAGCTGTCTGCTGCCGTCGTTGTTTCCGCCTCCGCCGCAGTTGTTGTTTCTGCCTGAGTCAGCTGTTCTTTTGCTTCAATTTCTTCTTGGCTCGCTTCATATGCAATCATATAACTGTATTTTGATACATTATTATTATGGTCTCTTGCCGCAAAAATCACTTTTGCCCTTGTCATATCCGGCATCACATAGATATTCTCAATGACAATACTGCTACTTACATCACCGTCTTTTGCATCGACTGCCTTCGCATAACTTTTAAGCACTTCTTCACCCTGCTCTGCCGAATACGGTTTTACTTTTGATTCATCTACCGTAATCACCGGAGCTGTTCTGTCTGAGGTCAGATACATTGCCGCAATGATAACCGAAAAGAACACGCACACAGCCAGTAATGCTATAATAACACCCTGCTTTTTTTCCATTTATTTCCTCCTCCGTGAAATGGTTAAACTTCCATGTTATATCAGCTATGCATTATTCCTTATCACCATGACTGTAATTGCCGTAATACTTGCCATAATAATTGCCATAGTATTTGCCATAGTAACTATCTCCGGCAAGGTCTACTTTATTCAGAACGCTTCCGAGAATCTTGCACTTTGTCATTTTAAGCTGTTCTAACTGTTTCTGGACGAACTTGTAATTGACCATATGTGCTGCTACAACCAGCACTGCACCATCACATTTCTGGGCAACAATCGCTGCATCTGTAACACTGCCGAGCGGCGGTGTATCAATAATCACATAATCATAAGTATCCCTGAGTGCCTTTACAAGTGCATCAAATGAATTGTTTGCCAAAAGTTCCGAAGGATTTGGCGGAACAATTCCGGAGAATACCACATACAGATTATCTACATTCGTTGTACAAATCACTTCTTCAAATTTATTCATGCCGGACAGGAAATGAGTGAGGCCCTTAATAGCCTTATTAATCTTATATCTGCCGACAAGAACGGATTTTCTTAAATCCGCATCAATGAAAATTACCTTTTTGCCGGATTCTGCAAGTGATACCGCCAGATTAAAAGAAACACTGGATTTTCCTTCATTCGGTGTAGAACTTGTAAACATAATTACTTTCATATCAGAACCACACAGCTGGATATTGGTTCTCAATGTCTTATAAGCTTCGTTGCAGCGGTAATCTAACTTTCTGAGTCTTTCAATGTTAACTGTAGGCATTACTTATCTCCCTTCTTTGAAGAACTGTGCTTACGCTTCTTTCTCTTTGCCGCAGCTTCCGCACTGTCATCTAAATCTTCTGATAAAGGAATCAATGCAAGGGTACTGATTCCAAGATATTTCTCAATATCTTCAGATGTATTAATGGTATCATTCATTACAAATCGTATAACAACAATGGCAATTGCAAGCACCATGCCTAATACAAATGCGATGATTGCATTTTTTAAGCAGTTCGGGCTTGACGGCTTTTCAGGAATATTTGCTTCCTCGAATACATTGACCTTTTCAATCTGCATAATATCACAAATAGAATCTGCTGAAATTTCCGCTACTTTATCTGCGATTCTTTTTGCTTCATACTGGTCGTTGTTAGAAACCGTAATCTCAAGCACACGGCTGTCAGATGGTGTAGATACGCTGATTTGCTTTGCAAGCTTTTCATTTGTCGTATTTAACCCAAGGTCACTGATAACCTTTTCTGTTACGGTACGGCTTTTTACAAGAATCATATAATCCTGTGTCAGCTGTGTTGATGACTGCAAATCACTTAATGTTGTTGTCCCCTGGCTCTGCTTATTTAACACATACAGGCTCGTCTGTGACTGATACACCGGCTTTAAAAGCAGTTTACTTCCAATAAATGCCGCCAGACCAAAAATCACTCCCACTAAGAGAATAATTGCAATCTTACTCATAATAACGATAAAAATCTGTCGTAAATCGATTTCAATTTCGTCATTATTCTTCATCGAATTTTCCATATTCTTCTAGTCCTCCAAATATTCACCTTTAAGAATCCGTTCTGCATTATCACGCAGCAGTGCTTTCGCATAATCCTCATCAAATTTGCGGCAGATATACTTTGCGCATTCCTGAATTCTAGGCGATCTTCTTCCATTACTGTGTGCATCTGTTCCGATAACATCCACGATTTCTTCTTTTAACAGTCTTTTGATAAACTTTTTCACCTTACTTCCGGAATCCCCGATAACAGAACCCGCATTCACCTGAATGACAGCCCCCATGTTCTTTAATTCCAAAGCCAGCTTCCAGTCTTCCAATACGCACATATAGCGTTCAATATGCGCAATAACAGGCGTATAACCCATCTGCATCACATTGCTGATACTGGTACGCAGATAAGAATATTCCACAGTCGGATGATATTCTATTAAAATATACTTGGAATCTTCCATTGTCAGATGCGCCTGTGCTTCGAGATCATCTAAAATATCCGAAGTATAATAAATTTCCCTGCCAAGTGCCAGTTCAATCTCAGGGCATACATCTTTCATCTGTTCTTTAAACAGTTCAAAATTTCTGCGCAGCTGTTCGTATCCCATTGTACATTTACCAGGATGATAATGTGGTGTTGCCACAATCTTGCGAATACCCTCATCATATGCAATTTTCATCATCTCAATACTGGTTTCAATATTATCCGGACCGTCATCGACACCATATAAAATATGGCTGTGAATGTCAACATAATGAAACGTCGTTAATTTTCTCATAATTCTGTTTCCTTTTATAAAATCTGCAACTTTGACATTATATATCATAAATCACTTTTTTGCAACAAAAGATTGGGGTCATCTGACATTTTTCCCTGTCAGATGACTCCAATTCAAATGAATGTATCTAATTAAATATGTAAAATTCTTTTTACATTATCGCACATCTTATCAACATCACATATAGTATCGTGCAGTACCGGCGCTGTTCTGATGTCTTCAATCGCCTGCGGAACTTTTACCTTAGAAAGCTTTGAAAGCTCATCTACCAGCTCAAAATCAGACATTACATCATACTTATTGTCAATCGCATCCATCACGCTTCTTGTAAACTTATATGGGCTTGCTGTTGAAGCAATCACTGTCTTTGTTGTATCACTGGTTTCCTTCTGATACTTTTCATAGACAGATGCTGCAACTGCTGTATGGGTATCAATTACATATCCTGTATCTTCATACAGCTTCTTAATCATTGCCGCATCTTCTGCTTCTGTTGCATAATTGCCGTAGAAATCAAAAAGCTGCGCTTTCATTTCATCTGTAATTTCATACTTTCCTGTTTCCTTTAAGGACTGCATCAGTGCCGCATTCTTTTCAGCGCTGTTGCCTGCAATACGGTAAATCAGACGCTCTAAGTTGCTTGAAATCAAAATATCCATTGACGGAGAAGTTGTCAGGACAAATTCCCTGTTTCTGTCATATGTACCGGTTGTAAAGAAATCATACAGTACTTTATTTTCATTGGAAGCACAAATCAGTTTGTGAATTGGAAGTCCCATATTCTTTGCATAAAATGCTGCTAAAATATTACCGAAGTTACCGGTCGGCACAACCACATTGATTGCTTCCCCTGCCTTTACTTCACCGTCTGCGAGCAGGCGTACATAAGCATATACATAGTAAACAATCTGCGGAACCAGACGTCCGATATTGATAGAATTGGCAGAGGAGAACTGGTATCCGGCTTCATTCATGACCTTTTCAAGTTCTTTATCACCGAAAATCTTCTTAACACCGGTCTGTGCATCATCAAAATTGCCATTGATACCGATTACATAGGTATTGTCACCCTTCTGGGTTACCATCTGCTTTTCCTGAATCGGGCTGACACCATGCTTTGGATAGAACACGATGATCTTAGTTCCTTTAACGTCAGCAAATCCTGCAAGAGCAGCCTTTCCTGTATCTCCTGAAGTTGCAGTCAGAATTACAATTTCATTCTTTACGTTGTTTTTCTTTGCAGAAGTAATCAGTAAATGTGGCAGAATGGATAATGCCATATCTTTAAACGCAATTGTTGAACCGTGGAACAATTCTAAATAGTATGCACCATCAGCCTTTACAAGCGGTGCAATGACCTTTGTGTCAAACTTTGAATCATATGCCTTGTTAATGCAGCTCTTTAATTCTTCCTCTGTAAAGTCATCAAGCATCAGCTTCATCACTTCATATGCCACTTCCTGATAAGACATCTTTGATAATTCTTCAAAGCTCTTATCCAATGCCGGAATCTGCTCCGGTACGTATAAACCACCGTCTGCCGCAAGACCCTTTAAAATTGCCTGTGATGCAGTAACCTTTACGCTGTCGTCTCTGGTACTTCTGTAAAACAAACTCATTCTCTTCTTCCACCTTTATATTTTCATTCAAATTCTGCTTAAAACAGTATTCAGTTGACATTATACAACAGGATTTTTGGAAACACAATAGCTTTTAAGGTATTTTGTATTTATGTATTTTATGTTACAATCTTTTACAGATACGTAAGGGGGAGCTTTTACGCAGGCAGCGCGAATCCACTCTTATCGCAGAACCGGATACATTAAAATATCTACAAAAGGAGAGGACGTTATGGCAACAGGGGTTTATACAGCATATAAAAAAGACGGCACCGAATACTACCGGGTATCGCTGACCTGTCAGAATAAACATATCAGTCTTGGAAGCTTTGACGATTACAAGACTGCTGCCGCCGTCTATTCTGAAGCCAATGCCATTGTGCGGGATGAAAAAAGTTCCCATTTTGTCAATGCCGCAGAAAAAATAACGAGCTACTCCTCCTGCACTTCTGCACTGGCTTTTGAAAAATTTATGATTCTTTTGAATCTCCGGGATAATAACATTTATATTAAAACACCGGTTTATCTGTGTGATAAATATTTTTTATACTTTTTTTCACCGGAAATTGTGCTGACTTTTGATATTGAAGATTTATTTTACTATTCAGGACACAAAATCATGAGCCGCGGCGGTTATTTTTTTGTCAATGACTTCGGTATGCAGACCAGTATTTTAGCACGCTTCGGTATCCGCAGCCACTCCGTAAAAGGAAAAGATTATTTATTCCGCAACGGTGACGAACACGATTTCCGCTATTCCAATGTTGCCGTTGTCAACCGGTACAACGGTGTAGAACAGATTGAAAAAAACGGACGGATTTTATACAGAACCCGTATCCACATTAACGGCAACTATACCATCGGCACTTATACGTCGGAAAATGAAGCCGCGATTGCCTATAACCGCGCCATTGATTTACTTGCAGAACAGCTGCCGGATTTTAAGAACTACACCCGGAATTATATCGAAGGACTGTCCCACATCGAATACGCTTCTATTTATAATACGGTAAAAATTTCACGCAGGTTCCGCCACTATATCGAACAGTTAGGACTCACTTACTAAAAAGCGGCAGAAATTCAAATCATAGATTCAAGAATTTCTGCCGCTTTTACTATTTTGTGCAGACACAGATGATACTGCGATACCTGCCTGCACAGACACTTTTATCATTTTACTTCTGGTTAATGTAATTAATCAGACCTTCTGCTTTGATAATCTTCTGCATAAATTCAGGAAATGCCTGACCGGTATAAGACTTTCCTGTTGTTTTATCGGTAATCACGCCGCTGTCAAAATCCACTTCCACCTCATCACCGGCTTCAATTGCCTTTGCAGCTTCCGGACATTCGATAATCGGAAGACCGATATTGATGGAATTGCGGTAGAAAATTCTTGCAAAGGTTTCTGCAATAACACAGCTTACACCTGCTGCCTTAATTGCAATTGGCGCATGTTCTCTGGATGAACCACAGCCAAAGTTCTTATTGGCAACGATAATGTCGCCTTTCTGAACCTTTTTTACAAAATCCTTATCAATATCTTCCATACAATGCGTTGCGAGTTCTGCCGGGTCTGATGAATTCAGATATCTTGCCGGAATGATAACATCTGTATCTACATTATCGCCATACTTAAATACTCTGCCTTCTGCTTTCATGTTGTTCCTCCATTCTGATACGATTCTTATAATCCAAGGTCTGACGGCTGGCTGATTTTACCTGTAACCGCACTTGCTGCTGCAACTGCCGGGCTCGCAAGATAAATTTCAGAGTCTACATGTCCCATACGTCCTACAAAGTTACGGTTAGTTGTAGATACACAGCGTTCTCCTTCTGCAAGGATACCCATATAACCGCCAAGACATGGTCCACAGGTCGGTGTGCTGACTACTGCGCCCGCACGGATAAATGTCTGAACCAGTCCTTCTTCGATTGCCTGCATATAAATCTTCTGTGTTGCCGGAATAACAATAACACGCAGCCCCTTTGCCACTTTTCTGCCTTCTAAAATCTTTGCCGCACAGCGTAAATCGTCAATACGTCCGTTTGTGCAGGAACCGATAACGACCTGGTCAATCTTAATGTCGTCAAAGCTTCCTACTACATGTGTATTTTCAGGAAGATGCGGAAAAGAAACTGTCGGTTCAATTTCTGATAAATCAATATTGATAACCTGTTCGTACTCTGCATCGTCATCTGCTGTATATTCTACAAACGGTCTCTTTGAATGTTCCTTCATATATGCTCTTGTCAAATCGTCAACCGGGAAGATACCGTTCTTTCCACCGGCTTCGATTGCCATGTTTGCAATCGTAAAACGGTCGTCCATTGTCAGATTGGCAATGCCGTCTCCTGTAAATTCCATAGACTTATACAGCGCGCCGTCTACGCCAATCATGCCGATAATATGTAAAATAACATCTTTTCCGCTGACCCACTTCTTTGGCTTGCCTGTCAGTACAAATTTAATTGCAGACGGTACTTTAAACCATGCCTTGCCTGTTGCCATGCCGGCAGCCATATCCGTTGAACCTACACCTGTAGAAAATGCGCCGAGCGCACCGTATGTACAGGTATGTGAATCCGCACCGATAATAACGTCGCCTGCAACCGTAAGTCCCTGTTCCGGAAGCAGTGCATGTTCAATACCCATCTGTCCCACTTCAAAGTAATTTGTAATATCATGCTTCATCGCAAATTGTCTGACACATTTGCAATGCTCGGCAGACTTAATATCCTTATTCGGTACAAAATGGTCCGGTACAAGTGCAATCTTATCCTTATCAAATACAGTTTTTACTGTCATCTTATCCATCTCATGAATTGCAACCGGAGATGTAATATCATTTCCAAGTACAAGGTCTAAATCCGCTTCAATCAGCTGTCCTGCCTTTACTTCTGAAAGACCTGCGTGTGCCGCAAGAATCTTTTGTGTCATAGTCATTCCCATGAACCTGTTCCTCCATTTCTTTTTCTATTGACTTCTATTGACTAATTATAGCCGTATCCTGTAAAATTTGTAAAGAGAATTATTTAAATAACTATAATTCCTTTTTAGAATATGTTTCTGTTCAGAGCCAGGCAGATTTTCAAGCATATTTGTGAACCATGCTCGCATGAGTGAACAAATATGGCTGAAAATCTATTTGGCGGATACGCCACACCGACAAAATGTGCAACATTTTGGAGGCTGGCTCTGAACAGTTATTACTAAATCCTGAGCCAGGCAGTTTTTTAAGCATATTTGTGAACCATGCTCGCATGAGTGAACAAATATGGCTGAAAATCTATTTGGCGGATACGCCACACCGACAAAATGTGAAGCATTTTGGAGGCTGGCTCTGAACAATAACTGGAATATTGATACATTCCCTAATGCCTGTTCAAAATATAAGGAGAGCGCCATGAATTCACAATCCATAAAAACCTTTATTACCCTTGCCAAATTAAACAGTTTTTCGCAGACCGCCACTTCCCTCTACATTTCCCAATCCACCGTAACAAAGCGTATCTGCGAGCTGGAAAAGGAAGTCGGAAAGCCGCTGTTTTACCGCGATAAAAAACATGTTTCACTTACGGAAGACGGTCGTATTTTCTTAAAATATGCCACACGTATTGTTGAATTGGAGGAAGCCTCTTTAAAGGAAATGCACTCCTCCGTCACTTACGAAAACAGTCTGCGCATCGGCTCGACCAATTCCATTTATGAATGTCACCTGTTTCCGCTGATTTCCGGCTTTGAAAGCGCTTCTAAAAAGCACTCTGTCAAAGTCACGATTGGTCATTCTTCCGATATGATCCAGCTGTTAATGGACGGCATTTTAGACTGTGTCTTTACATCAGTCCCGCTGGTACGCGCAGGCTTTGAATGTCACCATTTTCACACGGACAATCTTGTGCTTGCGACCGGTTATGATAATATGCTGCATGCGGACGGTATCCGAAAAGAAGAACTGACTTCTATTAAATATATGATGTGTAACTTTGCACTTAATGACGTTGGGGAATTTATCCGGAATCTCTTTCCGACACACTATCAGTTTAAGTTTGAAATTGACAACAGCACCAAACTGATTCCCTATCTGATTAACACAACCGGTTACAGCTTTCTGCCCGACAAAATGATCGAACAGGAGCTTGCATATAAAAAACTGCGTACGATTCCTCTTCTGGATTTTGAAACACCGAAAATTAACAGCTATTATATAGGAAGTTTAAGAAGTAAAGAACTGTGGACAAAGCTACTGCACAAGTAAAGTTTAGAAACACAGCCGCTCTTTGCACAGCAGTTTCCCGTATCGCATATCGCGCTCCCGGGTGCAAAAAGAGAGCCGGTTTAGATGAACTCTAAACCGGCTCTCCCGCCCCTGCCAAGGATTTGCTCACATATCCGCACCGAAATCCTTGAAGAATCGGAATGACGTGATTCGAACACGCGACCTCTTCGTCCCGAACGAAGCGCTCTACCAAGCTGAGCCACATTCCGATATGCTGCTAATTGATGAATCAATTGATTATGTATCGCTGCAACGATATTTAGTTTAATACATGTTGTTATAAATGTCAAGCATTTTTTATTTTGTTTTTTATTTTTGTTTTACATTTTTTTGATAATAAACAGATAACACAGAATACATAGAAGACATATTTATTTCATAATATGGACTTCTTTTGGTCACATTTATGCCGTATTATAAATATCGTTGAAAGGCGATAAGCTTTTTTCATACACTTTTTCATATTTTTATACAAGCAAAGGGAACGTCCTTTATATAGCTTCCCACTATGACCGCCCCTTTGCTTGTAAACACTTTCCCCTATTAATAGTGGCGGGTCTGCATTATGCAGCCCGCCGCACCTATTTACACATTATTCATCCGTAATTCACTTTAATACTTACCAAAATCTCCATCTAAAGAAATAATCTGCTCATTGTTTCCTGCCTGTGGCATATAACTGTTTCTTCTATTGTAAGAATCTGCATACATCGGATTTCTGTATGTATTTTCCTTTAATTTGTATCTGGAAATGGTATCTCTTAGTGCCTGTGACTGGTTTGCAAGTTCTTCACTGGCGCTTGCGCATTGTTCACTGGTTGCAGAATTGGTCTGGATAACCTGTGAAACCTGCATAATTGCCTGATTAATCTGTGCTACGGCTGTTGCCTGTTCATTGGAAGTCGTTGCAATACTGCTGATGATTTCCACGACATTTTCAAGGCTTTCTACAATCTTTGTAAGAGAAGCGGCTGTTTCATCGGCAATCTTTACCCCTTCTTCTACCTTATCAATAGAAGACTGAATCATTTCTGCGGTTTCATTGGCTGCCGCCGCACTCTTTTCTGCCAGATTTTTCACTTCTTCCGCTACAACCGCAAAACCTTTGCCGTGCGCTCCGGCTCTTGCCGCTTCAACCGTTGCATTCAATGCTAAAATGTTGGTCTGGAATGCAATGTCATCAATCACTTTAATAACCTTTGAAATGTTGTGGGAAGATGTATTGATATCGTTCATGGCTTCAATCATATTGTGCATCTGCTCATTGCCGTTCTTTGCTTCCTCGCCAACTTCATGAATCAGCTTATTGCCGGTTGTTGCCTGTGTCGCATTTTCATTGGTTTCCTTTGCAATTTCATTCATGGAAGCTGTAATCTGCTCAATCGCACTTGCCTGCTGTGTTGATCCCTGTGCAAGTGCCTGGCTTGCGCCTGCCACCTGTTCGGCACCTGCGGAAAGCTGAAAGCTGGATTCTTTAATGCCTGTTAATACATTATTATTATTTTCAACCAGTTCCTTTAAGGCCCGCCCCAGTTCATCTTCTACTGAATGCGGAAGCACTTCTACCGTTAAATCCCCGTTGGCAATTTTTTGTGCAAGCATTGCATTTTCTTTGGTATTTTTAATAATCTTTGCATACACATCTAGCACTTCGCCGATTTCATCATTGTAATATTTTTTCAGTTCAACATCGACTTTACCGGCTGCAAGCTCTACTGATGACTTTTTTAACTCTTCAAGCGGCTTCCTGATACAGCCGATTACCGTTGAAACGGAATAAATACAGCCGATAACAATCATCACATCCAGCAGAATCAGGCAGATCATTCCCACTCCGTGATACTGCTGTCCCCGTGCAATCTGAAGCTTTCCCGTTGTCAATCCAAAACAGATACCTGTTAATACCATCAATTCAATCATGGCCACTACATAACTTGTTTTAATTTTTGATAAAATTGTTCTGTCTTTTCTGTTCATATCCATACCTCCTGCCTTTGGCTATTGTTCTTCATTCTGTTCCGTCATTTCTTCAAATGCCGCAATATCTTCATCTTTAATCAGTTTTTCAGGGTCTAAAAGCAGCTTTACAGAATTCCCCGTTTTTCCCAGTCCATATACATATTTATTTTTCGTGCTGCCTGTTGATATGGTTGGCGGCGGTTCAATATCCGATTCGTCGATTTGTTCCACCCCTGCAATTGTTTCTACAATCAGCCCCACAACTGTTGATTTTACATTAATAATGATAATGCAGGTTCTGTCTGTGTACTGAAACGGTTCCTGATTAAAACGAATCCGTACGTCAATCACCGGAATAATTTTTCCGCGAAGATTAATCAGTCCTTTAATATACGGCTCTACCTCCGGAATTGCCGTAATACTCTGCATACCGATAATTTCATTAATATACCGGATTTCAATACCAAAATATTCATGTCCCGATTTGAATGTCATATATTTGCCTTTTTGAGTATCTTCTTCCTCCGGATTGTCTTCTTTGATGATTTCTTCTGCCATTGTTATGTCCTCCTTTCTGCGCATCTTATATAAGCAATCCACCCACATCAATAATCAATGCAATACTGCCATCACCAAGCTGTGTACAACCTGATAACCCCGGTACTTTTCTGATATACGATGGGATTGGTTTTACTACAATTTCCTGTCCGCCAATCAGATGATCCACGAAAATGCACATTTTTTTATCTTCGTGTTCGACCAGAATCATAATACCGTCACTGACCTCTTCTTTGGCGTGTTCCAGATGATATTTGCGGCTTAACCGCACAACCGGGAAACACTCCCCTCGGATCATCACATATTCTTCTCCACCCGGCTCATAGACCATATCACTTTCTTTAACATTTAAAAATTCTTTAATTGAACCGGATTCAATAACAAAAATAGATTCCCCGACCCGCATGACAATCCCTTCGATAATTGCCAGTGTCAGCGGGATTTTTAAGGTCATGGTTGTACCCTTACCCAGTTCACTGTCAATATCCAGCTGTCCACCGACTGACTGGATATTTTTCACAACAACGTCCATGCCAACACCTCTGCCAGATAACTCTGTAACCTTTTCTTTCGTTGAAAATCCCGGATATGTAACAAACTGATAAATCTCCTTTCGCGTATAATCGCTCTGCGTTTTTTCCGGCGGGATCAGCCCGCTCTTTTTTGCTTTTGCAAACAGCTTGTCCGGGTCCATGCCCTTGCCGTCATCGGATACCGAAAGAAAAACTTTTCCGCCTTCATTTTTGGCTTCCAGCGTAATGACACCTTTTTCCGGCTTTCCTGCTGCCGCCCGTTCTTCCTTTTCCTCAATACCGTGGTCTACAGAATTCCGGATCATATGCATCAGCGGATCTGAAATATGTTCAATAATATTTTTATCTACTTCCGTTGTTTCACCAATCATCTTTAATTCAATGTTTTTGCCGACCTTACGGGACGCATCAAATACAATCCTGTTCATTTTCTGGAATGTATTGGTAAGCGGCATCATCCGCATGGACATAATGACGTCCTGTAATTCCGAGGTGAACTTTGTCAGCTGTGCCGCTGCCTTGTTAAAGTTATTCAGGCTTAATCCCGGCACTTTTAAATCAGGATTTTGTAAAACAACCGACTCTGCAATGACAATCTCACCGATTAAATCCATGAGCATATCCATTTTTGCCACATTTACACTGATAAATGTCTGCGCCGCCGGTTTTTCCTTCCGGGTTTTTGCCAGCTGTTTTGGCTTTCCCGGTTCTTTGGTCTTAATAACATAATCGCCGGGCTTTGGTTCTTCGCTTTTTTTTGCTTCCTGTTCCTTCTGCACCCGTGCTTCAATGGTTTCCACATCGGAATCCAGGTCGATAACCTTTCCGTTATTGACAATCACCGGCGCTTCAAAGCCTTTAATGTATTCATCCGGCGTACACTCTGTAATGTCAATTTTTTCAACACCCGACCCGTCAATCAGCTTTTCAATTTTCTCCTTACTGCTCTGGGTCTGCAGCATCATCTGGAAACCGTCTGCTAAAATCACATCTGCCGAAGCTTCATTCGTAACAATGTCCTCCGGCTTATATAAAATATCCTCCGCAATTTCTTTTAACGAATACACTGCCGTGTACGCCCTCAGATTGCTCATCTGCGTATCCGCACGGTAGAAAATGTGAATCCTGTAAAACTTACTGTTTTCTGTTGCTACCGGTGCAATATAAAACTGCTTTGGCGACTCCTGCACATTTGCCGGCGGCAGTTCTTTACCATCCTCCGTTGCTTCATTTTTAATTTTTTTCAAAAACACATCCAGTTCATCAATCAGTTCTTTGGCATCACCGTCCGGGTCACCCCCGTCCCTGATTTTATCAAATTCTGCCGATATAAAATCCGACACCTGAAAAATGTGTTCTACCAGCTCCATGTGCGGAACGTTGTCCGGCTTGGATTCCCTGATAAAATAAAACACATCTTCCAGCTTATGCGCAAGCTTCATAATGTCATCAAACATCATAATCCCTGACGAACCTTTAATGGTGTGCATGACTCTGAAAAACTCATTGATATCTGCTTCATCAAAGCTGTCCGCGTCCTTTTTTTCAAGGGTTGTCGCTTCCAGCTGTTCAAGCAGCTGTCCGTTTTCATACAGATACATATCCAGCATGCCGTCTGCACTAAAATCTTCTGCCATTTCTTCTCCTCCTGTGGTATTATATCAGTTTCAATTTCTTTAACACATTTTTTAATTTATCCAGATCAACCGGCTTCGCACAATAAACCGTGCAGCCCATTTCAAAGGCTTTTCTTACATTTTTTTGTTCATTTAATGCCGTCATCATAATAATCTTTACGCGGTCATCGCCTTCGATACCACGCTGTTTTTCCATATTCCGGATAGTATTTAAGACCTGATATCCATCCATGACCGGCATCATGACATCTAAGCAGATTAAGTCATACGGCTGTTCATCTTCCAGCGCCATCATATACGCTTCAACCGCTTCCATGCCATCTACCGTGCCGTCACAGTCCCCATATGCCGACATAAAATTCATCATAAACTTTCTGCTTGCAAAATCATCCTCAACAATTAAAATTCTCATTTTTGCACCCTCTTTTCCATCTATATTTTATCTGACTGTTTCCAGACAATCATACGTTTTTTGTGCAATCTGCGTTAATTCTGCCTGCTGCTGTACTGCTCCGATATCATATGCCGCTTTTGGCATGCCATATACAATACAGCTGGCTTCGTTCTGCCCGATTGTTTTTGCTCCTGCCCTTCTCATCTCAAGCAATCCCTTTGCGCCGTCATTTCCCATTCCTGTAAGGATAATGCCAACCGCCCCCGCTCCTGCTGCTTTTGCTACCGACTCAAAGAGGACATCTACTGACGGACAGTGTCCGTTGACTTTCGGTCCGCTTCTGCATTCCACCTGATATTCACCGTTGACTTTTAACAGCCGCATATGGGCATCTCCGGGGGCAATTAACACCTGTCCCGGCACAACCCTGTCCCCGGTTTTTGCTTCCCGTACCACCACGCGGCACTGGTTATTTAACCGCTCCGCATACATTTTGGTAAATCCCGGCGGCATATGCTGCACAATAACCGTTCCCGGTATATCCTGATGAAAACGCCTGACCACCTCATAAATGGCTTCCGTCCCGCCCGTTGATGCACCGATTGCAACAACCGTTCCGGCTCCTGTGCCATACCCATTCTGCCTGAAACTGTGGCTTCCTACCCGTTTTAGTTTTCCAACCTGTACCGTAGATGCAATTTTTATCTTTGTAATCAGTTCTCCCCTGATAAATTCTGCAATCTGCTCCGCTGTCATTCCTGACGGCTTATTGACAAATTCCACAGCACCTGCCGACATCGCATCAAATACCCTGTCGCTTAATGCGCTGATTACCACGGTCGGCAGCGGATACTGCGGCATCAGTTTCCTTAAAAATTCAATGCCGTCCATTCGCGGCAGTTCAATGTCCAGCGTCATCACATCCGGTTCGTATTTTAAAATGGCATCTCTTGCTTCATAAGGGTCTGAGGCCTGTGCCACAACCTCTAACATTGGGTCTGTTATAAGATTCCGGACTAAAATCTGCCGGAACATCAGGGAGTCCTCTACAATCAGAACTTTTATTTTTTTCATCGTTTTGTATTTCCTCCCTATATTTATTCTTTCCTGAATATTGACGGTCGGACATAAACAAGCGGCACTGCGCTTCTGTCGATATTCTCTGTACTGCCAATAATCAGATAACCGCCCGGCTCTAAAAATTCATAAAGTCGCTGAACCAGTTTTCTCTTGGTCGTTTCGTCAAAATAAATCATGACATTTCTCAAAAAAATCACATGCATTTTTTTCTTAAACGGCAGTGGATTCATCAGATTAAACTGTCTGAAAACCACCTGCTGGCGCAGTTCTTTTTTCACCTGATACATTCCATCGGGCAGCGGCACAAAATAACTGTTTCTCCACCAGACAGGCAGTGTATTAATCTGCTCTGCACTATAAATACCGTTCACCGCGCTGTCCAGTACTTTTCTTGAAATATCCGTTGCCAGCACAGAAGTTTCCCATGCATTATACTCCGGTCCCAAAAAATCTTTGAGTATCATGGCAATCGTATATGGTTCCTGTCCTGACGATGCCGCCGCAGACCATATCCGTAAATCCATTCCAGTCTTTTCCCGTTCTTTTAATTCCGGCAGAATCACATTTTTAAAAAACTCAAAATGTTCAGGCTCCCGCATAAAATATGTGTGATTGGTCGTAAGGATATTTATCAGATTCTGGGCTTCCTGCCCGGTATAATCTGCTTCCACCCGATCCATATATTCCGTATAACTTTTAAATCCGTTTGCCGCCAGATAATTGGAAAGCCGTCCCTCTACCATGACTTTTTTGTGGTATAAATTAATCCCGTAACGCACCGCCGTATATTTTACAATGCGTGAAAATTCTTCATCTGTCATCGCTTTTCCCCGCTACTTTCTCAGCTGCTTCTCAATCTTTAAAAATACCTCCAGAATATATGGGTCGAACCGGCTTTTACTTCCCTGTTTCATATAAGCTAACGACTCCTCTTTGGTGTACGCACTCCTGTAACACCGGTCTGACAAAATACTGTCATAAACATCCACGATTTTTACAATCCGCGCACTCAGCGGAATATCACTGCCCTTTAAACCGTCAGGATATCCGCTTCCGTCCCAGTCCTCATGATGGGACCGCACCACATCACATGCCACCTTGACAAATGTATTATCCTCTACATCCGGATATGCCGCCCGTATTAATTCATCCCCGTTATCCGTATGGTGCTTCATAATCTCCCACTCTGTTTCCGTAAGCTTTGTGGGCTTATCAAGAATTTCTTTCGGAACGGTCAGTTTTCCGATATCATGTACCGCACCGGCAAGCTCCACTGCTTCAATATAAGTTTTAGAAATCTGGTTTTCATACTTTTCCGTAAAATTTAATGCCTGTGCCAGCAGTCTTGCATTATATGCCACATTTTCCAGATGTTTTGTCATACCGGTTGTATTACTGCCTTCCGTAATCTTTGCCAGTGCCTTTAACAGTCTTTTTTGTTCTTCATCATATTTTTTTGCCTGTTCACTAACAATAATGCTCAGTCTGCGGTTACTGTCTTCAAGTTCCTGCTTCATCTGATACATTTTTAAATGTGTATTAACCCGCATTGCCACTTCGCCATAGTCAAACGGTTTACTGATAAAATCAACCGCCCCCACCTGAAAGCCCTTCATTTTATCATCAAGCTCGCTGGCTGCCGATACAAAGATGACAGGAATATCCTTTGTATCCGGATTTTCTTTTAATAATTCGCAAAACTGGTAACCGCTCATATCCGGCATCATAATATCCAGCAAGATCAGCTGCGGAAGTTCTTTCTGCATCTGACTGACCGCCTCTTTTACGCCTGTTGCAGTCAGCCCCTGATATCCCATTTTTTCAACCATCTTTTTTAATAATCTTGCATTGACTTCCACATCATCAACAATCAAAATTACCGGTATTTGTTTATCATTCTGCTTCATACACCTTCTGCCCCCGGTTCTTTTAGTTTTAAAATTGTACGGATTTCTTCCGAATATCCGATTGCCTGCTTATAATCTTCTTTCCGGACTGCCATCAGCAGACGAAATGTCCTGCTCTTTAATGTCTGCTCCCCGGATTCTGCACAAAGCGTTTTAATATTTTCCGCAAACCCTTCTGCCTTTTCCCAGTTTTCCATCTCGATGCACAAAACCAGTTTTTCCATATTGATGGCAAGTTCCCGCCTGTTAGCTGCGCTTCCATACATATAAACCTGTTCCATCCGGCTCTTTGCCTGCGTTCCCAGCAGATGATTCTTCAAGTTAGAAATATCAAACTCAATATTCTGTTCCTTTTCCTGCTCCACCGCCTGTACAGGTACTTTGACCTTAATTGCACAGCTGAATGTACTGCCCCTGCCCGGTTCACTTTCTACTTCAATATGTCCGTGCATCTGCTCTGCCAGCTGTTTAGTGACATACAGTCCCAGACCCGTTCCGCCGTATCTTCTCGTAATCGAATCATCTGCCTGCGAAAAACTCTGAAACAGCTTCTGCCTGCCCTGCGCATCAATACCGATTCCGGTATCGGTTACAAAAAATGTCAGTTCAACAACATCTTCACGCTGATGTGTTTTATAAACCTCCAGTGTCACCGCCCCCATTGAAGTAAACTTCAATGCGTTGGACAGCAGATTGTTCATAATCTGTGTAATCCTTAATTCGTCCCCGATAACCGTCTGCGGCACGTCTTCTGCTACAAACGCATGAAAATGCAGCCCTTTCTGATTTGCCACTGGCCGGTTGGTATCCATCGCCTGATTGACACAGCTTTTGAATTCAAACGGTTTTTCACAGATTTCAAATTTGCCTGCCTCCATTTTTGAAAAATCCAGCAGATTATTAATAATTTTCTCCATATTGTTACAGCATTGGATAATGATACCCAGTGTGGATTTCTTAGATGGCTCTGTTTCCAGATCCAGCAGATTTTTTACATGACCTTTAATTCCATTGACCGGCGTACGCAGTTCATGGGTAATATTTGCCACAAAACTGTCACGTGCCTTTAAATTCTGCTCCATCTCCTGCTCAACTTTTTTTAATTCACGGATTGCATCTTCTTCATCCTGAATATTCAGCCCTGCTACGGCATTAATCTGTCCGACATCTTCAAAAAACAATTTTGAAAAACGTATCATCACCGGAAAACACGTATTATTCTTACGATATGCCACAGTCTTGATTAACTGTCCCTGTACTGAATTTACATATTCATCATAATTGCAGTTTTCTCTGATTAACGTTGGAAAAATATCTTCAACAGAAATCTTTTTCTTTCCCTGCCGGTAATCCAGTTCCTCTCTTGCAATACCATTCAAAAATGTCACGGTCCCCTGCCCGTCAAATGCAATAATCATCCCCAGATTGTTTTCAAGCAGGGAACGCATTGCCATTGCATCTCCCATAGCGCTGTCCTTCCCTAAAGCCTCATACTTTTCCCCAAAAGTAAAATAAATTTCTAAACATAAGCACAAAAAAACTAAATTTAGTATACAATATTTATTTTTATTTATCAATATCTAATTACTTATGTTTTAATACTATTTTATTTATAAATTTGATTCTACGGTACTTTTGTGCTAAACTAATGCTATTATATTGAGGAGGTTCATTTGAACAATTATGAAAATCGCAGTTGTCGGTGCCGGATATGTGGGGTTGTCAAACGCCATTTTACTTGCCCAGCACCATGAAGTCTATTTAATAGATATTATCCAGGATAAAATTGACAAAATTAATCAGCGGATTTCTCCTTTTGCAGATAAAGAAATCGAAGAATATCTTTCCGGTCACCCGTTGCAGTTGACTGCAATAACGGACGGATGTTCTGTCTATAAAGCTGTGGATTATGTCATTATCTCCACACCCACAAACTATGACTCAAAAAAAGATTATTTTGACACCAGTTCCGTAGAACGGGTTGTATCGGATGTGCTATCCTGCGGCTCTAACGCCGCAATTGTCATCAAATCAACGGTTCCTGTCGGATACACCCGCGAGTTAATTGCCAAAATCGGATATGAAAAAATCTTATTTTCACCGGAATTTTTACGGGAAGGCAGAGCATTATACGACAATCTCTATCCAAGCCGGATTATCGTAGGCTGCGACAGTGAACAGCCGGATTTATTAAACTGTGCCAAAAAATTTGCCGGACTGTTAAGCGAAGGTGCAATTAAGACCGACATTCCGGTGCTTTTTACAAAAACAACTGAGGCAGAATCAATTAAATTATTCGCCAATACCTATCTCGCACTCCGCATTTCTTTCTTTAACGAATTGGATACCTTTGCAGATGTGCGCGGATTAAATTCCAAACAGATTATTGAAGGTATCGGACTGGACCCGCGAATCGGCACACATTACAACAATCCATCCTTTGGATACGGCGGCTACTGTCTGCCAAAGGACACCAAACAGCTGCTTGCCAACTACAAAAACGTGCCAAACAACATTATGTCGGCGATAGTTGCCGCCAACAGTACGCGGAAGGATTTTATTGCAGAGCGCATTTTAGATATGAATCCAAACGTTGTCGGACTGTTCCGCCTTGCAATGAAAACCCATTCAGACAACTACCGTCAAAGCTCCATCCTCGGTATTATGGAACGTATCAAGGCGCAGGGAGTGGAAGTTATTATCTACGAACCATCCATTGATACAGATAAGTTCTGTAATTCTAAAGTGATAAAAAATCTGGATGAATTTAAGAAAGCTTCTGACGTCATCGTCACGAACCGCTACGATTCTGTTTTAGACGATGTAAAAGATAAAGTCTATACAAGAGATATTTATCTGCGCGATTAAGAGCGAAAAAAATGAAGTATTTTTTGTCCCGTGTTACTTGACGACAAAAAATACTTCATTTTTTCATTACCGCAGTCGCATCTCCAGTGTCAGCTTATTTTCATGCACTACTGCCTCTGCCAGACTGCCACAGATAACCGGCATGGAAGGCGGGAGGTGTCCGATACTTACGTCCATAATGACCGGCACGTGATATTCCCTTACAATGCCCATCACCGCTTCGTACTGGTCTAAGCCCATCATTTCCTGTCCAAACTGCAACGGACGTCCTATCAGAAATCCCTTGGTATTCTCAAACCAGCCTGCCTGCTTCATATGCCACATGGCACGGCGGATACTCATCACATTCAAATCACAGCTTTCCAGAAACCATAAAATGCCGTCATCACGGTATTTTTTCTGAAACTCTGCCACCTTATCAAACGATGTCCCTGTAAGATTTACAAGGCAGTCCATACAGCCGCCAAGCAGCCTGCCCGATACCCGTGTCTGTGTTGTTACCGTACCGTCCTCACTGTATACCCTCAGTACGGACTTTTCCGTGGCATGATACGGTGCTGTTGGATTTTCTTCGGATTTTAAAGATTCTTTTTCCCATAAATCATAATCCGTTATTGTAATCTTTCTTTCAGGCATTTTTTTCTGTCCATCAGCTGCACTTTCACGTTCTGTTCCGCCGTTACCTGCCGTTTCTTCCAATGTACCCGTCAGTACCCCGAAAGCATCCTGCACTGCCCTGTGCCACGGCTTCATGCCGAATGCACCCGCACATGGCGCATAAAGGGATGCTGTATCTGCCATTGTCGTCTGCAAAAAAGTGAAATTCGTATTGTCCGAATAGCCCGCAAACCACTTCGGCGGTGCTTTTTTTATCGCTTCCCAGTCGATATACGGCAGGATCTCGCACATCAGTTCACCGCCGCCACAAGATAACAGAATATTATTTTCAGGGGTTTCATACATCTGCTGTAATTCTGCCGCACATTTTTGTGGTGTATTACTGATACCGATCCCCTCTGCCGCGTAGCAGTTGGGTCCAAGCATCGTCTGATAGCCCATTTCATGAAATGCAGCCAGTGCGCTTTCAAATGCACTTTTATACGGTTCAGTGGCACACCCGAAGGACGGCGCCACAAATCCGATTGTTCCGTTTTTCTTTAAATATGCTGGATATCTCATTTCATAAACCCGTTAATAATTTGTTCTTCTGCCTGTGCTTCCGTTAATCCGAGTGTCATCAGCTTGATTAACTGATCACCGGCAATTTTTCCGATTGCTGCTTCGTGTACCAGACTTGCATCCAGATTGTTGGCTTCCAATGACGGAACTGCCTTGACATGACCGTTATCCATCAGAATCGCATCACATTCTGTATGACCATAACATTGATTATTTCCGCAGATATTTGAATTGAACACCTGCTTGGATTCACCCTTGGCAACAGAACGTGAAATCACATTGGCACTGGAGTCTACACCGTTTAACTCTACCGTAAAATTCGTTTCTGCCGTCTGGCGTCCGTGTGTCATAATCTTTTCCTTGATAACCAGCGTTGCACCGTCTGCCAGGTCTGCCTTTGTATCGCGCACCGTGGAATCCACGCCCTTAATCTGGGTCGTTTCCATTTCCATATAGCCGCCGTCTTCAATATGCACAATCGTCGTCGGATTTAGAATACGCTCACCTGCACCATCCCCTTCGCCGTAGTGCTTTTCAATATATTTTACCTTTGCATTTTTACCGATATAAAATGTATGGATTCCGTCATGTTCCGATGTATCTACACCGCAGTTATGAATGCCACAGCCTGCAACAATGGTTACATCTGCACCCTCTCCAATATAAAAATCATTGTACACCATATCCTTTAAGCCGCTTTCACTTAAAATAACCGGAATATGCACACTTTCATTTTTTGTACCCGGTTTGATAATAATATCAATGCCCGGTTCGTCCTTTTTGGTTACAATATCAATATTGGCTGTTGTATTTCTGCCTTCTAACTGTCCGTTTGAGCGGATATTATATGCGCCTTCCGGCACTTCATGAATGTCCGCAATCTTTTCGAGCAGACTTTTTTGTATCTCGTCCATTCCTACCTCCTATACCAGCTTATTCATCAGTGTTTCACAGGCCTCGGATGAAGCTAAAAGCTTCGGCAGCACTTCCTGTTTCGTTCCCTGTGCCGCCACCTGTCCATCAGATATCACAATAATTTTATCTGCAATATTTAAAATACGTTCCTGATGGGAAATAATCAGGATTGAACCGTTAATTTTCTCGTGCATACCTTCAAATACTTTAATCAGGTTGTTAAAACTCCAAAGGTCAATCCCCGCTTCCGGTTCATCAAATAATGACAGCTTCGTTCCCCGGGCAATAATCATCGCAATTTCAATTCTTTTTAATTCGCCTCCGGATAAAGATGCGTTCACTTCGCGGTTGATATAATCCTTCGCACACAATCCGACTTCTGATAAATATGAACAGGCCTCTGCTACAGAAATCTTTTCACCTTTTGCAAGCGTAATTAAATCCCGTACGGTCAGTCCCTTAAAACGGACCGGCTGCTGAAATGCAAAACTGATTCCTTTATTAGCACGCTCCGTAACGGATAAATCTGTAATATCTTCACCATCCAGTAAAATCTTGCCGCTTGTCGGCTTATTAATACCTGCAATAATTTTGGCAAGTGTAGACTTTCCTCCGCCGTTTGGACCTGTAATTGCTACAAAACGGTCATCTATCTTTAAGCTGATATTCTTTAAAATCTCTTTTCTTGTATTTCCTTCTTCAACAGCATATCCGATATTTTGTAATTCTAACATGTTTCTCCTCATTTCCTGCTTTACATACAATATTTTTTCATAATATTGACAGCATTATTTTCTATCAGTATTTCACAATGTTCCATGATATATGCCGCTGTTTCCTTTTTCGATGAAACATATCCGCCATATTCCGTTAATAAATCGCAGATATACTGATATTTTTCCTGTGCACATCTTGTACGTTCTACAATATAATAAAAACATGCCTGTTCTTTATGCTTATAAAGACTGTTCTTTAATCCCCATGTCTTTGGACAATTCTGTGCAAATTCCTCTACTGCCTGCATTGATGCAAAACGGTAAATGGCAATCATCTGGCCTTCCTGCTGTTTTGCTGTTTTTTTCAGCTTATTTTTAATCTGCTCCTCTAATTTTTCTACCGGAACAAACGGTGCTGACTTGATTGCATCACCGGCATCTTCTTTTTTAATAACATTGCTGCCCGCATCGTGGATATCCGATAAAATCCTGTCTGTCATCATCTTTCCTGCATTTCTGATCATATCGCTGAATTCATCGTGTCCGGACGAAATAGTGAGCAGGATGGTATGATTTGGCTGTGGTGCCAGCTGTAAAGACATCACACCGCCATCCATCATAATGCCAATTGATTTCTGTGCTTCTTCTAATATTACATCGAGCAGTCCGTGAATCTTTTTTGTATCATTTCTAAAAAAATCATCCAGTGAAATATTGTTATCTTCTAAATCATCTTCATCTAATAAACACTGGAATTTCGTATCATCTATTCTTTTAAATTCCATAAAAACTCCATTCCTAAGCAGCATTGCTTCCGCTGCCTGCTGTATACAAAATTATTTTAACACAGAATACAAAACAAAAAAATCCTAAAAATATAAAATTTTTATATTTTTCTGTCAAAACATGTCCCTCGCTCCGTTTTCCGGTTTTTAAAATATTGGCACCCTTGAAAATCTGCATAACTTAAAAAGACGGCTGTGCAAAACACAGCCGCCCTGACCTCATTATGTATTACGATTAGTTATTGATTAACTTATCTGATTCATCATTCCAGCTATAAAGCTTTCTGATTTCTTCACCAACAGCTTCTGATGGATGTTCTGAAGCTAACTTTCTCATAGCCTTGAAGTGAACCTGTCCACCTGCTTCTGACATATCTAATAAGAAGTCCTTCGCAAATGTACCATCCTGGATATCAGAAAGAATTTTCTTCATAGCCTTCTTTGTATCCTCTGTGATAATCTTAGGACCTGTAATGTAATCACCATATTCTGCTGTGTTAGAGATAGAATATCTCATTCCTGCAAAACCTGACTGATAGATTAAGTCAACGATTAACTTCATTTCATGGATACATTCAAAGTATGCATTTCTTGGATCATATCCGGCTTCGCAGAGTGTTTCAAAACCAGCCTGCATTAATGCGCAAACACCACCGCAAAGAACTGCCTGCTCACCAAAAAGGTCTGTTTCTGTTTCTGTTCTGAATGTAGTTTCAAGAACACCGGCTCTTGCTCCTCCGATACCCTGTGCATAAGCCAGTGCCATATCAAGTGCCTTACCTGTTGCATCCTGTTCAACAGCTACAAGACAAGGTGTACCCTTACCTGCCTGATATTCAGAACGTACTGTATGTCCAGGAGCCTTTGGTGCGATCATTGTAACATCTACACCCTTAGGAGCCTTAATCAGACCAAAATGAACGTTGAAACCATGAGCGAACATTAACATATTGCCCGGTTCAAGATTTGGTTCGATTGATTCCTTATATAACTTAGCCTGTTTTTCATCATTAATCAGAATCATAATAATATCGGCTCTCTTAGCTGCATCTGCTGCTGTGAATACTTCAAAGCCCTGCTCCTCAGCTCTCTTCCATGACTTAGACCCCTCGTAAAGACCGATAATGACCTTGCATCCTGAATCCTTTAAGTTTAAAGCATGTGCATGACCCTGGCTGCCATAACCGATAATGGCGATTGTCTTACCGTCAAGTAATGATAAATTACAATCCTGCTGATAAAAAATTCTTGCTTCTGCCATTTTACAATTACCTCCGTATGATAACTAAAATATTTATTTTAAATTTGCAGCGCCTCTTGCAAGTCCGGTAATACCTGTTCTTGCGAGTTCTGTAATTTTAAAACCATTAAGTAACTCAATAAACGCATTCAGCTTATTCTGTGCGCCAGTCAGTTCAATAATTACCGACTCCGGCGATACATCTACAATTTTTGCACGGAAGACATCACTGATTGCAATAATCTCCTGACGGTGCGCTGCATCACATTCTACTTTAACCAGAACAAGTTCCCTGCACACAGATGCATCCTGTGGAAGTTCCATAATTTCTTTTACATCCACCAGCTTTGTAAGCTGCTTCTGAATCTGCTCTAAAACATCGTCATCCCCGGTAACGGTAACCGTCATGCGGGAATACTTCGGATCCTGTGTTTCACCTACTGTAAGGCTGTCTATATTGTAACCTCTTCTGCTGAATAACCCTGCCACACGGCTTAATACGCCGGATGAATTTTCAACAAGAATAGAAAAAACTGCATGTCTCATCTTTTCCCTCCATTTTCAGAACCCTGTCAGAACTTTACTGGCAGTTTGATTTTCCAAATATTGTGGAATTTTGTCACTCACAATATTGTAGCAACTGCTTTGCCACTTGTCAATAAGCAAATGCCCGCCCCGAGCATTTTGCACATTTCCATATCATGTGTAACGGAAATAACCGTTCTGCCTCTCTGCTCCGACAGGATATATTCTGCGGCTTTTTTGCTGTTTTGGCTGTCAAGCCCTGTAAACGGCTCATCTAACAGTACAATCTCACTGTCTGCCGCCATCGCCCGCACCAGTGCCACACGCCGTTTCATGCCGCCGCTGTATTCTCTGACAGGCTTTAAAAGTGCTTCTTTGGGAAGAAGCTGCAAAAGCTGTTCATATGCACATTTTCCTGCATTCCTGTCTTTTATCACCAGCGCCGTATTTTCAACAGCATTTAAATGTTCTATCAGACGGTTCTCCTGAAAAACCGCCGATACTTTATCAAACCCGGTAATAATACCGGAATCTGCCTTTTCAAGCCCCATAAGCAGTCTTAAAAGCGTTGTTTTCCCTACTCCGGATTCTCCCATAATACAGGTTATGCCACCCGGTGTAAAAGCATACGAAAAATCCTGCAGAACCACTGCCTGTCCATAACTTTTATATATATGTTCCATCCTCAGCTTCTGCATCTGTCCTGTTCCTTCCCGCTGCCATGTATATCACCTGATATTACCCTGCCGCACTGCCTGATCAGCGCAACAGCCAGCTTCTCAAACAGAAAACTGATGCACATAATCGTAATACTCCACGCAAATAATTCCGGCATCATCAGATACAGTTTTGCATAATACAGCTCTTCCCCGATGGAATTTTTCACCAGTCCGATTACCTCCGCAGACACTCCCGCTTTCCAGCACATGCCCGCTGCCGTTTTGACTGCCGCATTTAGGAACGGCATAATCTGCGGCACATAAATATAACGCACCTTTTTTACCGGTGAAAGTTCAAAAACCGCCGCCATTTCAAGCAGTTTTGTATCCGCTGCGCAAACACCTTCAAGCACTGCCTGATAAACCATTGGAAATACAACCATAAATCCAATCGTAACCGCCGCATTCTGCGAACCGAACCAGATCAGCATCACAATAATAAATGCTGCCACCGGCAGAGCCCTCATCAATAACACCAACGGTTCCAAAAAGGACTGCACACCTTTTTTTACCGCTGCAATACTGCCCAGTACCAGTCCCGCCAGCAGCGCAGCCAAAAAACCGGCACTGATTTTAATAAAGCTGTGAAAAACGACCCGGTAAAATGCACGCGTACAAAGGGCTTTTCCAAGCGCTAAAAAAACAGTAACAGGACCCGGCAGAAGAAACGCCAGTCCTGTTACACTGCTTGCAATCTGCCAGATTACCAGCCAGATTCCAATAATTCCTGCTTTTTTTATAATAGAAAGCATTCTATTTCTGCTCATAGAATTTTTTATATACATCTGCAATCGCCTTTACTACACTGTAAATCGCTGAAATATCATCCTGACACCACTTTCTGCGGTTTACACCGAATATATCAAATTCAAAAACTGCCCACAGCTGTCCATTTAACATGCATGAAAACTGCAGCGCCGAACCAATATTATTCTGCTTAAAATGTTCGTAAACCTGTGGATACTCAACTGCTATGGATGCGGTATTATTAATCACGTGAATATGATGCTCATCAAAACGTGCAAGATACTTCTCTTCCGACAGACAAAGCTGTGTTCCCGGCTCTTTTTCATAATGCCCCAGCGTTTTCCAGCATTCCATGGACGGTGCCTTATAAATCGTCATGCCATGAATATTCATCTTATCCATAAGCTCCATCAGCACTTCCTCTGCCACATCCATACCGCCGTTGAAAACTTTCAGCATCAGATTCGTTGACAGCTCCACCTTATCCATCGGACGCATAAAATCAACACCCGCTGTCTTTTTATGACTATATCCGTCTTCTGTCAGCAGATGTCCGTGTTTTTCCTTATCATATACGATAAACCGGTCTTTTCCCTTTTCTTTGGCAATATACAATGCACCGTCTGCGATTTTAAACAGCGTTTCATAATCCGTTCCATCTTTTCCGTACTGGGAAATACCGATGGATGCTGAAAATTCATAATCCGGCTTTTCCTGTGTCAGCTCCACTTTCAGCTTTTTGCGGACCGCCTTTAACAGACTTCTTAAGGTATCTTCTCCACTTGCTTCCTTTAACAGTACCAAAAATTCATCGCCGCCGATTCTGCCTACCAATCCACGGTTCGCCACTGCACGGTTCAGCTCTGTTGCCAGATGCTTAATAACCTCATCCCCGAAATAGTGTCCATAAGTGTCATTGACCTGTTTAAAGTCATCAATATCCCACACCATCAGATACATACTGTGGTCGCAGCCCACCACATTGGCAAGATTAATCGCTGCCGTCGCTTCATCTGTCACCGTTTTTTTATTCAGGACGCCAGTTGCAGAATCCTGATTGACGACTGCCGAATCCAGTAAAATGTCCGTACCTGTCATGCGGTTTCCCTGCTCTGTAATCAATCCTATGGTAAGCACACGTTCTTCTCCATTATAAATGGTCTGTCCCCTGAAACGCAGAACATCCATGCGTTCCCCTTTAGACATCAGCGTTGTACGCAGGGTCGTTGCAAAGCTTTCAGAACCTGCCTGTATATTATCACAGAGCCGTCTGAATGCCGCCTGCTGTTTTTCATCAATAAAACCCAGACGCATCATGCGTTCTTCCCATGCCTTTAAATCGTCTTTTTCAATAATCTCAGAACGGTTGTTGACATAACAGTATATTGTAAAAATTCCGGTGTGATGATTATATTCAAACATTTTATCCTGAATCATATTCATCACTGCACGATATTTCCTGATACGATCCATATACATGCCAAACCTGGCACTGACCAGACAAATATCCTGCAAGTGAATATTAGTCATCTGCTCCGATTTTGCCTGTTCATTATTTTTTTCCAGCATAAACCAGCGATATGAATCATTTGCGGTCATACACCGTACAACCGCATAAGCTGCAACATCTTCCGACTCCATAAACGATTCAAAATCCTGACGATTCTTTGGATGTATAAGCATATTAAATGCATAAAGTGTTTTTTCCCCAAACAGCCTGTAAAAACGTTCATCGCCCATTACAACTGCAAAATTATTGCTTAATGTAAAATTGGCCTCCGGTGTTCCACTTTTTGTTTGTGCATCTATTTCCCCAGACATTTTGATACCCCCTTTGCCACTCATACAGCTTTAAGATTACATTTTCCCTATAGCCACAGCTTTACGATGCAAATGTCACCTCTAATGCCTGCTGAATATCATCAATAATATCTGCCACATTTTCAATACCCACTGAAAGACGGATTAAATCCGGCTGAACGCCTGCCTCTGCAAGCTGTTCGTCACTTAACTGTCTGTGTGTATGGCTTGCAGGATGAAGAACAGATGTCCTTGCATCCGCAACGTGGGTTACAATGGCAATCATTTTTAAATGATCCATGAATTTCACTGCCGTTGCCCTGTCACCCTTTAAACCAAAGGAAACAACCCCACATGTACCATTAGGCATATATTTCTGCTGTAATGCGTGATATTTACTGCTTTCCAGATCTGCGTAATTAACCCATGCTACATGCTCATTGTTCTCTAAAAATTTTGCTACCGCAAGCGCATTACTGCAGTGTCTTTCCATGCGCAGCGCCAGTGTTTCCAGCCCGAGATTAATTAAGAACGCATTTTCCGGTGACTGTACAGACCCCAGATCGCGCATCAGCTGGCTGGTTGCCTTGGTAATGTAAGCCCCTTTGCCAAAACGCTGTGTATAAATCACGCCGTGATAAGATTCATCCGGTGTTGTCAGGCCCGGAAACTTATCTGCATATTTTTCCCAGTCAAAATTACCGCTGTCTACGATACAGCCGCCGATTGTTGCTGCATGTCCATCCATATACTTTGTCGTCGCATGTGTCACAATATCCACGCCAAAGTCAAACGCATGACAGTTAACCGGTGTTGCAAAGGTATTGTCTACAATAAACGGTACACCGTTTTTATGGGCAAGCTTTGCAAACTTTTCCAAATCAAGAACAACGAGTGCCGGATTGGCAATCGTTTCGCCAAAAATACACTTTGTATTCGGACGGAACGCCGCCTGAATCTCTTCCTCTGTTGCTTCAGGATCTACAAATGTCACATCAATTCCCAGTTTTTTCATTGTTACACCAAACAGGTTAAACGTACCGCCATAAATGGCTGACGTACTGATAAAGTGATCACCCGCTTCACAGATATTAAACACTGCGTAGAAATTGGCAGCCTGACCGGAGGCTGTCAGCATCGCCGCATAACCTCCCTCTAAATCACAAATCTTTTTCGCAACGTAATCATTCGTCGGATTCTGTAATCTTGAATAAAAATATCCTTCCTTTTCTAGATCAAACAATGCCCCCATCTCATCACTGGACTCATACTTAAATGTTGTACTCTGGATAATCGGAAGAATTCTCGGTTCTCCATTCTTTGGCTCCCATCCGCTCTGAATACACTTTGTTTCAATTCTGTAATTACTCATTTTCTGTTGTCTGCTCCTTCTCCTGTATTTTTGTCACTCTGACTTTGCGAATCATCTTATCTGCGACCTCTGCCACCTCAAAGAGATATCCGCCGCATTCCATTTGAAACTGCTCCTGTTCTTCTGGAATCTTTCCAAGCTTATATATCATATAGCCATTAATCGTATCAATATCTTCACATTCAAAATGAATATTAAACAATTCTTCCAGTTCTTCCAAAGTTGCCTGACCGTCAATCATATACGAACCGTCATCCATACGACTGATCAGCTCTTCTTCCTCATCATATTCATCCTGAATATTTCCTACAATTTCCTCAAGAATATCTTCCATCGTTACAATGCCTGCGGTCTGTCCGTATTCATCAACAACAACCGCTATATGTACCTTTTTAGATTGCATTTCTTTAAACAACAGACTGATATTTCTTGTTTCAGGTATGTAATACGCATCAAAAAGCACCTGGTCTTTGATTTCTGACAGCTGTTTACTGCGTTTTTGTTCGTCTACATATACTTTTAATAAATCCCGTATATGCAAAATTCCCATAATATTATCAATATCCCCATCTATCACCGGATAACGGGAATAACTTTCATTCATAATGAAATCAAAAGCTTCCTGTACGGTCGCCGTACTGTCAATTGCTGCAATGCTTTTACGGTGTGTCATGACATCCTGTGCCTGTTTTTCACCGAATTCAAAAATATTGTTAATCATCTCGGCTTCATTTTCATTCAGTACACCATGTTCATGTCCTTCATTGACCATGTCTTTGATTTCTTCACCGGTTACATCATCATCTCTTTTCCCTCTTGTTCCAAGCTTACGGAATAAAGCTGAAAGCAGTCCTTCGTTCCCATCCGCGGGGTGCGCATCATTCATTTTAAATTTTCCTTCCTTTATAAATCTCTTTTTGTAAAATTTCTGACATTATACCAGAATCATTATAAATTCGTTAACAATTATATCATATACATCCTTATATAGTCAATAAATACAGCCTGCCAGTCGCGCCATAAGGCGCATTTATTTACGTCCTGCCAGGCTGTTCCCCATTTCAAGACTAATATAAAGTGCCTTATTCACCTGACTGATAATTTCATTGTCTAAATGACACACTTTATCCTTTAATCTTTTTTTATCAATTGTCCGCAGCTGTTCTAAAAGAATCACTGAATCTTTGACAATATCATACCGCATAGAATCAATCTCTACATGGGTAGGCAGCTTTGCCTTGTTCATTTTTGATGTAATTGCAGCACAGATAACTGTCGGGCTGTGTTTGTTTCCTGTATCGTTCTGTATGATAAGCACCGGTCTGACACCGCCCTGTTCCGAACCGACAACCGGTCTTAAATCCGCATAAAAAATATCTCCTCGTCTGATTACCAAAATTATTCACACTCCCCAAAGCACTTTTTGTTTATATGCTTAGTATTTCCAGCTTGCGGGCGTGTATTCATTTTTTATAAATTTTTCAAATTCCAGTTTTCGCGGAAACAGTCATGTGTTCCGATATATTCTCCGTTCAGATAATAGCTGCGTGGAATCCGCTTGCCCAGATCACAGACAAATTCATAATTAAATGTACCTGCCAGTGCTGCGATTTCTTCCACTGTAATCTCTGCATCACCATCTTTTCCAATCAACGTGACAATATCCGCTCTTGTGACATTTTCAATATCCGTTACATCTACCATCATCTGATCCATGCAGACCCTGCCGACAATCGGGGCTTTCTGCCCCCGGACCAAAACATATCCCTTAGACGATAAAGCCCTTGGATAACCGTCACCATAACCGACTGAAACGGTCGCAAGCTTTGTGGTTCTTGTCGTTGTAAATGTACCGCCGTAGCTGACCTTTTCGCCTGCCGGAATTTCTTTTACCATCGTAACGTGGCTTTTTAAATCCAGCGCTGGGAATAATTCCACCTTTTCTTTTTTGACCTCATCTGACGGATACATGCCATACATGGCAATTCCCAGTCTTACCATATCCAGGTCCACCTGCGGCATATCAATCACCGCCGCACTGTTTGCACAGTGTCTGTATGTAAAATGAATTCCTTCTTTTTCAAGACGTCCTGTAAAATCCGTAAATAATTTAAACTGATGTTCTGCCGATGTCTTGTCAGTTTCATCCGATGCCGCAAAATGTGTAAAAATGCCGTCTGCGGACAATTCCTTTAATGCCGTAATCTGCTTTACAATGGCAATACCATTCTCATCCGGTTCCAGTCCGATTCTTCGCATACCGGTATCAACTTTGATATGGCAGTGTGCCTGTTTTTTCTGCACCCTTGCAGCATCTGCAAGTAATTGTGCCGTTTCCACATCAAATACGGTTGCCGTAATTTCATGGGATACCAAAATATCAAACTCGTACGGATCTACATACCCCAGCACCAGAATCGGCTTTTTTACACCGTTTTCACGCAGATTGACTGCTTCATCAAGTGTTGCCACGGCATAGCCCGTTACTTTTTGCGCAACTGCTTTTGCCACTGCGACATCGCCGTGTCCGTAGCCGTCTGCCTTTACAACTGCAAGTGCGCCCGTATTTTCCTTTGTCAGTGCCATCAGATTATCAACATTTTTCACAATAGCATCTAAATTAATTTCTGCATATACTCTATAATACTTATTATTCTTCATTTTTCTTTTCCTCAGACTTATGTATTTGCTTCTTAGTATTATACAACAACTTCAAAAAATGTCTAGTTCTCTTTAAGCGCATTTGCCACTGCATCTGCAATGTCCATGGCTTTCATGCCTGCATTGCCAAATCTGTCTGCTGCCGCATCGCCTGCCCTGCCATGCAGATAGACCCCCATGCAGATTTTTTCAAAAAATTCGTATGAAGCATTTTCTTTTCCGTTCTTCTGTGTCCGCCCGGCAAGCACGCTCCCTGCAAGAATCCCCGTAAGCGTATCCCCTGCGCCTGCCGTCGACATGCCGGAGTTGCCGGAAGTATTAATATAAATGTGTCTGCCGTCCGATACGACCGTTGCCGCATCTTTTAAAACGCAGATTCCGCACAGTTTTTGTGCCAACTCCTTTGCGGATTCACAGGACGTTTCTTTTAACTGAGCGATACTTTTGCCGGACAGTCTTGCTGCTTCCCCCATATGCGGCGTATACACGTACTGCTTGGAGCTGCCTTCATTCTCTGCAATCCCGCTTAACAGTTTTCTGTTTTCAGCAATGATGTTTAATGCGTCTGCATCCAGAAGCACCGGAAGCCTTTTTTCTCTTTTAGGCTGATAGGCTATCATCTCGGCTACAATTTCTTTTGCCGTATCTGATTTGGAAAGCCCCGGTCCTGCCACCACGCAGTCTGCCCAGTCCAGCTCCCCTGCAAGCTTTTCTTTTATATCTGCGGTATCTTTATATGTTACCATAACCGCTTCCGGCACATGCGTTAATACAACGGTACGGTTGTTTTCGTGTGTGAAAACTTTCACAAGTCCGCAGCCGGTACGGTATGCCGCCCTTGCAGAAAGTGCTGCCGCTCCCGCCATGTTTTCAGAACCTGCCACAATCAGCAGCTTTCCGTAGCTGCCCTTATTCGTATCCGCCGGACGGTCAAAAAAAGCCGCAATGTCTGTATCTTCCATTGTAAATGCCGCCTGCTCCCAGATTTCTGGAATTGTGCGGACGTCGGCAAAACCGGCATTGGCAACACACAGTTCTCCTGCGTATATTCTTCCCGGATACAGGCACAGCCCGCATTTTGCAAAGCCGAAGGTCACCGTCATGTCTGCCCTTACGGCACAGCCCATGACCTGTCCGTCCCCGGCATTAATTCCCGATGGCGTATCTACTGCCACAATCAGGCTTCCCGTATCCTTTGCCGCATTGATTTTTTCAATAATCTGTTCATATCTGCCTGTAATTGTTCTTGATAAACCGATGCCAAAAACAGCATCTATAATACAATTATATTCACCGGCAGGAATGTCGTTCACAAACACAATTCCCAGTTTCTGCAAAATCGCACGCTGCCGATTTAACTCTTCTGTTCCTTTTTCTTCCTCTGCTGTCGTATACACCTCTGCCGAAATTCCACGTTCTGTCAGCTGACGTGCTACCGCCATGCCATCCGCACCGTTATTGCCGCTTCCGCACACGCACAGCACCTTATCCGTCTTTTTAATCTTTTCAAGCACCGCCTCCGTCACACAAAGTGCCGCACGCTCCATCAAAACCAGTGAAGGAATCCCCACCTCCTGAATCGAATACACATCAATCCTTTTCATCTGCGCACCATTCATTAATTTCTTCATAAACACCCTCCTGCCCTGTAAAACAAAAAGCCGCCATACGGACTTCTTCCCGCACAGCAGCTTTCTTCTATTCGTCATTCTCATTTAACCGGTCTAATTCACTCATGATTTCAGGACCTAAGATAGCATGCATATAAGAATACATCTGCTCGTTCATATCCTCTTTGTCCTGCTTGACCAGTAAATTTTTCTTAAGTTTAATCCGCGTGTCTTCAATCCATGCTTCCAGCCGCTCCAGGTCTTTATTGTTGCGGTTGATTTTTTCATAACACATTTTGACTGTTTCATAAAAAAGATGCATGTTTGCTATGCGAAGTTTTTTAGGCACTTCGTCCGATTCATCTTCTAGCTGGGAGATTTTATCTCTTGCTTCATAAATCAGCCGCTGGCTTTCATCCATAATTTTCTGCTTTTTCGGATCTTCGTCATTCTGGTTCATATGATTAACAATGCCCTGGAACAATCCTTTTCTAATCTTTTTTACCTGAATCAGGTCTTCGTTGACCTGCCCCTGTTTTTTGAGCAGTTCATTGACACGTTTTTCCCAGTAACGGATTTCATCCGTTTTTACAGATTCCGGCACAAGTCTGTACCACCGTTGGTCAAGCGTTAAAATCGGCAGATTTTTCAAAGCCGCATTATCCTTCATTGCCTTATATGTAAGCTGTGCCATCCGCTATTCCCCCTTTGTAAATCTTTTTCTACCGTCCTTCATTTGCAATGGTATACGAAAGGCGCATCAGGCTTTCTGATAAATGTACATTTTCAACAATGACTTCATCCGGAAGATTCAAATCTGTATGGGCAAAATTCCAGATTGCCTTAATTCCGGCATCTGCTACCAGCTTACCGACTTCTTTTGCTGCTTTTTTGGGAATCGTCAGTGCTACAATCTCGATTTCATTTCTCTTAATAAAATCAGAAACGGCATCCATCATCATCACCGGGATTCCACGGATTGTCTTTCCTTCCATCTCCGGATTGTTATCAAAGACTCCTTTAATCACAAATCCACGTTTTTCAAAGTCCTCATAATTGACAATTGCCTGACCTAAGTTACCCGCACCGATAATAATCATATTATGCGGACGGTCAATTCCTAAAATTTTGGCAATTTCATCATAAAGATACTTCACATTATAACCGTAACCCTGCTGTCCAAAGCCGCCAAAATTGTTTAAATCCTGACGAATCTGTGAAGCGGTTACTTTCATCTTTGCACTTAATTCCTTTGAAGATATTCTCTGTACTCCGCTCTCAATCAGCTCGCCCAGATATCTGTAATATCGTGGCAGACGTCTGATTACCGCAGCTGATATCTTTTTTGTTTCTTCCATAACTCATGTCACCATGCTTTCTTTTCAATGTATCTTCGGATACCAGGGTCAAAAGGTCTGAACCCACATGAGCTTGCTCATATGTGGGTGAACGACCTTGGGACCCGCCCGCTATGAGCATAAAAGTGGGATGAAATCCCACGATATGCGAATAGCGGGCCGGATTGTGAGAGTGCGCAGCACGAAACAATCCGTGGTTATTATAATACTTTTATTATATCACCCCAGCACTCTTTTTGCAATATCTACGGATTCCTTGGCATCCTTTGCATAAAAGTCGGCATGAATTTCTTTGGCATATTCCGGTGTCAGAACCGCACCGCCTACCATAATTTTGCAATCCAGCTCATTTTCATGAAGCAGTTCAATCGTCTTTTTCATGGAAACGAGTGTCGTTGTCATCAGAGCAGAAAGTCCGACCAGCTTGACATCATTTTCACGGACTGCATCAACGACCGCCTGATATTCCACGTCTTTTCCGAGGTCAATCACGTCATAACCGTAATTTTCAAGCAGAACCTTTACAATATTTTTACCGATGTCGTGAATATCACCTTTGACGGTTGCAATGACGATTTTGCCTTTGCTGACCGGTGCGGCGTTACTCTGCACCATATGTTCACGAATGACTTCAAACGCCGCCTGTGCAACGGAAGCTGCCATAATCAGCTGCGGCAGGAACAGCGTTCCCTTTTCAAAGTCCTCGCCGATTTTATCCAGTGCCGGAATCAGCACTTCATTGACAATTACCATGGAGTCATTGTCTTTTAACAGTTCTCTTGTGAGGTTCGCACCCTCATTTTTTAAGCCTGCATAAACCGCATGGAATAACTGCTCTTTACAGTCACCTGCCGGTACAGCTACCGTCTGTGTCCCCGCCGGTGCCGCACTGCCTGCCGCACCTGTGCTTCCCGCTGCCGGTTTTGCCGCCGGATTGATTTTTTCAACCTTTGGCATATTGGCATAGGCTTTAATATAATCCACTGAATTTTTATCAATATTGGCAAGCAGTTTGTAAGCTCTGACCGCCCCCGTCATTTCCGGAATATTCGGATTGATAATTGGAAGGTCTAAGCCGTTTTGCAACGCCATGGTTAAGAAAATGTGGTTGACTAACACTCTGTTTGGCAGACCGAAGGAAATGTTTGACACGCCCAGTACGGTTTTTAAGCCTAACTCATGTTTTACACGGTAAACTGCATTTAACGTTTCCATAACACCTTCCTGCTCCGCGGAAGCCGTCAGTGTCAGACAGTCAATATAGACATTTTCCTTTGGAATACCGATTGCCTGCGCACGCTCTAAAATACGCTGTGCAATCTTAAAACGGTCTTCTGCCTTTGGCGGGATTCCATTCTCATCGAGTGTAAGACCGACAACTGCCGCACCATATTTTTTTACAAGCGGAAGCACTGCCTTTAAGGACTTTTCCTCGCCGTTGACCGAATTGACAATCGGCTTTCCGTTGTATACACGGAGTGCCGCATCTAATACTTCCGGAATCGTGGAATCCACCTGTAACGGTACATCAACAATTGCCTGAATAGACTTTACGGCAGAAATCATCATTTCTTTTTCATCAATTCCAGGCAGTCCGACATTAACATCGAGAATATCCGCACCCGCACCAATCTGCTCCAATGCCTGATTTAAAATGTAGTCCATATCGCCGCGCAGCAGGGCTTCCTTAAACAGCTTCTTACCGGTCGGATTGATACGTTCCCCGATGATACGCGGTTCCGTAATTGTCACTGCCTTTGTAGGTGAACAGACTGCTGCCGGAATTTCCTTTTCATGCCAGAAACCTGCATTGTCGTCCGTATGCAGCATTTCGGATACACAGCGGATAAAATCCGGTGTTGTACCACAGCAGCCGCCGAATACTTTAATGCCGTATTTGCGCAGGTTCTTCATCATCTGTGCAAATTCTTCCGGCGATACATTGTATTCATTGGTAACAGGGTCGGGAAGTCCCGCATTCGGTTTCACGATAATCGGCAGGTTTGTCCACTCGGAAAGCTTTGCAACGACCGGCTCTAATTCTGCCGGTCCTAACGAACAGTTGACACCCAGCGCATCTACACCCAGTCCGCTAAGAGTCAGTGCCATGGATTCAATACAACAGCCTGTGAAAGTTCTCTGATTGATTTCAAAAGTCATTGTAACCGCTACCGGTAAATCCGAATGTTCTTTTGCCGCAAGTACCGCCGCTTTACATTCAAGCAAATCGGTCATGGTTTCAAAAACGACAAGGTCTGCGCCTGCCGCGCTGCCCGCTTCGACGATTTCACGGTACATATCATAAGCTTCTTCAAAAGAAAGTGTACCGGTCGGCTCTAAAAGCTGTCCAATCGGACCGACATCAAGTGCTACAAGTGCCTGCGGATTGACATTTTCACATGCCTGCTTTGCATTTTTAATGGATGCCTTTACAATCTCATCGACACTTTTCCCGCATTCTTCCAGCTTATAGCGGTTTGCACCGAACGTATTGGCATAAATAACATCTGCACCTGCACGCAGATACTTTTCATGAATCCCGACTAAAAGCTGTGGCTGGGTAATACTTAATACTTCCGGTGTTTCGCCCATTTTCATGCCTGCCGCCTGAAGCATTGTCCCCATTGCACCGTCAAATACAACGTATTCTTTTTTCAAGAGTTCCCTAAAATTTTTATCCATTACAATGACCACCCTTTATTCTGTACTGACATTTTTCTCTCATATTACAGGTCTGACAGCCTCTTGCCACACCCTTTACCGGTTCTTTGGACAACCCGATAACCGCTGTTACGGACTTTGTCGGAATCAGCATAAATGAACTGCTGACACTTAATCCAATCTGCTTTGAAGCATTAAGCAGTGCCACAAAATCTTTTTGCTGTTCTATCGGCAAATCGCCATAGCCCAGTCCAAAACGGAAGGTCTGATAATACCCTTGTGTCTGCTCCTTTAAAATCTGCTCAAATTTATCACATACCTGCTCAACTGCCACGCTTGCAAGGCTGTCCATTACAAATGCTTTCGTAATGTCGGATACCTGTGCAATCCGTAACTGTCTGTCGATTCCGTCCGATATGGTTGCCGCAAAAAATGCCGCCTTTTCACAGCCCTTTAAATGTTTTTTTATGGAATTGCCGCGCAGTATAAAATCCGTGCCTTCTGCACGCACACCCTCATCGCATTCGCTGATATCAAAAATGCGGTAGACGTAGCGCGGTCTTGCCTGTGCAAGCACCGTTTTTTCACAGTCCTTCATCAATGCCATAAACGCATCATCCGGGGTCTGTCCACCGCTTCCAAGATACCGCAGGGCTTCCTGCATATTCAGATTGTCTAATTGTATCAGTCTTTCCATATAAAATATTTCCCTATAAATGCTAATATAATGTTATAGCCTTCTTCAAAGGAGCCGGCATCGACCCACTCCTGTCTTGTATGCGCACCGCCGCCTCTGTAGCCGCCGAAACTGACCGCCGGGATTCCCATGGACAGCGGGATATTGCAGTCCGTTGAACCACTGCGCCGTACCGGCTCTCGACCCGTATACCGGCAGATGACTTCTGCTGCCGTATCCGCAAGTGCCTTTTGTACCGCTTCGGGTACACCGTTTCCTGTCGGACGGAAACCGGTCAGTTCATACGATATCTGCACTTTGGCAAACCCCTCTGCATTATTAAAAGAATCAAAAATATTGCAGAGCTGTCCGTCAATCTTTTGCAGTGCCTGCGCATCATCGGAGCGCACTTCTGCAAGAAATGTACACTTTTGTGCAATCGTATTGACTGAGGTACCGCCTTCTATCATTCCGACATTATACGTTGTCTGCGTGCCTTCGCAGGGCTTTATGCGGTAAATTTCATGAATCATTTCTGCCGCCGTTTCAATCGCACCTTTTTGTCCGAATGCGTGAAATGAATGTCCGCCCGGCGCCGTCACTGTCACACGGTAGCGTTTTGAGCCGACCGCTTTGACACAAACCGCATCACTGCCTAAATCAAATGAAATAACCTCATCTACCTTATCCTTATAATCCTGCATGAGCTGTCGTGTTCCGCGGCAGTTGCCAAGTCCTTCTTCACCGGTGTCGAAAACGAACAGCAGATTCTTTAAAGGTCTACATTTTTGCCCGATAAGTGTCTTCATTACCGTCATTAAAAAGGCGGCATTGCACGTATCATCGCCAATTCCGGGCGCACTTAGGATGTTTGCATTTTTTACTACAGAAATGTCTACATCTTCAAACACGGTATCCATGTGTGCCATAAGTACGGTATAACCGCCCTCCTGCACCTTCATTTCCACAATGACATTGCCTGCCGCATCTGTAAACGGGTGGTATCCCAATTCCTTTAACCAGTCTGTAATGTATTCTGCCCTTTTCTGTTCCCTGCCTGTCGGCGCCGGAATCTGCACCAGCTTAATCAGCAGTTCTTCAATCTCTGCCGCATTCATGATTTACTTGCGTCTTCCCTTCTTCTTTCTGCCGCCCTGTGCCTTTTCGATATTAATGCTTCTGCCCTTAATCTTTGCATTGGACATTGCCTTTAATACTTTATCGGCATGTTTTGCAGGGACTTCTACAAAGGTATAATTGTCAAGCATGTCAATCGCACCGACTAATTTACCCGGCATACCGCTCTCACCCGCAATCGCACCTAAAATATTGGCTGGCTTGATTTTATCTTTCTTACCCACATTGATAAACAGACGTACCATGCGGTTATCGTCCTCATACATATCAAAATGGACTTCTTCCACATCATCATCTCTGTCAAGCGAATCGCCAATAACCATTTTTAAAAGCGCCGCCGCCATATCCATTGAAGTATAATCTTCATCATTGACATGATTTTCAACCATTTCTATCATATCAGAAATTCCGCCTTCTGCAATGGTTTCCTTGATTTTTTCAAAGAGAACTTCTAACTTTGTATTCTTTACATCATCTAATGAAGGAATCGGCTTTGCCTTAATCTTTGTTTTACAGTAATGCTCGATATCCTTTAACTTATAAACTTCTTTTCCTGATATAAATGTCAGTGCCAGACCTTCTCTGCCCGCACGGCCTGTTCTTCCGATTCTGTGTACATAGTATTCTTCGTCCTGCGGTAAATCGTAGTTGAATACAATATCCACGTCATCCACATCAATGCCTCTTGCCGCAACATCTGTTGCAATTAAAATCTCAGTCTTTCCGTTTCTGAAATCTGCCATCACACGGTCACGCTGTGCCTGCTTCATATCGCCGTGGATTCCGTCGGCAAAGTATCCTCTGCCCTTTAAATCGGAAATGAGTTCGTCTACCTGGCGCTTTGTATTACAGAATACGACAGATAATCTCGGATTATAAATGTCAATCAGTCTGCAAAGCACTTCACATTTGTTCTTCGGACGAACTTCGTAATAATACTGTTCAATATTTTCTACCGTCAGTTCTTTTCTGACAACTTTAATGACCTGTGCATCATTCTGGAAACGTTTTGCAATATCCATAATGGCTTTCGGCATCGTTGCGGAGAAAAGCACGGTCTGACGGTCTTTTGGTGTATCGGTAAGAATCGTTTCCATATCTTCACGGAAGCCCATGTCTAACATTTCATCGGCTTCATCTAAGATAACCATAGAAACGTGGTCAAACTTTACGGTCTTTCTTCTCATATGGTCCATTACACGTCCTGGTGTACCGACTACAATCTGCACGCCTGCTTTTAATGACTTAATCTGCTTGACAATTTCCTGTCCGCCGTAAACCGGAAGTACCTTAATGTCGCTCATGTACTTGGCAAGCTTTCTGATTTCTTCAGATACCTGCACAGCAAGTTCTCTGGTCGGGCAGAGTACGATTGCCTGCACCTTTTTTAAATCCGGGTCGATTTTCTGTAACATCGGAATGCTGTATGCGGCAGTTTTACCGGTACCGGTCTGTGCCTGTCCGACAACGTCCCTACCTTCAAGCACCGCAGGAATCGCATTTGCCTGAATCGGTGATGCTTCCTCAAATCCCATGTCTTCTACTGCTCTTAATATTCTCTCATCGATATTTAATTCTTCAAATTTCATCTATAATCCTCTATCTGTTTCTACTTAATGAATGTGCAACTTTATAAGTATATACTAAGAACGCGTGCAAAGTCAAAATATTTTTACATGACAACCCCTGTCTTTTCATGTATAATAAATGATAAAAGACTTTACGATACGAAAGGAATCTTTGCATTATGATTTTATCATGCAACAACATCACAAAGACTTTCGGAACAGATACGATTCTTTCCGACTGCTCTTTTCATATAGAAGAACGGGAAAAAGCGGCGATTGTCGGACCAAACGGCTCCGGTAAATCCACTCTTTTAAAAATCATTATGGGCAGGCTTCCCGCAGATGACGGAACGGTCACGATTTCTAAAGATAAGACTTTAGGGTATCTTGCACAGCATCAGAATCTTTCTTCTGACGGTACAATTTATGACGAACTGCTTTCCGTAAAAAAAGACATTATCGCACTGGAAGAAAAAATCCGCGAAACCGAACAGCAGATGAAAAATGCCACAGGTGAACAGTTAGATACACTGTTAGACCTGTACACCAAAATGAACCACCAGTTTGAACTGGAAAACGGCTATGCGTACCAAAGTGAGATTGTCGGTGTGTTAAAGGGTCTCGGATTTACAGAAGATGATTTCTCCCTGCCTGTCAGTACCCTCTCCGGCGGTCAGAAAACGCGCGTTGCGCTCGGTAAGCTTCTGCTTTCCAGACCGGATATTATTTTACTGGACGAGCCAACCAACCACTTAGATATGGAGTCTATCCGCTGGCTTGAAAATTATCTGCTTGGATATAACGGCAGTGTCATCATCGTTGCGCATGACCGTTACTTCCTTGACAGAATTGTCACAAAAATTATTGAAATTGAAAATACACATGTGACGGTATTTTCCGGCAATTATACCGCTTATGCCGACAAGAAAAAGATTCTGCGCAATATGCAATTAAAGGAATATTTAAACCAGCAGCGGGAAATCAAGCACCAGCAGGAGGTTATCACAAAATTAAAGCAGTTTAACCGTGAAAAGTCCATTAAACGTGCCGAAAGCCGTGAAAAAATGCTGGACAAGCTGGAAGTTGTCGACAAACCGGCAGAAATAAACGACAAAATGAATATCGAGCTAAATCCGTCCGTTATCAGTGGCAATGATGTTTTAAGCGTTTCGCATTTAAGCAAAGCATTTGACGACAATACACTTTTTACTGACATCAGCTTTGACATTAAGCGCGGGGAACGGGTTGCCCTGATTGGCAATAACGGTACGGGAAAAACAACGATTTTAAAAATTATCAACGATATTCTGCCTGCCGACTCCGGTGAAATCAAGCTCGGCTCTAAAGTAACGATTGGCTACTACGACCAGGAGCACCACGTATTAGACCCGGACAAAACCTTGTTTGACGAATTGCAGGATGCCTACCCGGATTTAAACAATACACAAATCCGCAACACCCTTGCGGCATTTTTGTTTACGAATGACGATGTGTTTAAGTATATCCGTGATTTAAGCGGTGGAGAACGCGGACGTGTTTCACTGGCAAAACTGATGTTATCCAACGCAAACTTTTTAATCTTAGATGAACCAACCAACCATTTAGACATGGTTTCAAAGGAAATTCTTGAAAATGCGTTAAATTCGTATACCGGTACGGTTTTATATGTATCGCACGACCGTTATTTTATCAATACCACGGCAACACGTATTATTGAGCTGGTCGGACAGACAACCGTCAATTACATCGGCAACTACGATTATTATATTGAAAAGAAAGATGCCCTGACAGCCGCCGCGCTTGCCGGCAAACCGGCGGATTCTTCTTCCGCCGTTTCTGCCGCACAGAAAAACGCCCAGAAGGAATCTGCAAAAGCGGACTGGAAACAGTCTAAGGAAGAACAGGCACTGTTAAAGAAGAAAAAAAATGAGCTAAAAAAAACCGAAGAACGGATTACCGTCATTGAAGACCGCTTAAAAGCAATTGAGGAAGAATCCGCACTTCCGGAGGTCTGTACCGATACGGCACGTCTTTTGGAACTGCACAAGGAAAGCACGAAGCTTTCCGAAGAACTTGACACGCTGTATGAAAAGTGGGAAGAACTGTCGGAATAGGAATGAGGAATAGTGTGAAAAATCCTTAAATCTAAGATTTTTCACACAGCGATTTGTGCCGCAGGCGTCACAAATCCGCTTTTTATCGCAGAACGGAATTAATTAATTCCGTTCGCGATTCCTCCGGCATTAAAATGCCTGCGGAATGGAGAATATTATGGAAATTGAACGCAAATATCTGGTATCGGAAGTACCGGCAAATTTAAAGGACTATCACTGCCGTGTCATTGAACAGGGCTACCTTTCAACTCATCCTGTTGTACGGGTCAGAAAAGATAACGATTCCTATTATCTGACCTACAAAGGCAGTGGGATGATGGCACGCGAAGAATACAACCTGCCGCTGACAGCGGAGTCCTATGAACATCTGCTTGCCAAGGCAGACGGCAATATTATCACCAAAAGACGCTATGAAATCCCGGACGGAACAGGGAAAACGATTGAATTGGATTTATTTGAAGGTGTATTTTCGGGACTGACACTCGCCGAAGTTGAATTTGAATCCATTGAGGAAGCCAATGCTTATATCCCGCCATCATGGTTTACGAAGGATGTCACCATGGACGCGGCTTATCACAACAGCAATATGAGTAAAAAGGTCGTGACAAAACCATGAAAACAAACTTTAACACAGATGAAATAAAGGTTGTCCTGCACCGCCTGATGTTTGCGGTGACGACTTTTATCAAATGGCTTGCCTGTTCGGTTGTCTGCGGTGTTGTCCTCGGACTTATCGGTACATTTTTTTATAAACTATTGGGACTGGTCACGGTATTCCGCGAAACAAACCCATGGATTTTATTCGGACTGCCGGTTGCCGGACTGCTGATCGTCTTATGCTACCGGCTCGCCGGGGAAACCCGCAATACCGGAACAAACCTTGTCATTACGGCTATCCAGTCCAATGACGAAGTTCCGGTACACGTTGCGCCGTTAATTATTCTTTCCACCCTGCTGACACACCTCTGCGGCGGTTCTGCGGGACGTGAAGGTGCGGCACTGCAGGTCGGCGGTTCGATTGGCAACTTTTTTGCCAAGCTCCTGCACTTTGATGACAAAGACACGCGTATTATGATTATGTGCGGCATGAGCGCCTGTTTTTCCGCTCTGTTTGGCACACCGATTGCCGCTGCCGTCTTTTCGATGGAAGTCATCAGTGTCGGCGTGATGTATTACGCAGCACTTGTACCATGTGTGGTATCTGCACTCACGGCGCAGAGCATTGCAAAATATTTCGGCATTGCCGGAACACATTTTGCACTCGGTGAACTGCCTGATTTTACAATCGCTTCCGGCGGCAAAATGCTTTTAATGTCCGTATTATTTGCCTGCGTAAGTATTCTGTTCTGCGTGGCACTGCATACAGCTTCCAGACTTTATACAACTTATTTTGAAAATCCATTTATCCGCATTTTTATTGCCGGACTTTTGGTGATTGCACTGCGCTTCATCTTTCAGACAACGGACTTTTTAGGCGCAGGTGCGCCTGTGATTGCCTCAAGCTTCACAGCCCGCTGTGCATGGTATGTATTCTTACTGAAAATCCTTTTCACCTCCGTCACGCTCGGCGGTGGCTTTAAGGGCGGTGAAATCGTACCGACACTTTTTATCGGTACGACACTCGGCAGCTTTTTATCGGGATTTTTCGGTCTGCCTGCGGGGCTTTGTGCCGCCTGCGGCATGGTCAGTGTGTTCTGCGGTGTCACAAACTGTCCGATTACATCACTGATTCTTGCGATTGAAATGTTTGATATGGCGGGCATGAAATACTGTGCGCTCTGTATTGCCGTAAGCTATCTTTTATCCGGCTATTACAGTCTGTACAACAGCCAGAAAATTATGTATTCCAAATACCGTACGGAATTTATCAACCGCAATACACATTAAAATGCATGTTTCATATATGCAAAAACAGCCGTTTACAGTGCTTTATCCGGCAGGATTTCTGACCGGGTATGCCACCGAAAAAACGGCTGTTTTTATTTATCGTGTTTTTTATCTGAAAATATACCTGCAAATACCTCTATAAATACTGTTTTTACAGATCTATCTATTTTACATAAAACCCGTCATCCGGCATCTGACCGCCTACGGCATTCGGGTTGGCATCGCAAAGTACCTTTAAATACTTTTCAACTTTATCCTGCATTTCCTGTCCTGTAATTAATGTAATATTACACTTCGGAATTGCCTTTTTTGCCACTGCCGCTTTGAAAATATCAAAATCTTCAACGAGCTGTGCCGCACTGTCCACATTGCTGTTTACATACTGAACTGATGATTTATATTCTTTTAGGAAATCATCCACTGCCTGACGGTTGTTTTTATAAAATTCGGTATTCACCACAAGAACGCCTGTAACAACGGTGCTGTCTGAACCGTTTAACTTCTCCCATTCTTCGGTGACATCGAGTGCAATTCTTGTATCCGGCTGCTGCATTAAAACCGTTGCTGCATACGGCTGTGGGAGCATTGCAATCACTTCTTCTGTGCCTGCATTTGCCATGACTGCCGCTACTTCTGCCGCTTCGGATTTGAATTCGATTGTCACATCACTGTCAGGATTTAATCCGGCACTGCTTAACAGATAACGCAGGGTATACTCCGGTGTCGTTCCCTTTCCCGTTGTATAAATGGTCTTTCCCTTCAAATCTGCAACTGTCTGCACCGAATCGCCTGTATCTAAAATTGATAAAACACCCAGCGTATTAATTCCTAATATCCTGATTTTACCGTTGCTCTTATTATACAGGGTTGCTGCTGCATTACACGGAAGCGCCGCCAGCGCTACATTGCCTTTAATCAGGTCTGCGCTGAATTCATCTGCCGTCGCCGCAATCTGGAATTGATAATCATTTTTTGCGGTCTGCTCTTTGGCATTTTCCATCAGCTGTACCATACCGATTGCTGTCGGACCTTTCAACGCCGCTACTTTAATCTGCTGTTTCAAAACTGCTGTGGTTTCCGCAGTATTTTCACTGCCTGCCGCTGTTGTCTGCGGATTCTGCACATTTTTTTTACTGCATGCTGCCAGTCCCAAAAGCAGGACTGCACTAAAAAGTAATACGGTTACTTTTATGCCTTTTCTCATTTTCTTCTCTCCTTTGCTTGTTTTGTCCCTACCTTAGCATACTTTTTATGTAATATCAAGTTGTATAGCACCATTCCTGAACGATAAACTGTAACGTCTGATTTCCCCTGAATTCATTAATATCCGGGTAATACACAATGGAGATTTCTTTTCCACGAAGCGGCATATCTTCTTCTTCCACCTTAAACTGAATTGCATCAACAACGTGTCCCTGCGTATCTTCCAATTGCATTTTTAATACATTTTTGTTTTTTCCAATCATATTGGCAGAACGTACCGTAAGCTTTCTGTCGGCAAAAACAGGCTTTTCGTTGCCCTTTCCAAACGGTTCTAGCACGCGGAGCTGTTCCACCAGCTTTTTGCTGGCATACGAAACCGGCATCGGAACATCAATCCATGTTACCGGTGTCAGTTCTTTTTCTGTCAACGTCTGCTGGCGGTTGAGTTTCGCACGGAACAAATCAATATTTTCCGTCGGCAGGGATAAGCCCGCCGCCATCGGATGTCCGCCAAATTTTGTAAGCAGTTCCTTGCATTTTGTGATTTCTTCAAACATATTATAGCCTTCAATCGAGCGCCCCGAACCCTTTGCGCCGTCCGCCGCATCGGTAATGACAATCGACGGCTTGTAGAAATGCTCTCGTAAACGGCCTGCGATAATCCCCGCCACGCTCTCATGGCACTCCGGCAGATACACCACCAACACGTTATCTTCATACAAATCCGTTCCTTCGACCATTTCAATTGCTTTTTTCGCTTCCGTATCCGTCATATTTTTGCGTTCTTCATTTAATTCCCGCAATTCCTGTGCCATTTCATGCGCCTTACCGGGTTCGGTGCATAACAATAGTTCAATTGCGCGCTGTGCCGTGTCAAGCCGTCCGCTGGCATTTAAACACGGTCCAATAATAAATCCGATATGATATGCCGATAAATGAGCCGCATCCAGCTCGCAGGCTTCAATCAGCGCCCGCAGTCCGGTATTTTTTGTCGTTGCAATCCATGCCAGCCCCTGTCTTACGATGACACGGTTTTCATCTTTTAAATCCACGACATCGCCGACCGTTGCGATTGCCGCAAGTTCCGTATATTCTTTAAAATCCGTCTTGTCCAATCCCAGTTTTTCATATAAAATCTGCATGACCTTGTATGCCACAACCGCGCCGCAGATTTTATCAAACGGATATTCACAGTCCGGCTGTTTCGGGTCTACTATTGCATCGGCGCAGGACGTCAGCAGTTTCTTTTCGCCGTTTTCCTCGGTAAACGGGATATCGTGGTGGTCGGTTACAATCACCGTAAGCCCGTGTTCCTTTGCATACTGAATCTGTGGAATTGCCGCAATACCGTTATCACAGGTCAGAATCGTATCTTTCCCCTCTGCAGCCGCATTGTCAATTAAATGTTCATTAATCCCGTATCCGTCCGTAATCCGGTGCGGCACAACGTAATCCACGTCTGCGCCAGCCTTTTTTAATGCTTTATAAAGAATTGTAATCGAACAAATTCCGTCAATATCGTAATCCCCGATAATCCGGATTTTTTTATGCTGTGCGATTTTTTCCGTTAAAATATCTACCGCTTTTTGTGCATCCTTTAACAATTCCGGTGCACGCAGTCCTTCAATACTGCCGTTTAAATACATCTGCATTTCCTCATCGGTGCAGACATCACGGTTGCGCATAATCCGCGCAACTACCTGGTCAATTCCGTATTTTTGTTCTATCGCCTTAAAATCCGCTTTTTTGGCATATACCAGCCACTTACTTTTCATTTGCTCTCCATTCTAAAAAAAACAGGGGACTCTTTATTTAGAATCCCCTGTCAGATTTCTCAAATTCACTTTTACAGCTCAGTGTGTCTTAAACCTGCGCGCCGTCTTCGTAAGTCTTTGCTTTTACAGGCTGTTCATTCACAATACCGCGCTTCTTTCCGCCCATGATATACCACAATGCACTTGTGATACAGATTGACGAATAAGCACCTGCCAGAATACCCACAATCAATGGTGCTGCAAACTCTTTTACAGATGCAACGCCGAAGATTAACAGGCATACCAGCATAATGAGTGTTGTCAGTGTCGTATTGACATTTCTTGTAAATGTATATGTAATTGAAGAATTTACAAGTTCTGTAATATCGGTCTTTGCATTGGCACTCTTTAACTTCTCACGGATTCTGTCAAAGATAATGATTGTACCGTTGATAGAATATCCGACGATTGTCAACATACATGCAATAAACGTTGTTCCGACAGATACTCTTGCCAGTGCATAAAAAGTCAACACAATCAATACATCGTGAATCAGCGCAATAACAGCGGCTGCCGCAAAGCGGATATCACGGAAACGGAACCAGATGTAAATCAGCATACAAATGGTTGCAATAATGACGGATACAAACGCATCACGCTTCGTCGTTGCACTGACAGATGAACTGATTGTATCAGATTCTACAATTGTACCATCCTGAACCGGATACTTTGCAGTTACTGCATTTTCCATTGCTTCACGCTGGTCTAATGTTAAATCCTTTGTCTTAAAGGATACCTTTGTACTGTTCTGTACCTTCTGCTGCTGTACTTCCGTTACATTTGCAGCTGTTTTGATAATCGGAATCATGTCATTTTCGATTTCTGCCTGTGTGTATTCCTTATCAAATGTAAAGGTTGTTGTTGTACCGCCGACAAATTCAAGGCTGTAATTTAAAGTCTTCTTACCGGCTGCGGAAAATGCACCCATACCGATAAATCCTGCCACGATGACAACAATTGAACCGATAAAGCACCATTTTCTGATACCGAGTACGTTAAAGGTCTTTTTATGTACGGTCTTGCCATACCACTTTGGATCGGTAAATCCGAAGTTATAAAGCAGCTTCATAATCACTCTTGTAATTACAAGTGCCGTAAACATTGAAGCTACAATGCCGACTGCCAGTGTCGTTGCAAAGCCCTTAATCGGACCTGAACCGAAAATATAAAGAACAGCTGCGGAAATCAGTGTTGTCACATTACCGTCGACAATCGCTGACAGCGCTTTGCTGTAACCGGTTGTAATGGCACTTTCAACGGCTCTGCCCGCTGCAATTTCTTCACGGATTCGTGTATAAATAATGACATTTGCATCAACTGCCATACCGATACCGAGGATAATACCTGCGATACCCGGCAGTGTCAGTGTCAGATCGTATACGCTTACTAAAATTAATACACCTGCTGTGTAAATCCATAATGCAATCGTTGCGACAACACCCGGAATACGGTAAACTGCAATCATAAATACACATAATAAAACCAGACCGAGAATTGCTGCATAAAGGCTGGTCGTAATCGCATCATGTCCTAACTGTGCACCTACGATGTTAGAACTTACTTCCTGTAAGGTCAGCGGAATTGAACCGATTCTTACGAAAGTTGCCAGTGTGTCGGCTGATTCATAAGATTCCATATTGGTAATGGAAGCTGTTCCGCCTGTGATTTCTGACTGTACAGTCGGTGCACTCTTTACTTCACCATCATATACAATATAAATAATTTTATTTAAGTTTGCCTTAGTGGCTTCGGCAAATTTTGTAGAACCCTCATCTGTAAATGTAAGCTGTACACCAAATGAACTTGATGAGTTTGATGAGGTATCTGTGTATGCCTGGGCGCCCTTCACATCAGAACCGGTAAGCAGCGGTGTGTATTCTTCGCCGTTTGCCCATGCTGCATAGCCGTCTGAATCAAGGAATTCCAATGAACCCGGTGTACCGAGTTCCTGTAAAATTTCGTTGGCATCCGTAACACCCGGAATTTCAACTGTAATACGGTTATCACCGGCTTTATATACCTGTGATTCTGTACTCTTACCCTCTACACGCTTTTGCAGCTTGTAAATCGTATCATCGACATCCTGTGATGTAGGATTGTCTTCCTGAATTTCGTAAGTAATACTTACGCCGCCTGCTAAGTCCAAACCCAGATTGATGTCTTTTGCACTACCTGAACCATTTTCATCAATACCAAAGATAGCAATGAGTGTAAATCCGATTGCCATGGCTGCAATGATGATGGAGTAGCAGACTTTTTTTGTCATGTTATACTTCATTTTTGCGGTTACTCCTTCTCCACATTGTTCATTTTGGTCCGTTTAATCCTCTGCCAGTGCTGCTTTTATCATAATCGCACATTCAATTCTTTTTCTCTGCAATTCACAACCTATATCATAAGCATCGTTGATATTGCCGTGGAAATTGTATGAATTGGCCGCACAGCCGCCGCTGCAGTAAAACTTTGCAAAGCATTTTTTACATTTTTCCTTAGAATAAACATTGCTGTTTTTGAATTCTTCACGGATATCTGTTCTTGTGATTCCTTCATCAACATTTCCCATCAGGAACTTTTCATTTCCAACGAACTGATGACATGGATAAAAATCTCCCCACGGGGTCACTGCAAGATACTCACAGCCCGAACCACAGCCGGATAATCTCTTTGCCACACATGGACCGCCGTTTAAATCAATCATAAAATGGAAGAAATTAAAACCGTTGCCGGCTTTCTTTCTCTTAACCAGTTCTTTTGCAAGCATGTCATACTGCTCACAAAGATAAGGAATATCTTCCTCCCTGATTGCATATGAATCTGTCGGCTGTGCAACAACAGGTTCTACGGAAATCTGTTCAAATCCTTCATCTGCCAGATGCAGAACATCTTTTGAAAAATCCAGATTGTTATGCGTAAAGGTGCCTCTTACATAATAATTCATCTGGTTTCTGCTCTCTGCAACTTTCTTAAACTTCGGCATGATAATATCATAAGAACTTCCGTGTCCGTTTCTTGTCGGACGCATCAGGTCATTGATTTCTTTTCGTCCATCGATACTTAATACGATGTTGGACATTTCTTTATTTGCAAATTCAAGAATCTCGTCATTTAACAGGATTCCATTGGTTGTAAGCGTAAAACGGAACTTTTTGTTGTTCGCTTCTTCAATACTTCTTCCGTATTCAACAAGCTGTTTTACAACTTCCCAGTTCATTGTCGGTTCTCCACCGAAGAAATCGACTTCCAGATTCTTTCTAGAACCGGAATTGGCAACTAAAAAGTCAAGCGCTTTTTTACCGACTTCAAAGCTCATTAACGCTCTGCGGCCGTGATATTCGCCTTCTTCTGCAAAGCAGTAGCGACAGGCAAGATTACAGTCATGCGCAATATGCAGACAGAGTGCCTTTACAACCGTCGGTCTGTCTTTAAATGCATCGATATAATTTTCATAAATATCTTCTGTAAATAACTGTCCTGCTTCTTTTAACTGTTCTATTTCAGAATAAGCCTCTCTGATATCATTTTCCGGGTACTTGTTTTCAAGTTCCTCAACAATTGTATCAAGCGGCATCTTCTCATAAAGTGCGATGATATCATAAACCATATCATCTACAACATGTACTGAACCACTGTTGACATCCAGCACGATGTTATAACCATTATTTTTATACTGATGTACCATTTCTAATTTTCCATTTCTTTTCTTAATTGCTGTCTGCACAATAATCTTATTGCGAAAGAAAGAGAGTGTTGATAAAACCTTAACACTCTCTTATCAATTACATTAGTTATTCTTGTTCTCGCAGCTCTGATTACCTACTGTGCAAGAAGTCTTGCAGGCTGACTGACATGATGTCTGGCATTCGCCGCATCCGCCGTGCTTCATTGTATCTTTCAATACGCGGTTGCTGATTGTCTTAATATGCTTCACGACAATACCTCCTTTTGTTTATAAACTAACGTTTATTATATCATAGCCTTGTTTTCATTTCAACTGTTTTATATCAGATAAGCCCCATACTGCGTAACAGGTAAATCCAGCCGGTCAGCGTAATAGAGGATAATAACGTCGTAAGTACAATGATACTGGATGCTAACACACCGTCATTGTCCATATTTTCCGACATAATATAGCAGCTCACGGTTGTCGGTGATGCCACCATAATAAGAATTGCCACCAGCTCCTGATTGCGGTATCCCATGGCAACAGCTATCGGCAGGCAGACTGCCGCAATACCGATTAACTTAATAAAGGTTGCAATTACGGTCGGCTTAATCTTTTTAATTGCCTTTCTGCCCTCAAAACCCGCACCGATTACAATCAGCGCTATCGGTGTCGCCGTCTGCGCGATACTTGTCAGCGTCTTATTAATAATCACCGGGAACTGCACATGCAGTAATGAAAACGGCAGTCCCAGTACGATTCCTATAATAATCGGATTTTTTAAGACATTGATAAAGGCTCTCTTAATTACCGCACTGTGTGGCTCTTTCTTGACCGCACTGCCTGTTTTTACCTCCGGGTGTGCTTTTAATGTCAGAATAATGACCGAATAAATATTAAATAACGGAACGGCTGATACAATCATCAACGGTGCCATGCCGGTTGATGAGTACATATTCTGAATAAATGCCATGCCAAGAATTGCCGCACTGCTCCGGCAGGCACACTGCACAAAGCTTCCCTTCTGCGTATCGTCCTTCATCAACAGTTCCGTCACCACCCATATAATTACGAAAAATGCTGTTGTTGCAAGCATACAGTACAGCACAAACCGGATATCAAACTGCGATGTCATGTCTGCACTTGAAATCTGTTGGAATAACAGCACTGGCAGCGCTACATGAAACACATATTTATTCGCCTTACTGACAAAATGTTCATCAATCACACCAAGCTGTTTTATCACCCAGCCGACAATCATTACCAAAAAAATCGGCACTGTTGCATTAATACTGTAAATAAAACTATCCATTCTTATCTTTTCTCCCTTTTCACCTTATAATCTGTATTAATTTCTAACGCATTTTACCATATATTGTGATATTTTTTGAGGGAATTGTCAAGAATGATACTGTTTTTACAACAACTATGCCTTTGTTCTGCTCTGTTAAAGTTTTGCGGAGTCTTTACTGTTTCTTTAACTGTTCAATCTGTGCCATGACTGACTGTAATTGCCGCTTCATTGTTTCAATTTCATCTTTTTGTGTGTCAATGGTATTCTGTTTAGCCTCTAGTTCTTCCTTTTGAGTATTAATGGTTGTTTTCTGTTCTTCAAGTTCATTCTTCTGCGTACTGATAGTTGCTTTCTGCTGTTCCAGTTCTCCCTTCTGTGTGTCAATGGTTTCCTGCTTTGCTTCCAATTCTTCTTTCTGAACATCAATCGTATCCTGCATTTCATCTATCATGTACTGCACCGTATTTCTATCCAGTTGAATCAATTCCTTTGAAAACATTTCCATCACCTTTTCCACATTCTGACACATGACATAGATTTCTTCGTACATCTCTTTAAACTCCGGGTATTGACTGATTAATTCAATGATAATCTCCGGTTCATCTGTACTTAAAAAAGTCAGCCACGCCTCTGTCCTATTCCAGCAGTTTCCACCACCGTTCTTCCCGTTACTCTTACCATCATTGTGATAGATTCCATGGAAAATGTCAAGCGGTATGAATACATATTTTTGCAATAATTCCAGTTCTAATCCTGTGTCTGACTGCTGTTTGAATTTGTGAATGTAGTTTTGTGAATATTCATGAAATTCTTTGATACTTGTTTCAAAGAATACTATCGTATAGACGGATTTTATATCCTTATAACTGAAGGCTTTTTTCTTTTCGCCTTTGACCCTTTTATACTGTCTGAGCAGTAAATCCGAGGAATAACAGGCACTTCTCTGTCCCGGAAAGCTGTATCCGATTTTCTGGACTTCGACATTGGCAAGACTGGTATCGGCAAGTTCTACTAAGATGTCCATAATCAAAAGCGACTGTTCATCGGCAAGCCTTGTAGAATCTCCCGGAAGCACTCTTTTTATCGTAACGCTCTGCCCTAATAAAAGGGATAGTAATTCGTTGAGCCGCTCCGGTGTGTTTTCGGGGTTCATGATTTCTTTAAAGAAGGCATCGTATAACACCTTTACTCCTTTGACCCCGGTACAGTAATCTAAAAATTCTTCCTGCTGTTCTTCGTCCCATTCCCGATATTTTTCTAATAGCTTCGGATTCTCACGGATTTCCTGCTTGATGTCCTCCCGCTCGCGAATCATCGGAAAGTATTGTTTTAATTTTGTTGTGTTTTTTGGCAATCGCATCGCCCCTCTCTTTCGCATTTTGTTCATCGTTCAACAACATTTATTAATGTACATCAATGCTCATAAATATTATTGATGTATATACTATACTTGATATAATAATCTTTGTCAATATATTTTTTCAATTATTTATATAATACCCCTGATTTCATATATCTTCTCTACTACATTGTTTCCATATGGATGCCCATTATCATTCGGATAATTCGTTACATCATCTGCCGGTACTCCTGACAGCTCTCCGGTCGTATATTTATTCGTATGCCAGATACTTGATTCACAGGCTGGGGCATATAATGCCAGTCCATATGTGGTTATTCTTCCGTCACTTTTTTCTGTCGTATTTAATTCTCCTTCAAATGCAGGATGTAAATGACCTTTATCTTCCATTCTTTCCCCATTTGAAAAACAGATATTGGAATACTCTCTGTTAAACTCATTTTGTTTTCCTATCCCGTCACAATATACTGCATTGGCTGACCACTGTGGTACATTATAATATGTAGGTACTCCCAGTTCTGAAAGCACCATTTTCCAATCCGCTCTGTCTACAAACAAAAAACCACAGAAACGGCTGTGTTTAGCACGCACCGTTCCTGTGGTTTTGTCTTTTATATTTTATCTGTTATCCGCTAGTTACTCTTATTTTTCGCCCTGAATTTCCAGCCAGTATGTATGCTCCAGCGGTCCACTGCCCTTTCCGAGGTTTAAGCCCGCCTGCAATGCACCTGTAATGTAACGTTTTGCATTTTCCACGCTCTCCTGCATGGTGTGTCCCATTGCCAGATTACATGCGATTGCCGAAGACAGCGTACAGCCTGTGCCATGGGTATTGTCATTTTCCACACGCTTTCCTTCAAACCAGAACGTCCCTTCCTTTGTATAAAGGCAGTCGTTGGCAGTATTGCGCTCATGTCCGCCTTTTACAAGCACCGCCGTATCCGTTCCGATTTTATCATAAATCGCCTTTGCCGCCGCTTCCATATCCTGTGCATTTTCAATTTTTCTGCCGCAAAGCACTTCCGCCTCCGGAATATTCGGTGTAATTACGCTCGCAAGCGGCATAAGCTGTGTCACAAGTGTTTCCTGCGCTTCCGGTGCAATCAGCCGGCTTCCGCTGGTAGACACCATAACCGGGTCTAATACGACTCTGCCCGGCCGGTATTGCTTTAAGGTGTCTGCTATTACCTGAATCAGCCCGCTGTTGGATACCATGCCGATTTTTACCGCATCGGGGAATATATCCGTAAAAATGCAGTCTAACTGGTTCTTTAAAAATTCCGGTGATACATCGTAAATGCCGTATACACCGGTCGTATTCTGCGCCGTCAGGGACGTAATGGCACTCATGCCGTAAAGCTTATGCGCCGCAATCGTCTTTAAATCTGCCTGAATCCCCGCGCCGCCGCTGCAGTCGCTCCCCGCTATCGTCAATACTGTCTTCATAACTCTCCTCTTTTCCGTAAATGCTCCCGAATCTATTTGCGGCGTCTACGGCACAAATAGCTGTATAAACAAAAAAGGCTTGTACCGTCAATCCGATACAAGCCACCCAAAGTGCAGTCGGCGGGACTTGAACCCGCACGAGCGCAATGCTCACTAGATCCTTAGTCTAGCGCGTATGCCAATTCCGCCACGACTGCGTATTATGTAGCGCCGTAATCAACAGCGCCTATACATAATACCATTGACACTGATTCATGTCAACTGCTTTTTTCAATTTTTTCTAAGATTTTTTAATATCGGTTTTACTGCCTGTATCGTTTTACGCCCTTACCCTGACAATATTATAGTACGATTTTGCGGTAAATGCATATACCAGTCCGTATATCACGCAGAATATGCCAAGCGTAATCAAAGTACACATGCCAAACAGCTTTGTTTCACCCATCGCCAGCATCCGCACCATCATCTGGATAATCCTGAAGGATACGGCAATATGAATCCCTGCTGCCACAAGCGGCAGAAAAAATACCATCAATACCTGACTGCGGATAGTCTTTTTAACCTCTGTCAGGCTCATGCCGACATTCTGCATAATTTCAAACCGTTTTTTATCCTGATATCCCTCTGAAATCTGCTTATAATAGATAATCAGCGCCGTTGCCATTAAGAACAAAATTCCGATAAACAGTCCCACAAACAGCAGCCCGCCGTATATCTGATACAGCTGTTCTGCCATCTCATAGCTGTTTTCTGCTTCTACATAGGCACTCTCTATATCGATCCGGTATAAATCTTCTGTCAGTTTCAGACTTTCCTGCTTTGAAAGATTGGTATTATACTGTACACAGTACTGCAGGTTCTGCATATTTCCTGCTTCCAGTGCCTGCTGCCGCCACTTTTGCACGTCTTCTTTTCCCGGAACAACCACCAGCAGGCATTTCACTGCGCCACTGTAAGCCTGGAGTCCAAAATCCATCTCCGGTTCCGGTAGATAAGATGCAATCTGATAGTCATTCACCGCTGTGCCTATCTGCATCTGCATGGATGTCTGTCCTTTTAACTCCTTATTTTGCGTATACAGTAAAACTTCTCCGTCTTTTAAGGTTTCTCCTGTATGGCAGACCGTGTTATATTCATCTAACGAAATGACTTCCATATATACGCCCTGTTTTTCATCTGCAATTACCAGTCCTTTGCCGTCTGCAAGCGTATATTTTCCATCTCCGCCGTAAGCCGTTATCATTCCCATTGAGTGAACCGCCGTATAATCCTTCACCGTAACCTGATGCGCTTCGTTGATCTTCGCAATTTCTTCATCAACCGCCGCTGTATCCTCATAGTCTGATAGATTTGCGGTCACATCAATTTCTTTCGGACTTCTGGCCGCAATTGTTGTCTGAATTCCCGCATACAATGATACGGTTGTTGAAATGCTGATTAACACCATTGTTGATAATATACAGATGTTGGCAAGCCCTGCCGCATTCTGCTTCATTCTGTAAATCATGCCGGATATACTGAAAAAATGTCCCGTCCGGTAATAAAAATGCTTATTTTTGCGCATAAGCTTTAACAGTGCAATACTGCCTGCCGTAAACAGCGCATACGTACCAATCACAACCAGTATGACCGCAATAAAAAATGTATTCATCGCCGCCATCGGTGACTTTGTGGTTAATGCAAAATAATACCCGAAACCGATACAGCAAAGTCCGATAAGTGTCATCAGAATTTTCGTCTTCGGTTCTTTTTCCCCGGCTTCCGTGCCATGAAGCAGCTCAACCGGATTCGACAGATGAATTTTACACAGGTTGTATAAAAATGTTACAAAATAGATTGCCAGAAAATAACTGCCCGTCATAAATACCGAGGTCATTTCCATTTGGAATTTCGGCACACTGCTTACCGCAATCATTTTCATCAATATCAGGAACATCAATTTGGAAAATACCATTCCCAGAATCATGCCCGATACAAAGACCGTGATAAAAACAAAAACATTTTCAAAAAACATCATGACTGCAATATGGCGTTTTTCCATGCCAAGAATATTGTAAAGTCCGATTTCTTTTAACCGCTGTTTCATCAGAAAGCTGTTAATATAAAACAGAAATACAACGATAAATATCCTTGCAACCCACAATCCGATTGGAAGCAGTGCCAGAATATTGTCCGAATACGGCATTTTCCTGATACCATCGTTATTCATCAGCGAAACCATCATGTAATACATCATCACTGAGAAAATTCCCATTATTATATAAGGAAAGAATATTTTTTTGTTCTTTCTGATGTTGGACACTGCCATTTTGGCGTAAAACAGACTATTCACCCTGCTCACCTCCCGTTGCAAGGACCGTGAGTGCCGCAGAAATCTTTGCATACATTTCCTCATCACTCATATTCGCCTTGTAAATCTGATGGAACACTTCTCCGTCTTTAATAAACAGCACACGCTTTGCACGGCTTGCCGCTTTGGTTGAATGCGTTACCATTACAATGGTCTGACCGTCTTCGTTGATACTCTGAAATAAATCCAGCAGCTGGTCTGTCGAGCGGGAGTCCAGCGCTCCTGTCGGTTCATCGGCTAAGATCAGCTGCGGCTGTGTAATCAGCGCTCTTGCGACTGCGGCACGCTGTTTTTGTCCGCCGGATACTTCATACGGATACTTTTCCAGCAAATGCGTGATTTCAAGCTTCTTTGCAATCGGTTCTAATTTCTGCATCATTTGCGGGTACTGTTCTCCTGAAAGCACCAGTGGCAGAAAGATATTGTCTTTTAATGAAAATGTATCTAACAGGTTAAAATCCTGAAAAACAAATCCCAGATTATTTCTGCGAAACGCCGATAACTCCTTATTTTTAATTTCTACGGTATTTTTTCCATTTAAAAGAATCTCTCCTGCCGTCGGACGGTCCAGTGCCGCAAGAATATTAAGCAACGTTGTCTTTCCCGAACCGGACTCACCCATAATCGCTACGTATTCTCCGTCCTCTACACTGAAATTGACATTGCTTAATGCCTGCACCTGATTTGCACCCAGCCTTGTTGTATATACTTTTTTTACATTTCTTACTTCCAGTAATGACATATTTCCTCCATTCCAGCACCGCTGTGCTTTTGTTATCTTACAATCACAGTATATAAAAAGATGAAATGCAGTTCCATAACTTAAACTTACATTTCATCTTCCTAACCTTACACTTTTGTAAGAATTCTTTCTATTCGTGCCGGGTATGGTGCTGGCGTATCGTCAGCAGTACCTTTGTTCCGTGATACGGTTCTGATTCCACCGCAATATCAATTCCAAGCTGGTCTGCCGCCTTTTTACACAGATACAGTCCGATTCCCGATGATTTGCTTGCGCCGCGCCCATTGTAACCGGTATATCCGCGTTCCATAATACGCGGCAGGTCCTCACTTTGAATCCCAATGCCGTTATCTTCAATAACAAGCACCGTATCGGATTTTAACAGTGTTTCTTTTTCGTAGATTTTTACCGTTCCGCCCTTTTGCGTATATTTTACTGCGTTAGACAGCAGCTGTTCCAGAATAAACAAGAACCACTTTTTATCTGTTTGTATTTCACTGTGCAGATTTTCCATTGCCAGGGTAATCTGACGGTGAATAAACTGTCCCGCAAAACGCTTCACTGCCTTTTTTACAACGGTTTCCACCGCAGTTGTTTCAAACCGGAAATCCGAAGACAAATCTTCCAGCCGCAGATAATTCATCACTGCTTCAACATAAAAATCAATCTTAAACAGTTCGGATTTTAACTCTTTAATATCCTGTTCCGCCACTTCCTGCGGATTTTCTTCCATCACCTGTAACAACAGATCCACAGCCGCAATCGGTGTCTTAATCTGATGCGCCCAGATGGCATAATAATCCATCATATCGGTCTGTTTCTTCTGCATGTGTTCTGCCAGCTGCGCTTTTTCCTGTATCAGTTTTAAAACCAGCTGCTGATAATCCCGCTCAATGGCTGTATGTGCCGCATCTTCTTCCAGCGCATGCACTTCCTTTAAGTGACAGTGTCTTTGAAGATTTTCATGTTTTTTATAAAAATGCACATAATCGGCGGCACATACAATCACAAGCACTGTCAGACTGATTTTAAATGCATATATGCCCGCCTGCAGCGGTGCAGAATATAGGTAATTGATGACCGCCGTAACACCGCAGATAAATGCCGTCAATAGAAAATACATTTTCCGGTCTTTGATATATATTCCCAAATATTTCATTCAATCAGATACCCCGCACCTTTTTTCGTTTTAATATAATCCTGTATGCCTGTTTCCTCTAATTTCTTCCGAAGCCGCGTGACATTAACCGTCAGCGTGTTATCATCAATAAAACTTTCATCTTCCCAGAGCTTTTCCATAATCTTATCGCGGGATACGACCTTCCCCGTATTTTCCATTAAAATCTGTAAAATACGGAATTCATTTTTCGTCAGTTCCGCTTTCTTTCCTTCATAAGTAAAGGTCTGGTCATTCACATTTAAAATGCCGCCCCGGTACTCACACAAATTTCCAGGATGCTCTGAATACGAATAGGTGCGCCGCAGAACCGCCTGAATCTTTGCCGTGACGACGTTTAAATCATACGGCTTTGTAATAAAATCATCACCACCCATATTCATCGCCATGACAATATTCATATTGTCAGACATAGACGACAGAAAAATCACCGGCACCTGCGAGATATTCCGGATCTGTGTACACCAGTGGTATCCGTTAAAAAACGGCAGTCCGATGTCCATTAACACAATGGAGGGCTGTTCCTTTACAAAACACTCCATGACATGATTAAAATCCTGCACACAGACTGCTTCATAGCCCCATTTTTCCAAATGTACTTTTAATGTCTTTGCAATAACCTCATCATCTTCCACAATTAATATCTTATACATCTTTTAACCGTCTTCCCGCTTTCCATATTTTCCATGCTTTTCATACTTTTGATTTCCGCTGCCGGTATCACCGCTTTTCTTCTTTCATCATAATCAGTTTTGATTCTGACGTCAAGCCTTCCATCGATGCGGATTGATCGTTTTTTAAATTTTTTTACATTTTTTTGAATTTAAGTGTTGACAGATTTACAATTATAGTATAGAATAAATATTGCTGTTGGCGAGTTATTAAAACAGCACAACAATTAAATGTATGCGGAAGTGTCGGAATTGGCAGACGAGCTAGATTCAGGTTCTAGTGGCGGTTTTCGCCGTGAGGGTTCAAGTCCCTTCTTCCGCATTGTCTATAAGTTTCTTATAGATTGTCTTGCAGTCGTGGCGGAATTGGCATACGCGCTAGACTAAGGATCTAGTGAGCATTGCGCTCGTGCGGGTTCAAGTCCCGCCGACTGCACTACTGTTTGGGTAAGCCTGTTACTTTTATGGTAACAGGCTTTTTTATTTTTTATCTGCTCCTGTCTTTGTACTCTTTTTATCCCATCATACAAGGCTGCCGCCGGAAACATCTCCTGTGCCATGAACTTTTATGAATCAAACAAAAAAGGTTCATGCAGGCATCTTCTGCCCTGCATGAACCTCATATGAAATCCTATAAAATACTCTGTACTTATAGATTAATACTCCATGAACTCCTGAATATCTCTTAAAATATCTTCTATTAAAGTACCGTCGTCATTAATCGTTAAACGAAGCGGCTTACTGATATCCAGGCTGAATAACCCCACCAAAGACTTTGCATCAATACAGCTGTGTCCCGATTCAATATCAAAATCACAGGAATATTTGCTGATAATGCTTACAAATCTCTGAATTTTTTCTACTGAATCCAATAAAATAGATACTGTAATCATTGTTCTCCTCCTAAACCCACCTAATATTTTTAACTTTCTACCACATCATACTACATGGATTTGATAAAAACAACCTAAAGTACGGTTTTTCGACATTTTTCGGCAAGTCATGGTTTTTTATCTGCTTTTCACAATTTCTTTTGTGAATTTTTTACATGAATTTTACATTCTTTTTACATTTTTGTTTTTCTCAAATTACATCAGCGGCGCAATCAGACGAAGCATTTTTCCAACCAGCATTTTCCCTTTCGGATATTTATCGCAACTCTCCTTTGTAATCTCCTGGCACTGCTTTAATGTTTCTTTAAAATCCTGCTCCACATCATGTAATACATCGTTGCTGTACATATATGCCCCACATTCAAAATGCAGATACAGACTTCTGAAATCCAGATTAATTGTTCCGACACAGCCCCGGATATCATCACTGACAAATACCTTGGCGTGTACAAATCCCGGCGTATATTCATAAATCTTTACACCGTATTTTAACAGCTGCTTATAGTACGTCCTTGCCAGCAGATAAGCATAGATTTTATCCGGAATATGCGGCATGATAATCACCGTTTCCACACCACGCTTCGCACAGTAGCGCAGCGCCGTTATCATTTCATCATCCAGAATCAGATACGGTGTCATAATATGCACATATTTCCGCGCACGGTTTAAAATGTCGATATAGACCTGCTTTCCGATACGCTCATCGCCATATGGGTCATCCCCGTATGGAATGACATAGCCGCCCGCGTGCAGCTTTTTATCCTGTGTATTTTGCATAGCGGTGTTCCGCATACTTTCCATATCCGTACACATATCACCAGTCTGCGCATTTTCCCACACTGAAACCGTGTATTTTCGGATTTCTTCTTGCGGGATACTGTCCTTTCCCTTTGCCACATGCCACATTTTCAAAAAGAGCAGCGTAAAGCTTTTCACTGCCTCCCCCTGAATCATAACTGCCGTATCCTTCCAGTGTCCGAAACGGTCAATGCGGTTAATGTACTCATCCGCAAGGTTTATGCCGCCCGTAAATACTGTTTTTCCGTCAATAATGAGAATTTTACGGTGGTCGCGGTTATTCTGGTAGGTAGACAGCACCGGTCGAATCTGTGAGAACGGAATACTCTGAATTCCCATTTTTTCCAAATCTTTATAATACCCATACGGAAGCAGCGCCAGACTGCACATGCCGTCATACATCATGCGGACTTCCACACCCTGCGCCGCCTTTTCCTTTAAAATTTCCAGAATCGTATTCCACATATAGCTTTTTGTCACAATAAAATACTCCATGAAAATGAAATGCTCGGCACGTTTTAACTGTTCAATCATGTCTGCAAATTTTGCTTCACCGATTGGATAATATTTCATTTTACAGCCTGCATAGACCGGGTAATTATCCGCATGATACAGATAATCCGCAATGCCTTTTTCTCCCGCGGACTGCTCCTGTAACTCCTGCACCGTTTCTTCATTCTGCGCAAGATACGGACGGATTTCATCTTCAATCTTTGTGAGCTTCTTATGGATTCTTTTTGTTCCCGGCTGGAGGTTGATATAGATATATAATACCGTGCCAAATACCGGGATAACCAGCACCGGAATAATCCACGCTATTTTAAAGGAAGCATTATTTTCTTCATTTAAAATATGAACGACCGTCACCGCCCCCAGCAGTACAAATGCCGCATAAACGACCGTACTGTAATCTTTTAACCAGTAAAAGCTGGCAAAGAAAACAAAGAGCTGTAACAGCAGTGCCACTACAATAATTGCCGTCCGGCTGAACGCAATCCGCAGCATCAGCCGAAGTCTTCTTATTACTCTTTCTAAAAAATCTTTATTCATATCATTCTCCGTTCTGCTACATAATACCGCTAACATCAAGGCGGTTTCTCATCTGCCGTTATTTAAAACAGTATACCACAAATTGTAAAAAAGCACTACAAAACATTACATTTAATGTTCTGTAGTGCCTGTTTCCGCCATACATCAGCAGTTCTAATTCTTCCTCCAGCGGAAGTACTTTCCACCCGTCTGTATTTTGAAGCCGCTCCGCCAGCTGCGCACCATGTACCGTATCAAACCGGATCGTTGCCGCATATTCTCCTTCACCGTGAAAGCCGCCGTGCGTGTCGGAAACTTCTGTTTTTTCTGCGGCAGGCAGGCTACAGTTTAACTGTTCACTGACATACTGTTCTGCCGGCTTTTTGCCGGTACAGCCGCTGACCGCCATCACAATCATTAACACTCCCAAAAATGATACTGCAAACCTTTTCATGAATCTTTCCCCTCTTTTCTTCTGCAAAAATTAATATTTTTTCAACCGTACATTCAGATATACTACGCTTCTTTATTCTTTCCCATTGCTTTTTGTAGGTGATTTTTCGTTGGTTTCTGTTGGTCTTCGTTGGTTTTGATTGGTTTCCGTTGCTTTTGTCGCTTTTTCATATAAAACATAAGCAGGCCCAACAACCTCCCGGTCGTCAAGCCTGCTTTCACAACACATTTATATGCCTATAATGTCTACAGATTGTTCCGTGCTGTACACTCCCACAATCGCCCTGATATCATAAGATTTTTAAATTACAGATTCGTATATCCCATTAAGTACGCATCTACTTCTCTTGCACAATCGCGGCCCTGACGGATTGCCTTTACAACAAGGGACTGTCCTGTGTGCATATCGCCTGCTGTAAATACACCTGCCACATTTGTTGCAAATTTATCTGCCGCAGTCTTTACATTGGTTCTTTCGTTTAATTCCACACCAAATGCGTCTGCGATATACTTCTGTGTGCCTAAGAAACCTGCCGCAATCAGTACGAGTTCGCAAGGCAGTTCCTGTTCTGTTCCCTCTACCGGAACCATCATTCTTCTGCCGGTCTTTTCGTCCTTCTTAGACTCCAGCTTCACGGTTACAACCTTCTCAAGGTTGCCCTTCTTATCCTTTTTAAACTCCTTAACGGTTGTTGTATAGATTCGAGGGTCATGTCCGAATACGGCAATCGCTTCTTCCTGACCGTAATCTGTTTTGCAGACTAACGGCCACTGTGGCCAAGGATTGCTCTCCGCTCTTGTATCCGGTGCCTTTGGCATCATTTCAAGCTGTGTAATAGATTTACAGCCGTGACGGATACACGTTCCCACACAGTCATTACCGGTATCACCGCCGCCGATAACAATGACATTTTTATTCTTTGCAGAAATGTATTTGCCGTCCTGTAAACCGGAATCTAACAGGCTCTTTGTGGTTGATGTCAGGAAATCTACCGCAAAATAGATTCCGTTTGCATCTCTGCCCGGTGCATTGATATCTCTCGGATTAGAAGCACCACAGCAAAGTACGACTGCATCGTATTCTTCCTGTAACTTCTGTGCCTTAATATTGACACCGATATTGGCATCGGTTACAAATTCAATACCTTCCGCTTTCATCACATTGATTTTTCTGTCAATGATATGCTTTTCCAGCTTCATGTTCGGAATACCGTAACGCAGTAATCCGCCGACTCTGTCTGCACGTTCATAAACCGTTACGGAATGCCCTCTTGAATTTAACTGGTCTGCAACGGCAAGTCCTGAAGGGCCAGAACCGACAACTGCAATTTTCTTGCCGGTTCTTACCTTTGGCGGCTTTGGACCTGCAAGACCGTTTGCATAAGCATGTTCGATAATCGCCATTTCATTTTCCTTTGTGCAGACTGCATCTCCGTTTAAACCACAGGTACAGGCTTTCTCACAAAGCGCCGGGCAGACACGGCTTGTAAATTCAGGGAAATTGCTGGTCTTGTGCAGGCGGTTGTACGCCTGCTCCCAGTTTCCTGTGTATACAAGATCATTCCATTCAGGAATCAGGTTGTTTAACGGACAGCCTGATGTCATGCCTTTAATTGTCATGCCTGACTGGCAGAACGGAACGCCGCAGTCCATGCAGCGTGCGCTCTGTTTTCTCTGTTCTGCCTCTGATAAAGGGGTATGAAATTCATTAAAATTTTTGATTCGTTCTTTCGGTGAAACTGCTTTCGCTTCCACGCGTTCATATTCTAAAAATCCGGTTGGCTTTCCCATAGGTATCTCCTTTCGGTCATTCACTTCGTATCATTTACTTAATTGCTGCATAGAATGCTTCAATCTGTGCCTGTTCGCTGCTTAATCCCTTTTCTTCCATCTGTACAATCTTGTTCATCATCTTCTTATAATCATGCGGAACAATTCTCTTAAACATCGGAAGGTATTCGCCGAAGTTGTCTAAGACTTCCTTGCCCTTCTTTGAATTGGTATAAGCTACGTGTTCTGTAATAATTTCTTTTAACTCAAGCACATCGTATTTATCCGTTACCGGTTCCATGGAAACAAGCTGCTTATTTACTCTCTTGTAAAGGCTTGTATCCTCATCGAGTACATAGGCGATACCACCGCTCATACCGGCTGCAAAGTTCTTACCGGTTCCGCCAAGTACTACAACACGTCCGCCTGTCATGTATTCACAACCATGGTCACCGCAGCCTTCTACAACTGCTGTTGCACCGGAATTACGAACACAGAAACGTTCTCCCGCAACACCGTTAATAAATGCTTTACCGCTTGTTGCACCATACAAAGCTACATTACCAACAATAATATTTTCATCTTCTTTGTAAGTAGCACCTACCTGTGGGTAAACAATCAGCTTACCGCCTGAAAGACCTTTGCCGAAGTAGTCATTGCTGTCGCCGACCAGTTCGAGTGTCAGTCCCTTTGGAATAAATGCACCGAAGCTCTGTCCGCCTGCGCCGTGGCATTTAACGGTATATGTATCCTCTTCAAGTGTTTCACCGAATCTTCTTGTAATCTCTGCACCAAGCAGTGTACCGAGTGCGCGGTCTGTATTGGTTACATCGACCTCAACACTTCTCTTTTGTCCGCTCTCTAATGCAGATGCGAATTTTTTAATCAGGACCTTTTCATCAACCGTCTTTTCCAGTTCAAAGTTATATACGTTCTTCTTGTTGTACTGAATCTTTCCGGCTTCCTTAATATAAGGATTGTTAAGGATTGCTGAAAGATTGACTTCTGCGGAACGACCGCTTCCTTCAACCTGCTTCTGCTCTAAGAAATCCGTTCTTCCTACCAGTTCGTCAACTGTCTTTACGCCCAGCTTTGCCATATATTCACGCAGTTCCTGTGCAATAAATCTCATAAAGTTGACAACGTATTCCGGCTTACCTGTAAATCTCTTACGAAGTTCCGGATTCTGTGTTGCAATACCAACCGGACAGGTATCTAAGTTACAGACTCTCATCATCACACAGCCCATTGTTACAAGCGGTGCTGTTGCAAATCCAAATTCTTCCGCACCGAGCATTGCCGCAATCGCTACGTCACGACCGCTCATCAGCTTACCGTCCGTTTCAATCACAACCTTATTACGCAGTCCGTTCATAATCAGTGTCTGGTGTGCTTCGGCAAGTCCGAGTTCCCAAGGAAGTCCAGCATTGTGGATAGAACTTCTAGGAGCTGCACCTGTACCGCCGTCATAACCGGAAATTAAGATAACCTGTGCACCGGCTTTGGCAACACCTGAAGCAATTGTACCAACACCCGCTTCTGATACGAGTTTTACGGAAATTCTTGCGTTCTTATTTGCATTTTTCAAATCGTAAATCAACTGTGCCAAATCTTCGATAGAGTAAATATCGTGATGTGGCGGCGGTGAAATTAATGATACACCCGGTGTTGAAAGTCTGGTCTTTGCAATCCAAGGATAAACCTTCTTGCCCGGCAGATGTCCGCCTTCACCCGGTTTTGCGCCCTGTGCCATCTTAATCTGGATTTCCTGTGCGCTGACTAAGTATCTTGATGTAACACCGAAACGTCCGGAAGCAACCTGCTTGATTGCTGAACATCTGTTCTTTCCGTCTGCACCGACTGTTAAACGGTCTTCGTCTTCACCGCCCTCACCGCTGTTAGACTTACCGTGTAACATATTCATTGCGATTGCCATGGTTTCATGGGCTTCCTTTGAAATAGAACCGTAGGACATCGCACCGGTCTTAAAGCGCTTCACAATAGAATCTACGCTTTCTACTTCATCGATGTTAATGCCCTTCTTCGGGAACTTAATATTCATCAGTCCACGTAAGTTCTTTACACCGGTATCTTTATTGACCAGTTCTGTATATTCCTTAAATGTATTGTAATCCCCCGTTCTTGTGGCAAGCTGTAATAAATGAATGGTCTGCGGATTGTATAAATGTTCTTCCTTTCCGCTTCTCATCTTATGTGCGCCTGCGCTATCAAGTGTTGTATCCGTAGACAGTCCCAGCGGGTCAAATGCCTTTGAGTGAAGGGTTTCCACATCATTTTCAATATCCTTTAAGCTAACACCTTCAATTCTGCTGACCGTTCCCTTAAAGTACTTGTTAATCACATCTGAATCAATACCGATTGCTTCAAAAATCTTCGCACCCTGATAAGACTGGATTGTTGAAATACCCATTTTCGCCGCAATCTTTACAATACCGTTGATGATTGCGTTATTGTAATCATCTACTGCCGCATAATAATCCTTGTCCAGCATATTTAAGTCAATCAGTTCCTGAATACTTTCCTGTGCAAGGTATGGGTTAATTGCTGATGCACCAAAGCCTAACAGTGTTGCAAAATGATGTACATCTCTTGGCTCACCGCTCTCTAAGATTACCGCCATGCTGGTTCTTTTCTTTGTCTGTACCAGATACTGCTGTAATGCAGATACGGCAAGCAATGACGGAATCGCTACGTGGTTTTCATCAACGCCTCTGTCGGAAAGGATAATGATATTTGCACCTTCTCTGTGCGCTCTGTCAGCTTCTACATACAGGTGGTCAATCGCCTTTTCCAGCGAGGTATTCTTATAATAAATAATCGGAATGGTTTCAACCTTAAAACCGTCTACCTTCATATTTTTAATCTTTAAAATATCTGTATTGGTAAGAATCGGGTTGTTAATTCTTAACTGCTTACAGTTTTCCGGCTTTTCTTCCAGCACATTACCGTCTGAACCTAAGTAAACCGTTGTCGATGTAACGACCTTTTCACGGATAGAGTCGATTGGCGGATTGGTTACCTGTGCAAACAGCTGTTTGAAATAGTTAAACAGCGGCTGATGATTATTGGAAAGAACAGCCAGCGGTGTATCAATACCCATTGCACCGATCTGCTCTGAACCGTTTAATGCCATTGGAAGGATGGATGTCTTAAAGTCTTCGTAAGTATAGCCGAAAGCTTTCTGAAGTCTTGCACGTTCTTCCTTTGTATGTACCGGTACCTTCTTGTTCGGAATCTTTAAATCATGAAGCTGTACCAGATTGTTGTCCAGCCATTCACCGTAAGGCTGCTTGGTTGCATATTTTTCCTTTAATTCATCATCATCGATTAATTCGCCCTTTACGGTATCAACCAGAAGCATTTTACCCGGTCTTAAACGGTCTTTTAACTTAATTCTGCTTTCATCAACCGGAAGCACACCGACTTCGGAAGAAAGAATCAGATAACCATCATTTGTTACATAGTAACGAGAAGGACGAAGACCGTTTCTGTCGAGTACCGCACCCATGATATCACCGTCTGAGAACAGAATGGAAGCCGGACCATCCCAAGGTTCCATCATCGTTGCATAATACTGATAGAAATCTTTCTTTTCCTGTGCCATCGCCTTGTTGTTGCTCCACGGTTCAGGAATGGTAATCATCACCGCAAGCGGAAGCGGCATACCGTTCATAACAAAAAATTCAAGTGTATTATCTAACATTGCGGAGTCAGAACCGTTTGTATTGACAACCGGTGTAATCTTTGACATTTCTTCTTCAAGGTAATCAGAGTACATGGTTTCTTCTCTAGCTAACATTCTGTCGGCATTTCCCTTGATTGTATTGATTTCACCGTTATGTACGATAAATCTGTTTGGATGCGCTCTCTCCCAGCTTGGTGTTGTATTCGTTGAGAATCTTGAGTGTACCAGTGCGATAGCAGATTCATAATCCTCATCTCTTAAATCACCAAAGAACTGTCTTAACTGTCCAACTAAGAACATCCCTTTATAAACGATTGTTCTGCTGGATAAAGATACAACATATGTATTTTCGCAGGTCTGCTCAAATACACGTCTTGCTACATATAACTTTCTATCAAAATCAATTCCCTTATTTACATCTTCCGGCTTCTTTACAAATGCCTGCATGATATACGGCATACAGTCAATTGCTTTCTTACCGAGAACATTCGGATAAGTCGGGACTTCTCTCCAGCCAAGGAACTCCAGCCCTTCCTTTTCTACGATAATTTCAAACATCTTCTTGGACTGATTTCTTTTTAATTCATCCTGTGGAAAGAAAAACATACCGATACCGTATTCTCTTTCCTCTCCCAGTTCAATTCCAAGAGGCTTTACAGCCTTTTTAAAGAACTTATGTGATATCTGTAACAGAATACCAACACCATCACCGGTCTTTCCTTCTGCATCTTTACCTGCTCTGTGCTCTAAGTTTTCAACAATACTTAATGCATCAGAAACCGTCTGATGTGTCTTAATGCCCTTAATACTTACAATTGCGCCGATACCGCAGTTATCATGTTCAAACTGCTCGCTGTAAAGTCCAGGCTGTTTTGTTTGATTCTCCATAGTCTTAATCTTCCTTTCGTAAACTTATTGGGGATTTTCATCTTACGGTTACTATACGCCTATTTTTAAAATCTGTAAATATTTTTTTATTTAAAATTGTCTGATTATTTATCTTTTAAGCATTTATTTTATAATTATCTGACTATTATTGTGTTTTTCAATGATATCACCGTTGTTTTGCTACATTTTTGTTGATTTTTATGCTTTCTAGCCCTCTGCGCCCCTGTCGTTTTCACAATATATTCCAGATTTTTTCAAAATTGTTTCTAAATTGTGTTTCATTTTATATATTCTTTTGCTTTTATTTTAATATTTATTATTTTGAAACATAAAAAAATTAAGTCGAGGGTTTTATTTGCGCTTTTTCAAAACCCTCGACTTAATTTTATAAATCATTTTTCAATTATTTTATTGTTTTTTAAGCTAAATTCGTTTTGTGTTCATTTAATTAAGTTTTTTTGTCTTTTCCTTTCTTTTCTTAATTATGAACTCTATTGCCCGCGGTTCTACTTCCAGCCTCATTTCTTTCCACTCTCCGCCATACTCACCATCCAGTGTCCACTTGATTGCTTCTTCTGATTCAAAAGTGATTTTACTGGTCTTAAAAGAGTACAAAACATCACATTTTTCAAAGTTTTTTGAAAGAAATGCCGTCACCAGCTGCTGTACTTCCATTGGATTTTTAATTTCCTTAATCAGCGTCACTTCAAACAATCCATCCTGTAAGTCCACACCGGTTCCTGCCAGCCCGCGCATACCGCCCACGGACTCTGTATTGCTTACCATACCGTATACAAACGAATCTTCCACCTGAAGTTCATTACTGGTAACTTTTACTTTGTACGGTTTTAATGCCGCAAGGCTTTTAACACCCTCCAGTACATATGCCTGATGTCCCAGCAGATTTTTTAAATGCTGCGGTGTCGCATATGAAACCTCTGTAAATGCACCAAACGCTGCCACATAATTAAACGAGCGTTCACCGTTTGCCCTTCCGATATCACATTGAACAGGCTCTCCTGCCGCAATATGCTGCGCCGCACGCACCATGTCCTTTGGAATATTCAGGCTGGTTGCAAAATCATTGGTACTGCCGCTTGGAATATAACCAATCGGCGGTTTATCGCCCTGATATTCCAATACGGCACGTACCACTTCATTTAACGTTCCGTCACCGCCGCTGCATACCAGCACATCATATTGACCTTCACGCTTTTTCAGGTACTCATATCCGTCAAGCGGTGCCTTCGTAGGATACACAGTCACATCGTACCCCGCTTCCGAAAACACCTGTATTATCTTTAGTAATGCATTTTTAATCAGTGCCTTTCCCGAGTGAGGATTCAGCACGAATACTATTTTTTTCATACAATCCTCGTTTCTGAGCAACTTGCTGCAAAGCGGCGATGGAAAATCCGTGCAGGCGGTTTCTCATCTGCCAGCATAGATGTTTGCTTTACAATTTATTATCTATCCCACTTGTCGCACAACGCATTAATCTGGTCAGCAAATTTTGCCAGATCCTTATTTGCACCGCCTTCGTTGTGCTGAATAACTGTCATCAAACGCTTTCCTGCGGCAATCAGGCGGTCAAAGACACCCTGATTCCTCTTATTAACACTTCTTCTTTCCTTCTTCTTGCGGTTGCCCTCAGTCAGCCACTCGCCTGCAATCAGATCATAACTGGCTCCTGTATATGGCGCTTCCGCGTTAAATCCATGCTCTGTACGCAGACACTCCGTAAATTCATCGCACACGCTGTCTTCACCGTGTACAACAAATACTTTTTTCGGCTTCTTTTCAAACTGGGATACCCAGCGTATTAAGCCTTCTTTATCGGCATGACCGCTTGCACCCTGAAGCTGTACGATTTCCGCACTGATTTTAATCGGCTCACCAAACAGCTTAATCTCATCTGCACCGTCTACAATAATTCTGCCTGTTGTACCGACTGCCTGATAACCGACAAACAGTATCGTACATTCCGGCCGCCACAGGTTATGCTTTAAGTGGTGGCGGATTCGTCCCGCTTCACACATACCGGAAGCCGATAAGATTACCTTCGGCTTCGGGTCAAAATTAATCAGTTTTGATTCTTCGCCCGTTACCGCAAACTTTAACCCCGGAAATGTCAGTGGGTTGATTCCACCTTTTACCAGTGCCATCGCTTCCTCATCAAAACACATATCCACATTTTTCTGAAAAATATTGGTTGCTTCAATTGCCAGCGGACTATCCATATATACATCAAACTCACGGTCAATTAAATGATCCTGTTTAATCTTCCGGATAAAATATAATATTTCCTGTGTTCTGCCAACTGCAAAGGAAGGAATCACAACATTACCACCACGGTTAAACGTCCTTTCAAATATACTGACAAGCTCTGTTACATAATCCGGCGTACCACCGTGGCTTCTGTTACCATAGGTAGATTCCATAACAACGTAATCCGCATCGGACGTATACTGCGGATTTTTCACAATCGGCTTGTTCATATTTCCGATATCGCCGGAAAATACCATCTTGCGGGCTTCTCCGTCTTCCTCTGCCCACACTTCAATACTGGCAGAACCTAACAGATGTCCGACATCACGGAACCGGATTTTAATACCTTCATCTAACTGGATAATATCCTCATAGGCACAGCCTACGAATTGCTTCATAACGTTAATTGCCGCTTCAATATCATACAGTGGAACAAATTCCTTTAACGTACCGTTGGAACGTTTTGCCTTACGGTTGCGCCATTCTGCCTCAAACATCTGAATGTGTGCGCTGTCTTTTAACATAATCTCGCACAGCTGCACCGTCGGCTCTGTCGTATAGACCTTTCCACGGAATCCGTTCACATACAGAAGCGGTATCAGTCCCGAATGGTCAATATGTGCATGTGTAAGCAATACATAATCTACGTCAGATGCAGGAACCGGCAGTTCCTGATTCTCATAAACATCATTGCCCTGTTCCATGCCACAATCGATAAGGATATTTTTCCCACATGCCTGTAAGAAATGACAACTGCCTGTTACTTCATGATCTGCCCCTAAAAATGTCAACCTCATAACCTTACCTCTTTTCTGCTGCTTTTGCAGCTTTTCTCGTACATAGCTTACTGATATACTATCATAATTTGGTTATTTTGACAATATTTTATCGAATCCAAGGCGTGTTTTTTCACTTTTCCCACAAAATTTAAAAATTGCAAGAAAACAGAAGACCGTATTCCTATTTTCCATAGAACTGTCATTGCCGTTACTTCTTATATTAAAATGTCATCCAGCTTCTTTTTCGGCACATGCTGTACCTGATTGTCATCACGGTAATAATGAATGTCGCCATCTCCCGCAATATCTTCCAATACCACTTCTTCTTTTGGATATCCCAGTGCAATGCACAAATCCACCTTATAACCCTCCGGCAGATTTAAAACAGCAGCAAGCTTTTCTTTCCGGATATTTCCGATAAAACAGCCGCCAAGTCCCTGCTCTGCCGCCGCAAGCAGAATGGTCTGACCCGCAATGCCTTCATCCCACTGCGGATTTACATCCTGCGGTGTCACCATAATAATATATGCTGATGGACGTTCCTCTGCTACCGGACCGTCCCAGTCCTTATAATAGCCTGCCCAGCCAAGACAGTCGTATACACGGCTGTTTGTTTCATCATCACACACAAGACGGTATTGAAGCGGCTGTCTGTTTGCCGCAGACGGTGTATTCCTTGCAATATCCACCAATTCCCGCAGTGTCTTTTCATCAATCTTTTTCTCACCGTAAAATCTTCTGTAAGACCGGTTCTTTAATGCTAATTCTCTAATCATATTAATCCTCATTTCCGCAGGCATTTTTCTATTAATTCATCGCTTTTTTCAGCCACCGGCCGCTTAAAAATCTGCCCGAAAAGATTACGGAGCGGATAGACCAGTCTGCGAACATACCAATCCAGACTGCCATTGGTCCCATGCCAAATGCTTTTACAAGAAAGATACAAAGGGCAACCCTGCAGCACCACATCGTAGTTACGGAAACTATCATTGAAAAGCGGACATCTCCTGCGGCACGCAGTCCGTATGCAGGTACAAATGAAAGCACCCAGGCAACCGGTTTTACAATCGTAATTGCCGCAATCATCTGCATACACAGTGCTGCGCTTTCCGCTTCCATGCCTGCTATAAGCGTAACCGGGTGTGCCGCCGCATAAACCAGCAGACACGATATCGTCAGTCCCACTTCCGCAATGACGGTTAATTTTACCATATAGTATTTTGCTTCTTTATAATGTTTCGCTCCGATACACTGTCCGACCACGGTCATCAATCCGATTCCCGTACCAATACCGAATACGCCGTTGACATTTTCAAGGATATTTGTCATCGCCTGTGCCGCAATCGCTGTCGTACCCATAGTTGATACAGTAGACTGGATTGCCAGCTTACCAAACTGGAACATACCGTTTTCCACACCTGACGGAATACTGATTGACAGAATCTGACGAATCAGGTTCTTTTCAGGACGGATTTTAAAATAGTGGTCTAAAACAATCATCTGATTTTTACGTCTTAACAGTACAAAAATGATAACCATGCACAGCACTCTCGACAGCAGTGTCGATAATGCCGCACCGGCAACACCCATATTCATGCCAAAAATGAAAACGGCATTTCCGGCAATGTTTAAAATATTCGTGCCTGCCGCCACAAACATTGGCAGTTTGGCATTGCTCTCCGCCCTGAAAAACGCCGCCCCCGCATTAAACAGTGCCAGAAACGGATATGAAACCACCGTAATCATGAAATAAATCATTGCATTTTCCATAACCTCCGGTTCAATCGCGCCGAAAACCACCCGCAGTAGCGGTACACGGAATATCAGCCCGAACACCATAATCGCCATGGAAATGATAAAAACCGTCAACACAACCTGTCGTGCCGCACGGTTACAGCCGTTCCTGTCTTTCGCCCCGATAAATCTTGAGCAGACAATGGCAGCCCCCGCCGCCATTGCCGAGAACACCTGAATGACAAGATTATTGATAGAATCCACCAGCGATACCGCCGAAATCGCCGCACTGCCTACATTGCTGACCATAACGGTATCCACCATTCCCATAAAGGAATTTAAAATCTGTTCTATAATAATCGGTAACAGCAAGGCAAATAATGCCCTGTTGTCAAACATAAGCCTGTTTTCCTCCCCATTCTCCCTCTCTGCTTCTGCTCTTAACTTCCGAAACATATTTTCTCCTCGTTTTAATCCTGTACGTAATGTGCAAAAAAGTCCTTCATTCGTGTGCAGGCTTCCGTCAGCGTATCCACATCCGGCAGATAGACAATTCTGAAATGATCCGGTGTATTCCAGTGGAAACCGCCGCCGTGCGTTACCAGAATTTTTTTCTCCTTTAAGAAATCCAGCGCAAATTTCTCATCATCTTTAATATGAAACTTTTTCATATCCATTTTCGGGAAAATGTAAAATGCCGCTTCCGGTTTTACCGCACTCACACCCGGAATATCATTTAACGCATTGTAAATGTATTCACGCTGTTCATACACCCTGCCTCCCGGCTCTAACATTTCTTTGGTCGAATCCAGCATCTCCAGTGCCTTTGGAATAACGGACTGTGTCGGTACATTTGCACAAAGGCGCATGGATGATAACAGGTTAATGCCCTCAATATAGCCCTTTGCACGGCTCTTGTCGCCGCTGATACACATCCAGCCGCAGCGGTAGCCCGCAATCAGATGGGACTTTGAAAGTCCGTTAAAGCTGACAACACATAAATCCGGCGCCAGTGAAGCAATGGAAATGTGCTGTTTGCCATCCATCACAAGGCGGTCATAGATTTCATCGGCAAAAATCAGCAGTTCATGCTCCCTTGCCAGTTCTACAATCTGCTCTAAAATTTCCTTTGGATATAATGCACCGGTCGGATTGTTCGGATTGATAATAACAATGCCTTTTGTCTTATCCGTAATTTTTTTACGCATATCCGCGATATCCGGATACCAGTTAGACTGTTCATCGCACAGGTAATGCACCGCTTTTCCGCCCGCAAGCGTAACCGATGCCGTCCACAGCGGGTAATCCGGTGACGGAACAAGTACTTCATCGCCGTTGTCAAGCAATCCGTTCATAGACAGTGTAATCAGCTCACTGACACCGTTTCCCGTATAAATGTCATTGACACCGACATTCGGGATATTTTTCTTTTTGCAGTATTCCACAATCGCCTGTCTGGATTTTAACAAGCCCCTGGAATCCGAATAGCCTTCCGCATTTTCCAGATTACCACGCATCATGTCTACCAGCTCCTGTGGTGCTTTAAAACCAAACGGCGCCGGATTTCCGATATTTAATTTTAAAATTTCAACGCCCTGCTCAATCATGCGGTTGGCTTCGTCCATGACCGGACCTCTGATGTCATAACAAACGTTGTCTAATTTTGATGATTTTGCAAATGTTCTCATTTTCTTTACGCCTTTCTTTTCATCATTCATTTTCCGGTGTCTTAAAAATTAATTCGATATCTGTAAATGTCACATCGGCATTTCTTGAAACAAACATTCCCGCATAAACGTGTTCTGCATCAATGCTGGTCAGCCGGAAGTCAAATCCGCCTGTTATGGTCTGTTCTTTGCCGAAGGTGCAGGCATATCCGTCCTGTGTGCTTTCTATCTGAAGTTCAACGACATCGCCCGGTTTGTATGCTCTGGTGCAGATTCCACCCTTCACCAGTTCACCGCTTTTTCTTGCAAAGCAGTTCCAGCACTGCGCCCCGTGTGTCAGCAAAAGCGGTGCCGCCGCTACATAATCTCCTAAAATATCCGCCGTCGTTTTATCCACATAACAGTCATCACGCACCATTAATCCAAAGGATACCTGATCATTTAAAAAATAATCGTGAATTACGGCTTTTGCCCGCAGAATAAACGGTCTGTCCGCCGGAATTTTTTTATAATACATCGCAATGCCGTCCGATACTGCCGCGATCTTTCCGCAGTTATTTTTGACTGCAATATGTACTGCATTTTCACCTGCCGGTTCTAACACAAAATGCTCTTTGGATACTTCTTCAAGCACATCGCCGAATACCGTACCCGAAAAGCCTGCCGCATCTTCCCAGAAACGGCTCTTTGGTAAATCCGAGGTAAATACAACCGGGTGATATTCAGGATTGGATACTAAATATTTACTACGGTCTAAGACTTCTTTTTCATCCGTATCCAAAATATGTTCGGAAAGCCCTGCCACCTGCTGATTCTTTACTTCATTCAGACAAAGACACGCATTGACCCTTGCACCCCATACATTGGTGTGCGTATTATCCACGCTTGCCGCTTTATCAGACGTCCACGCATGTAAATACACCGTTTCGTCTTTTCCGAGTGTTTCATAAAGTGCCTTTGTCATCTTTGTCATATCCACAACCGGAAGCCCCAGTGTTTTTCCAAGTTCCCGGACTGCCTGCGGATAATCTCCGCCCGGATACGTGCCAAAATCCTGTGTCACATGCAGATCCTGCGCATTCCATTCACCGGTTTTTGTTCTTCTGACAATCGGTGTGCATAAAATCACCTGACAGCCGGCTTTCTGTGCCGGTACAATATAATTATCATATAAAGATGCCGCAAATGAACCTGCCGTTTTATAGTCCCCCTGTGCTGAGGTGAAACGGGCTTCTTCCGTCTTTTCATCATTGTGTCCGAAGCCAATCAGCAAAAAATCGCCTTTCTGCATACCGCCCGTCAATTCTTTATACTGTGGCTCTGTCGTATAGCTTTTACTGCTCCGCCCCGACAGTGCAATATTTTTCACTTCAACCGCATCATCTAAATACGCCGCCAGCTTTGTTCCGTATCCGTACCTCGGATAGTAATATTTATCGTTAAAACTGCTTAATGTTGAATCTCCGATAACCCATAAAACTTTTTTTCTTTCTTTCATGCTGTTCTCCAATTCCGCAGGCATTTCTGCTAATATGATTCATATATTCTACCACCGACATATCACACATTTCAATAGTCAATTGACCCGACTTTTGTGTATAATTCATTTTGTTTTTACATAGATTTATAAAAATATAACTGACCTGCCTGCCAAAGGAGATTTATGTGCGGAATAGCCGGATTTTTCGATGCTGACGCATCTTTTTTATCAAATGAAGAACAATATCAGATACTGCTTGCAAAAATGGGAAGGACTTTAAAACACCGCGGACCGGATGCCTCCGGCACACTGCTCTGCAACCGGTGCGGACTGGCACACCGCCGCCTTTCAATTATTGATATTACGGGCGGCGCACAGCCGATGTCAAAAATTTATTCGGACTACCACTATCACATTGTATACAATGGTGAAATTTATAATACAGATGATTTACGTCACAAACTCACCACCCTCGGGGTTCATTTTAAAACCACTTCAGACACGGAGGTTTTACTGCTGGGTTTCATTCACTTTGGACCGTCTTTTATTCAGGACGTGGATGGCATTTTTGCACTTGCCGTTTATGATGAACGCCACGAAACGCTGACACTATTTCGCGACTGCTTCGGTGTAAAGCCGCTTTTTTACACACAGACCGGAAACACTTTCGTTTTTGCTTCCGAATTAAAGGGACTTTTTTGCTATCCCGGCATTGCACCCGCTGTTGACAGTAACGGACTGAATGAAATTTTTTCCTTAGGTCCTGCCCACACGCCCGGCTGTGGTGTCTATAAAAATGTGCATGAGGTTCTGCCGGGTTCTTATTTAAGTGTTTCGCGTGCCGGTGTCCGAGAAACGACCTATTTCCGGCTGGAATCCCACCCACATGAAGATTCCTACGAAACAACCATTGCAACTGTCCGTGAACTGCTCACCGGTGCAATCCGCCGCCAGATGATTTCCGATGTTCCTATCTGCACTTTCCTTTCCGGAGGAATTGATTCCAGTCTGGTATCTTCCGTATGCGCAGGGGAGTTAAAAAAAGAAGGAAGACAGTTAAAGACCTTTTCCTTTGACTTTACGGACAATGAGAACTATTTTCAATCAAACAGTTTCCAGCCTTCCATGGATAAACCGTATGCCGCAAAAATGGCTTCTTATTTAAACAGTCATCATACTTATCTGGAATGTACCAACCAGACACAGGCGGATTATCTTCTGCGTTCCGTAAAAGCGCACGACCTGCCGTGCATGGCAGACATTGATTCCTCGCTTCTTTATTTCTGCGAGCAGGTAAGCCACACGCACAAGGTTGTACTGACCGGTGAATGTGCCGATGAGGTATTCGGCGGCTATCCGTGGTTTCACCGGGAATCCATGTTAGACTGCGGCACTTTCCCATGGACACCGACCCTCGCCCCGCGGAAATCACTTTTAAATGCGGATTTTGCAAATACCCTGCGTATGGAAGACTATGTAAAAAATGCCTATGACCGCGCTGTCAGTGAAGTCGATATTCTCCCTATGGAAAATGAAACAGAAACGAGCCGCCGCCGTATCGGCTACTTAAGTATCAGATTTTTTATGCAGACACTGTTAAACCGCATGGACAGAACCAGCATGAACACGGGACTGGAAGCGCGTGTGCCGTTTGCCGACAAACAGCTTGTTTCCTACGTTTTTAACATCCCGTGGGAAATGAAAGCAAAAGGCGGACTGGTTAAAAATATTCTGCGCCAGTCTGCCGTGGGACTGCTGCCGGATGAAATTTTGTTCCGCAAAAAAAGTCCGTATCCCAAAACCTACAATCCGTACTATGAGAATCTGCTGTCTGCCCGCTTAAAAGAAGTACTATCCGACGGAAGCAGTCCGCTCCTGCCGCTCCTTGACCGCACCGCCGTACAGATGTTTTTAGACAATCCGAAAGACTACGGTCAGCCGTGGTACGGACAACTGATGGCGGGTCCGCAGATGACAGCTTATCTGTTGCAGATTCACTACTGGCTGACAGAATACCATGTGACGATTTTATAGAATGATTTTATAGAATGATTTAATAAAGAAAATTAATTTTGACACAGTGAAATGTACCTGTTAAATATCTGTTAAACGGTTTAAAAATGTTTAAATGTCCCGGTCAAAGTGTTAAACGCACGTTTTTTAGAAAGCACACGCTGACACTTTGACCGGGACATTTTTTATTCTTTGTAGCCCTTTTGGAGTTAATTTTCCTGTTTATTTTCCTGTCAAAACGGCGAAGCGATGACCGGCTGTATCTGCTTTCCCTGCAAAGCCGCTTCAATTGTATCCGGTATCTTTTCCACATGTGCTATCATGGAATGGTGCTTCTTTTCATAGTTATCCTGTCCAAACGGCACAAAATAAATATTTTTAATATTCATCAGCGTGCCGATATTTTTAAAATTCATGCCGAGCGCATCGTTGGTGGAAATTGAAATCACCAGTGGCTTTTCATTGCGCAGATGTGCTTTTGCCGCCATTAACACGGGCGTATCGGTAATGCCCGCTGCAAGCTTGGCAATCGTATTTCCGGTGCAAGGTGCAATCACCAGCGCATCCAGACTGCTTTTCGGCCCAATCGGTTCTGCTTTTGCAATGGTATCAATGACCTGCTCTCCTGTAATCTCACAGATTTTTTTGCGGAAATCTTCTGCTTTGCCAAACCGTGTATCCATATGTTGTACATTTTCGGAAAAAATAGGAATTACTCTCATTCCCGATGCTGTCAGTGTTTTGATGACACCTGTCATTTTATCAAAGGTGCAAAACGAGCCTGTTATGGCTATACCGATGGTCTTCTTTTCCATGCCGATTCTGCCTTTCTTTAATTGATATGTTGTTCAATGACTTTCATTAAAACTTCCGCCGAGCGCTTCGGCGCATATTTGCCCGGCAGACCGAGTGCCTGTACCGCATTCATTTTATTTGCCCGGCAATACTCAAAATCCGTTCCTCCGGGTCTGGAAGCGATGTCTATAATCGTCACTTCACCGCTTACATTTTCAAGTTCCCTAGACGTCAGCACTTTTTTAGGAACGGTATTAAAAATATACGCATACTCTTTTCCGTATTTCTGCAAATGCGGCAGTAACGGGAATGGCACGCTGTCAAATCCAAAAGCTTCCGCCTGTGCGCGTGCGCTTTCCTTTCGCTCTGCCACGGTCACACGGCTGTACATGCGCATGAGCCGGTCTGCCAGTACTTTTCCGCATCGTCCGTATCCTATTAAAAGACTTTTTGCACCGCACAGATTGATTGTACTGTGAAGAATCGCTTCCGCAACCGCACCTTCTGCCGTTGCCACCGCATTATGATACGCCGTGTCATCTTCCTGCATATACTCAACAAACTCCGGCACATTTTCCACCAAATTTTGTCCGGTTTCTTTTTTGGGCAGGTTACAGCCGAAAATGAGCTGTCCTCCATGCACGGAATCCGCCACCTGGTCATAATACGCCCTGCTGTCCGAAACCGGCAGAAGTACCGCATCATACTCTGCCGCATCAACCGGTGTCAGTGTCTGAATCCATTCTGTATGATGTCCCTGCTGTTCTAACATTTCTTTTAAATATTGCTGTCTGACATCGGTGCCCATCAGCAAAAATTTCTTTTTCATATGCGCCTCCCATTTCCCTATAATTTATCCTATGCCATAAGACCTGTCCTTGATTATACGCGCTTGAATTCCTTTCGGAAATAGGTTATACTATAATATAATTATTTTTACATTTTATATAGTTTTATAAAATGTTGTGGAGGGATTTTACATATGTCAATTACGGCTAAAGAATTAGCAAAACAACTGGGGCTTTCGCCGTCCGCTGTATCCATTGCTTTAAACAACAAGCCCGGAATCAGCACCGAAACACGAAAGAAAATTTTAGATGCGGCGCGCGTAAGCAACTACGACTTTTCAAAAATCGGAGAGAAAAAAACAACAGCCGGTACAATTTATTTTTTAATTTATATTAAAGACGGCGCGGTTGTTTATGAAAATCCGTTTATCACACAGGTTCAGGAAGGTATTGCCACCGCCTGCGCACAGCATGAATACAAACTGCTGGTACGGAATCTCTATGAAGAAGGGGACGTTTTAGAACAGTTAAACAACATCATTTATTCAAACTGTGCCGGACTGATTATTTTAGGAACGGAAATGCAGAAGCCTGATTTTATGTATCTGAAAAACCTGACTGTGCCGATTGTGCTTTTGGATACTTACTGCGACTTTCCGAATGTGGACTGCGTGATGATTAACAATATGCAGGGTGCTTTTAATGCAACGGTTCGTCTGATTCACAAGCACATCGGACAACCGGGATATTTACACTCCTCTTATCCGATTCATTCTTATGAGGAACGATGTGAGGGCTTTTACCGCGCACTGCGCAAAAACGGACTTCCGTCTTCCAAATCGGTTGTCCACCTGCTCTCACCTTCCGTAGAGGGCGCTTATGCAGATATGCTGGAACTGCTGGAACAAAACACACCGCTTGCTTCCTGTTATTTTGCAGACAATGACAACATCGCTATCGGCGCAATGAAAGCTTTTCAGCATAAAGGTTATAAAATACCGGCAGATATTTCGATTATCGGCTTTGACAATATGCCGTTAAGCACCAGTGTGATTCCGGCATTAAGCACAATTCACGTTCCGAAGCAGAATCTTGGCAAAACCGCTGCAGAACGACTGATTAATGTGATTGAATCGGATGAATACTATTCTGTGAAGATTGAAATTTCCGCGACGTATATTGCGCGGAAGTCGGTGATTTAAGAGGGCAGAAAACACCCCGCTATCTCAACGTTGGCACTTGACTTCGATAGCAGGGTGTTTTCTGTTGGTGGTGTGGTGGCTAAACGGGAATATAATGACCTTTTGCGTTTAATTAACCACATATGATTCATGCTAATGTTTCTTCTTGAACTTCGTAAATGCTTCTACTGCATTTTGTACTTTTCCGGCTTCTATATCATCATATCCCTTTTGTAATTTTGCATGAAGTTCTTCATCTGTCATTAAATCCATGTGAATTGTATCCGTGTTTTGGGGTAATGCTGCTGAAATATCTGTTTTACAGTTCAACCGGTTTTCCATTCTGAAAATAATATATATTTTCTTTTTTATAACCGTATTTTGAACCCGGAATACTTATATGCGGTTCAAACGTAAAATATTTTACCTCACTTATTCTTTGAGTATTACCCTTTTCTGTATACACACGGTCATTTTTATTTTTTACAATGGAATGTCCCAGATTCCCCATAAAATCGAGATTAACAAAACCAGCTTTTAAAATAATCTCATTAATATGATAATAAAGTTCCTCAAATGTAGTTTCTATATTTACAAACTCTGTTAATTCATGATGAAGCCGGTCTTCCATTTGTAAACCTTTTCTCCATTCTTCATTTAATATTTCACGTTTATCGACTACCACACTATTTTCCAATATGATTGTTCTCGCATAATCCCCCCAAATATTTTCACACTGCGGACTTAAATCAATCGTTACAATATCATTTTCCGCAATCGTTCTGTCACTTGTAACATATTTCTTTCCCGACACCGATACTGTTGTTTCATCTCCTGCAAAAACAAACGCACCAATATCCCAATACCAAAAAGAATCTGCGCCTAACTCTAGCATTTTCCGTTCACATAAATCTCTTAAATCCAACAGATTCATACCCGGTTTTATTATCGTCTTTGCATATTCAATCGTTTTCTTTGCTATCTGCTGTACCTCGCTATACTCCATAAATAACCTCCTCTGTTTTTTTCGTGTTTACTTAATATTTTACTTTATTATATCATAATCAATTTGCAAATAAAATCACTTATATTGGCAGTTACAAATTATGACCGCAAGTATTTAACTTTTTTATCAAATAATTAAATAATTTTAACAGCCTTATAAAAACAATTAAAAAAGCCGCGCCCCAGTGGTATTCCACCACCAAACCGCAGCCTTTTATTCATTTATTCAGTTGGTTTACTTACTTATTTAATGACTTTAAAACAGCATTGCTTAATGAACCGACTGTCTTGTTGTAGTAATCCATACCTTCATCTACTGTCATGTAACCCAAAGCTACCTGTGCAATAACATATGTTCTTGCTGTGTTAATATCACCGATATTATTAGATAACTCTGATGTCATCGGAAGCGGTACGGCTACCTGAGAGTTTTCAGCGAAGAATTCACCGTTTTCTCTTGCAACTTCAGGAATTAAGGATTCACCTACATAACCATTTGTGAAGTTTGCAATAGAAAGGATTGGGTCAATGTGGTTCTTTGTCTGCCACTGATCCGGTTTTTCAATACCCGGAAGGTAATGGAACTGTCCTTCTGTGTATGTCTTTGGCTGGTCTTCCTTCTTCTCTACCGTAACAGTTTCTGCCTTGTCATCCCAGTGTGTACCCTTTGCACCGTGTGTCCAAAGCATCTGTACATCGCCGCCGTCTAACATCTTATCAATGAAATACTTAAAGATTCCTTCCGGATTCTTTGCGGCTGATGTGATACACCAGCATGGTGCGATTCTTTCTGTATACGCACCCAGTTCTTTGATTGGCTTAATGGCAATAAGTTCATCGTCCAAGCCCTTGTTTGCAAGGTTTGTCTTTAACGTATTTGCCCATGTACCTGCCCAGTATGTAAATACACCGGTTTCTGTTGACGGGTCTGTTGAATAGAACTTATCTCTTGCATTGGCTGTTGAGTTATTTACGGATTCCTTATCAATAACACCGTCATTTACGGCTGTCTGGATTCTTTGAAGAGCTTCTTTCATTTCCTGCTGGGCAAATCCATCTACATATTTTCCTGAAGTATCCTTGTAGAAAGTATACTGTGCTTTCTGATAAAATTCAGGCAGATAGTTTGTATTCGGTGCTTCCGGATGGATAAAACCAGGAGAAGAAATAACATAATGTCCCATTGTCTGTGCCATCTGCTTTAAATAGCCGTAATATGTATTAAAATCCATCTGTACATCTTTTACCTTGGAAGCATCAATGCCTGCCTTGTCAAGCCATGCTTTCTTTACATATGTACAACATCCGTTACCACGGTAAAGAGATAATCCGTACATTGCCTTTGTTCCATCTTCACCGTTTACCATCAGTGCGGAAAGAACATTGTCGGCTGTGCTGATTAATCTTCCGGAATTCTTTGTTTCTGAATGTTCCCATGCATCTGTCATATTCCAAAGGAAACCGTTTGATGCATACAGTGCATAATAATCAGATGAAAGCAGTACAACGTCTGGCATGGTATCGTCTGAGTTAAATGCATTGGCTACGGCATCATAGTAGCTTGCATGGTCAGGACGTGTCCATTTAATATCAAGTCCTGTTGCTTCATTTAACTGCTTGTAAAATGCCTCTGCTCCATTTGTTTCTGTAACAACTGTACCATCACACATTACGGTAAATGTATCCGGCTTTGTTACTTCTTTGTTTTCTGATGTTCCCTGGCTTGTTGTTCCTTTACTGCTTCCGCAGGCTACCAGTCCGAGTACGGACGTTACGGTAAGACCTACCGCAGTAAGCTTTTTCACTGTTTTTCTCATAAAACACCCTCCAATTAGTTTTATTTTGTAAAAAGTTTTATAGGTTTATGATGATGTATTGGTTAGGTACATCATATTGTGTATTATATGTGCAGATTGTACTAAATGAAATACATTTTTTAGTAGATTTACTAAATTTTTACCTAAATTGCAAACTATTTTTACAAATCTTATTTATGAAAGTGCTTTAAAAAACGAAATTACGGTGTCAGATAGTTTTCACGGATATGCTGTTCCCTTGCTTTAACCTCCGCTTCAAACTCCCTTGCCGACATCAAAAGGCACCCCTGCCCTCGGATAATCACCTGTTCAAGCCCGTCCGAGGTTGCAACCGTGACTTTATATTTTCTGCCATTTTCATGTGCAAATTTTTCAATATAAGCATCTGCCGTTTCAGCTTCTTTTGTGTAGACCACATGAATATTGTAATAGTCCATAAACTCTGTTACATGTCCTTTCACACGATACGCATCAAATACAACAATCAGCTCACACTGGCGGCTTCCCTGATAATTGCACAAAATATCCAAAAGCCGGCCTCTCGCACTGTCAATATTGACAGCCGCCAGCTCCTTTAATTCCTGCCATGCAAAAATAATATTATAGCCATCTACTAAAAGATACTCCTTCTGTGCCGGCTGATCATAGCTGCGTACTGTCATTCCCGAAGTCTTTGGCAGTGTATCCACGCGGGTAATCGTTCTTTTTTTCGTACCGGTACGCGGCATGGACTTATCCCTTTTATTGGCATAATAGGTCTGGCGTAAAATCTCATCAATTTCTTCCGTGCCAATCCACTCATCCGACACGCTTCTTGCAGCAGCTTTCTGCGGCTGCATCTCGTCTTTACGCTTTTCCTTTAAAATGCTTTCAAGATGCATATACTCCGGCACTTCCTGCCAGCCGACTACAAACCCCGAACCGTGCGCACAAAAGACAGAATCCGCCGGATTGTCCAAATCCCGTTGTGCAATGTAGCCGCATGTTTTTAAAACTTCATTCTGATTGTGACAGACTTCATAACCTTTCAGGTTACAGAACAACCTGCCTGTACCCTTGCTGTAGGCAACCACTTCTTTATAATAGTCTTTCATCGTAGAAACCGGGGCTTCTCCCGTAATCACTGCCATACCTGCTTCGTGTGTCTGCTGTAACGCAAATGTGCCGCACATCCTTTCAATATCCGTCATTGCCCTGCCGACTGCCGTTTCCGGAATTTCCAGCCTGAATTCATAATACGGTTCTAATAGCACACTTTCTGCCTGCATTAAGCCCTGCCGCACCGCACGGTATGTCGCCTGTCTGAAATCACCGCCTTCGGTATGCTTCTGGTGTGCCCTTCCCGCCTTTAACGTAATCTTCATATCGGTAATAACACTGCCGGTCAGCACACCTAAATGTTCTTTTTCATACAAATGCGTCAACACCAGTCTCTGCCAGTTTTTATCGAGCTGTTCCTCACTGCAGTCTGCGGCAAAGACAAGCCCGCTTCCCCGCGGCAGCGGTTCTAAAAGTAAATGAACCTCCGCATAGTGGCGCAGTGGTTCAAAATGTCCTACACCCTCTACCGTATTTTGAATGGTTTCTTTATAGACAATGCTTCCCGTGCCGAATTCCACGCTGACACCAAACCGCTCCTGTATCAGGCTTTTTAAAATTTCAATCTGGACTTCGCCCATCACCTGTACATATATCTGCTGTAATTTTTCATTCCATACAATATGTAACTGTGGTTCTTCTTCCTCTAACTCCCGCAGCTTCGGTAAAAATACCGCCGCATCACAGCCTGCCGGAAGTTCAATACAATACGTAAGCACCGGCTCTAAAAACGGAACAACCGTCCCTGCCTGTGTGCCAAGCCCCTGTCCCGGATACGTCTTTGTCAGTCCCGTTACCGCACAGACCACACCGGCTTGCGCCTGCGCCGGTGCGGTATATTTTTCACCGGAATAAATGCGGATTTGATTGACCTTTTCCGACCATTTTTCCGAATCTTTTCCGCCGCTTAACAATTCTTTATTCTTTAAAATGCCGCCGGTCAGCTTCATATACGTCAGGCGCGCGCCCTGCTCATCTCTTGCGATTTTAAATACACGCGCCCCAAACTCCTTTGTATATACCGGCTGTTTTGCATACAGTGTCACCGCTTCAAGCAGTTCCTTTACACCGGTCATTTTTAATGCCGAACCGAAAAAGCACGGAAAAAGCTCTCTTGATGCAATCAGTTCTTTGATAACGTCCGTTTCAATACTACCTGTATTCAGATAATCATTTAATACTGATTCATCACAAAGCGCTACATTTTCAAAGAATTCGTCCGGATTGTCGTCTTTTTTTGAAAAATCCACACACGAAACACTAAACTCCCGCTGTAACTGTGATAAAACCGCCTGTTTGTCCGTTCCCGGCTGGTCCATTTTGTTGACAAATAAAAATACCGGGATTTTATACCGGTTTAACAGACGCCACAATGTCCGTGTATGCCCCTGTATGCCATCTGCGCCGCTGACAACCAGAATGGCGTAATCCAGTACCTGTAATGTCCGCTCCATTTCTGCCGAAAAATCCACATGTCCCGGCGTATCTAACAGCGTTATCTCACAGTCTTTCCAATAAATCTGCGCCTGCTTTGAAAAAATCGTAATACCGCGCGTCCGCTCCAGTTCAAAATTATCAAAATATGCATCTTTATTATCTACTCTTCCGACTTTACGGATACTTCCCCCTGTATACAAAAGCCCCTCTGACAAGGTCGTCTTTCCCGCATCTACATGGGCAAGGACTGCCATACAGAATCTTTTAATTTTATGTTCCTGCTGATTCATTCTTCTGCACCCTGCTCTTTCCTGTGAATATAATGTACATTACATTCTATCATGCACGCAAAATGTCTGCAATCCCTCATTCATTTGTGGAATTGCAGACATTTACCCTCATATTTTATTTTCTTTTATCTGGTTTTTACACTGCGGCTGCCTTGTCTAAAATTTCATTTAATGCAGCCTGGCTGCTTGTGTGGCATCTGATAATATTCGCATTGGCACGTTCGGCTTCAACAACTGCACAGCGCGCCATTTTATGTGACACCGTATTAGTAAATAAAATCACCAAATCGGGGCTTCCAATCTGGCTTGACAGATTTGCACTCATCTGTGTAAATACCTTCGCCTTACATTTATGTTCTTTACAGATTTTCTTGTATTGACTGACCATTCGGTCATGTCCCCCAACAATTACAACACTCATGCTTTCTCCTTATCTGACTAGACAAGCTGGCTTCCCAGCTTTTCACAAGCCGCTATTGCTTCATCATCCGGTGCTTCCATGCAGATAACGCCTTCTCCTCCAACAATTTCTGCACCTGCTGCTTTCATTCTTTCTTCCCAGTCTCTCATCCACTGACCGTCACCCCAGCCATAAGAACCGAATAAACCGATTTTCTTGCCGGATACACTCTTTTCAAGTTCTTCCACAAAAGGTTCCATTTCCGATTCCTCAAGAACCTCTGCACCCATTGCCGGGCATCCTAATGCAAATACAGCTTCACCCGCTAAATCCTGTGGTGTAATATCCGATACCGCAACACATTCCGCGCTGCCGCCTGCTGCTGTAATTCCCTTTGCAACTGCCTCTGCCATTGTCTGTGTGTTGCCTGTCTGTGACCAATAAACTACTTTTGCCATGTTCATCCTCATTTCCTGCACTGGTTTGTGCATATTTTTTTAGTCTGCTTCCTTTAGATGACTGCTTCCCGCAGTTCCTCATAATGAAACATCATTATTATTTCCTGAATATCCATTCCGTATGACAGCAGCCGTATCATCTGTTCTTTTGCCTGTTCAAAACGTCCAAACAAATCCATCTTCTGCTGTAAATCAGAATAAACCTTCCAATAGCCTGTATAGAGAAAATTTCTGCCCCGGTTGTTAATAAAGCCTTTTACATCTTCCAACGGATATCCTAAAAGCACACCCATTTCATGTGGAAAATCCTTTGTTGTACACAGGTTGTCGCAGTAACGCTTTTTGAATAAATCCAAAACATCTTCTACCGCAAACTGTGTGTATCCGTAGGATTTTAAAAATGCTCTCGTATCCGCTTCTAAAAGCTGCTGCTGTAATTCCTGCTCCTTGTACAGCAGAAGAATGACTTTTTCATCTGTCTGCCGCAGCAGATAACAGGAAATATCCGTTTGCTTTAATACCTCAAGTATACGCGGATAAAACGCCCGGCTTACACTTAACATATTGGAAACCTTTAATCCGGCAAGCACCGGTGCGCATTGCAGAACCATCTGCAAATCCACTGTACTGCTGTCGATTTTCTGCACAAGCTTTAAAATCTCCCGGCTCATACTTTCTCCTCCATATAAAACCATAGTTAGTTTTATCTAACCTCTTTACAATGGTTAGTATACACTAACCTATTATATCCGTCAAGTATCTTTTTATTATTTTTTATGTGCAATCCAGTATCTGCACAAAAAAAGGTCCGGACGATTTCTCACCATCCGAACCTTTTTTTGTGTGTACCGCATTTTTACACACTCAGCTTTTTATCCATTAACCATGCTGATGCCACATACAGCACTGTGTTAATAACAAGGAAGAAAAGAATTTCCACACTGCTTTGCATTACCTGTGAAGATTTGCTTATCGCATTTAAAATTGCATTATCGGCACTTACAACTCCCCAGAAGCATAAAATATATGCCACAAAAACAATAAATGAGGTCAGCTTAGTTTTATGCACCAGTGTATATATCAGCGTTTCCACAAAATATCCAAGCACTACAATAAATACCCATGTAACAAAAACCGTCAAAATCGTCTGTACTACAAAACCCCAGTCCACTCTGACAGAATAATTAATTTCTAAAATGTTCTGTACCAGTGTCATCAGTTCTCTGACACTGCTGTACTTTATCAGGAAAACCGAACCGCACAGCACCGCCACGATACCGTAAAGCAGCATGGTAAAAAAGATTTGAAGTGCCGCTGATATCATTTTGGCACCGAGTATTTCATAAGAAGACCTCGGCACAAGAAAGAGCATATAACTCTGCTTCGTCTTTAAATCCTTATCGTAAACACTTAAACTTTCTACTGCTGTATACAGTCCTGCAAAAACCATTACAGTAAATATCAGCATAGTCGCAATTGCCGCATGGGTTTCTTTATCAATCACACACGCAATTCCGAAATACAGTGTCAGTACCCCTAATATTGCCGCAATGATTATTTTTGAAAACATCTGCTTTTTAAATTCATACTTCATCAGCTTTAACATACTCTTAACCTCTCTTTCCGTCCTTACGCATATATTTCCTTATAAAGTTCTACAATCGATTTACTGTGCTGTTCCCGAAGCTGTTCTGCTTCTCCCTGCAAAATGTTTCTGCCCTCTTTGATAAAAATGACTGAATCCACGACCGCTTCAAGCTCATCGACCAGATGACTTGAAATCACCACGGTACTTTCATCATCAACAGCATTTATAATGGTTGTAATAATCTTTTCCCTTGCAATAATGTCAATGCCGTTTAACGGTTCGTCTAACAGATAGAGCTTTGCGGCTCTTGCAAGTGTTGCTGCAATCTTTAGTTTGGCTGCCATACCAGAAGAAAGTTTATTGGCTTTATCTTCCATTCGCAGCTCCATATCCGCAATCAGCTTTGTGTATTTTTCCATATCAAAATCCTCAAAAAAGTCCTGATAATATACTCCTACATCCTTGACCGTCATAAAGGAGTAAAAAAAGCTCTCAGTCGGCAGATAGGCAATTTCTCTTTTGGACTGCACGCCTATCGGCTCATTTTCATAAAGAATCGTTCCGCTTGTCGGCTTTACAAGCCCTGCAATCATCTTCATAAACGTCGTCTTTCCACTCCCGTTCGGTCCTAAAAGAGCATAAATCCTGCCATTTTCCAGTGACAGGCTGATATTCTCCACCGCCGTCTTATTAAAATACGTTTTCTTAACATCTGAACAATTTAACATATATTCCTCTCCAATCTACAATCAATCTATTTGCGGCACTTGTGGCACAAATAGCTGTGTGAAAAATTTTAATTTATGATTTTTCACACTTCCCTCCATTCCGCATTTCCGCTTTACTTCTTTTAAAATTTCGCCGACACCTCTGCCAGCAGTTCCTCTTTGCTGTATCCTAAATCCTGCATTTCTTTGATAAAATTACTGATAAATTCCTGTGCCATGGACTCCCGCAGGGCTTTAAACACCGCGGCATCCTCGGTTACAAATGTTCCGAGCCCTCTTTTGGTATAGCACATATTCTGAAGTTCCATTTCTTTATAAACCCTCCCCGCCGTATTCGGATTGATGTGATATAAAACCGCCAGTTCTCTTGTGGATGGCAGTTTCACACCCATTGGAAGCTTTCCTGTAATAATATCCTTTTTTATCTGATTGATAACCTGAATGTAAATCGGGATATTATTTTCAAATTCCATTCATTGTCCTCCTTTCTTTCGTGTATCAGTGAACTAGTTATATAGTACACTATGATAATAGTGTTGTCAATGTTCTTTTTTCAAAAAATTTTTCTGCCCTTTTATGCAAAAAGATTCATACAAAAAAAGCACCGAAACAGCCGCTGTTACTGTTTCGGTGCTTTTTAAAGTTATTTATAGAGCACCACAACGTCCTCCGGCTCGATAAACGTCTTTCCGTCCGGGATAATATTGCGTTCATTTCTCTTAATCAGCGCAATCAGGACATTTTCCGGGAGATTTAAGTCTTCGATTCTTTGGTTGCCCCACGGATGATTTTTGTCAATAAAAATTTCTTCCAGTCCTTCGTCATCATCCGGGTTATAGGTCGGCACGCTTAAAATCAGGTTATCCCCTGCCAGAATCTGCGTATTGCCGCGTGTGATAATCGTTTCGTCATCACGCTTAATCATGAGCGCCAATGCGCCTGTCGGCATATGTACCTCGCTGATATGCTTATTTTCCCAGTTATGCCCCTTTGGAATATACATACGCATCAGCGTAATTGCCGATTCTTCCTGATAGTCATTAAATGTTTTCTGGACATCTGCCTTATCATCAATCATATCCAGTTTCCGTGAAACATACGGAAGCAGTGTGCCCTGTACCGCAACAGATAACAGCGAAATCATAAAGACAATGTGAAATAAATCTCTTGAAATGTCATTTCCCGCCGCCATGGCAAATATCGAGAATACAATCGATGAAGCACCTCTAAGCCCCGCCCACGAAACCAGCAGACATTGATTCAGTGAACAGTGAAACGGCTTTAAAATGAGCAGAACCGTGAGCGGTCTTGCAATCAGCAGGATAAACAGTGCGATAACAATCGCCGTTCCCATGATATACGGAAATTTGTGCGGAAATGACAGCAGACCCAGTAAAAAGAAAATCACCATCTGGGATAATCCCGTCACTCCGTCAAAAAACGGAATAATTTCTTTTTTATTGCGGATACTGCTATTTCCCATAAGAATTCCCAAAAGGTAGATACTTAAAAATGCATTTCCCCCCACCAGTGACGAAAAGCCCATGCCAAACAGCACCAGCGCCAGTATAAATACCGTATACATACCGTTTGTTACCACTCTTGTCTTGGTCAGCACCCATATACCAAATGCGGCAAGCACAACACCGATTGCCACACCGTATACAATCTGCGCAAAAATAGCATACGGCACAGTTGAAAGATTTTCACCGTTTACCAGAGAAATACCAACCACCGTCAGCATATACGCCGTCGGATCATTACTGCCGCTTTCGATTTCAAGCAGGGAAGCCACGCCGTCTTTTAAATTCAGCTTTTTCTTTCGTAAAATGGAAAATACACTCGCAGCATCCGTACAGGAAATGACCGCTCCCAAAAGGAAGCCCTCTGCGAAACGAAACTTTAATACCACACAGCAAAATGCCATCGTGAGAAACCCGGTCAGAAATACGCCGGCCGTTGACAATAACAATGATTTGACTGCAACCGGCTTTGCCGCCTTCCACTTGGTGTTGAAGCCGCCGTAAAACATAATAAATCCCAGTGCAATCGTACAAATCTGTTCGGTTACTGCAAAGTTATCAAATGGAATCTTTACAATTCCGTCACTGCCAAACAGCATACCGATTCCGATAAACAAAATTAACGCAGGCATTCCGAATTTGCCCGAAAACTTATCCGCAATAATACATAACACCAGTATTAATGCTATCAACATCAATTCTACTACCATTCTTCCTCCTGTTTTCCCCATTTTATGCTGTCAAAGCATCCTGCTATGCCTGACATCTTTTATTAGAATATCATATAAATTGTCAGAAAAAAAGCACAAATCCGAATTTTTATTCAGACTTGTGCTTTTTATTCTAAACCATTTTGCTATAAAACAGACTTCTATACAGATTCCATGCACTGCGCTGCCTGCTGTTCTATCTGTTTCTCAATCTGATTTCTGTCTTTACCGGTTGCAAACACCAGTTCGCTGTACAATTTATCCTCTGCCAGCTTAAAATAACGGTCGTCCAAAACCGTTGCTTTTTTGCCGCTTGAAATGCGTTCCTGTCTGCGCAGATACATATTTTTAATAATTTTTACCAGTTCCCGCAAATCACAGCTTTTGATTGCTTCTTTATATACATTTTCCCGCAGCTTTTCATTTTCAACCCATGCTGCCTGAATTGCAGGAATTTCACGAATCAGCGTGTCTGCCTCCTGCTTTGTAATGACTTTTCGTGTCTGTACCTTATTGCTTTCCACCGGACTGTAAATCCGCCCGTTCTTTTCCTTTTGCGGAACCAGCAGATAATACTGCCTTTTAGAACTGCCGCCCGGCAGTTCCAGTTGTGTAATGTCTTTTACTTCACAGATTCCGTCGTTTCCATGTACCACATACTCACCGATCTGAAACATTGTTTCCTCCATTCTTCTGCAAACCAACATTTTACTTACATATTTAATGTTTAGGGCAAAAGCCACCAGCCATGCTACCTACGGATTGTTCCGTGCTGCGCACTCCCACAATCCGCCCTGATATCACATCTTCATTTTAAAGGATTTTTCCCCTTTTCGTAAGTTCTTTTTTTATTTTTTCCAGTTTTTTGAAGATTAAACAATATTTCTAAATAACTTCCGGCGAATAATCGATTATTAATTTTATCCCAGTGCTACGTCTAATATCATCATCACGACAAATCCCACACCAAAGCCCAGTGTTCCGATATTGGAATGACTGCCCTCCGAAGCTTCGGGTATCAGTTCTTCTACAACCACATAGAGCATCGCCCCGGCTGCAAACGACAAAATATAGGGCAGAATCGGCGTTAAAATGCCCGCAAATACAATCGTAATCACTGCTCCTATCGGTTCTACAATGCCTGAGAGCGTACCGTATACAAATGCTTTCAGCCTGCTCTGTCCCTCACTGCGAAGGGGCAGTGAAATCACCGCCCCCTCTGGGAAATTCTGAATGGCGATACCCATCGCAAGTGCCGCCGCCCCGGCAAGCGTAATTGTTCCTTCCCCGGACAGATATCCGGCAAATGCCACACCGACTGCCATACCCTCCGGGATATTATGCAGCGTTACCGCAAGGACAAGCATCGTTGTTTTTTTTAAATGGGCAGGCAGCCCTTCCGACTTTTCCGCTCCTAAATGCAGGTGCGGCACCAGTCTGTCCATGAGCAGTAAAAATGCCATGCCGACGGCAATTCCCACTGCCCCCGGAACAAATGCCATTCTCCCCATATCCTCACTCATTTCAATCGCAGGAATTAAAAGTGACCACACGGATGCTGCCACCATAACACCAGAAGCAAATCCCAGCAGTCCCTTCTGCACCAGCGCCGGTATCTGATTTTTTAAGAAAAATACACACGCTGCTCCCAGTGCTGTCCCCACAAACGGAATCAAAATTCCTATCAAAACATCAATACTCATACCCTTCTCCATTCTGCCGACAAATCATACCAACGTTTCTGCAAGTTCAATTTACTTTGAACCGCACAACCGCCTTAAATAAATCTCCGTCAATCTCGATTGAAAATGTTCCGTTCTGTACCTCTGTGAAGCTTTTCACAATCGCCAGTCCGATGCCGCTTCCACTTTCGTGACGGGATTTGTCCCCGCGCACAAAACGCTCCACGATTTCTTCCGGTGTAAAATTCATCTGTGCTTCTGAAATATTTTTAAATACAATTTCCGTGTATTCAGGCTGTGCCGTGGCGCTCACATAAACCCGCGTGCCGGGCAGTGCGTACTTTGCAATATTCGTAAACAAATTTTCAAAAATACGGTACGTCTTATCACCGTCTAATGCCTGCACAATGCCGTTTTCAGGTGCATCAAGAATCACCGTCAGATTTTTTTGTTTTAACAAATCTTCCGTTTCCGCCTGTGCCTGCTGTATCAGTGCAACGACATTCAGCTCCACAGGATTTAACTCAATATTGCCGCTGTTGACCTTGCTGACTTCAAACAAATCTTCTATCAGATTATTTAACCGGTCAATATAATGCTGTAAATTTTCCAGATACACCTGCTTATCCTGCTCGCTTACATTGTTCTGTCCCAGCAGTTCCGCATAATTTTTTATGCCGGTCAGCGGCGTTTTTAAATCGTGCGAAACGTTGCTTATCAGTTCTGTCTTCATGTTCTGCGATTTCATTTCCTCACAGACCGCCTTTTCAAAGCCGGTACGGACATTTTTAAATTCTTCACCCAGCGCATTAAAAATGCCGACATCCTGTGTAATTTCTTCATCAAATCTGCCGTCTGCAAGCTGGTGTGCTTCTTTTAACAAAACCTGATAATCCTTCTGTACTTTTTTAAGCTTCTTCCTGATATAGAAAAACAACAGCACGCTGTAAAGGACTGAAAGCACAATGCCAAAACTCCAAAAGCACGCAATCACACCGACGATTACCATCTGTATCAGTACATACTTTAAAAGCACCGTATCCGTTTTATCGCTCAAATCCACCTCAGAAAGCCTTTCAAAGCGTCTTTTCACATTTCCGCAGATGCTTCCGATAAGGGAATCTTCTTTCCAATACCGGCAAAAACCTGATGTCAGCATATATTTGATTTCAAAAATACCCATGGCTGTAAACAATCCTGTAAGCATCAGTCCGATAAACTGTAACACAACAGGCACAAGCTCTGCATACGGTATTCCTAGCATTTGCAGTGCTGTCTGCAATTCCCCGGTCATGATATACACGTCCAAAAATGCCATGCCGATGTACGCAAGACAAAGCACCGTCCCTAAAAATACCCATTTGATTTCCGCCTTTATTTTTCGCATAAATGCGAATGGGTTGACTTCCTGTTCCACACTCACCGGATAAAACAGGATATATAAACCGATAAAAAATACCATCATACAGCACGTAACAGCTAAAAATCTGCCGCTCATTTCTCCATAAACAAGATTCCCGGTATTGCACCAGATGATATCATTATTTTCAGTCAGATTCTGCGGAATGGCAAATTCAGCTTTGAGATTCTGCGGCACACGAAGCTGAATCTGGGATTTTGGAATACTCTTTCCATAAATCTCATACGTTTCTCTCGCATTGCTGGTGGAAATTGAGATACTGTTTTTAAGCAGCTGGTATGCACTCATATAAGTAAAATCCGTAGAAACATAATCTCCCGTACTTGTTACATTTCCATCGGCATCATAAGTAAATGTACTGTACATCTGATGGTCTTTTACAAAAAGTGACGTATCGCCGCCCTCGGTTTTTTCGCCGGTAGCCGTATTGGTAATACGATATGCAAAATTGGGCGAGTTGATAAAATCTGCCCTTGCCGTAAGCAGTTCTTCTTCCATAACATATTCCAGTTCTGAACGGATACTGTATGGAACATCTTCTCCCAGCGACAGCACGGAATAGTCTTTATTGACAACACGTGTCTGATCAAGCATAAACAGCAGCATTTCCCTGCTGACTGCACTGACATCTACTGTCTGCGTACCCTGATTTTCTGATTGAATATTCCGGCACAGCAAAATCATGCCGATTGATATCACGCTAAAAAGTGCCACAAGTCCAAGCACAAATACTCTTTTTTTCTTCTTTTCCATAAACGTTCTCCTTCCTGCAAACGTTTTTTATTTTTCAATTTTGTAACCGATACCCCACACCACTTTCAGATACCGCGGATTTCTGGGGTTGACTTCAATTTTTTCACGCAGCTTTCTGACATGTACCATGATGGTTTCAGTGTTTATAGCTTCCTCTTTCCAGACATTTTCATAAATCTGTTCTGCCGAATAAACCCTGCCCGGTGAACGCATTAAAAGCTCCAAAATCGCGTATTCTTTTGGTGTCAGCTTTACATTTTTTCCGTCCACCGTCAGCTGTTTTGTATACAAATCCAGTTCCAGTCCGCCTGCTGTCAGCGTATGCGCTTCTTCTGTTTCTTTTTGGGACGCGGATGCTGCTTTTTTTAACTGCAAAATCTGTTCATACCGACGCAGATTGGAATGGACTCTTGCGAGCAGTTCCATTGAGCCAAAGGGCTTTGTGATATAATCGTCCGCACCGATATTTAACCCTGTGATTTTGTCGATGTCCTCTGATTTTGCACTTAAAAATATCAGCGGGAAATCATATTTTTCACGCAGCTTCATCGTCATGGTAATTCCATCCATCACCGGCATCATAATATCTACGATTGCCAGATGAATGGTATGATTTTCTACCATTTCAAGCCCCTGTGCGCCGTTTTCGGCTTCATAAACATGATACCCCTGATTTTTTAAGTAAATCGTTATGGCATCCCGTATTCCTTTTTCATCTTCAACAACTAATATATTAGCTTCCATTGCTTCCTCCTTTTCTAAGCATGCATGTAGTATAGGAAGGAAATCTTAGAAAGGAGTTTTGATTCTTCTTAAATTTTTCTTAACAATTTAAGCACTGCAATGTCGTTTTATAAATCTGTCCTCTTGAGTGCTGCTTCTAAGCCTACTTTTCCTATTTTGCGATACTGTAACGCCGCTGAAACACCGTATGATGCCAGTCCCAGTACAACTGCCCACACATAATTTGCCGGGTCCACGTAGTAGGTAAGCCAGCCTGCCAGTTCCTGCATAAAATAGTCGTAAAGCACCCGCATCACAACAGCCGCAATGCCAAGGCTTAACAATACAGAAATCACGGCTGCAATCGTAGTAGACATCATATACAGCTTTGCGGTTTCTGATTTATTATACCCTAAAATACGCAGCATGGAAATTGCCGTTGCATTTTTTTCCACCACAATTTTTGACAGCAGATAGAAAATCAGGACTGCCATAAATACGGAAAATACTGTTATCAGCGGGAACATCTGTCCCATGGAATCCTTTAACTGTCGTACAACCTTTGTCATATCATCATATGTAATCGTTGCCGCTACTGCCTTACTGTCCAAATCGGTCAGTTCTTCATTGCTGAAATATCCGTTAAAATAGCCTTCTTCCTTGTCAAACAGTTCTTCAAACCTGCTGCTGCTTATAAATACCGTAAAGGATGCCGGATAAGGATACGTGCCAAGAATTTCAAATTCATAGGTGTCATCGCTGTACTCGTCTTTTAGGACAAGTGTATCCCCTACTGAAAGTTTGTATTTTTCTAAAATACCCTCAGAAGCATAGACCCCATTGCCGTTTTTTTGTAACTCAATGCCTGTAATGTAATCTGAATCATCACGGATACCATAGACATTGATTTCTTCCTTTAATTTTCTGTCGGTTTTATCCAGTATCAGTGACTTGACCGCATACTTTTCCGCAGCTTCATTTCTCGTCTCCACCGGCATTTTTAACACGTACTGGTAAGCGCTGATCATATTTTCCTCTACCAGCGTACCGTAGTGGTCTAAAAGCGGTGTCATCAAAAGTCCGAAGAAAATGAGCAGACTTGCAAATGTTACGCCTAAAAACATCACAAGATAATTTACCTTGTTCTGAATCAGGATACGCAACCGGAATCTTGCCATAAAAGAAACCTTTGGCAGGCGCACTGCCTTTTTTTCACGCCAGTGGTTTAAATCATGGCGCAGGAATTTAAGCGGTGATAATTTTAACTTTGTATACAATACAATTGTATTGACCACAATCATAATCATGCACGGCACAACCGTTGTAATCACAAATGCATAAGGATTCCACAATGTAATATATGTCGGAAGACTGTAACTGTGATAATACATTCCTGCCATGACATCTTTAAATACTGTATATCCTAATATATTTCCCAGCACACAGGAAATCAGTGTTACCGTAACCGGAAGTGTAATATAGTGACGCAGCAGTTCACCTCTGGTAAAGCCAAGCGCCCTCATTGTACCGATTTCAGAAGCTTCCTTTTCAATAATGCTTGCAATCGTTACACTGAAAATAAATGACAGAATAACCATGATGACATATAAAAGTACCTGGATCATGCTCTTATCACTGCCCATATCATCACCCGTAAAATGAATGGCCTGATTTTCTACTGCCGGTGTAATATTGGTAATACCCGCCCGCAGGGAAACGAGCTGTTTTAAAATGTCATCGGACAAATCACGCTGCTGTGAATCCGTCAAATCCGTCTTATTATTTTCCCATGAATATATGAAATGCTCCGTTCCTGCGTCCATTTTGTCATACTGACCTTTCGTTACAATGGCAACACCAAAATTTGTTGCATCAAACATCATATCCGAATTATTCTGAAACTGCGCGCTGTAATCGGACAGTGCCACTGTTCCTACAATCTCAAGCTTCTCTCCACCAAGAACAACCGAATCCCCGATTTTTAATTCCCTGTTTTCGGCAAACAGGCGGTCGAGTGCAATCTCTCCGTCCTTCTGCGGTGCTCTGCCTTCCATGACACACACCAGATTTATATCATTTCTCTCGCCGAAAATACGCAGTGTCGCATTTGCGATGGCTTTTGGTACTTCCTTATAAAAGTTCTCATACAGCACCACATCATTTTCTGTTTCTACTTTTTTAAGCAGTACCGCATCTGCCTTTTGTTCCAATTCAAAATTGCCGTCTTCAATATTGTATTTTTCAAAGCTTTCATCGTATGCATGGGTCATGCTGTTATCAGCGACCAGAAAACCTGAAATAAACCCGATTGTCAGTGTTATAAACAAAAATATCACGGCATATTTTCCGAAATCCTGCTTTAATTCCCTAAAAAAACGCTTTCGCAATGGATTTTTCATGCTGTTTACCTCCCCGTTTTACCACTCTAACTGCTCCGCCGGTACTTTAGCGGCATTCATTTCAACATCCTGAATCTGACCGTCTTTGAGCTTTACAATCTGGTCTGCCATATTTTTAATCGCGTCATTGTGGGTAACTATAACAATTGTATTGCCGTATTTCTGATTGACCCGCTCAATCAGTGCCAGAATATCCTTTGAGGTATGATAATCGAGGGCGCCGGTGGGTGCGGTGTTGTTAGTACCAATAAAAAAAATTGTGGTTATCCACTGCATTATCCACTAGATGTTGATAATGCAAAATAAAAGCAAGGCAGTACCCCGTTGCCTTGCTTTTTTATTTTTATATAAGTTGAATATCTATTATTTTTATTCTGTCTTTATCTACAGTTTCCCAGACGTAATTTATCCAGACAGGATAATTACCATCGCCATCTTCTCCGCAATTGCTAACAAGATAGCTATATTGTTTTACAGGTGTTTCCCCCTCTCCGTCCCAAATGTCATCCAGTTTTACAACATCCCCAATTTTCACATCCGGAATGTCGATATTGAAATCCTTTTCATGTTCATTTATTTTATATGCCTTTTCTACTACATTATTCATTTTGCTTTCTCTACCTTTCCATGATATACTTTTGTTGTAGCGGGCGAATATTTCCGCCCGCCGTTGTTGGGTCGGGGCTTGTTTATTCAGCCCCTTTTTCTTCTGTTTTCTGCGGATATGTTAATCCGAGAATTTGAATCAGATTTCTGTACGCTTCCAGTTCTGTTTTTCCTTCTGCGTACTGCTGATTCAGAAATCTTTGCATTTCCATTGCCGTCATTTCTTCCATGTCGCTCCTTTCTCCCTATCGGGTTATTGCCTTTCGACAATATTATAATAACATATGTGCGTTATTTTGTCAACACATATGTGTGCGTTATTTTAGAATTTTTTCCAATTCATCTAATTTGTTTAGCACCGTATCCCGAATAAATGCCGAATTGGTTTTATCCAGTTTTAACGCTTCAATTCTTTCTTTCGTTCCTTTTGGAAATACGATATTTAGTCTATAGTTGTTTTGCTCATATTTCCTTACTGCTTCTCGCTGTTTTTTTGTGGTTTTTAATTCCATGTTTTACTTCCTTTCCTTTTTATATTTTATAACATAATAACATATGTGCGTTATATTGTCAACGTTTATATGTGCGTTATTATATTGCACAAATTCAGCCTTTTATATGTGCGTTATTTTGTCTATTATTACATATTGTTTTTTATATCTATGTGCGTTATAATAATATCATCAAATACAGGGAGGATAAAAACATGAAAAACAAATTTAATTTTGACAATATAAAATCACTCGGAGCGGCTCTCGCCGCTTCCTCGGTCAGCAATGACCTTTTAATATCATTCTTGGATAAGTTTGATTTTGAACTTATTTATAGAACGCAGGACGATACAGTCGTCTTTGATACAGGGAATACTAATTCCCTTACAATCGAGATTTACAACCTCGAAAATCCTGTTGCAAGACAGGTACAGGTTTCCTACTGGGAAGCCGGCGAGTATTTCATACTCGATACGCACCGCCTTATGTGTGCTGGGAATTAAACCCGGTACACATTGGCATAATAAAAAGCCCCGGAAGAATCCGGGGCTTTTGGTTGTATTTGTTTTTTACTCCGTTTTTGTCTACATTTTTGTAAACTCGACCAGTTCCGGTGCTCCGGTTACAAAATAGCCGTCTGCCGTCCTGTACATGGTTTTGCCGTCCACATCTAAAATGTGTGTTACCTTTTTAGTCGTAAATGTGGTTGCACCTCTTACGGCATCACTTCCCCATGCCGGACGGTTACGTACCCGGATACTGCCGGGGAAAATCCGCTTGATTTCCCCGGCGCATCTTTTCGCAGGCACACCAAAAAACATATCTGTTTTGGTGTCCTGTTCTTCCGTGCTCTCTGTATAGTCCTGTAGCTTTGTATCCGGCTCATTTTCGGGCTTTTCTTCTACAGGTCTATAATCCTTTAACACTTCGCCATTTTCGGCGAATACAGCAAAGTTATTCTTTTTTGCCGCCGCTTCTGCCGCGTCCTGCTTTTTGTATTCCTTATTCGTGGCAGTGTCAAATTCTTTTCCGATATATACACTCATTTTTTATTCTCCTCTGTATGCTCGTGCTTCGTCCGAATTGTGAATATCTCTGTAGATGTCCCTGTATCTTCCGTAAGACATATACGTTTCCATACCGGCAGGGTCCGGTTCTCTGCCAAGCTCTGCAAGATAGACTTTTCGGATATACTCTTTCTGCTGATGCTGATCGTATTCTTCGGACTGCTTAATATTGGCATCTACATATTCATACAGATTAGAATCCCATGTTGCATCGTCTGGAATTGCGTTACAATAGTTCTCCAGTCCGTCCGGGTCTGCAAGCCGACCCAACAGCTCCAAATATGTACAGTTTACGTAATACTCTTTTTCCTCGCGGCTCATACAGCCTGTATCTTCCCCGGCGTCGCCCGTTGAAATTTCTGTATTATCTGCGTTCTCTGTATATGCCACCCCGAAACCTTCGCAAATTCCGCGAGCAATTGCGTTAATTGTTTCGTCGAATTTGCTTTCGTACAGTTCCATGTCGTCTACATCGTCCACGAAACAAGTTTCCATCAGTGCTGATGATACACCGAGATTTTTAACCTTATTAATAACAAGGAAGTTCTCTGTTTTTACACCCCGATTACGATATCCCAATTCTTCCATGTTCTGTAAGATAAGGTTTTCTGTACCTGTCGTTGCTTCGCGCGGTGTTACATAAATTTCAGTTCCACCGATACTGTCGTCCCCGGTTTCGTCCCCGCGTCCACTGTTTAAATGGACCTCTAACACATAATTGCAATCTGAAAAATCTACCTGCAAGCCCAAACCTCTATTACAGTCTTTAAATGCGTTGCGTTCGTATGGATACACTACTGTATCAATGCCGCACGCTTCTAACTTCGCATCTAATGCTTTTACAATGCGGATAGTTTCGTCCGCTTCCTCGTAACCATAACCGCACGCGCCGCAATCTCCAGCGCCATGGCCGCTAATTAAACCAACTTTCATATTATTTGTCCTCTCTTTCTATCTATTAATTGTTTTCTGCTTCTGTGTCCGCTTCTACTTCCGGTATACCTGTAATACTCATTAAAATGGACAGTACGCCAGCAAGTACACTTGCAGACATTACATATTTCCAATTTACTTGTCCCATTGCCGCCGCTGCGCCGATTCCTGCAATCGCTGCCTGCGCCATTGTTTTAATCGCTCTTACTGCTGCCGCCTTTGCCCACTTTGTTGTGTTTACTGATACTTTAAATACTGTGTTTTTAAACATTGTTTATCGCTCCTTCCAAATCTGCTATTCTGTGATTTGCTACATTTATTTTTTCTTCGTCTACCTCTGCGCGTTTTTCTAACGCATATGTACGTTCTATAACGCTGTTATGCTTGTCTACACGCTTGGTTAATTCCTCTAACTTGTAATCTAACAAGTTGCGTGTCTGTTTTGCCTGCGAAGCATTGTTAATAACGCATACCGCAAGTGTTACCCCTGCGGACAATGCCGCCGAAATGATTACTTCCATTCGTTTCTCCTTTCTTTTTTATTTTTTGTCTGCTTTGTTTTAACTGCTGTTGTGCATTTTAATCATCTCCTTTTTACGCTGTTCCGTGTATTGTTACATGGAATGTGATATTTTTGGTTTCGCTCTGCGGTGAAAAGACAAATCCGCTTATTTTGTTAGTGGTATAATATGTTACAACTACACCTACTAAGCCCGTTCCTGCATATGGGGTTACATTTACACAGTCGAAATAGCTAATTCCATTCGGTACAGAAATGGAAAATGCTGCCCAGTAAGCATTGCCATATTGGTTATTCATCGTATAGTTTGCGCCTGTGGTTTTCCCCGTCATGATTTTGTATCCGTTTGCAAGCGTTATTACTTTCCAATTTGCTGCATCTCCGTTTCCAGAAGCTCCAACGCTTTTATAACTTCCTGTTGTGTCTGTAAATACAGCCCTTTCCGGTACGTCTGTTCCTAAGCTATGCCCGCATTTAACCGGCACGCCGTTTTTAAAATATATTGGTTGTTCTATGTTACCCGCATTTGCGTTAAGCTTGTTTGCACTGGTTGCCGCTCCGCCCGCGGAAGCACTTCCGGCATAATTGTGTGTGTGTTCGCTTGCCGCTTTGCTGTCCACCTGTTCTTTTAGTGTTTTTCCCATTGCCGCAGACAAACAATCTGTTGTGCTTCCCGATGCTAAATTATTTTGTACCGGTCGCCACGTATTTTCCGCCGGCGGTGTATACCCCAATGCGTTTACAACCATTGTTTTATTTATTCCAGTAATATATCCTGCTCCGTTTGTGAGTTGGTTGGTGTTTGTTGGTATTGGCGGCTTACCTGTAATCTTGTCCCACGCAATAGTATCTTTTGCCGCTGCCGCGTTCCATTTTTCGCGTTCTGCTGCTGTTATATGTATTGTTCCATTCCCTGCGTGTGAATCGAACTCGTTTTTATTTGCTTTTGTTCCTATTGCTGCATTAAGAGTATCCATTATTGTTTGGTTTTCTTTTATAACCGCCGCAATTTCTTCATTTGTATATTCTTTTGCTGTCTGCAATATAGTATTCCAGTATTCGCGCTCTGCTTCTTCGATATGAATGCCCTTATCTGCTAAATGCTCGTTTAAGTCCTGTCCTCGCTGTGCTTCTGCCTGCTGCCGTGCCGTTTCATTTGCCTGTCTGTCGCTCTCCGCCTGCTGCCGTGCTGCTTCATTTTCCTGTCTGTCGCTCTCTGTCTGCTGCCGTGCTGCTTCATTTCCCTGTCTGTTACTCTCTGCCTGCTGCCGTGCTGCTTCATTTGTCTGTCTGTCGCTCTCTGCCTGCTGCCGCGCCGTTTCTTTCGCCTGCCTGTCGCTCTCCGCCTGCTGCCGTGCTGTTTCTTTCGCCTGCCTGTCGCTCTCTGCATTTACTCTATCCGTTTCTGCCTGTTTTCTCGCTTCCTCGGCAATCTTTACAGCTTCTTCTACTTTTAATACTTCTTCTTTTGTTTTAATTAAATCGTCTATGTACTTCTGCACGCGGTCTTCCAATGCGGTCATTTCGTTGCTGGATAATATAGCGCTGTCATCGCGCTGTGATTTCTCTATTTCTATCTCAAAAGACTGCGTTGACAGTACCAGCGCATTTGCCGCGTTTCGTATTTCTACATCTGCATGTGCCGTGCCCGCTGCCGCAAGCGCTTGATTTGTAAGCTGTATAATTACTTTATTGTCCTGTATTGCACATTCGTTATAGCAGAAATGTCTATCCGGTTTTTGGATATTTACGATTGCAATATATCCGTCCGGTATTTTGTATTTCGTATCATCTTCCTGCAAAATTGTTACCCGGACGTATCGCGTAGCCTTGTCCCCCTGTTTCGCGGAAACAGTAAACTTTTTTTCTTCGCCGTTGAAATACAATTCAACATCTGTTATATTTTTTAATTCTGCCATCTATCCGCTCACCGCCTTTATTGGTTTTGCTCGTTTTGCTCGTTTGTTTCTTCCTGTTCTGTCTGCTCTGTATCTTCTTTTAATACTTTTTTAGCTGCTGTTTTTGCCTTTAATAATTCCGTGTTTAACTTGTCCAGCTGCTCGCAATGTGTATTTTGTGCCTGTATGTATGTATTTAGCAATTCAATTTTTGCCTGCCCTCTTATATCTGCTAAAACCCCGTTTAATACTCCTTCGATAACGCAAGCCGGTAACTGTTGCAGCCGCATAACGTGTTGCACGCTGTTTAGCAATTCCCCTCTCGCGCACTCAATCCGAACTTCTACAGGTATGTTGTTATTTTCCATTTTGTTGTCCTCTCTTTCTCTACCATGGTGATGCTGTCCAATCTCCTGCCTGCACGATTTCACCTGTGCCCGCATTAATCTCGAAAACTCTTATTTCTTCGCCATCTTCGTTTTTCCCGGCAATTCGTATAACGCTGGGATATAGTCGGATTGCAGCGCCCGAATTGCTTAGTACAAATGTATTGTAGTTAATATACGCCTGCGTGTTTTCGGCAGTTGCGTAATACAGCCCATCGCTGTTAATTTCAAACGGTCCGATTTTCCCGGCTGGCATTGTTGCCTTGCCATCCAGTCCAATAGTAAAATTGTTGTTCGCTGTTACAACACCGTTAAAGTCAATCTTTCCCGCTTTTATTGCCACCTGTTCTGCGGACTGGTTAATCCTGGATATAATTTCATTTGCTCCTACTTTTTTGCTTACTTCCGAATTAATTTCGTCGGCTTTTTGGTCTATCCGGCTTGTATCCTGTACCGTTGCATATCCTTCCAGTTTCCGGCTCACTTCGGATGTGATTTTGTCCGCCATTTCTGTAATCCGGCTTTGCAGTTCTTCTGTGGTTTTGGGACATTCGTATTCCTTTGTCCAGTTTCCGTTATCGCAATAATACACATATCCCGTATTTAAGTCTAAATACGTCTTGCCGTAATATACCGAATCTGTATATCCCGCTTCCTGTGGTGTGCCATAATTGTAGTAATTTATATCTTTTTCATACTCGTCTGCGCTCCAGTAACCACTCGTTTTTGCAACAAGTCTTTTAATCTGTTCCGCATTCTCTTGTATTTCCGTACGCATAACAATCGTTGTCGTGTACTGCTTTAATTTTTCCGCTGCGCTTGCTTCTGCATTTTCCTGTGCGGTCTGTGCCTGTTCCTCTGCGTACGCTTTTGTTGTTTCTATTTTTTTCTCGAAAGTCTTATTTAATCCGTCTTCTGTTTCTTCTATTTTTTTGGTTATCTCTATCTTGGTATAGTACCCGCTTTTTAATTCGTTTTTTACGCTGTTTATAGTTTGCTGCGTTTCTTTTTTTGCTGCGTTTTCTGCTGCCTTCTGTACCTCTGCGAATGTTTTTGTGGTGCTCGACAGTTCTACAGTATTTTTCTGCGAGCTTTCCGGGTAGCTTGTAATTTTAACAATCCGCTGTTTTTCTCTCGTGTTTGTTCTTTTCGACACAATCGTTACTGTATCGCCAATTGCGTAATCCAGTATGCTGTACTGGTCTTTCGTAGTTTTTGCAAGGTCTACAACGTCCGCTGTATATGCTGTATACGGCTTTGCCATTTCCGCCAGCTTTGCCGTTCCGTCTTCTAACAGACTATCCTGCTTGGTATAGCGCTCATCTTTCCATACATATAGCTTCTTTTTTATGCTGTATGTGTAATTTTCTAAATAGTTCTTGCCATTGTTATCTATTGTTATGCCGTCTTTACCAACCGGCATAAGCTGCGTGTAAAAGTCGTATGTGTCTGTTGCCGCTGTTAATTTCTTCAAATTTAATTTTTCGATAAAATAACATCCGCGGTCTTCTCCGATTGTGTCGTAAATGCTTACGCATTTATTTATGCTATCTATTTTGCATTCTACACGGTACGTAGATAGACAGTCTTGTAATACATCCCATGCTGTTGTTGCTTCCTCTTTGTTTATGCTTCTTTTCTTTTTTGCAGAATAGTCTTTTACTGTCCAGCCTGTCCCGGAAAATGCAAACTCTAAGCACGCGCCTATTGTCTGCTCTTGGCTCTCGAATCCATACGGGAACGCTGTCCCTTCCAGTTCTTCCACATTAAGCTGTGCTGTGTACTCGTTGTACTTTTCCCCGGTTTTAATTGCCCGGATAACGTATTCGTCTGTTTTCGTCCGCATATAATATTCTGTTTTTAAAGCATTTACATATGTGCCGTTTACCGGATATTTAAAAGTAAGTTCTTTATCCCCGCTGTCCAGTGTTTCCACTATTTTGCGTTCTTCGTATCCTTTTAACGTGCATATTCGCTGTTTTTTGTCGTTATATACTTGCATCTTTTATCCTCTATAGCCACATCGGCGCATACCTTACTTTTACAACTGCATCTGTTCCGTTAAATGTTAATACTGTCTTTTCGCGCTCCAGTACAGGGAACTCCCACAAATCCACAGCCGAAAAAGCATTTATCCCGTTTATTGTTGCTGTGCCATCTGTTCCATTAATAACAAGCGTTTTCCCTGCTTCCAGTGTTGCGATTTTTATATCTTCTGCAAATCCGCAGATTACAAAATTGCTTATCTGCTTCTTTGCGTAAATTTCGATTGTTGCCGGGGTCTTCCTGCTCCCGGTTCTTATTACTGTGCCGGATGTCGTGCCGTCAAACGTGTACATCTTTTCTTTGTCGTAAAAATACCCTTCTACTTCTATGTTAAGCTTGTAGCGGTCTTTTACTTTTAACTTTTCGTAATCCGTACTTGTCGCAAAAGCTTTATATTTGCCTTCGTAGCCGTCCACCTCTAAAATGCACGACTTTTGGAAGTGTTCCAACAATGCCGACATATTACGGATTATGCTGTTGCGGTTCTTTCCGCGGAAATATAGGCACAATTTAAGTTTTCCCAGTGGTATATCTGTTTCAAATTCCTGTGGGATTACTGCACCTGTTATAAGTTCATAATTCGTTTGCAGGCTGGGCGGTAATACTTCTGCTGTCAGCTGCTTTGCATTGTATTTCCTTATGTCAATGCCATTCACTTTCATTTTTACCGCCCCTTTCTTCTGTCTTCTGCCAGTTTTTCATCGACCTTGTTGTATGTTTCCCCGGCAATTTCCTCACCGTCTAAATACGTATGATTCTGTACTATAACCGTTGTTTTCTGCTCGGTTGCTTCCAGCTTCTTATCCAGCATATTATTTAATTCTGTATAGAACGGCTTTAACGGTAATATTGCTTCGCCGCCCGTTTCCGGTTCTCCCCCGGCTAATAAGGTGTTGCCGTTCATTCCAAAAATCATGGAATCGTTCATGATAGCACCGCTCTTATACCAATCCACTGCCAAATGCGGCACACTCGGCGGATTCAAAGAAAAACTTCCGTCTATGCTAAAATGCGGCATCTTTAAATCTGGGAAATGCCAGTCAAAATCGAATTTATCTTTTATCCACTCTATTGCATCGCCGACCGCTTCTTTTGCCCTGTCTAGCGGTTCTGTAATTGCATCCTTTATGCTGTTCCATTTATCGCTTGCAATGGATGCGATATTTTCAAATAATGCTGATACACTATCCTTTACCGCTTCAAATTTACCTGTCACAAAGTTTTTTATTTTGTCAGCGGCACCGCCTATTGTGTCGCTAATTTTGTTCCAGATATCTGTTGCTACCGTATGTATGGCAGAGAACGCTGCCGTTATGCCAGCTTTCAGAATTTCGAATTTTGCTAAAACAAAATCTCGGATTTTGTCAACTGCGCCGCTTATTACTTCGCTGATGTTGTTCCATATTTCGCTAAAAAATGCGTGTATTGTGGAAAATACTACCATTATTCCATTTTTTAAAATCTCGAATTTTGATAAAACAAAATCTCGGATTTTGTCAACAGTGTTGCTTATTACTTCGCTGATGTTGTTCCACGTTTCAATTATGAAATCTTTGCAATTTTGCCATATGAACTGGAATGGCAGTGTTATAATTGTAAAAGCCGCTTCAAACAATGAAGCAATCGCCATAATTACAACCGTTATAACATTTTTAATCGTTTCAAACGCGGTTGAAACCGCTTCTTTACAGCCCTGCCATACTGCGCTTAAATGCTCTTTAAATTCGGTGAATTTCTCTTTTAACGCATTAACTTTTTCTGTTATGCTTTCTTTAAGCTGCGTAAATGCATTTTTTACTGCATCCCATATGCCTGTAACCGCATCCCGGAACGCTTCGCACTTATTCCACAGCAATACTATTGCTGTAACGATACCGACAATTGCTATTACTGCCAATCCCGCCGGTGACGTCGCTGCTGTGAGTGCATTTTTTAGCAGCCCCGCCGCTTTTGAACCGCCTGCCATGAACTCGTTAATTTTTCCCAATCCACTTGACAGTTTTGCTGTAGCACTTATGATTTTGGATATAGCTAAAATAGCCGGTGCTGTTGCCGCTGCGAACCCGGCAACCTTTATTATTGTGTTCTGTGTTTCCGGGCTTAAACTGGCAAACTTATCCACCAAATTACCGACCCATTCCGCGCCTTCTCTTAATTTTGGTATTAATATATTACCGATAGTGATGCCGATATCCTGCATTTTGCTTTTCAGCTCTGTAATCTGCCCCCGCAGGTTGTCCTGCATATCTTCCGCCATGTCACTTGCTGTTCCGGTGCAGTCTTGCAGTGCTGCGTTATAATCGTTAAAAGACTGCCCCGCTTCTTCGGCTTCGTCCGTCAAGCCGTTCATTACAGTTTGTAACGCCGAATACTGGTTTGTTCCTGCAATCGTCTTTGCGAGATTGGCCTGCTGTTCGTCTGTAAGGTCGTTCCATACACCGCGAATACCCGTTAAAATATCTGAAAAGCTGTTCATGTTACCTTCGGCATCGTAGATATTTACACCGTATTTAGCAAGCTGCGTGCCGCACTCTTTTGTATTTGTTGCCAACCTCGTCATAATCGCATTTAGCGCCGTTCCGGCTTCTCCGCCTTTAACACCACTATTCGCCATTACCATAAGTGCCGCAGTCGTTTCTTCTACACTGTAGCCCATGCTGTGTGCTGTTGCTGCACAGTTTTTATACGCTTCGCCTAAATCTTCTGTTGTTGTATTGGAATTGCTCATGGCATATGCCATCTGGTCTGCAAATCCTGCTGCATCCTTTGCAGTTAGTCCGAAAGCCGTTAGATAGTCCGTTACTATATCCGATGCTGTTCCCAAATCCATGGCAGATGCCGCCGCAAGATTCAAAATGCCACCAATACCGTCAAGCATACTTTCAGTATCCCATCCGGCTAATGCCATGTATTCAAATGCCTGCCCAGCTTCTGTCGCGCTGTATTTTGTGTTGCGCCCCCACTCCCTTGCCGCTTCGGTAAGCTTGTTTGTTTCTTCTGCCGTTGCTCCACTTAATGCCTTAACTTTGGACATCTGCGCTTCAAAATCCGCTGCTGTTTTCACGGATGCCGTGCCAATTCCTGCAACTGCCGCAGTTACATACATTGCTTTTTGTCCTACGGTTTGCAATGCTCCGCTTACTTTTCCGGCTTTTTGCGCATAGCTTTCAAATCCCTGTTTTGCCATCTGCTCATTGCTGTTTCTCAATTCAATTTGCATATTGGCAAGCGCCGTTTTGTTCTTTGTTACGGTTTCAGTCTGCTTTTCGAGTGCTTTCTCCGTCTGCTTTATCTGCTGTTCATTTTCCTCGAAAGCCTTTGTTGCCTGTTCCAGTTTATTTTTTAAGTTCTTTGTTTCTTCTGCATCTTCTCCGACAGCTTTTTTACTCGCGTTGTAGCTTTCGGTTGCCGCGGTTATTTTCTGTTTTAAACTTTCCTGCTGCTTTTGCTGCGCTTTTAACTGCTCTGTTAATGTTTTATGTCTGTTTTCGCAGTCTTCTGTTTTCTGCTTCTGTATATCTATTTTTGCGCTTAATTCTTCCGTTTTCGCTTTTAAAACATCGGATTGTGTTCCGTACAGTTTTGCGTTTGCGGTCGTTAAAGCATAAGTTGTTGCAAGTTTCGCGGTCTTCTGTTCGTACTCGTCCATTTTGGAATTGGCAAGCTGTTCATTTACGTCCTGCAATTCCACTTTCATATTCGTTAAGTCGGCTTCTGCCTTTGTTACTGCCGCGCTCTGCGTTTTAAGACTGTTTGTTGTATTCTTTATCCTCTGTTCGTTTTTAGTGTATGCGGTTGTTGTTTCTTCCAGTTCTTTTTTTAATTTCTGTGTTTCTTCCGCATCTTCTCCGACAGCCTTAACGCTTGCATTATAGCTTTCGGTTACTGCCGCAATCTCTTCTTTTAACTTTTCCTGTTGTTCTTGTTGGTTTTTAAGTCGATTTGTAAAGGTTTCATACTGGCTTTTGCAGTCCGCTATTTTGGTCTTCTGGACTTCCATTTTTTTGGTAAGTTCTGCAACCTTAGCCTGTAACGCGTCCGACTGTGTGCCGTACAGCTTCGCATTTGCCGCCGCTAAGCTGTATTCGCTGCTCAACTGCTTCATTGCCGCTGTTGCGGCGCGCATCGCCTGTTGATATTCTGTTGTAGAAGCACCAATTTTAATAGAAGCGCCTGCCAATATGTCCACCACCTTTTTCAAAATGGTAGAGTTACGAATTTTAATAGTAGAGTTGTAGAGTTTATATTTTTATTTTTCCTTTACGGTTGCAAGTTCAAACTTTAAATGGTCTAACAGGCTTATTATTTCCGTCTGCATACATTCTATTATAGAAGCGTTAAAGCCTTTAACGCACAGTTTTACTACCCTGTCGAGATTCTCCCGGCAAATCTGCCATACGTTTTTGTTATTCTCCGGCAAATCGTTGTAACCGTTTTCCTCGTCGTATTCGTCGAATGCGCTTTTTTCTTCCGAAACTAATTCCGGTCGCTCCGGGTTTAATTCCAAAAATTTCGGTGTAATAATATCCTGCATAACAAAATGTATAGCCTTAGCTGCTGCCAGCTGTTCCATAACGTCCGCCTGTAAAATAACGCTTTCCGGTACATCAAAAAGTATTTTTATTATCTGTGCGTTAAAAGCAAATATTTTTTCGATGTCTTCCGCCTTTTCGCCGTGTTCCATTAGTTCGGTATATCTTCGATACTGCGCCGCTGTTATTTTGCTACTGTATAGCCGTTCTTCTTCCCGCGTTTCAGATTGTAATTTGATTTCGATTTCGGGGACTGTCCCCCATTCGTAAAATTTGCTGTCAGTTTGTCCGTTCTTCGTTCTACTTCCTTGCCCACTTCCATTTCAACGGCTGCAAATTCCATAATTACATCTGTAACGCTTAATCCGCTATTATCGTCCAGCAAGTCAGCAACAGTAAACTGGTTTCCGTACACATTGCAAATGCTTTCTAACATCTGTGTAAACTGTTCACTTGTATATAAGCCGTTTTTTTCTTCTGTACTCATTACGCTGTCGCGCACTTCGATATACTTTAAATATGTCGCAATGCTCATTTTCGGCATTACGTACTTTTTCCCTTTTACAATAATTTCTCTTTTCATTCCCGTTTACTCCTTTGTTGCTTCTGCCGGTTCTTGGACTTTGCTGAACCAGTCTTTAATTGCTGCTGCCGCGTCTGTGTGTTCTGCTAAAAGATTGCTTTCGTCTACCTGCACGGCAAAGTTGCCATCACATGCGCGCTCGTTGAATGCTCCTTTTATCGTCGCGGTCTGCGTTGTTACTTTGTCTTCCTGCGTTGCATAGTTATCGTCATAGCCCTGCCCAAATGTACCGCAGTACAGCCATGTAAATTCATACTTTTTGTTTAACTTCTTTGCTCTGTATCCGACCGCAACCTCCGGGGCTTTGTCGTCCTTGTTTTTAACAAGATATCCTCTTTCATACAAATGTCCAAAAAGCATCGCTTTATCCTGCGGCGCAAGACTGTTGACTTCTAACTCTACATCTGTGCCCTCGTAATATTCGTTTGTATCTTCCGTGCCATCATCGGAATAAATTTTTTCGACCGTGAATTTATCGGAAATTTTTCCGCTAATTGCACGCGCCAGCTTTACAGGTGCATCTGTTTCATATCCTGTTGCATCATTTTTTAACACCTTTGCAATGTAAATATCTCGAAATGATACCGTCCTCGACCTAACTACTTTTTCAACTGTGCTCATTCTTTATCCTCGCTTTCTTCCGTTAATGTGAACCGGGCGGCATTTGCAAATATTTTTGTGTCCGTTTCTAAATCATCGTTGCTGCCTGCAAACATAAACCCTGCCGCACACATTAGCTTTTTAATTCTCTGTTTTAATTCAACCTGGTCTTTGTCCGACCATATGTTTATCTGTATATTTCCGGCTTCGACCTCTTCCGCATCGTCCGAATGTCCCGCCGGGGCTGTCCCTAAACTCCATAACGTTATATGCAGTTCCCGGATATTGGCATCGTACCAGCCTTGTTGCACCCTGTAGCCCTCTGCTGTAAGTTCCTGCAATGCTTCTGCCGCTTTTGCGATTATATCCACCGTTCCACCGCCTTTATTTTAGTTTTTCATCCAAAAGTTTTTGATATTCGTTGTCTGCGATACTGCTCCAACCGTTCTCGGATTCTCTTCGGGTATTTTGCAGGAAGTCCTGCGGCGGCATCCTGCTTGTCCCCCATTCTACGAATTTAAGATAAAACCAGTTACCCGCGTTTCTTTGGCTTCCGCTGCTTGAATCTCCTAAGATTTCCCAGCCGACGATTCCATGTGTTGTCGTTGCTTCGGTCGGCACATTGTCTGCCGCGTGTCCGTCCGGTCGGTAGCCTTTTTTACCGCTTTTGCTGTTGTCGGTACTTCGTGGAATATGTGCCTGCATTTTAGGCTTGGCATAATCTACAGCACGTCTAAAAATCTTTTTATTTGTCTTTCGGATTTCTTTGTCATCTGCCAGTTCTTCAAGCTGTTTTATCAGCTTATCTAATCCAGCAAACTCTATTGTTGTCCTCATTTTCCGCCGCCTTTTTGTGTCAGAATCTGACACAATCAAATTACGTTATCATGTTCACTTTTAATTGCACGGTTCTTTTATCATCCTTGTAATCGAACGCGTACAATTCGTATTTTCTGCCGCAATACTCTATATAATGTGCCTTTAAATCTTCCGTTATTTCCTGTATCTTTTTACAGTTCCTAACCTCAAATACAACCGTGTTATTTAAGCGAATTTCTAACGCTTTGTATAACTCCGCACCGTACAACTTGCTTACTTTGCACCAGCAGGAATAAAATAGAATCGGCTCTTTTTCGGTGCTTCTTCCGTTTTCTATTTCCTGCTGCCGCCGATAAATTTTAATCCGTTCGTCTGCCATATCATTATCCTAACATTTCTTTTAACAACATCGACTGTACCGCATAGCGCAATTTGCTTTCTTTTGCTTCTGTCTGCTCCCGCTTGTCGTACAATTCTTTAACGAATGTGCAAATAAGTAGGCGCTGGCGGGCTGTTAAATTTTCGCCGTCAAATTCCGGTATCAGTTCTGTCATTTCTTCAATAGCTGCATCATATATCAGCTTGATAACTTCATCATCGTCATCATAGTCGATGTGTAGCCACGCTTTCAGTTCCGCCAGTTCCATGCTTTTTCCTCTCTTATCCTGCTACTTTTTCCGTGATTTCGCCTTTGACAATTGCCGTCTTATCAAACGCTACCACGTCAAAACGGTCACGCACCTTGATACCTGTTAAATCTTTCGCCCACAAATCACCCGCTTCGGTGCTTAATTCAATAGTAATCTTTTCGCGGTCAAACAGTGTAATAGCTTCCTTCATATCGCCCATGTAAACTGGGTATTTATAAGCTGTTACATTGTCAGAACCGTCTTTTACTTCTGTATTTTTAAGCACCTTGTTACTTACCTTTTTAACCGGATACACACCAAAAAGCATCGTTTTCGTTTTATCCGTAACATCCGGCTGTAAAATATACTTCCCCTGTGAATCCTTTAACTTGTCCAAATAGTTATATCCGGACTGATTTGTAATAACAACCGACGATGCCGCGATTGCCGGGTCTAATGTTACGTTAAACACGTCTTTCAAGTCGTCAAATGTTTCGATTGCGACTTCCTTTCCCTTTGTAATGTTTCCCATTACAGTAAGAATTGCCGCGTTACGTGTCGCGCGTGACTTTTTCGCAATCCACTTATTTAAGTAGCCTAAAATGTTCTCTGCTGTATCCTGTAACAGTTCCCTTGTAGTCTTTAAGATGCCACCCTTTTTCTTAATTTCATACTTTACTGTTGTAAACTGTGGTGTATTGCCTTCTGTAAACTCTGCGCCCTCGTCTACATCTTCCCACGGTGTAGAATCTGCATCTTTTTCCATTACGCGGCTGCCGCTCTTAGTTGTTACGTGTTCCGTATTTACGTACTGTTCTAAATCGTCCGAAGTTCTGCGCAGTTCGATAATTTTCGTTTTTACGTCTTCCGGCACAGTAAAACCGCCGTCTTCCGGTGACGTTTCTGACATTGCGTTCATGATTTTTTCATCTTTTTCCGGCATTCTAATACGTTTTAAGCCACACACAATTCGATTCACAAATGCCCCGGCAACGTCCTTAAAATCCGGCTTTTTTTCTTCGCCTGCTCTTGTCCCGCCGCCGCTTCTAATGTGGTCTTTGATTTCCTCGTCTTCCTCGTCCTCTAAGTCCATAAGCAAGTTGAATTTATCCTGCATTTCTACAAGTTCCTTTTTTGCTGCCTTGGCTTCTGGTATCTTGTTGGCTGCAATGTAGTCTTTAACTTCCTGCTTCTTGGCATTAATCTGTTCCAGTAACTTCTTTAATTCGTCATTCATGTTTTTTCTTCCTTTCTGTTCTGCTTTTTAATTTTTAAGTTCCATACAAAAACAGGTCTTCTAATATCTTGTTTTTCTCTTTTTCTGCTGCCGTTTCGACTTCTTCTGCTTCTGCATTTTGGATTTTTAAGTCTTTGGGTGTGTTCTTATACCTTGCAACCGTCTTTTCTGTCGTATATGCTGCAAGCGCTTCAACAGTGTTGTCCTGCTGTACATTAAATACTTTTGCAGCTTCTTCTGCTGTGTACCATGTTTCTGCATTAATCGCATCTGTTATCTGCTCCGCCGTTACCCCTTTACACGTTTTCGTCAAATAAATGTCTGTAATCATCTGCTGGCAACGGTTCAGATTTTCAACAATTTTTGTCATGTCGTCTGCGTTGCCGTATGCAAATGCGAGTGGCTTATGTATCATTAATTGCGCGCCTTTTGCAATAATGATTGTGTCGCACGCCATCAAAATGACACTTGCGATAGATGCCGCAATCCCTTCTACCATGCCGGTAATTTTTCCAGCATGCCGCTGTAAAATGTTATAAATTCCAATACCCGCGAACACATCGCCGCCACCGCTGTTGATGTGCAATGTAATGTCTGCATTAGTGTCTATAGTCCGCATAAAATCCGCTATAGACTGTGGGCATGTGTCTTCTGTGCACCACCGGTCTGCATCTGTGCTTACGATGTCGCCGTATATATACAGGTCTGTTGTGCCGTTGTCGCTTTCCAACGTTTCCATATAGCCAACATTTTCGATTTTTTGGCGTGTCTGCCGTGTAAATTTCATTCTAGGCATCTTCTTCATCTCCTTCCGGTTTTTCTTTTTCCGGTTCGTCCGGGTCTTCCTGCTCTATGTCTTTTTCTTCCCATACGTCTTTTTGTGGCGGTAGTTCTTCCGGCGGTTCTTTATTTCTCCCATATGCCGCGCCTACATCTGTAAGTTTTACATATGTGCCGTTTACGATAAGAACGTCCCCACCTTCCTTGTCTTCTAAGTCCAACTTTCTGCGGGCTTCGTTTACCGTTTCCATGCCATTATTTACGGCGCTTGTTAATATCTTCATCTGTGTAGCACTGTCTGTCCTCAATAGTGCCTTTTCGTTTAGCTGGAAGTATTTACCGGCTTTTATGTCTTCTTCCGGCGGAAGCTTATAGTTTACTTCTTCCTCGTATTGCTTTAAGACGAAAAGCATTGTATCTACATAAAAAGAAAGCTGTTGCATTTCGCTATTGCTGTAACTACTTTTACTGTAGTCATTTATTTGATTCGGCTTAATGCCGAAAGCTGCGGCAATCTGCAATGCGGAATATTTTTTTAATTCGACAAACTGTGAATCCGACAATTTAACATCTAACGGCGTTAGTTTCATGCTGTCGGGTATCGGCAGCACTTTGCCGCCGTTTTCACTTCCTGCGCCGAATCTCTCTATAATTTCCCGCATTTTCTTTATTTTCGTTTCGTCTAAGCTTCCGGTGTACTGCAATGTTGCTTTTGCTGTTAATCCGTTTTTGTACAGATTATTTAAAAAGTTCTGTGCTTCAATCGCACCGTCTACCATTTCTTTTAATATGTACTGTACCGGATAGCCTGCGATTCCATCCATTGTATGTGATGTTTTAAAGTGCAGTATTTCACTGCTTTTAAAAATGTACTGCTGCCCGGAATACTTATCCGTGTACATGTACCAGATAGCATTCTCTTTTGTAAAATATCCGGCATCGTCCACAACAATCTGCACACAGTCAGACGGCAAAATCCACAATCCAGTTGTTTTAATTTTTCCGCCGAATTTTTTTCGGTCAAATACTCTTTGTATATACACGTAAGCATTACCGTAGTGATTGCGGTTTACTTCTACCGTGTTCCAAAAAATCGTTGGTGTCATGTATGGGTTAGGACGGATTCGCAGCAATCGTGATTCGTCCGTATCTTTTAATTTTTTAATGCCCTTGCTTGTCTCTTGATAATATTTCCACGGCATTTTAGCGAGTGTTTCACTCATCATTTTTAAACAGGTAAAATATGTAACATCGGCAGTCGGTTCTTTTCTTTTCCCACGCAAAAGCCCCAGCCATTCAAGCCCGCTTTCATCATCTTCACGTTTTACCGTCCCCGGCAAAACGTTAATGTTAAACATTTGTGCAATTTTTAATCCGATTTTCTGCCGGAAGTTCATCCTTTCACCTTCTTTCTAAATCCCTAATTTATCCATGAAGTCAAGCCAATCCGCTGCCTGCTGTTCTGCGTTTTCTTTCGCTTCTCCGCTCATTGCCTGTGTCCATGCATCTATGATGGCATCTATAATATCAATGCGGTTTCCCGCTGTTTCTTTGTCAATCTTGATTTCTCCGAAACTATTTGTTGTTACTTTTGCGTTTGCAAGCGACCACTGCACAGAATCATTTTTTTCGTGTTCCACGTTCCCGGCTTGAATTTCAAGCCGGAAATCCTCGGTTGCATCGCCCAACGACCGCGCCGACTGCGCTACCGCCAAACTGTCGCAATCCAATTCTTCCAAATCGCTTAAAAATGCAGATGCATTGTGCGGGTCGTAACATATATACTGTATTTTTAACTTATATTCTTTTATTATGTTTTTTAAATAAGCTATAATATACTTGTAATCTGTCTTAATTCCGCCCATTGTTTCCGTCACGGTAATCCAGCCTTTCCGTGTCCAAATGTCGTATGGCGCTTTATCCGTTTGCATATGCTCTTGCATACGGTTTGCCGGGATAAAGCTGTGCGCGTGCACAAAATATTTTTTTGTGCCGTCCGGTGTTAAATATGGAATTACGATTGCTAAGGACGTTAAATCTCCGCCACTAGACAAATCTAAACCGACATAGCAGCACATTTCCCGAAAATCATCGAGCGTTCGCGTGCTTTCGGATTTTATCCACCAATCCATATTTTTAATGTAAACATCTTCTGTGTACTGTATCCAGCAATTCAACTGCTTTACGATAAAGTCCCTTAAATCCGCGCCGCCCTTTGCTTTCGCTGCGATTGCTATAGGCTTCATGTTTTCGAGGGCTTTCGGATTGTACTCTAATACCGGATTAGCTTTCAGCCAGTTTTCCGGCTTCCACATGTCATCTTTTTCATCAAGCTGCGCAATGTAAACAAATCGGCTTTCATTTTCGACTGCTCCGGTTACTACCTGTTTGCAGTATTCATATTCTGCCCGGCATGGACTTTTTAGGTCAAAGCCTGCCGTTGTGATTATGCTTATAAGCGCGGATGGAAGCATTTTTATACCGCCCTCAAGCAACTTAAACATCTGGTCTGTTTTGTGGGCATGGTATTCGTCTACGATTCCCAAATACGGGCGGAATCCGTCTATAGATTTTATATCTCCGCTCAGTGCTTTTATTTCGCTGTTCGTCCATTTGCAGTCTATCGTTGCGTTGTGCTCATGGATTACAAAGCATTCCTTTAAATCTTCATCCGATTTGATAAATTTAACGATTTCTTTAAACACGATTTTGGCTTGGTCTGCCTTTGTTGCTGTACAGTAAATTTGTCCGTATTCAAAACCGTCAAAGTTTCCATAATATGCCGCTAAAATACCATTTAAAAATGACTTTCCATTCTGCCGCCCCAACTGTATATAGCTTGTTCGGTATCGTCTGTCATTTCCGTCTTTTGTCCGCCAGCCGTTCAGGCTGCCTAAAATAAAGCATTGGAACGGATACAGTTCTACCTTTTGCGGTTCTGTTCCTTCTGCAATTGTTAATGTTTCCGCAAAATTTAGAATCCTTTCCGATTCTTCCACAGAAAAATAGTATCGGTACGGCGCCGCTTTCGATTTTTCGATGTCGTCTAAGTGTCTTTTACAAGCCGCCTTTACCAATTCCCCGGCGACTATTTTACCCGCGAGTACATCGCGGGCGTATTGTGTAGCCCTATCCTGCATTTAATCCCTTACGCGAACTTTGCAAATTTATTCTGCGGCTTTTCTTCTGCTTTGGGGACAACCAAACGGCATCGACTCGAAATCGTTAATCCAAAATCAGCCGCGCCCTGTCGGCACTGCTTGTAATACCTGTCTTGCAAAAGTGCAAGACGTTCAACTTCCGTGTTCACTTCTGTTTGCATTACTGTTTCGCCCTTTTGATTTAGGTATTCTTTTTGTATCATTAGCGGCTGTCGGTTTAGTGTTTCTGTAACCTCTATATATTTTTCCTGTGCGATTACGAACCGCGCAAGACTGTCAATATCAAGATTGGTTATCAATTCGATATTCTGTAATTCTTTTGCAATTTTTTTAAACGCTTTCTTTTGTGTTTGCGTGAGGTATGCGGGGGCTGTGACCTTATCCGCCGCCGCTTTTACTTCCGTTTTTTTTCGTTCTGCAATTTCGGCTTTTGTTAAGTGTTTTTTGCCTTTTAATGCAACCAATTCAATCGGCTGTCTTTGTCCTGGCATGTCCCGCCGTCCCCCTTTCCTGCTGTGTTTGTGTCAGAATCTGACACATTTTTCTTTTTTCTTTTTCCGAAAATTCTCGTGGGGAGTTTTCTCCAAACAAAAGGGTATACGCGACTTTTGTTAATTCCTTAACAACTTTTTAATACTCCCCCTGTCCAGTCACTCCTGTGTCGTTCTCGCTGTGGTATTTCTCTATTAGTCTGTAAAGTAGCTGTTGCATTGCCTTTTTGTCCGCTGTGCTGCGGTCATAGGCGGCTTCTATCCTGTTGTGTGTGTCGCTGCTTAACGGGATAAGGTTATCCGCTTCAAGTCGCTTGCTCCAGTCGTCCGCAATAGGTACAATGTGATGTACCATGTCCGCGCCTTTTATTACGTGGTCTACATAGTACGCATATATGTCTATGTAGTCGAATCGTTGCAGTGCTTCGGCTCTTGTCTTGCGCCACGCTGTACATGTGTAGAAGTCTGCCGCCTGCTTATTGCGGCGGTGCTTGTTATATTGCATATGCCGGGACTGCTGCCCCTGCTGCCGTTGTTCGCACTCCTTACACATCTTTATGCCCTGCGGTATAATTGCCCCACATCTACATTTATGCAATAGCATTTCCTGTGCCCTTTCCTGCGCTGTACAGGCATACCCCTTAAACGCAATAAAAGACCGACAGCATACAACAATAGTTGTTGTGCTCTCGGTCTTCTTCGTAACTCTACAAGCTATATTCTATTTATATTTATACTTATTTAAAACCCTTGTTTTTTCCGCCTTTTTCCCCTTGTTTTCCCTCTGTTTTTCCCTATTTTTCTATATTTTTAATACAATTCATTATATTTTCTTACATCTTTTACAGTGCTTTTACACCATATAACTTCACTGCCATTTTCCTGTTTATCTCTTTTATCCAGTTCGCCGGGCTGTTTTTCCCACAGTTTAATTTTTCGGCGATGTCTTCCAGTGTCCTTTTATCTACATAACGCATTTTAAAGGCTTCATATTTGTACAAAAGCCCTTTTTTCGTGTATTCTTCTTTTACTTCTTCCATGGCGCGCTCGATGTTAATTATCATCATTGCTGTTTGCGCTTTGCTCTCTTTTATGCTTTTCAGTTCCGCATTTTCGCCCTTTAGTCTTTCATATTGTCTATATTTATCCGGGTTTATTTCCGTTTCTTCTGTAACAGCATTTTCTATGTACCTTTTCAATTCGCTGTATGATTCCATAAGTTGCCGCGTGTCGTTCCATGCCTTTTCTTTTTCCGTTTCTTCTTTTCCTCTTTTCATTTCCTTCTCCTTTATTTTTTGTGTATTTTTGTGTATTTTCTTCTTGACATTATACACAATGTTGTGTATAATATAATCAAGAAAGGAGTTAAACATGAACCCACGAACGATAACAGTTAAAACGCTTGAAAACAACAATTTTATTTTCAAACGTCACGGCGCAAATCATGATTTGTATTTTAACCCGGAAACAAAACAAACAATTCCCGTTAAAAGGCACGATTTCAATGAAAATGATATGAAGTACATTTTCAAGGAAGCCGGTATTAGTTTTAACAACAAAAAACGGAAATAGGGGGCTTGTCCCCTGTTTCCACTAAAAAGGAGGCTTTTATATGTTATATATGTATACCGCAATTATTACTGAGATTGATGGAACTTTTTATGCAAAAGTTCCCGATATTGACGGATGTATCACAACCGCCAATACCTTACAAAATGCCATTTTGCTTATTACCGATGCCCTTAATCTTTCACTTACTGTTTTAGAAGATGAAAACATTGCACCGCACGCACCTACACCCCAATCAGATATTCCGCATAATCCATGCGATATTCTTACAGTGATACAGGCTGATACAATTAAATATCGTAGTCAGACAGACAGTAAAGCTGTCCGCCGTAATGTTTCTATCCCTGCATGGATGGCGGCACTTGTCGATAAGCGTGGCATTAATTGTTCCAAAGTTTTACAAGATGCTCTTTTAACTGTTCTTTCGTGATTTCATTTCGCACCCGGATTATTTCCGGGTGCTTTTCCGTTTTGCATTTCTTTGTGCCCGTTCGTGGGCTTTGCTTCTTTTTCTTTTCGTTTCACCCTCTTTCTGTTCGTTTACGAAAAAGGCAAAGGGTCTGCACTTGCTTCTATTGGCATAAAGCCGCCATTTTCTGCTGCCGCCGGTTCTTCTCTCCGCCCTGCATTATCGCTTTCTGCTGCCTGCTTGGATTCTGCAAACTCCGCAGATTCAACAACAATATCTGTTGTATATACTCTTTGTCCTTCCCTGTTTGTATAACTTCCTGTCTGTATTCTTCCCTCTATGGCAAGCTTTACCCCTTGTCGTCCGTATTTTTCGATAAACTGCCCGATTTTTCCAAAAGCTACACAACTAATAAAATCCGCTGTCTGCTGTCCTTCCTCTCTTTTTGTTTTCCTGTCTACAGCAAGAGTAAACCGGGACACTGCCATTGGTTCAACTCCGTCTGTATATCGGGTTTGCGCGTCCCTTGTCAGCCTGCCTATTAATATTACTTTATTCATCTTCGTACCTCTCTTTTAATTCTCTTGCAATTTCCAACTGCCTTTTTAATATTTCCTGTTCTTCGTCCATGTAATTCTTTTTAAATTCCGGCGCTTTGGAATACTTATATACTTGCTGTAGTCTTTTGCGCTTCTGTATTAATTCTCTTTGCTCCTCGTTCATGTATGTTATTGTGTATTTTGTGCCACAATGCGGACAGGTAAAAAATATTTCTTCGATGTCCTTACCACTTTTGTCTTTTGCTACTACCCGGCTTTTTTTTCGGGTTTGGTGTTCTTTAATCTCTTTATTGCACTTATCGCATATTATCATTTTTGTTTTCTCCTTATTCATTTGATTTTAATATCACTTTCGGAATGTCAAGTCCTTCCGTCCTCAATTTCTCCGACAACTCTGCAAGTTGCATTGCATATATTTTTTCATATGTTCGCCCTATGTGCTTCTCATCGCTCCACGCTGTCATATTGTTCCCATTTATAACTATGTTTTTTTGTGTTGTAGTTATAAGGGTTTTAACTTGGTGTGCAAGTGTCTTTCCTGTTCTTCTGCCTTGTAACGGATATTCGCTTTTTTTCGATAGAATATAATCTTTCTGCCATTTTTCAAATTTTATGTTTAGCGTTCTTTCGATTTTTTTCAATATTTTTTTATTGTTTTTGTATACACCCGAATTTAATTTTTTTATTGCTGTTTCTGCAAAGACTTTTGCGCCGAATATATTGCCGTCCTCTAACACAGTGTCATACGTTTCCCCTGTTTTTGTATTCTTAATTTTTACAAGATTCCCGTTTAGTGTCCCTTTCGTCTGCTCAATTTTAATTTTTAAGTTCTTTTCATTTTCTAGTGTTTTTCGGATTGTTTCATATATTCCATGTCCTTCCGCGCTTTCTTTTTTTATGTCGTCTTTTATTGCTTCACTGTATGCCTGTCGTTTTATCATTTTGTATGTTTCCCACCTCAAAATACATTCATCGGAATCCGGTATACATATACATTTACTGTTCATCTTGCAATTTTTACATTTTAACGTCATATTGTTCTTTGTTCCTCTCTTTGCAGTTCTTTTTTTATTCCACAGCTTTAGAATACTTATATGTTTGCTGTAGTCTTTTGCGCTTCTGTATTAATTCCCTTTGTTCCTCGTTCATGTACGTTATTGTGTATTTTGCTTTGCAATGTGGACAGATAAAAAATATTTCTTCGATGTCCTTGCCGTTTTTGTCTTTTGCCACTACCCAGCTTTTTTGCCGGGTAGTGTGTTCTTTAATCTCTTTACTGCACTTATCGCATATTATCATTTTTGTTTTCTTCCTCTGCGGCAATGAATGTTTCACAATCCCATTCATTGTGTGTTTTGCATACTCACACCTCGATTTCATTTTCCTGTGGGAATTGAAAAACACTTAGCTTTCTAGTTTTTAAAATTGTGTATCCAAGTTCATCTAATGTTAATATTTCCCTTATATCTTCGCGACTTCCTTTTGTATAAAGTTTCAAGGTTTCTAATCTCTTATACTGTTCCCTAAGCATTTCCATAGCCTTAATTGCCTTTTCTTTAGTGGAATATTCAGCCAACGCAATGTCATTAATCAAGTCTTCTACTCCTGTTAAATTACGGTTCAAAAAACAAATAGCATTTCTAAATCTCTGAATAACTACCATTTCATAAGGAACATCTATTGTTCCGTCCTGTGAAATTACTCTCATTCAAAAAACTCCTTTTCTAATTCTTCCATTTCTTTGTCTGTGAGATTGCTCTGCTTATCGTATTCTTTACTCATTTTCTCCACCTCAATTCTTCGAAATAGAATTTTACATTGTCAGACACATACTTAACGATTCCAAACCGCTCCGCCACTTGATAAGGTATGCTGTCACGCATAAGCCTTTTATGTATTTCTGAAAGATACTTTCGAAATCCCTCAACATCAAGAGTAGATTTATAATGGTTGCAGCTCCTACAAGCTGGCATGTAATTTGAAATGTCGTCTGCTCCACCTATCCTAAGCGGTGTTGCATGGTCTACCTGCATATCCTTGTAATCTATTTCTGTACCGCAATAAGCGCAATGTCCGTTATACATGAGATATACAGATTGTCTCACTTTTTTAGGTATTGCTTTTCTTTTACTCATTACTACCTCGCAATTCTTTTAGTTTTGCTTCGGCTTCGGATTTTGTTGCAAATACTTTATCCTTAAAATCCTGTAAATAACATCTAAAACCATATGTAATCCCATTGTCGCAATCAAAATATAAAAGTCCATTTTTGTCAAATCCTATATATTTTACTTTATACTTTTTCAAACCAAAATAACTATAATTCCATACGGTATCTCCCACCTTGCAAGGCAGCTTAATAAGCATGCCCTGCCCCTCTAAGTCCTCATATTCTTTTAACTTCTCCCTTAACTCAGCCATAGCCCATAAGTTACGATAGAATACAGCTAAAAGTCCTATTGTGTCACTCACTCCAACTGACAGCATTTCAGCCATATACTGGTCAAATCTCTCATCTGACATATAAGATAAATCTTCATCACACATATCTTTGACAAGTTTTCTAACGAGCTCTCTGCTGTCAATATCCTGCTCATAATCCCTATATCTTGCATTGTGTTTTTCATCTATGTAACAACTGTTATGTGCCAATTCAAGCATATTCATATCAGATGTTGTCTTGTTACTTGTTAATCTCTCCATTTCTGCTCCTCTCTTTGCACTTTCCAGCTTTGCCGCAACCATAGATATACTGTCCTTGTGCGTTTTTCCCTAACTTTATACGGAATAGGCATGAATCACAGTACCTTTGTAGATTATTAATGTTTATGCTCTCTGTCTTCATCTGCTGTCCTTTCCTTTACTCGTCTTTAATCCCTAATATACAATAGCCGTCCTGTAATCCTGTAAACTCTTTAAGCATGTACGTTATAAGCTTTCTGCACGTTCTGCCCGTTTCTTCTCCTGCTTCGTATTCGTGTAGTTCCAGTATCTCCCCGACTTTGTAATTTCGGTCATTCTTGCGCAGTTCAAACGTTTTTACGTTGTTCTTTACGTCTTCAAAAAATTCCTTGCCGATTTTAATATCATGTACCTTTTTTTCTTTCTCGCTCGGAAGTGTCTTTATTTTTTCCGCATCTTCCTGCTCTTTTAACTTCCTTGCCGTTTCCCGGTCAATTTTTTCCTGTTCTTCGTTGTATCGCTGTTCTGCCGTCTTCTGTGCTTCTGCTCTGTTTAAATACCGGTCACAGCTTCGACATGTCCCAGTTTTAACATTGCAACTTTCGTATCGTGCGCAGCTGTAACACAGGGAAGTTATACTTTCCGGGTGTGCATCTTCGTATTCGTCCGTGTCTTCTTCCGTTTCGTCTGGTACTTCTTCCGTTTCGTTTTGGTCGTTTTCCGTTTCGTTTGGGTCTTCTTCCTGTATTTCGATTTGCCCCGGTATCTGTTCATCGTCCGTCTGCTGCCGGTTGGCTTCCTTGGCTTCTCTAATCTCTTTAAACGTCAATCCGCTTTTCTCGTATTTTTCTAACAGGTCGTTTTGTTCTTCCTCTGTCATGCCGCTAAGTTCGTAAGCGGCGGAAAATGTCAATCTTCCCTCTTTTAGTTCTTCCGTAAATTGGGGGATAAGGCGCTTGTTAATGCTTTCTATCTGCGCAATTTTGGTTGTCGGCATTTTTAACATATCCGCTATTATGTCCCGCAGTCTTCCGCTATCCAGCTTGTACCCCTGTAAAGTCAAGCCGTCTTTTTTCATTTTTTGTAAGGTTTCTTTCAATCGCTGTTCTTCTTCCAATATATCTTTTGCAGTTTTATTGCGGTATGTATTCGCAATAATAAGTTGCACGATTTCCTCGTTTTCTTCTGCCGGTGTTTTTACTTGGCAGGAAACGAACTCAAATTCTTTGTGTCCCTGCTCCGTTAAAAGTTTTAACGCTCTCCACCGTCTTTCCCCGGCAATAAGTCGATAATCCCCGGATTCGCTCGGCGCGTATACTACTGTTAAATTTTCTAATAATCCTACCGCGTAAATATCTTGTGCAAGCTGTTCTATATCCGGCATACTATAGAAATTCTTTGCATTGCTGTATATTTTATTAATGCTTATATCCTTTACCCTAAATCTTGCTTTTGGTGTGTTGTCTACTGCTGCCGCCTGCGTGTTCTTATTAAGTGCGTCTATTACATTCCATGCCATATCCTTATCTCCTCTCACTACTCCGTAAATTCTATTACAATTTCTTTCAATTCTTCCGCTGTCAGGCTTTTTATATCTTCGTCCTGTTGTTGTATTAATTCCCTTACTTTTTGCCTACTTACGTATATCTTCATCGTTTTTATTGCATTTGTAACCGCTTTTCTAATTTGCTTGTCGGTTTTTATGCTTTCATCTTCGTCTATCTCTTTAAATATTCTTTCCGCTTCTCTCTTATCTATCGTGTATAGAGTTTTCAGCTTGCGTTGGACGGCGGTCTTGCTTTTTTCTTTTGTGTGTCTTGCCTGCTCTATTTCCTGTTTCATCTGCTCGTATTCTTGCAGACTTATAGTCACCAGCGGCGGCATATTGTTCATGTTCATTTTTTACATCCCCTTTTTATATTTCTTTTAAAAGTTCTTCCGTCACTGCTCTATAGTCCTGTGTTGCTATGCAGCTCTTCGCAAATGCAGGAAGTGGCACATGTGCGATTGTAGATTTTTCCGCAACTACAGACCGCCGCACTGCCGTAGAAAAACAATTAAATTCTGCTGCCGCCCATTCCTTTACCTGTGCAGTCGTTTTATTTTTCTGTTGCATAGTCAACAGCACTTTTGTTTTAATATCCGGGTTTAACGCTCGTAATGTTTTTATCTGTTCATTCGTGTTTAATGCCGCTTCTACTTCGAACCCGCCGACCTTAACCGGTTCGATTAGCATATCCGCCGCGGTCAATACGTTTGTTACAGTCATGTCCATTAAAAGCCCACAATCCACAATACAATAGTCATATGCGTTCTGTGCTTCTTCCATAGCCACCGTGAACCGTGTAACTTGGTTCTGCTGCTCTGTCAACATTAGATTCATGTTTGTCCGCATCAAATAGCCGTTTGCCGGGATAATGTCGATGTTGTTATACGGTGTCGTCTGTATCAAGTCCGCTGTCGAATATGCTCCGCCGGTTGTTCTATGATTTTCTAACAGTTCCGCCATTCCCTGTCCTTCCTCATCGTACCGACTATACAGCATGGATATATTGCCTTGCTGGTCCGCATCGCAAATCAATACACGTTTGTCATGCTCCTCTCCTAACAGATATGCAATTGCTGCGGCGGTCATTGTTTTTCCGATTCCGCCTTTTTGGTTCATTACTGCTATTATTTTCATGTGTTTATCCTCGCTTTCTTCCCTTTGTTTCACGCTGTTCTAATTATCATTTCGTAGCTTTTCAGTTCTTCCAGTGCTCGTTTGTAGCACGTTGTTTCGTCTGCTTCCTGCACGTCCAGAACCAATATTCTGCCGTTTAACGCTTCTTTGTAGACTTTTATAGTTGTTTCGCGATTAATGCCGCTTATGCAGCGCAGGCGCAGATTGTAATATTTGCGCATTTCGTTGTATTTGCGGTAGAACGCACGCATTGCAATTTTATAGTCCTGTTCTTCACTACCCATTTTATTTTCCCTTTCTCTGCCTTGTCTGTTTCAGTTCTCCGTTTTTTATAACGCTGTTGTTCGGCATCGTCATCTGCTGCCGTGCCGTTCCGTCTTCTTTGTTTCCCGGCGCGCATAACTGCAAATACTCCCGCAGGATATTAACCGCATCTGTTGCTGTGTAACAGGTTGCCGTATAGTGTCCAGCTGCCGCCATATCATACAAAAATTCTTTCTGTGCCTGTGTCCGTGTACCGTCCCCGAACTTCATTTCGATGTACAGCCCGCAGTATTGCCCTTTTGGGTATGGCAGGCACAAATCTGAAACCCCAGCTTTTACTCCCATTTGTTTCAGTTTTACCGCTTCAACTTGGTTTCTGCTGCCGCCGTTTGGCACATGGTGCAGCCATTTTAATTCGGGATACTGGCGCATGTGCCAGCGCGCCCACTCAACAACGTTTATCTGTTCCGTATCTTCGGAACGCTTCGCATATCTTACATTCATGCTCTTGTCCTCTCTTTCTTCTCTTTCTTTGATTTACTTCTGTCCCATATTTTTCATTCAACATTGTATTGGTGATGGTTTGGCTTCCTGTGTTACCGGCTTGTACATTCTCGCGTAGATATAAAATCGGCGGTTTATGTCGTTGTAACGGATTTCATACTCGCTTAGTTTGTAGCCGTCCTTTTTGTACCATTTATTTAATTTGTCTTCGATGTTCGCTCTACCGGTAACTATTTCGTTTATGTCCTTCTGTTTAAATTTATAATGGTTTTTCTTAATGTTTGGCTTTTTAAGTCCTTTGCTCGCGCTCCATGTCTTTTGGTATTTTCCTTTTTCCTCTTTGGGTTTAGTTATGTACTTAGACAACCCAACAAGTCCATTTTCGTCTTTGTGCAGGCGGCGGACTTGGTTTCTTCTGCCTTTCTGCCATATCCTCTCTACATCGTCCATTGCCATATCTCCGTCCAATACGATATGGTGATGCCATCGTCCTTTTGCGCCGCACTCGGTAACATACACATAACGCAGATTCGGCAAGCCGTCTTTTTTTCTTTTAGTGTTTAGACGGCGGATATAGTTCTTTATATCCTTTTTTGCCTGTTCCATGGTTTCCGGGCTGTATTCGTCTGTGTAATTTAAGGTTGCCCAGATGTCGTCGTTGTCAAAATTTGCAATTATAGTACGCTCACACATTTTGCGGCTGTTCTTTTCGTTAAGATTGTGCTGCGCCCGTCTTTGCCGCTCAATCTGCAACTTTGTCTTTACGCTTTTATATTCATGTGGTTTAAATTCGGGATATACTTCCACTTCAAGCTGTTCAGCCGCTTTTATTTCTTTTGTCGCATATATAGACTTTATTGCTCCCTGTTTCCACAACCTTTCGATATTAGATTCTTGCACGTCTTTAAGAGCCTTATCAAAAATTGCTTCATAATCGTAATCTATATATACTTTCTTTCTCTTTCTTTTTGTGTCCATACTTCTGCCCGCCTGCTATGTATTTTAGATATTTTAAAAAATTACATCGTTGACTTGTTACTATCCATTACAAGCCCGAAAAAACGTTTTTCAGCCCAGCGCAGTATTGACATTTTTATAAATGTGCGATATACTAATGCTGTACTTATTCAGTTACCTTGTAATACAAGGCAACAACCCGGAAGGCATTCGGACTTTTTATATCCGAATGCCTTTCTCCTTTTCTATGAAGCTTTTTCAGCTTCTTTTTTCCGTATCCCTTTTAATTCCACCTTTACACCGTCGTTACGCTGTGTAAGGATTAATGCAATCATTCGGAACGCTCTTTCTACGTTTGGAACGTTCTCTGGGTTGTTCGGGTTTCTGTATTCTTTTAATTCTGTTTTCATGTGTTTTCGCTCCTCTCTAATCCGTGTATATGTACACATATTTAATTAGCCTGTACGCTCTGTTTTTCTGTTCCTTGTTCATTTTTCGCAGTAGTCTGTATATCCTTACTAATTCCATGCTTTTGTTCTCCTCTCGCTTGCTCTATTAAATTGTGGTGAAAGATTCTTTCACTGTTCTTATTTTGCATTATAGTGTAAAATTCTTTCACTGTCAATATTTTTTGGAGGTATCTTTTTATGTTTGGTAAGCGATTAAACGAAACACGGAAAAGCAAAGGCTTTACCGCTCAAGCTATGGCTAATCAGCTTCATGTTGATATACGCACATACAGGAACTACGAAAGTGAACATTCTTATCCATCATTGAAACTACTGGTTAAGATTGCGGATATTCTTGATGTATCTACTGATTATCTTCTTTGTCGTGATGATTTTCTGAAATCTCGCGGAGTTTTCTCTGATGAACATTAAACAAGTCTTCTAACTTGTCCCATAATTCAACACGTCCAACCGTTCTGCCCGCTTCAATCATTTTGTAATATCTCAATCCGATATTCAGCTTATCCGCAACTTCTTGTTGTGTCATGCCCGCCGCTTGGCGGGCTTCTTTTAAGTTTTTGCGCATCTTTTACGCTCCTTCGTTTGTTTCTTCTTTTAACTTTGGAAACATATAGATTTCATATGTGTCTATTCTCATGCCAGCTGCATATCCGTATTCGCGGTTTGCACCTCTGGACTGCTTCCAGCCGTCAAGCATAACAATGCAATCTGCAATGTTTAACAGTCCGATGCACAGATTCATAAGTTCATCGTATGTGCATATGTCCTCTAAAGGTTTTAATATTTTTGCCGGGTTAATCACTTCGTAACCTGCCGCCTGTAATCTCTTTTCAGCTGTTTCAAACTGCTGCATATAATTTTCGTTTCCCGTTACCGGTCCAGAAATGTATGCTCTTGTTTTTTCTTCTTTCATATTTGTCTGTCCGTCTTTCTTTTCTATGCAATTACCGTAATTTCTTTGTCTGTGCGATTATAGTAAAATACGCTGTCTGTACAACGCATATCGTTTGCATCTTTGTGTTTGCTAAGTATTTCTCTATAGCCACTGTCGCAAATGCTTTTTAATCCTTCCGCATCGTTTCCGGTCGCCCGTGATGCAATCGCTTCATCTTTTGTCGGGAATATCACTATTAAATCATCGTTTATCTGGTCGGCTATATCTGCCAGTACATTTTTATCCAGTCCGAACATTGCGCCATCATTCCCCCACTTCGATGTTATTATGTAAAAATCTTCTTCCATTCCGAACTGCCATTCTTTTTTCCGCATTGCTGCTATAGCTTTCGCGATTTCCTGCGGTGCTCCGTGCTTTTTCAATTCGTATATCGCCTGTTTTTCGATAAAATCCGCGCTTGCCGTAAACTGCGGTTCTAAAATCCGGGTGGTGTTCTTCTGCCCTGCTTCGTACAGGTCAGATTCTGTCATTTTCAGCATTTTCATAACTTCATTTGTCACTTCAACGCCTGCCTGTTTTTCATCGTCGGTGTGCAATACAAGTCTGTACACCATTGCCATGCCGTAATATTCCCGGTACGGTCTATCTTTTAGCATGGCATCGTCAAGCCTCGTAAGATAGTATATTGTGTTGTCCTGCGGCTTTGCTGTTTCAAAAAATTCTTTAAGAGTTGTGTTTTTGTCTGTTATCATTTCAAAAACTTTGTTTTTTGTCGCTTTTTCCGCTTCGATATACTGCTCTGTCATTTTGTCTACAAGTGTTTCAAAATCCACGTCAGTATTTTCATATACTCTATATACTTCATACAGATTCGCCGCCGGAGAAATTCTCCTTTTATTCGCCTGTGGCGGCGGTGCAACCGTGAATCTGTCGCTTTTTATTGTGTCGCCGCTGATTACCATAACTGTATAATCTGCGTATTCTGACGGCAGTTTCTTCTTTACTTCTTCGCATATTCTTGTTTTAAATTCGTTGTACTTCATTTTCATAGTTTTGTACCTCTCTTTACTTTTTTAATTAAGCGCGCTAATCGGGACAACCGGAATCGAACCGGTTTTCAAAAGGGCGGGTGTTGCGCGAGGGGGAGAGTTGCAACATTCCTTTTGGTTTTACCTGTAAACTAATCCCGTGAGCCGCATAACAGTGGTAACACAGCACCGTTATGCGCTGTTGCGATTCTTTTATTTTGGCGGTGGTAGCTGTCTAGATATCTTTTTTCATCGCCAAAATGGGGGAACTACCGCAACGAAACCCGAAACCCGGCGCAACGTTTGACCGCTACGCGGGTACTGAATACATTTACTTTTATCTACTTTACTTTATTTACTTTTTGTTTAAATTTATTTATTTTTGTTGTTTTTTTGTTGTGTTTGCTCCTTTTTTCTTTTTTATTTGCTATAATCTGCTGCCTTATTGATTACTTTCTGCGGTACATCGTGAACTGGTCGCACCGCATACGTTTCTCGTTTGGTGCTACTCTTTCGTAGCCGGGAACTGGTAACATTGCCGCTACTTCTTCCGGGTAAGCCTGTGCGGCAATAATGCTGCCGATGATAACAAGGGTTTTACCGGTTGTGCCATACTGCTCTGCAAAATCTTTTTTAATTTCTGCGATGATATACAATCCTTCTGTTGTAGGGTCGAAACTTGGTTCTGTATAGATTCCACCCCAGTAAACTTGTGTTGTGCTGGCATTAATTAATTTGTCCGGGTTGTTTTCCACAGTTACAAGTTCACCGTCCGTATCCTGCATTACGATGTTATGTGGTGTAGTGTTTGCAATTACGATTCCATTTTTAAATTCCTTGAATTTTGTCATGTCTTTTTACCTCTTTCTTAATCTTTTCTCTGTTTTTTCATGCCGTTCCGCCCCGATTGCATCAAGTGCCTTTTCGGTCTGTTCTGTCGCTTCTTCGGCAAGTATTTTCCTTACGACAGTTAGACTAATTCCCAGTGCTGCCGCAATCTGCGGCGCTGTGTACTTGGCTTTATGCAGCCGTTTTATTTTCTCGCGCATTTTTCTTATTTATCCGCCCCCTTTCTATCTTTTTATGTTTTCTGCAATGCGTTTGCTTGCTTCCGCCGCATTTGCAAACGCATTACCCAGCGTTTCAAAAATTTTCGCCACAATTTCTGAAACGTCCGGCATCTTAAATTGTGGCGCCGCGGCTTGCGGTATTGTAAATTGCGGTATTATGTTTTCTTTTGCCCGGCTGTTCCTTTTACTGGGTGGATTGTGCCCATACTTCTTTTTATATGCCTTTTTCCACTGTCTATGGTTCATTCTTCATCACCGTCCGTTTCTTCCGGCATGTCCGGTTCTTTCCCCAGCAATGTTTTTTCTAATTCTTCTACCTCGTCCGAAAGCTGCAAATTAATTTCATGCAGCTTTGTAACCGCTTCTTTTACCTTTTCCTGTTTCTCTCCGTCAAAGTTCCAGCTTTCGAGGTTTTCAATCGTGTGCTCTAATGTCTGCTTTTCCTGTGCTTTGATATACAGTTCATTCAGGATTTTTTCTTTTTTTCTTCTTCTTTTTTCAAGAATTTTATCTAAATAAGCTTTTCTTTCTTCCGTCATTTTTTCGCCGTCCTTTTTAATAATCAGCTGCGATAATCTCTTTTGCTTTCTGCGTTGTTTCGTCAAGAAGCTTTCTTAATTCTTCTGTCGCTTTTTCGCTGTGGATTCTGTCCGCCTGCATCACAATGTTAAATTTGTTTGCAAATCCGAACCCACGTAATCCGTCTTTTTCCTTATAATGTAACGTTCTTTCTTCCCGAAACACTTTCGCTGTTTCGGAAAATATTACTTTCTTATCTTCCATTTTGTCCCTTTCGTTTGCCTTTTCTTCCCATTATTTATATAATTGCCTTGTCGGAAGTTGCCGCTTCCGGCAAATAAATAATAGAAAGAAGGTGTGTTTTCTTATGGATAATGATTTATCTGCTGCCGCGCAAATTGTTTTGTCATATATCAATGCTCACTGTATTAATGGAATTGCAGAATTTGACGGCAGTATCAATTTGCCAGCTCACGTTATTAGAACTGCATGCATCGAACTTAAATCCCGCGGAATAATCCGCGACTGTGCTTTTTCCGATGATTCAGTTGAATTTGTGCAGCTGTAAAAATCCCGAACAAGCACGTCATGATTACCACAACTAATTTGATGTGCTTGTTTTCTTTTTTAATTTCTTCTATCTGCTTCCGTTTTTCACTGAAATTTTCCGTCATTGTTCTTCTTAACCATGTGTCGTCATTTTTCAATGCTCTTATGTCGTTAATCATAAGTTGTTCGAGTTCGTTTTTGCCGTCCTCTATTTCAAGTGTGTGATACTGGTATGGGATTACACCATCTAACCAATATTTTTTTGAGAACTCCCCCGCTTCCTTGGGCTTGTCCGAAAATGGTCTTTTACTTGTCATTTTCAATTTTATCCTTGTCGTTCCTTCTAAATCTGCTACCGTTCCCATATCCTCACCTTCCACGAAATTTTTGCCGATATGTGCATTGCTTTAAATTCTTATTGCAAAACGCACGAATATTAAAACGTTCTTTTTGCGGCGACTTCTTTTAAGATGCCCGCCACATCTTCTAAGATTGCTGTTGCTTTTGCCGTGGTAAGTGGCTTTATCTCAAGCAAATCCGTTATTATCTTTTTTGTCACTGTCCTTGCTTCTTTATCTTGATAAAAAATGAAATTCCCGCGTATTATTCGCGGATTCTTTTCACAAAGTTTAAGAATCCGTTTTCTTGCTTCCGGGTCCACTTCCTCGGCTTCTGCTGCCTGTTTGCCCTGCTCCGGTTCTTCGCTTGGTGTTGTTTCGTCTGGTTCTTCATCAAGTTTTTTCAATCTCTCTCTCAACTCGATAATAATGCTGTCATCAAGTTCATTAAGCACTTTAGCCGCCTTGTCCGGACGTCCAGCGATGTGCAACCTTTCCGCTTCCTGCTCTATCTTTGTTCTTCTCTTTTCCTCATCAAAAAGGCAGTTTAAGAGAATCACTCTTCTTATTTCCTTTTCCCGCTTTGTCATTTTTTTGTCCTTCCTTTCATTTTTGTGCAGCACTACTACCATTACATTTTGCGTATGTGTCCAGTTTGCTACCACATACGTAAAATATTTTTGCGCTATAGTCCGATACAGGCTATTTTCATTCCATATTATTACTTTTGCATTATCTTTAAATGTAAAAACTATTTCCCCATTATCCCAGTCAAAACCGGGATAATCTTCTCTAAATTCTTCAAATGTCATCGGATTCACCTTCTTTCTCTTTCCTTTATCTATGCCGATTTATTAATCTTAATCTGCTGTGCCATCGTCATGCCAATCATGACGTTTTTAACCGCTTCCTGGTTCTCTTTTGTCAGCTGTGTTACCAGCTGTACAAATTCTTTTACATCTTTCTTTTTTACGTCCAGTTTTCCTTCCATGCTCTTTTCACTTCCTTTCCTTTCTAAAATGAGTTTATTTATATCTTCCGGGGCTTGCGCCCCGGTCTTTTATGCTTCTACTGTCTGACTTCCTGCGATGAACACCTCTCTGCCGTCCCAGTTGCAAAGCTTTGCTGTCTTTGCTTCGCTCCGTCTTTCGTTGAGCTTTCCAGCGTGTTGTACAGCTACGTATGTAACCGTTTTTTCTGTTCTTTTTACGATTTCATATTTAACTGCGTTTTCTCCGTATCTCTTACCCTGTTCAAATGTCCTCATGTTGTTGCTCCTCTCCGTTTTGTTGCTCTCTGTTTGTTCCCTATGTCTACATAATAATCCCCTTTGTCTATTTTGTCAATAGTTTTTTGTAGACTTTGCCAACTTTTTTATTGACTGGCTATTTTGTGCATGTTATATTAATAATTGAATTAATACGAAAAGAGGTGATTATATAGATGACACAGGGTGAGCGTGTGAAAGAGATTCGTAAGTCGTTAGACTTGACCCTTGAAAAATTCGGTGAAAAATTGGGAGTAGGAAAAACTGCTATCTCTAATATTGAAAAAGGTAATCGTAATTTGACCGAGCAGATGACTATTTCGATTTGCCGTGAATATAACGTCAATTATGATTATTTGATTCGCGGCGAGGGTGATATGTTCGATGATTTGCCGCAGACAGTTATTGATGAACTGTGCGCGCAATACAATTTGAGCGATTCCGAAAAGGCAATTATTGAAATGTATGTATCATTGCCGGAAGATTTTCGGCAGCTTTTAAAGGAAAGAACAACAGAATTGTTGCATAAGCAAGGTTGGACGAAAACAGAATAAAAATAATAGAGGGAACCGCTTTTGATTCCCTCTATTATTTTACACATGTTATATTAATAATGAATTAATACGAAAAGAGGTGATTATATAGATGACACAGGGTGAGCGTGTGAAAGAGATTCGTAAGTCGTTAGACTTGACCCTTGAAAAATTCGGTGAAAAATTGGGAGTAGGAAAAACTGCTATCTCTAATATTGAAAAAGGTAATCGTAATTTGACCGAGCAGATGACTATTTCGATTTGCCGTGAATATAACGTCAATTATGATTATTTGATTCGCGGCGAGGGTGATATGTTCGATGATTTGCCGCAGACAGTTATTGATGAACTGTGCGCGCAATACAATTTGAGCGATTCCGAAAAGGCAATTATTGAAATGTATGTATCATTGCCGGAAGATTTCCGGCAGCTTTTAAAGGAAAGAACAACAGAATTGTTGCACAAGCAAGGTTGGACGAAAACAGAATAAAAATAATAGAGGGAACTGCTTTTGATTCCCTCTATTATTTTCTTTAACGATGTATGTATACATATTTGCAAAATCTGTATACACGTTTTAGTTGCCCCTCTGACATCTTGTCCAGAAGTGTTACTATCTTTTGAACCATATGCCTTCCCCCTTTCTATGAAAAAGGTAACAGGGATTTTATGGAAAGTAAATACTTTTGCCGCATATTTCCGCAAATGCGGAAATATTAAGGTGGGATATTGCTGTCAGTTCGGGGTTTCTGTATAATATGTTTATTTACATATTATTTGTAATCCGAATCAAATAAATCCGTAATCCTTACATTTAAAGCGATTGCTATTGTTTCCAGTTGCCGCAGGGTGGGCGATGTTATACCGTTCTCGATATAATTTAATGTCGTCTTGCTAATCCCTGTCATTTTCTCCAGCTGTGTCAATGTTAATTTTTGTTTGGTTCGTGCCTGCCATGTTAGTATCTTCATGTTGGTATTATGTGCATATGGTGGCATTTTTATTAATTTTTATTATTTTGTAGCATTAAAAAAGGGGCTGCCCTGCAAGCAACCCCAATCAGCTTATTTAAGAAGACCGATTCCTGTATAAACTGTATTTCTATTTTATCATATCTTCGGTACTTCTGCAAGTTAGAGAGGAGTATTTTTTATGTCTTATTTTAATTTCAACCCCGATTTAGTAGGTGTACGCGTTGTTAAATACATTCGATGCAGTCACGAAGGACAGGTTTTGCACGGTGATACACTGGAAGCGCAAAACTTGATTTTAGATGAATTTATCGCCACTAATAAAATGGTATTGGTTGATACGTTTATTGATGAAGCGATGACAGCGCGAAAGAAATATACAAAGCGTAAAGAATTTGTGCGCCTGCTTGACGGTGTCCGGTCGCATAACTTCGATTTAATTATTTTCACGAAGCTTGATAGATGGTTTCGTAACATCGGTGATTATCATAAAATTCAAGAAATTTTGGATGCCAACCATGTGCAATGGAAAGCTGTGACAGAAAACTATGATACTACGACCACAAACGGACGTTTACACATTAATATACGTCTGTCCGTGGCACAGGACGAATGTGACCGGGACAGCGACCGAATCAAAGACGTATTTGCTTATAAGCTTAAAAACAAGACTTTTATATCCGGTGCGCTTCCGCGTGGCTTAATGCTCGATGCAGAAAAGCACGTTGTACACGACCCGGAATGGAAGCAATGGGCATTAGATATGTTCGACCATTTTGAAAGCTGTTGTAGCAAAAGGGATACGCTGCTTTTTTTAATGGACAAATACAATATGTACCTGTGCTATGATACGATTGTTCGTAGTTTAAGAAATCCATTGTACAAAGGATTTTACCGCGGCGACCCGGATTTTTGCGAGCCGCTGATTGACCCGGCGCGTTTTGACAGAATCCAAAATCTTGCAATCCGCAATGTGCGCGTGCGACGTTCCCGGCAAACGTATGTTTTTTGTGGTTTGCTTGTATGTGCTTCTTGCGAACATTATATGACCGGCGTTGCTACTTATCACACTTTGTCAGGTGGGAAAGAAAAGATGTATAAAAGATATCGCTGTAATATGCACGCATCATCACATTCGTGTCCACACTCTAAAATGTATTCCGAAGAAATGTTAGAACAATACATGATTAGTAATGTATGCTCTGCTTTCTCCTGCTACATTGCAGAATATGCCGTTGCTGCTGCCAGTGCAAAGAAAAAGAATACCGCCGCGGAGATTGCCAAAATTGAGCGCAAACTCAAAAAGTTATATGATTTATTTATGGATGATTTAATTGATAAGGAAGCATACAAAAGTGAATATGATTCCTTTAACAAGCAGTTGAACGAATTAAAAAGCATTCCTTTTGCCCCTGCAAACGACTATAAAAAGGTGCAAGAATTGTTATCCGGTGATTGGTCGGCTGTGTATACCAGTTTTAACAACAATGAAAAGAACGCTTTCTGGAAGTCTTTTATTGATAAAATTGTGATTCATGAAGACGGTAAAATTGATATTATTTTTTTATAGCTTTATGTGTACTAACTACGCATCCCCCGTCGGCTCGTCGCAGAGCAGAATATCCGGATTTTTCACGATTGCCCTGCCGATTGCCGTCCGCTGCTGCTGACCGCCGGACAACTGGCTCGGAATTTTGTTCTGATGTTCTGTCAGTCCCAGCACATCAAGCAGTTCATCAATCTCTAACGGCCGGCTGCTTAAATATGCGCCGACTTCGATATTTTCACGTACCGTCAGATTTCCGATAAGATTATATGCCTGAAATACATAGCCTAAATGCTTTCTTCTGTATTCTGTCAGCTGCCTGTCGTTCATGCTCTGCATAACCTCGCCTGCTACGGTAACACTGCCGGAATCTGCCGTGTCAATGCCTCCTACGATATTAAGCAGTGTAGATTTTCCCGAACCGGAAGGTCCCAGCAGTACGCAGATTTTCCCTTTCTCCACACCAAGCTGTATCCCTTTTAAAACCTCCACTTTGTTTTCACCCGTTCCATAACTTTTCCGTAATTGTTCAATCTCTAAAAACATAAATTTCTCCTCACCGACTATGTTCATTTATCGTAACATAAAAAGAGTTAGACAATGCTAACTTCTTTCATAATGTTAGCCCTGTCTAACTCTTTTGTCAAGTTCTATTTATTTCCCCTATCTTCTTTCCCTGCGCATAAATCTAAACTGCTTTTTCTTCCGGTATTTCTTTCATATGACAAATGCTTAAAAACAGACTGCGTTCCGCAATTCTTAACTGCAATGTTCCCCACTGTGTATAATAATCTACATTTTCATACAGTTTACGGATACAATTGCCGTAAAACGGCTCCGTTATCCTTGTTGTGTACCTCATTTCAATATAACAGTACATTGCATAAATAAGCACAATCTTTGTTCCTGCGGCATACGCTTCCAGACTTGTATACTCACGAAAAATGCGTTTTAAATACGCATCCCGTGCCAAAAACGCATAAAATTTCTTCTTACAGCTGTTAAAATCACCCTGTTTAAACAGCTCCTCCTCAATCCGCACTGCCACTGCATGGCACATTCCCTCAAATACCGATTCCATTCCCGTAACCCGCACAAGCTGTGCCTTTCCAAGCCACGAAAGTCTTTGCGGCAGTGTAGAAGATTCAACCCCGTATAAAAATACAACAATTTTAATTCTGCCCTTTTCAAAGCTGCTTTTTAAAATATCCAGCTCCACAAGAGCTGTTATATCCTGTATCAGCTGTGGTGTTAAAACTACTACGGCTTCCTGATGCCTTGCGATACTTTCACATTCCTGCTCATACGTTACCTCCCTCATAATATTTTTCTCTCCGTCTTCTTCAGGCATTGTAAATCCCCAATTTTCCAAGTGATACAAAACGGCCTTTGCATGACTTTCGTTTTTGCTTCTAGAATAGCAAACGTACATTTTTCCTCCTCCAGTTTCTTTTGTACTCATTCCCCCTGAAAAATGTATTCTGTATTATAATAACACATTTTTATAATTATAAGTATTATCACATTAAATCCTGTATTTTTTCAAATAAACCATATGACCATACACTATTTTACCCACTCGTTATAAATTTCACTATGTTTAGTACGCCGAAACCCTGCTGATTTTCCGGAATGGCAATAGTTTCACAGCACTTTAACAGCCGCATTTTTACACCTTTCGGTGTATAGTCCGGTCTTTCCTCTAAAAGTCTGGCAACTGCTCCGCTGACAATGGGAGCAGACATTGATGTTCCGCTTTTTTTTGCATATGCATCCTTACGGTTGCTGCACGCAATAATATTGGATCCTGTCACAACAACCTCTGGCTTAATCACACATTCCTCCGTCGGTCCTCTGCCGGAATAATACCGCACTTTCCTTCCGCGTACACCCGAAAAATTGGTATCGTCATACGAACCGACGGTTATAATTTTTTTACAGTTTCCCGGTGCGGTAATACTGTTTCTGTCCGGTCCGCTGTTTCCTGCCGCCGCTACCACAACAATTCCGGCATCCCATAGCTGTTCCACCTGCCGGTTAAGTTGTTTTTCTTCCTGCGCATCGTGGTCTGGTACCGTTCCGAACGAAATATTAACAACCCGGATATTATACCGCTCTCTCTGTTCTAAAATCCATCGAAGTCCTTCTACCACATCTGAAATTTTCCCGTTTCCCTGTGCATCCAGAACTTTTACGCCTATCAGTGCCGAATGCGGGGCAATTCCTTTATACCGTCCACGGGATGCACTCCCGTCCCCGCCTATGATTCCCGCTATATGTGTCCCATGTCCGCTATCATCATAAACGCTGTTTTTCCCATGAACCAGATCAACAAAACCTATAATACGGCTGCCAAAATCTCTATGCCGGTAAATTCCTGTATCTACAATTGCAACTCCTGTCTGCATACAACTCCTCACTTTCGAGCAGCTTTGTCATAAATCTGCGATGTAAATACCGCCAAAGCTATTTACCCTCCACCTATCTGTATTTATTATATGGTAAATATCTTCAATGTTACTACTTGCGCCCGGCGATTTCTCATCTGCCAAAAATGCTGTTTATTTTTCATGCTTGATAATATTTGCTTTTTCCCTGCAAATATTTTATAATAAAGTATCAGAATTCATTTGCAGGATTTGTGACTTTGCGCACTTGGCACAAGCCTGTTATGTGCAATACAACTTAGAATTACAAAGCGTGCGCAGAAATGAGGATTAATATGGATAAGAAAAGAATCGTTGTTGCTCTCGGAAGAAATTCTTTTGGTGAAACTTTCCCGGAACAGCAGGAAAATGTTAAAAAAGCTGCTGCTGCAATTGCAGATTTAGTAGAAGAAAAATATCAGATTGTCATTACGCACAGCAACGGTCCGCAGGTCGGCATGATTCAGACTGCAATGACTGAATTTGCCCGTTTAAATCCAGACGACAGAACCGTTGCCCCGATGTCCGTCTGCGGTGCAATGAGTGAGGGATATATCGGTTACGACTTACAGAATGCAATCCGCGAGGAATTATTAAACCGCGGCATTTATAAAACTGTTTCTACAATCATTACACAGGTCCGTGTAGACCCGTTTGATGCGGCATTCAGCGAACCTTCCAAAATCATTGGCAGATTTATGTCAAAAGAAGAGGCCGAAGCCGAGGAAGAAAAAGGCAATCATGTTGTTGAAGAAGAACCGGGTAAATTCAGAAGAATTATCGCTGCTCCACTGCCAATCGACATTTATGAAATTGATGCCGTAAAGGCACTGCTTGATGCAGACCAGATTGTAATCGCTGCCGGCGGCGGTGGTATTCCTGTACTACAGCAGGGAACACATTTAAAAGGTGCCAGCGCCATTATTGAAAAGGACTACACTGCTGCCAAACTGGCAGAACTGGTCAACGCACAGACTTTATTATTCCTGACAGCATACGACAATCTTACAATTGAAAAAGGAACACCAAATGAAAAAGTCTTTGAACAGGTTTCTGCTTCCGACTTACACACTTATATCAAAGCCGGTCATTTCCCTGCAAAGACAACATTTCCAAAGGTTGACGCTTCCATTCGTTTCGTAACTGCTGATTCCGAAAGAAAGGCCGTTATTTCAAACCTTGACAAGGCAAAATCAAGTCTTGCCGGAAAGACAGGAACAACAATTACCGCATAAAAATATTGCGTAAAAAATTAAGGAGAAATTTCTGATTTTAGAAATTTCTCCTTTTTGTTTGCTTTTATTGACTGTTGTTTTACTCTGCCGTAGTTGATTCTGTCTGTACGGTTTCCTGCTGTGTCTGATATACCGCATTGGTTACATCTAACATAAAATAGTTTAACAAGACCATTAACAACGCAAGAACTACGATAACAACCAGCGGTATCCACGGATTCTTTTTCTTCTGTGACTGATTCTTTTTAAATGTACTGCTATTGACCTGATTTGCCATTTTTTTCTCCATTTCTTTTAATTTACTTTACTCAGATATATAGACTCTAATATTTTAGTTCCTGTTTTCGTTTTAAAAATATTTTCTTTGATTTTCCGGATAGAATCCAGCCCCTGCTTACTGCTGTCCAAGCCGTCTTCATTGATATTTACCAGAAAATCTGCCTCAACTAAAATCTGATAATCCATTCCCTCTATTTTATCATAGGTGTGATGGTGTCCAATCAGATATGCCACCCGCTCTGTCACCGGCGCCGGAAACTCCAGTTTCTTTAAAATCACAGCAGCTACCGGTGGTCCCTCCAGTTCCTGATATTTTCCTGCACTGGATTGATATTTTTCCTCTGATATTTTAATGCCGATATCATGAAGCACTGCCGCGGTTTCCAGACATTCCATTGTAAATAAATCCAGCTGTTCCTTCTCTCCAATCGCCTTTGCAAAACCATATACTTTCAGCAAATGGCTGATTCTGCGAATATCATTTTCAAAATAAGCAATTGCAGCCTCAATGACCTTTCCTGTTTCCATACTAAACTCCATTCCTAAGTGATTTCTTATCTGCGATTAAAACAATTTGTATTATTATACTATACCCCTTCTTTGAAGACAACTGTTATCCGAAAACAAAATACACTTTAAAAATTTCATAAAAATTTCATCTGAAATTACGGTCAAATAAATATAGACAAATGCGTTATAGTATGTTATTATCTGTATACTAAGAATACGAAAGGTGGTGAAAATATGTCAAACGAGTTATCCAACAAAACCGTAACCTACTTATTAGGGGAAATATCTGGCATGCTGGAAAATATGCAGAATTCTCTTCGTACTGAAATCGCCGAAACACGGGATTCTTTGCAAAGTTCCCTCCGTGCCGAAATCGCCGAAACAAGGGATTCCTTGCAGAATTCCCTCCGTGCCGAAATCGCCGAAACACGCGAAACCCTGCATGCTGAGATTGCTGAAACAAGGGATTCTTTGCAAAGTTCTCTCCGTGCCGAAATCGCCGAAACACGCGAAGCCCTGCATGCTGAGATTGCTGAAACAAGGGATTCCTTGCAGAATTCTCTTCGTGCTGAAATCGCTGAAACAAGGGATTCTTTGCAAAGTTCTCTTCGTGCCGAAATCGCCGAAACACGTGAAACCCTGCATGCTGAGATTGCTGAAACAAGGGATTCTTTGCAAAGTTCCCTCCGTGCCGAAATTGCCGAAACAAGGGATTCTTTGCAGTCACAGCTTACGCAGATTAACCTCACACTGGAACAGAATGTTGTTCCACGTCTGAACACGATTGAGTCCTGCTATGTATCTACATATGAAAGATATTCCCAGGGTATAAACCAGCTTGAATCAATCCAGTCTGATATCCTTGTTATGAAGGATGTCATTATGAAGCACAGTACACAGCTTGCAAAGATTTCCTAATTCTTGTGCTTTTATTTCCTAAAAAATCGTGGAAAACAAACACGGTCTTGTCTTTGTTTCCCACGATGATATTAAAATTATTCAAGCACGATATCTTTCCCCAATGAAAATGAATAGATAATTTTTTCCTTTACAGGTTTCTGAAGCAGCTGCGACAGCGCTTTTGCATAGTATTCTAACTGGAGTGCATACCGCCTGCGCAATTCGTCTTCACCGCCTTTTTTTGACACCTTATCCGTTTTGTAATCCACCAGAATAAGACCTCCATCTTCTTCAAAATATACATCAATAACACCCTGGATCAACTGTCCACCATTGTTTTTATCCAGTTGGTTCGTATCGTCCTGTTTTGATTTATCAGACTGTTCGGATAAATCAATAAAGACAAACGGTTGTTCCGTATGAAAAACACCTGCCTGTTTTGCCCGTTTCATCCGTTCAAACAGTGGATTTTTCATAAATGCAACAATATCGGATACACGGATACTGTCCGCCTGCTGTTTGGTAAGCTTTTCTTCCTCTACAAGCCTCTTTAAAAATGCTTTTACAGCAGTATTTTCTGGTTCTGTATCATAGTCCATACATTCCATCACGCGATGATATGCTGTACCTCTCCGGCTTCCCTGTAACGTCTTTTTCCTGCCTGCGATAAATTCCGGCAATAATTCATCTTCATTTTGTTCATCCACTGCCTGTTTTAAGCTTTCCGGCATATAGGCGGTTTCTGCAAAATCCGAATCCTGCTGCATTTTCTTTAATTCCGACACTGTGACCTTCGGTTTCATAACCGGTTCATCGGCATACGGATAATCCGGCAGTTTTTCTAATTCCTGTCCTGCCGGATTCTGCTCCCCAGTGCCATTCCCGGCATCATTGATCTCTGCCTTTGCAACTTCTCCTGCTTCCGCTGCCTGCCGCATATCAGACTCCGCCTGCCCTGCTTCTTTTGAAATATCCGTCTCTGCCTGTGATACTTCCATTGAAATATCATCACTTACCTGCAATTCTTCTTTCTTAAATTCCACAATCTGAAACGTCCCTTTACGCAGATTCTGCGGCAGCAATACTGCCGGCATGACCATATCAAAATAATTTTTCAAACCGGCTTCATATGAGTACGAATACCAGCCTCCGGCAAGCAATTCATCTGAAACCGCCTGCCAGCCCTCTACTGCTTTTTGTGCGTCTTTTACGGTGCCAATCATATACAGCTTTTCCCTCGCTCTTGTCATGGCAACATACAGCACACGCAGTTCCTCGCTGATTGTTTCCTGTATAAGCTTTTGTGATACCGCTGATTTTAACAGAGTCGGATTCTTGATACGTTTATCTAAATGTACCACATTTGTTCCGACACCAAAGTCCGTATCCAGGACCACTTCCCCGCGGGAATCCATCTGGTTAATGCTCTTTCCCATTCCTGCCAGAATGACAACCGGAAATTCCAGCCCCTTACTTTTATGAATACTCATCACACGCACCAGATTTTCATTTTCACCAAGCACGGAAGCTTCCGCAAAATCCACCTCGTATTTTTTAAGGCGCTCAATATAGCGCAGAAACTGAAACAGTCCGCTGTAGCTGGTCTTTTCAAATGCCGCCGCCTTTGTATAAAGCATATCCAGATTTGCCTGCCGCTGAGTACCTGCCGGCATTGTTCCGGCATAGTGGTAATATCCCGTATCATACATCAGCTCCCACAAAACATCACTGACCGGATAACGCTCTGCCTTTTCCCTGAAACTGTCGAGTTGTTTTAAAAATTGCACGACTTTTTCATCATCGCTTTCCTGCATGACGTCATACAAATGCTTTGTGGTGTCTTTCATGCGAATCTGTGTGAGTTCTTCCGTTGTAAATCTGCCAAAAAAGGACAGCATGACCGCCGCCATGGGAATATCCTGCAGTGGATTATCTATTACGGCAAGATACGATAACAGCAGTTTGACCTCACGCACATCAAAATATCCTTCTGACGCGTCACAATATGCCGGAATATCTTCATTCATCAGCACATTGACAAATGTATCCGCCCAGCCGCTGACAGTCCTTGTCAGAATCACGATGTCACTGTAACGGATTCTCCTGTAGCCGTTTTCGGCATTTTTATCATAAACCATATAAAAACTGCCGTCTTCCTTTGGCTGTGTCAGCCGTTGAATCAAAGCCGCGGCAGCAGCGCCTTCACGCTCTCTTGCGGAACGGTCTTCGTCCTCCGGGGAAAGTTTTTCCTGATTCATATCAATCATATAAATCATCGTATCCGGATCATCTGCAAATGTCATCGCATTTTCATTCTGCGCCTGATATTTCGGATACTCAAACCCGGCATTTAACCTTGCCCTGTCATCATACTCAATCTCTGCAAAATACGGATTCATCGCCCTGTAAAAAACATCATTCGTACATTCAAGTACATTTTCGCGGCTTCGGAAATTGGTCTGCAGTTCAATTCTGACATTCGAACTGTCCGTATCGGTATATGTACTGTACTTATCCATAAACAGCTTCGGACACGCCAGACGGAACTTGTAAATGCTCTGCTTCACATCACCCACCATGTAGATATTGTTATCCGCTTCATTGTATTTTCCCTTAGATACCGCAGTCAGAATCACCTCCTGAAGCATATTACTGTCCTGATATTCGTCTATGAGAATCTCCTCGTAATATGCACTTAAATCATCTGCCGCTTTGGTGTATTCCATGCCGTTTTCTGTTTTTTTGACTAAAATATTTAGTGCCATATGCTCCATATCGTTAAAATCAATGACATTTCTTTCACGCTTTTCTGTATCCATGCGCCTGTAAAAATCCTGTGCGAGTGTCATCATCATTTCGACTGCCGGTTTATTTTCCCGGATATCCTCTAATAAATTTGCAAATTCCTTTGTAAATAATTTCGCCTGTAATGTCTTTGTCACATACGCCTTATATTCATCGCGGATTTGCTTGACTGCTGCCTTCTTTACCTCTGAAATATCCTTACTGCGGCTTCTTCCAAGCGTTTCAAAAGACAACAGGCGCACTTTCCGCACCAGTTCTTCATAACTCTGTTTATCCAGAATCTGACGGATTCCCGCATGGTCAGACTGTACTGCTGCTGCATACATAAGCGGTCCATCCGGCTCATTGCAGATGTTTTCCAGTTTTTCATACTGTCTGTCATAGTCTTTAAAACGTCTTCTGACCGTATCAAAAAGATAACCGATTGCGGCATTTTGTTCTGCCGTGTCTATATCTGCCTGCCTGTAAATGCTCAGGCAGTCTTTAAACCATTCCTCCGGCCACGGATAGCTTCTTGCAAAGCGGTATAATTTTAAAATAATATCCACGATTTTCGTATCGTCACGTCCCGTTCCATACGCATCGACAAAATCAAAGAACGCCTGATTTTCGGAAGCATAATATTCCTCCAGCATTTCCTCCATAACATCATTTTCAAGCAGCTTCATTTCACCTTCGTCCGCAATCCTGAAACCCGGATCTAATTCAATATCCGTAAAATAATTGCGCACAATATTTAAACAGAAGCTGTCAATCGTCGTAATCGGGGCATTGTGAATCAACGTCATCTGACGGATTAACCGCTCGTTTCCCGGATTCTCCTGTAGCATTGCATCGAGCGCCTCACGGATTCTCTGCTTCATTTCCGCCGCCGCCGCCTTTGTAAAGGTTACAACGACCATTCTGTCCACGTCTGTGCCATCTTCTGCCGTGATTTTTCGGATAATGCGTTCTACCAGCACCGCCGTTTTACCCGAACCTGCGGCGGCAGCAACTAAAATATTACAGCCGTTTGTCCGGATTGCCTTGAACTGTTTTTCTGTCCAGCGGTTTGCCATTTTCATCAACTCCTTCCCTGATTTTTTTCCATATTTCCTCATCACTGAATGTCTTTAAGCTGCGTGACTGCCCTCCCGGAATATCCGGTGAAAAACCGCATACCGCATGGTACGGGCAATAGGTACAGGCATCTTCCTTCTGCGTGTGGTACGGATTAACGTCCACATTTCCACCAAAAATTCCCGCCGCCATATCTGCCGACTTTTCGGTGACATAGTCTGTGAGCTGTTCAAACTTCTGCGTGCTGTAAATGTGGCTTCGCATATCCAGCTCCCCGTTTGATTTAAACGCAACCGGAATAACCGCCGACTTTCCTCCGCGGTCATCCATTTTACGGATAATTTCCGTATCCTCATTGACAACACCCTTCATACGCAGATTTTCCAATATCATTTCATCAACGGCTTCACGATAATCCGCATCTTCTTCATCGGGCATGCTCTGTACTTCTATAATCGGATTGTCAATATTGTAATAAAGAATCCCCGCCGGAATAATATTCTTATCCGGGTGCCGCTTCTTTTCAATGCGCTGTGCCGCCTTCATATATGTTACGAGCTGTAATTTTAAGCCGTAAAATGTCTTTAACAAATCAAAATCGGATTTGCCCGTTTTATAATCCACTACGCGCACATAAACATTGTTATCATCTTCACAAATATCAATGCGGTCAATTTTGCCCTGCATATAAAGCGACTTATCACCAAGTACCTCATGCTCATCAACTAAAAAGTTCATTTCATATGCATCGGGTGCAAATTCACCGCGCTCTAACTGCTTTCCGATTGCCCAGACCGTCCTGTCCGCCAAATCGGTGAGCCTTTTAATCATGTATTCGTTACGGCTGTTATCCTTTAAAATGGTGTTGCCGTACTCTGCAGCAATCCGCACAACGCTTTCGGATACGCGCTTTTTTCGTTCTTCATCGGATAACAGGGAAAAGGATTTTTTCTCCTCTTTTAACTGCCGCGACACATCTTCCAAAACACCGTGCAGAACCGTACCGAAATCCTGTACCGCAAAACGGTATTCTTCTCTTTGTGAAAGCTTTAAGCCATATTCCAGAAAATACGCAAAACGGCAGGAAGCATACGTTTCAAATGCCGAAATACTACCCTTTAGCTGTGTTCCGTATAACAAAAGCGCCGCATTTTCACTCAACGTCTTAATATAATTTTCCGTATTCCACTCAATATCCTGCTTCGGAATCTTTAAATAGACAAACTGTCCATCCTGCCTGTCGGCATCCGTTATGCGCACATCCGGAAACATGCGTCTTACATTACGGATTAAATATGACGGAAGTGCCGTCTTTCCGTCACTGCTTTTTTTTGCATACGATAAATACAGCCGGTGTGAAGCCTTTGTCATCATCAGATACAGATAAAATTTCTGTATAAATGCTTTTTCCCTTGCAGAAGGTGACAGTACGATTTCCTGTGCTTCCAGTATACTGCGGTCGGTTTCCGACAGCACACTGCAATTTTCATTTTTCTTTGGCACAACACCGTCATTGACTCCCGCAAAAAACAGCACTTTGACATTGTCAAGACGTGTTCTTTCGATATCACCAATCATCACACAGTCAGAGGTCGGCGGAAGCAGTCCCACTTTCATTTCTTCAAAGCCCGCCGCTACAATCCTGTTAAATTCCTTTAATGAAACCTTTTCTTCACCGAGCAGTTCCACAATCCTGTCAAACAATTCAAGCACCTTTGCATAGAGCTGTTCATATTCATTGCCGGCAGGTTCACACTCCGAAAGCGCCTTTATCTGCTCGGCACTGTGCAGAGCCGTCACAAATTCATAAACGGCTGTGACATATGCCCGCACATTGGCTTCTTTATCCTTTAAAACCGCCTCCAGATTCAAAAGCGGCGCCATAATCTGCTCCCGCAGGGCATTTAACGTTTCCAGTTCCGGCTGGTACGTGCTTCTTTTCATTTTCTTTTTCCACGGTTCATGCCATGCACGACTGCCGCGTATACCTACCGCCAGACAGTAATTTTCCAGCATATCGATGTCATGTCTTGAAATGCCGGTCAGCCCCGTACGCAGATATCGGAACATCGTGTCATACGGATATCCTTTTTCTACAATCTCCAAGGCACTGCAAAGCATTTCCACATACGGATTGGCGGCGACAGAGCGTTTATAATCCAAAAACGCCGGAATGTCATTTTGTTTCATCATATTGGCGGCAACTTTTCCGTATGTTTCCAAATCTGCCGTAACAACGGCAATATCACGATAACGAAAGCCCTCTTTTCTTGTCAGCTGTAAAATCTCGGATACGATATACTGCAATTCCTCTTTGGGATTACTACCCTCGTAAATGCGGATATTTTCCGGTGTACCGGTGTACACACCGCCCTTATAGCGGAACAGGTTTCTTTCAAGATATGCTAAGTCCTTCGCACCCTCATAGCGGTAATTGATGTCCCTGTCCACGCACACGGTATCGTCAACGTTGATTCCTTCTTCCTCACAAATCGCAATCAGACGGTTCATCATCTCTTTACTCATAAAAAACAGGTTGTTCCAGCCTTCATGTCCTGTCGGACGTTCTTTTTTATCAATCGTTACTGATATTTTAATACCTTTGCTGTATACCAGCAACAGACGCATGAGTTTGTACTGAATCGGTGTAAACCCGGTAAATCCGTCAAAAATAATTTCCGAACCGGCAATCAGTTTTGATTTTTCCACCAGTCCGCATAATACGTCTAAAATTTCCTCAGACGTAATATAATTGGTTGACAAAAATGCCATAAATTCTTCGTAAACCAGACGGATATCTTTTAATTTTGCGGAGAGCTGCTGCTTTTCTTTGACATTCTCTCCGATTTCACCAAGCTGCTGCGGTGTAATGCCATATTGGAGCAGTTCGGAAATCACGGATTTTAACTCCGAAACAAAACCTGTTTTTTCAATACTGCTGCCAAAGTAATCCAGCTTTTTCTTCTCTTTTTCAAGTACGCGCCTTACAATCAGGTTCTTTCCGGTATCGTCTAACACCGGGCGGTTTCCGCCGCCCAGTTCTTCAAAAACCTTGTATGCAAGACGTTCAAAACTGACAACATCAATATTTAAAATTCCCTTGCGTGAATGCATATGCACCAGTTTTTTTTGTGTTTCCATGGTATATTGTTCAGGAACAACCACAATAAAATTGTCATGCGGTCTTCTGACAGATTCTTCACAGACTAAACGGCTTAAATATTCTGATTTTCCTGCACCGCTTCCCCCTGTAATAAACTGTAAGGACATATTTCCCTCATTTCTGCCGGACCTCCGGCGATTATTATGTCATGATTCAATCATTTTCTGCATATAGTATACCATCAATGATAACAATTATGGAAGTGTGTGGATATGAATTCAAAGACAAAAATTATTGTTTTACACCGCCGTGAACTGCTGATTGGTGCCATTGCCGCGGTGATTGCCATTCTTTTACTGATTTTTATGATTTCATCGCTTGCAGGCGGCTCTAAAGATGCCGCAGCCAGCTCTGTCAACGGTGCCAAATCTGTTTCTGCGGGTGTTTCCGCCTGCTATACACCGGGTGTTTACAGAGCCGGTGTTTCTTTAAACGGCAACGCCGTAGATATCGAAGTGACAGTCGATAAAAACCGTATTCAGAATATTGCACTCGTAAACTTATCCGAACCGGTTACAACGCTCTACCCTTCTTTGGAAAGCACCTTTTCCGAACTGTGTGCTTCCGTAATTGAAAGCGGTTCTACCAAAAATATTACATATCCCGCTGAGAACAAATACACCGCTACAATGCTTCTGAATGCCATTCAGACAGCACTCGATAAATGCACGATACAATAAAAAGGCTGTGGCACGCAATCAGGATTTCTGATTTTTGTGCCACAGCTCTTTTCCTTTTATGCACCAAAGTAGCTGACTTCTTCTGCCTGTTCTACATTGTAAAATCCGGCATAGCCGCGCTCCTCTAATTTACTTAAAAACTTACCGGTCTTTTTCGGTTTTATATAAAGGGATGCAATCATGCCTTCACTTCTTAACTTTTCAGCTGTCTTGACAGCTTCTGTTAAATGTCCGTCTTCATATAATACGGCAATCTTTTTACTGCCGTCCGGAATTTCAATGCCGTTCTGCATAAGGATAGAGAAAATACGCTCAAATCCGATTGAAAATCCGACTGCCGGAATGGACTGGTTTAAGAACTTGCCAATCAGATTGTCATATCTTCCACCGCCTGCGATTGCGCCCTTAAAGTCAATGCTTTCCACTTCAAAAACGGTTCCTGTGTAGTATCCCTGTCCTCTGACCAGTGATAAATCAAAGACCACATCGTATGCCCCTGCTGAAAGTGCCTTCACTGTTGTCATAATCTTTTCAAGACTCTCTGCCGGTTCTTTATCTTCCAGCATATCCTTTAAAGAATCCAGACTAAAATCATTTTTTTCAAGGAACTGTGTAAACTTTGTAATGGCTTCTTTTGCAAATCCTTTTTCTGTCAGTTCTGCTTCTACACCGTCCATGCCGATTTTATCCAGCTTATCAAATGTAATGCACACACTGTCTAATTCATTTTCCGCAAAGCCCATCTGCATTAATACGGCACGTAACAGTCTTCTGTCGTTTAACTTAACTTTGAAATTCTTCATGCCGATTGCCTGTAATGCCTTTGTGGTTGTTAAAATCAGTTCGATTTCCGAATCGTTGGATTCTGAACCGATAATATCAATATCACACTGGATAAATTCTCTTAATCTGCCCTTCTGCGGACGTTCTGCACGATACACACGGTCCATCTGGATACATTTCATCGGAAGTGTCAGCTTGTCTTTATTATTCGCATAATATCTGCTGAGCGGCAGTGTCAAATCATAACGCAGTCCCATATCCGCAAGCACATTCTCATTTTCCGAAGTCACGCCTGATGCCAGTGCCTTATCCAGCTTATCGCCGCGCTTCATAATCTTGAAAATGAGGTTCAGATTTTCTCCGCCATCACTTTTATCCAGATTTTCAATATCTTCAATTACAGGTGTAATAATATGTTCAAATCCATTGGCAAGATAGACTTCAAGAATCTTCTGCTGTAAATAGTCCCTGATTTCCACTTCCTTTGGAAGATAATCGTTTGTTCCTTTAACCGGTGTAACCTTCATAATTGCCTCCTAGACTTTTCCTTAAACTCACTTCTTCTTATCATACCATATCCGACATTTGAAATACAAGGTCTTTCACACACTTCTTTGCGCCCTAAGCACACGGTCATCACACGGTTTCTTTTTTACGGTTTAAATAAGACACTGCCGAAAGTGCCGCAACATTGCCCTGTCCCGCCGCTTTAATATACTGATACGGCGTTCCCGCAATATCGCCGCAGGCAAATAATCCCGCCACATTGGTTTCCATCTGCAGATTGACGGCGGCATGATTTTTTTCGGTCTTTAAGCCCGGAACGAGCTGTCCCGGAAAGACGGCTTCCCGTAAAATGAAAATGCCGTCCACCGGATACAGCTTTCCGTCAGTCTTTAACTGCTCCACTTTCATCGTGCCGGTAATCTCTGCCGGCTTTTCCGTACAGATTTCAATGTTACCGGAAAGCTCCGGCAATACAGCTTCTTTGCCCATTGGAAAGTATAACACTTTTCCCACAATTTCCGCTAAATACTGTGCTTCCTCAACGGATTCTTTAGTATATCCGATAACTGCGACCGTCTTTCCTTTAAAAAACTGTGCATCACACGTTGCACAATAGCTGACGCCGCGTCCCAAAAATTCATTTTCACCCGGAAACGGCTTATCCGCCGTCATGCCGCAGGCTAAAATCACGCTGTCTGCCCGGTACTGCTCCTGTCCTGCCTGAATGGCAAAGTAACTGCCCATTGCATAAACGGCATGAACTCTTTTTTTCGTAACCGCAATCTGCAATTCGTCAAGGTGTCTTTTATATGCCTGTGCCAGCTCCTCTCCCGAAACGGCAGGCAGTCCCGGATAATTTAAAATCTGATGTGCCTTTGCCACCTTACTGCTCACCGGCTCGCCGCCGAACAAAAGTATTTCTTTATTTCTAATTTTTGCGGTAATAGCGGCAGAAATGCCCGCCGGTCCTGTGCCAATAATCGCAATATCCGCATTCTTTATAACCTGTGCCACTTGTCATGCTCCTTTCACTTTTCTGCATTTTCCTTCAGTGCTTTTCAAATTTTTTCGCACCTCTGCACCATATTACTCTGTTAGTATATTGCAAAATATGTATGTCATACCCGTTCTTATCCGCAATCCACGGTAATTCTCGTATCCGATAAAAATCTGTTCTCTGTCCGTGTCCTCACATATTTGCACTTACCTTAATTATAAATGGAATACTACCGTTGCCACATTAAAGTATATCAGTATTGAACAGGTATCCACAATCGTTGTAATCAGCGGCGATGCCATAATTGCCGGGTCAAAATGCAGCTTCTTTGCAAGCAGTGGCAGAATACAGCCGATAAGCTTTGCAAAAATAACTGTAATAACCAGTGAAATTGAAATGACAACCGCCAGTGAAAAATTCCTATACATCAGCAGGATTCTAAGCCCGTTTGCCAGTGCCAGAATCACACCGACAATAATTGAAATCCGGAATTCCTTAAACATCACCTTAAAAATATCACGAAAGGTAATTTCTCCCAGTGCAATCCCACGGATAATCAGCGTGGAACTTTGTGAACCGCAGTTACCGCCTGTATCCATCAGCATTGGAATAAAGGATACTAAAATCGGCACTGCTGCAAACGCATTTTCATAGTGTGTGATAATCACGCCCGTTGCCGTAGCGGATAACATCAGCACCAAAAGCCACACAATTCTGTTTTTGGCATGTGTCAGCACCGGTGTTTCAAAGTAAGATTTTTCACTCGGATTGACTGCTGCCATGAGTGACATATCCTCTGTCGCTTCATCAACCACAACATCGAGTGCATCATCGACCGTGACGATTCCGACCATACATTCATCGGTATCCAGAACCGGAAGTGCCAGCAAATCATATTTTGAAAATAACTGTCCGACCTGCTCCTGGTCATCGCCCGTATGCACAAAAATAATCTCTGTCCGCATAAGTTCTTCAATCGTTTTGTCGTCATCTGCCACCATTAAGTCTTTGGCGGTCACAATGCCTACCAGTCTGCGCGCTTCCAGCACATAGCAGGTATAAATCGTTTCCTTGTGGATTCCTACTTCTTTAATATGTGCCATTGCCTGCTTTACGGTCATGGTGCGCTTGAGTGACACATATTCTGTTGTCATAATGCTGCCTGCGCTGTCCTGCGGATAATCCAGCAGAATATTAATCTGCGCACGCTTCTGCGGATTGATATTGGATAAAATCCTTGTTACGACATTTGCCGGTAAATCTTCCAGTAAATCCACGGTATCGTCCATAAACATATCGTCTATGATTTCTTTTAATTCCGTTTCCGTGAAAGCATCAATCAGACAGCTCTGTGTTGCATTGCTCATATTGGCAAAAACTTCGGCTGCCTTTGCTTTCGGAATCAGACGGAATGCCTGTGCAAGTTCCTTTTCTTCAAATTCTGACAGCAGTGAGGCAATGTCTACTGCATTCATCACATTTAAAATGCTTCTGATTGCTTTGAATTCTCTTGCTGCCAGAAGTTCCATAAAAATGTTCTTCTCCATTTTCTATGCTCCCTTCTGTCGTATCCGTATTGTGTAAATTTTCCGAATGATAACTGACACCCGAATCCATTTGCCTCACCTCCTTTAATACTAAAAAAACTCCGTCTGACGACGGAGTTTGAAATTCAATCTTAATCTTTGCGCAGCCATTTCTTTATCTGGCGCTGTGCTTCCGTCGTCCAAGCTTTAGCATCACAGGGCATATTAGTTGCATTAGGTTATGCCTTAAACCGACATAGCCTGCTGACCAACGATTTGTGTCTCCACAAATTTGCGGCAGCAACCTTAGGAAAATCCAAATCCCTGTGGTAACCTCACCTACCGAAGTATTTCGTTTTTTTCATTATAGACACAGAAAATAAAATCTGTCAACTGCTTTTTTCGTAAAAATCATACTTACCGTGTTTTTTCTTCGTCCATAAAATAAAGCCTTGCGCCGAAATCCGGGAAGTAACGCACTTCATCATTCAGTCCCGTTGCGCAGAATGCCTGCTTTAAGCGCACACCGCAGTACATCAGCGTATCGCCGAATACATGGTAGTCCTCCCGCTCACCGTTTATTTTAATCCATTTGGCGGCGAGGTGCTGTATCAGGGAATCCTGACGGATATGCACCGGCGATGCGGTGTTGACCAAATCCCCGAAATCCTTGATATTGTACTTTAACGCACGATTGTAAAAATGATACCGCTTTTCAGGGTCTAATCCCTTTGCATAAAAGCATGTATGCGGCGTGTTTGCCACCGCAAGTTTATTCATCAGCAATCCGACCGCTTCGGAAGTATCTTTTTTGACACAGCTCCACTCCATCAGACTGCCGCCGCCCGCCGACAGTACACTGCTGTCACGGATATCCCTGTCCGAAAAACTTCTGCCGCGGTAAAAAATTCCCCGCTGGAACAGCTCCCGCTTTTCTTTATACAAGGTAATCTGTGCTTTCACCGCCTCAAGTTCTTCTTTGGACATATCACAGAAATTACATTCATAACCCAAATTCCCGAAAGCCGCCACGGCAAAGCGTGTTTCAAGCGGCGTGCGGCGCAGTGTCTGGTGATTCGGGCTTGCTGAAACGTGTGAACTAAGCACGGACGGCGGATAGCCGTAAGTGTAATTGTTTTGAATCTGCGCGCGGCTGACCGCATCTGTATTATCGCTTGCCCAGATTTGCGGAAAATAACACAAAATGCCGAGGTCAAAGCGGTTGCCACCTGCCGCACAGCCTTCAAATAAAATATCCGGAAAACGTTTTGTCAATACGTCCATGCAGTGATACACCCCGCAGATATAGCGGTGTGCTGCTTCACCCTGTCTGTCCGGCGGCAGATACGGTGAATAATCATCACTGAAAATCCGGTTCATGTCCCATTTGACATAAGAAATATCCGCACTGGAAAAAACACGGCTCATTTCTTCAATGACAAATTCCTGCACCTGCGGATTGGCTAAATCTAAAATCCGCTGGTTTCTGCCCTCGGAATGATTCCTGCCGGGAACGGCAGCTGCCCAGTCCGGGTGCTTTTCATACAAACGGCTGTTGACACTCACCATTTCCGGTTCTACCCAGATACCAAAATCCAGTCCAAGTGCTTTGATTTTCTGCGCAATTCCCAAAATTCCGCCCGGCAGCTTCTTTTCATCGGCATACCAGTCCCCAAGGGAACTCTTATCGTCATTCCGGTTTCCAAACCAGCCGTCATCCATGACAAACAGTTCGATTCCCGCTTCTTTTGCCGCCTTTGCAAGGCGTAGCAGTTTCCTTTCGTTAATGTCAAAATACGCCGCTTCCCAGCTGTTTAACAGCACCGGGCGCAGTTTCCGTTTCCATGTGCCGCGAACAACATGCTCCTGCACAAAATCATGCAGTTGGTGACTCATTTGATTATAACCTGATGCCGCATAGGTCAGCACCGCTTCCGGTGTTTCAAAAACTTCACCTGTGCCAACCGTAAAGCAGAAATTTTTCGGCTGGATACCGGAAAGGATTCTTGTACGTCCTGCCTGCACCTCTACAGCTTCATAGTGACTGCCGCTGTAAATAAGATTTATTCCGAAACACTCTCCGGTGTCCTCGGTCGTTTCTTTTCTGCCAAGCATGATAAACGGATTAGCACGGCTCGATGACGTTCCCGTAAAGGATTCATTGACATATTTTCCGGTTTCAAGCACGGCTTCACTGCGGTTCATTTCCCGTGTCCATGCGCCGTGAAATGTTGAAAGCACATAGTCTGCCCGGTGTAAATCAAGCTGCATGCTCATCAGCCGCCTAAGCTTCACAGGCTGTTCTCCTTCATTTTTAAAAACAGCGCGCCTTGTAATCACATCGCAGTCTTCGTATACGTCATAATACAGTTCCAGCTTTGTTTTTCCTTCTTTGTCTGCCAATACGACCTTTAGCTGTTCGGATTTGCCGTTTTCATCATATGCACCCGGAAGTGTCTGCAAGCCGCATTTTGTTTCGGAAATCTGTGCGCTCTCAAACAAAAAATCCGCCGTTGTACTGCCATCCGCATATTCTGTTTCAATAAACGGTTCACGGATATCGCCTTTTCCGTAAGATGACATTTCAAGACAGCAATCCTCCAATGAAAGATTTTCAAAACTGCTGTTATACGCAATCGTATTGCCCGGAAGAAATGCCCTTTTTTCCATCATTACAGTCTGCTGTGCATGAATCCGCCTTCCATAATACAAATGCTCCGGATGTCCGCTCTCCATGACACAAAATACATAAGACGTATGCCGTGTATGCAGTGCATACAGATTTTTTTCTATCGTAATCATATCGGAAATCCTTTCTTTATCATATATACCTTTTAAGCCCGCAGTGTACTGTTAATCTCCTCCATTTTACTCTCTGTCAGAATATATTTCTTGTGAAAATAAAACACAGCAAGTAACAGTCCTGCAATCGGAAGCACCGTCATTGTCATACGCAGTCCGACCAGCGAACCGCCTGCCTGTGCGGCTTCTCCCGCCACAACTGCCGTATCCTGACTTAAGTGGCTCAGCGACAGGCACACGGATACAACCAGTGCCGCTACACCGGAAGCTAATTTTACAACAAATGTCTGCATAGAAAAAATCACGCTCTCGTCCCTGCGCTTATTTTTTAATTCACCATAATCCACGGTATTGGCAAGGAAAATGGTTGTAAGTACCAGTAACATGCCGTTTGCCGCAAAGATGAAAAATGCTGGAATAAACAGTATAAATACATTGGACATTGTTGTAAATACAAGCACCAGCAGCACTAAATATCCTGCTATCGCCATGGCAAAGCTCACGTAAAAAATGCGGATTGTATTTAAAAATTTACGCAGTAACGGAAACAGAATCATCATCGACAATATCTGTATTGCACCGCCAAAGGTGTTAAACAGCGTATAGCCGTTGTACCAGTCCGCACCGCCGAAATCATATTTAAAAAAGTAAATCACCAGATTGGACGTAATGTATACCGATGTATTAATCAGCACAATGGTAATAACAACCGTCATTGCCTGGTCATTTTGCAGTAATGCCTTAAACATCTGCTTTATGGACGGCGCATCGACATCAACCGTTGATTTTTCTTTGATATTCAGACAAGTAATCAGAATGAATACAAAAAACAATACGGATAAAATCAGGGCAAACCACTTAAAGCCCGTTTTTTCATTGCCATTTCCGAAAAAGTAGACGCACTGCATAGTGATAACCGTTACAAGTGCAGAACCGACCCCGGCGCAGGAACGTGCGAGCGTGGAAAGATTTTCACGTTCCTTTCCTCCCTGCGTAAATGCCGGAATCATGGACCAGTACGGAATATCCATCATGGTATAGGTCACACCCCATAAAATGTATGTAACCGCCGCATAGGCTACCAGCCCGCCGCCGTCCAATGCAGGCGGTGCCGCAAACATCAGATACAACACGATAGCATTGAGCGCCGTTCCCACAAACAGCCACGGACGGAACTTCCCGAACCGTGTCCTTGTCTTTGCCACAATAACCCCCATAACCGGGTCATTAAACGCATCAAACACGCGCGCCGCCATTAAAATCATGCCCATTGCAATCGCGCTGACGCCTAAAATATCCTGATAATAATACAAAATATAACTTGCCGAAAACATATAAACCATGTCTTTTCCCACGGCACCCAGTCCGTAAGAAGCCATTTCCCTTTTACTTAACATACCTTACCTACTTTCTGCGGCTGCCAGTTCCACCGCCTTGTATGCCCCATCATATATGCCTGCTTTTTTATTGGCTTCAATGCAGTTACACATCTGAAATAACAGCGTTTCTTCATTTAAAAACAACTCCAGCATTTGCAGTGTATGACCGGTGTCACGACATTCCAGCGTACCGTCACCGATTTCTGCCGAATGGACTGCACCCCACTGTTCATGTCCACCGACACGCTTGATAAACAGCTTCGGCACCGGATAAAATGCCAGTTCGCTCGGTTTCGTAACCAGCACATCACAGCTTCTCATCAAAAGATTGGTACAGTAAACCGCTTCAAATATATTTTCATGCCAGAATCCGTGGATTCCCGTGACTTCTCCCGTCAGGGCTTCCTCTGCAAACTTTTTTGTATTCTCCCAGTTGTTAAAATGTTCACAAGAAAGTGTCTTCATCTGCGGAATTTCTGTCTTTAACTGCTCCCATACATTTTTATAATCGCCCACATTGACATACAGTGCAGCACGTCCGTCCCTGATATGCGGTATTAAATAACGGATAATCTCCGCAAAAATTTCTTTCTGCGCACCCGCACCGCCAATCGTCAAAAGAAAGCGCATCGGTTTTTTCTGCATTTTGCGCGCCCGCCTTGCCGCACAGTCTTCTTCGATTCCCTGCACCAGCTCATGGTCAATGTAGTGGCCTGTATACACAAGGCTGTCCTTTGGCATTGGATTTAACACTTTGTTTTTATCCATGCCGTTTAAAATACGGTAGCCTTGGTAGGCAAAACGCGTCTGCACCGTATGAATACTGCCCTCTGACAAATGCAATGCCATTGGCCAGTTATCCGGCACGGCATTGATAACACGCTTCATGCCCGCATGCACCGCCGCCTGCGCCGGCCATACATGTGTGGCAATGACCGGAATTTCTTTTGGCACATTTGCAAATACAGCTGCCATCAGTTCCGCATTTTTCTGGTCTGATGCATTGTAAGAAAGCTTTCTAAAGCCCTCGTAATTCATCGGTTCCCAAACAAACCGGTTAAACAGACGGCTTTTCTGAGACAATCTTGACCCCAGTGAGTATAAATCATTCTGCGCACGGATAACCTTTGTACAGGTCGTATCTTCATAAGAATTCAAATCCATCCAGTACGGTACATAGCCCATTGCATGTGCCGCCGAAGCAATCGCCATGGAAATGCGGTAATGACCGAAGCCCATGCGGATATTTCCCACAATAATGCCTTTTTCCGTATCAAACGGTATCGTTTGATTTTTCTCTCCGGCTGTGCCGTGATTTTTGGCAACACGCACATCGACAATGCCAAGCGTATCGCCAAGCACCGCATTTTTACGAAGCCGCACCGGATATTTTGTACCGGTATCATCGCCATATTTTTTGATAAATTTTTTCTTAGAATGAATGGCATTTCTGTATGCCTTGCGGCCGATTTCATTGCCGTAAATGATTTTTGATTTGTCTTCCATAACCTTGCCCCTTTCTATGCCTTTTCCTCGATTCCGTCCAGTAAAATGCCAACCACTTCGCTTAACCCTTCCGTATAGGAAAGTCCACTGTTGACTAAAATATCACGCTGGAAAAACTGCTCCAGTGCGGCTTCCATCATCAATTTAAAAATGGATAAATTCACGGGACGGATACATCCTTCTTTTATTCCCTGTTCCAGCAGTCCCATCGTCATTTCCCAGCCGCCTTCCAGCCGCTGTTCTACCCTTGTGTATATTTCAGGATATTTTTCCTTGAGCAGATACAGCTTCGCAAAACTAATGTCTTTATAGCTGTCCGGCATGACACCGAGAATTGCCCTGATTTTCTCCACTGTGGACAATGCTTCATTTTCCAATATGGCACGCTCGCTTTCCTTTATCGTATCAAACAGGTAATCAACCATGGAAAGAAACAGTGAAGTCTTGTCTGAAAAGACCGTATATATGGTTTTCTTGCTCATGCCGAGGATTCCTGCAAGGTCATCCATGGTGAATTTCAATCCCTTTTGATTAAAGGCTTCTATCGTACCCTCTAAAATCTTCTGCTGCAGTTTTTGTTCCTGTATACTTTCTTTCATCGTTCCCTCCTTCTCCGTTTGTGTTTTGTGTAGTACTTTTGTTGGAAACTATTTTTTATTTTTTAGTTTCCATTATTATATCATATTTTATTTTTGTGCGCAATTGCTATTTTTATATGTATTTCTTTTTATTTTTTGTGCATGTATCACATATTTTTGTTCGTACTTTTCATAATCTTCCACTATATTTTGCACCTGACAACCGCAATGATTTTAGGCTTTTGCCCCTGATAGTTTTGTATTAAATAAAAAGACTCCACAGCCTATGAATTTCTCCGGCTGTGGAGTCTTTCTACCTATTATATAGGGTTATTTATCAGCATTTTTGACATTTCATCAAAATGCCTTATAAGTTGTACAGTCACAATTTGCAGTTACAGGTTATCCTTCAATGGCAATATACTTATCACCCTTGACCGGTGCCTTTTCTTTCTTTGGAACAGAAAGTTTTAAGATACCGTCCTCGTATTTTGCCTTGATATCTTCCTGTGTCAGGTCTTCACCAACAAAGAAGCTTCTGCTCATTGCGCCGGCATAGCGCTCCTTGCGGATATATTTGCCGTCTTTCTTTTCTTCATCTTTGTCAAGACCTTTAGAAGCACTGATGGTCAGATAGCCATTTTCAAGGCTGGCACTGATTTCATCTTTCTTAAAGCCCGGCAAATCAATATCTACTTCATAACCGCTTTCCGTTTCCCTGACATCTGTTTTCATAACATTAGAAGCGTGCTTACCATATAGAACCTTGTCTACATCCGGGAACTTAAATCCATTCATAAAATCATCATTAAATAAATCTTCTCCAAAAATACTAGGCATTAACATAAGTCATCTCTCCTTTTCTAAAATCGCTGCTCATTTACCTGTTACTCTGGAACCGGGATGTTTTAAAACAAATTCAATTTCTTTATTTGTTCCTTTCCTTTGTTCTAGTTGTACTATAGCACTTATTATTAGCACTGTCAATAGGTGAGTGCTAATTTTTTTTAATTTTTTTGTGTACCAGATGATCCGTCAAAAAGCCTGCGGCTGTTATGAACATTTATATCGTTGAATAAACTGTTCTTTTTCACAGGGTCTGCCATAATAGTATCCCTGTAAATAATCAACCTGCATTTCTTTCATTTTAAGGCTCCATTCTTTTTTTTCAATGCCCTCTGCACATATCCTGACATTAATACTATGTACCATCGGAATGATGTTTTTATACAATTCATAATCTCTTGCATCATTCATCGCCTTTGCAGTAAAATCCCTATCCATTTTCACATAGCTGGGATTCATATCACGTATACAATGGAAATTAGAATACCCTGTGCCAAAATCATCTATTACAAAGCAGATATGGTTCTCATCCAATACTTTCCTGAACTTACAGAATACCGGTGTCATATCCATAAATCCACTTTCCGTCATTTCAATACATATGGAATCCGGTTGTAAATCATATTTTTTAATCACATCCAATATATCTCTTTCAACATTGCCATGCATAATCTGAACATATGAAACATTTATATTCATCTTAAAATCAGGAATATATTGCTGCATTTCACAACATGTTTTCGCTGCTTCATCTAATATATATCTTCCTGCCGGGATAATTAACCCGGTTTCTTCCAGTAATGGGATGAAGTCTACTGGTGAAACTGTCTCCGTATCTTCTTCAGAGGTCATTGAGAAACGCATAAGCGCCTCTGCACCAATAACCCGCTCTGAGCTGCAATCCACAATTGGCTGGTAATACACCTCAAAGCCGTTGAATCCATTCACAACAGAATTACGGAGTGCCGCTACTATCTTTCCTGTTCTTAAAAAGCTCTCGTAGTCGTTATCATCAAATATATAGAATCCATTTTTTCCCATTTTTTTGGCTTTTTTAAGGACAAATGCAAATTTCTTGCGGCACTCCTCGTAGCCTTCGCAAAATGTTACCGCATCCACAACACCTACCGAAATCGAAAAAACAGCCTCGTAGTTTTCAGATACTATAAACTTATACAGTCTGTCATCTATCTTTTTCTTAAGCTCCGCGGCATAGTCCTTTGAAGAATGTTCCAAATCAACAATCACATACTGGTCGGCTACAAGATGATATATCCTCTGTTTATCAGAAAGACATTCCTTCATGCAGTCAGCTACACTTTTCAGAATATAATTGCCGTAAGCCGCTCCACGTGAACTATTGATTGCTCCAAAATCATCTATTCCTATATGCATAAGAAATCCCTTAGAAAGGTGTGTCTTCTGCGAGCGCATATAGGCATTAAATTCAGGACCTCCAAGCAATCCTGTGACATTATCTGCTCTTCTTTGATTGCCAGTCTCTTTCATGCAGCCAACCAAATATTGTGCGTTCCCTTGTGAATCATCAATCACTATACCGCGGCAGTTAATCCATACCGGCATGTCTTCTTTATCAAGCCATCTGTAATGAAGATTATGTACCTTTTCTTTTCCTTCATATATAGCCGCAAGGTGCTCCTGGAGCATCTTACGGTCTTCTTCATAAACCAACTGTAAAACATCATTAGTAAAATTATTCATAACATTATCCGATATCTTAAAACGGTTCACAGCCGATTCAGAAAATTCTATTGTATTATTCTGCAAATCATATACATATAGATAATCATCCATACATTTTGCGATTATTTCTAATAAAGTTTCTTTTGGCAGCTTACCAAATACCTTAAATATATTCTCACTCACAACAAGAACCTTTCTTTCCTAATCGTATCATAAAATACCAGAGTTAAAAGTCCTAACCCCACATGAACCTGCTCATAAGTGGAATCAGGTCTTTTATGCCCCAATATCATTATAATTCTCTTTTAACCTTTAGAATAACTTAAATCTGTTTACACGCTCATTCATCTTATCTGCACCCTCTGAGAGATTAATACTAATTGCTGTATTCTCTTCTGATGATGCTGCTGTACTCTGTACAACACCTGAAAGCTGTTCAATTCCCTGTCCGACCTGCTCTAATGACTCTGCCTGTGCATTGGCTTTCTCCATTGTATTCTCTGCCATTTCTGCAAACGAATCCATGTCCGAAATAATCTGATTGAAAGCTTCTGCCGTTGTAATTGTAACTGAATTTCCTCGTTGAATTTCAACTAAAGTTTTATCTATTAAATCTCTTGTATTTACCGCTGACTTCGCACTGTCTGCAGCAAGTTTTCCTATCTGATCTGCTACTACCGCAAAGCCCTTACCTGCCTCACCTGCCCTGGCAGCTTCTATCGAAGCATTAAGAGCTAACAAATTAGTCTGTGAAGCAATATCTTCAATATCTGTAATAATATTACCTATTTCCTTAGATATTTCTGTAATATGTTCCATCTCTGTCAACAGAACATTCATTTTTTCCTTTTCTTCATTCGCTTTGTTCGCAGAAGCTTTTACACGTTCAGATGCATTTTTTGTTTCCTTTGCAGTATCTACAGCAAGGTCAACAACTGTATCTATTGTTGCATTCAATTCCTGAATAACTCCGGCCTGTTCCGTTGCACCATCTGATAAAGACTTTGATGCACTTTCAACTTCCTTTGCGTTATGTGTAACCTGTTCAGCAATACCGCTAATTTCTGACAATGTACTGTTAAATCGTTTTAAAATATATACAAGTGACTCTTTCAATTCTGAAAAATCACCCAGAAACGGTGTAATATCATCACCATTTCTTGTCAAATCACCCTGAGCTATCAATTTAACCTCCTGAGAAATCTCACGGACATAATCTGAAAGAATATTCATTGCTTCTTTCAGCATTCTTATTGTATCTCCGAACTCATCATCTGATTCGTAAGTAAGCATTTCTATATTAGACAGTTCACCTTTTCTAAGACTGGCAACTGCTGCATCTATCTGCTGTACCGGTTCTGTTATTGAATCTGTAATTATCTTTCCGATAACTGTTGCAACTACTGCAATCGCGATTCCTGTTACAATAATGACAATAAAAATAATAATAGTACAGATGTTGGCAAGTGTTTTCGCATTATCTAATTCCACCTGGAAATCATCATGTAATGTATTTAATTGTTTTACAAATGACATATAGCTTTCATATGCACTTCCGATCATAATCTTCGCTGCTTCAGCCTGTTTATTATCTCTACTCAATTTGTATACTTCATCTGAAGTTGATAAGTATTCTTCCCACGCAGAAGTTGCCTTTTCGTAATCGGCTTTTCCTTGCTGTGCTTTCTTATTTGAATTAATTATCTCACCTAACTTAGCTGTCGCGTCTTTAATCTGACTTTCTATATTATCATTTTCTTTTTCACACGAAGCCATCGCTGCGGCATCTGATTCTACAAGATGCTGATACTGCTTGATTCTATACTTAGCAGTCATTGTTTCTAATTCCTGCAGATACTCAAGTGAAGGAGACCACACTTCCGTAATATGACGTATATTCGAACGAATCACTAATGTCGATACAAGTGCCACCAGTACGAAAAACGCTGTCATAACTAATACCGCCATCCGATATACCTTCAATTTCTCTGCAACTTTTAAATTACCTATCCATTTTTTTAACTTTGCCATATGGTTTCCCTTTCTTTCGTTTTTTGAATGAATTTTTTTACTGAATTCCATTGTAAAAAGCTCAGAAACGACTGAAATTCCCCAGCTTTATAATTGTCTCTCAGTTAATCGTGTTAAAACTATCACAATTTAGTTTGAAATGCAATAAAATTTTTTATTTTTTTTGTATTTTTATTGTTTTTTTGAAGCCTAATCTAATATGGATTTTAAAATTTCCGGCTGTTGTTCTCTTTCCATAACAAGATTTTTTGAGAGTTGTTTATTTCCCATAATATAAACAACTCTCGAAAATTCTAAGTGCTTTATGCAATATTCTGCTTCAGGCACGTCTTAATATCATCTTCCGCGTTGCTGATTGCGCGGATATGAAACGTATCCACCAGATACTGCAATACATTCGGGCTTAAAAAGGCAGGGAGTGTCGGTCCTAAATAAATGTTTCTGACGCCAAGGCTTAACAGTGCGAGCAAATCCGCTACTGCTTTCTGCTCATACCAGGACACAATCATGGAAAGAGGCAGTCCGTTTACATCGGTATTAAACGCATCGGCAAGTGCAGTGGCAATGCGTACCGCCGAATAAACATCGTTACACTGTCCGACATCCATCAGACGCGGCAGTCCGGCAATTTCACCAAAGTCCAGCTTATTAAACCGGTATTTTCCACATGCCAGTGTCAGAATCACACAGTCATGCGGCACCATTTTTGCAAATTCCGTATAATAATTTCTTCCCGGTCTGGCACCGTCACAGCCGCCGATTAAAAAGAAATGGCGGATTGTTCCGTCCTTTACGGCTTCTACTATCTTTTCAGCACAGGTCAGCACCGCCTGATGTGCAAAACCCACTGTAATTTCCTTTTCTTCTTCATCATCGGAAAATCCACCTAATGCCAATGCCTGTTCAATGATTTCATGAAAATCCTTTTCGCCGTTTTCCTTTTTAGGAATATACTTTACTCCTTCCCAGCCGACAACATTGGTGCTGTAAATCCTGTCCTTATACCCCTCACGCGGACGCATCAGACAATTTGTTGTCATTAAAATACAGCCCGGCAGATTGTCAAATTCTTTCTGCTGGTCCTGCCATGCACCGCCAAAATTGCCCACCAGATGCGGATATTTTTTCAATCCTTCATAGCCGTGACCCGGCAGCATTTCCCCATGGGTATAAATATTAATACCTGTGCCTTTGGTCTGTTCCAGCAGCATTTCCAAATCTTTAAAGTCATGTCCCGATACGATGATAAACGGTCCTTTTTTTCTACGGACACTCACCTTATGTGGATACGGATTGCCATAAACGCTTGTGTTCGCTTCATCTAACTGTTTCATTACCTCTAATGCCATTTCACCGGTACGCATCGTCATCCGAATTAATTCTTCCACCGTCAGCGCATCGTCTGTAAGTGCTTCCAATCCGTAAATATAAAAATCATCGACCTGTGTGCTGTAATATCCCAGTTCTCTTGCCTGATGTCCGTATGCGCTGATGCCTTTTAATCCATAAAGAATCGTCTGTCTTAATGAACGGATATCTTCGTCAAGTTCTTTGTCATACATAATTCCTGCCATCGGCGCATCTTTTAACATTTCACTTTTGGTTTCCGGCAGATTATAAACTGCTGCCGGGCGGTCGATTTCTGCCTCTGTCTGCTCCCGCAATTCTTCCTTAATATTTTGCGATACCTTTAATAATTCCACATGTACATCTGCATCAAAATTTACATTTGTAAGCGTTGTAAAAAGAACGTTTTCCAAAAAACGCACCACTTCTTTAGGCGCATGTTCCCCTGTTTCCAATAATTTTTTTGCATAACAGCAGATTCCCTTTGCCTGATAAATCAGCAAATCCTGCAAATTTGCGATTTCCGGTGTCTTTCCACAGACACCCATTTTCGTGCAGCCTTTTCCGTTTGCCGTCTGCTCGCACTGATAGCAGAACATCTCATACCCCAAATCCATGTTATTACTCATTTTCCTCTCCATTCCTACCACATTTGCAGTAAATTCATTCTTTCAGATATCAGTATTGCCATTCTTTGAAACTGCATACACTGTTTATAAAATCTAATTCGTTAAAGTTTTATGATTTCCTGTATTCTCCATTGACATTCCTACCAAAATACTATATCATAGTACCAATATACTATTATCTGATAATCATTACTATTATTTATTGCAGACCAAATGAAAGGATTTCATATGAAAATTAAACACACTTTATATATTATCCTGCTGACAGCTTCACTGATTCCGCTTTATATTTTTGCTTCTGTCATGATTGTACAGAATAATAAAAACACTAAAAGCATGTTGCAGGAAAATCTGCGCTTTATCAGCGAATCTACCATATCCAGTATCGAGAGTTTTTGTGAAGCCCGTAGAGATACGATTGATATGATTACCCAGTATGAAATGATACAGGATGCTGTTCATTCCAGTCTGGATGGCAGCATTTCAGATGATGATTCCATTTCCTATATTAATAATATGTTATGGGAGCGAAAAATCCATTGTGATTTTTTACAGAGTCTTTTCATTATAGATACCAATTTTAACATTGTTGCATCCAGTGAAAATATTACTACTTCAACTTCAGATTATTTTGCCCATGCTGATTCAGACTCTTTAAACGGCAATTTCATAATTTCCGATGCTTACCAGCGGTTAATTGATGGTGAAATGACTACTGTTGTTGCTGCATACTCCGGTATTTTTGACCTTAATACACAAAACATAATTGGCTATGTTGTAGAAGAAATTCCGACTTCATACTTTGACAACTACCGCTCCAATACAACTTTATGGGAAAACGGGCTGCTCTATCTTATTGATAACAATAACTTTTTTATCACTGCCGGCAATCCGGATGAACCTACTTCCGATTCATTGACTGATGCCAATGACAACGCCATATGGCAGAAAATTACTGAACATTTATCCTGCACCAATCATTCTAACACTTCCGGACAATTTTATTTTAACGTTTTCGGAAATGAATACGCGATATATTATGCACCGGTTCATTACACAGACTGGAGGATTTTTATTACTATTAATTTAAGTTCTTATCAGAAAATGAAGACTGCCTACCGCATCCTGCTTGGCACAACAGTTCTTTGGACTTCCGTTGTCCTTTTACTGGTACATTACCTGATTACGAAAAAAATAACCAAACCGGTACACCTGATTTCCGGCACGCTTGAAAATGTCCAGCTGCAAAAAAACTATGCACTACGTATTCCGTATGATAAAAATGATGAACTTGGTAATTTATCCAATAAAATTAATGCACTGTTAGCCTATGCTGAAGCCAATGAAGTACATCAGCAGGAATATCAACGATATCTTACCAAAAAAACACAGTTAGACCCGATGACACAGCTTTTCAATAAAAATGCCATTGAAAATAAAATACATGCTATGATTGAACAGGCAAACGACACACATACCCGCATTGCCGTCGGCTTTCTGGATATTGATAATTTTCGTGACTATAATACACTCTACGGACATCAGGAAGGCGACCGCGTTATCCGCTTTGTTGCCTCTATTTTAAAAGAAAACATTAACGGAATTGTTGGCAGAAACGGTGGTGACGAATTTCTTTTCTGCCTTGCCGCAGTCGATTCAAAGACAACTATTGAAAATGAAATCCGTACAGTTTTTGAAAAACTACAGGAAGGTCTTATAAACTTAGAAACCGGTGAACGAATGTCTATTCCCTGCAGTATCGGCATTTTTGCTGAAAACGGCAGTCAGCTGCATTACAGCTATATGGTACAGGGTGCTGATGCAGCGATGTATCAGGCGAAAGAACTGGGCAAGAACACCTACTATCTTAATTACAATTAAAGGACAACCCATCGTGCAACCGCTTTAATCACGCACTTTCTATATTCTAAACAGTCAGTATAAAACAAGAGGAACGATATGATACTATCAAAGTTTTACCTCATCTGTTATCATATCGTTCCTCTTTTAATTCTATGTCAGTTTCCAACTTTTTTACAATTCCCGAAGCATTCCTGTCTTTTTCATTACCGGACGTAATGCCAAATAAATAATCGTTGCTACAATCACTGCTATGACTGCATTAACCGATGTTGTAATCGCACCGATTTTTGCAAGTGCCTTGGCAAGGTCCTGCGGAACACTATTTTTGTTTTATGGTCAGTTTACTTTACTGATACTCACGAATTAAAAACATCGGCTTGATTGCCATAACTTCATCATATTCTTCCTGCTCTACTGCCACGCTGGAATTTAATGCTTTTAAATCACTCTTTAAAACTTCAAGTGCCTTTTCGATGGTCGTTGCACGACCTTCCTGCATAATATCAATCATTCTCTTTAACACGACCGGATGTGCATACCATGCCGGAACCGGAAAATCCGGATATTGTCTGATGTACTGCTGCATTTCATCAACAGCCTGTTCCAAATGTGTTTCAATGTACTTTTTATTGTTTCTTGCAGTCGGTAAAACATTGGCACTGGAAAAGAAGAAAATGGAAGCCAGTCCAAACAACAGGAAATACATTGCAAATCCAGCATGTGTAATCAATGCGTAGATACCATACAGCAATGCCGCTGCTCCCAACAGCGTAATGCTGAGTGCTACCCATTTATATGCCGGATTACTTCTGTCATACACTCTTTTTCTTTTTGCCCCTGCACTTAATGCAATACTTAATTCTTCATTCTTATTCAGATACTGCATACAATTCTCTAATACGGCAATATTCTCCTGTGCTTCTTTTGTCAGAACCTTTGCTTTTTTCTTTGCTGCAAGACGTTCTTTTTCTTTCAGTCTTTTTTCCGCTTCTGCGCTGTGAAGCCGGATTTCAGGATGTGTCTGTTTTAAATAGGCTAATAAAGAATCGACATTTTCTTCAAATTTGAAATTGCACTGCTTTTCTTCGCCATTGTCATATTCCACAACCAGATACGGAATCGTTGCAAATAATCCCTTTCCTGTGAATCCGCCTTTGCTCATCGCAACTCTTTTAAATACTCTTTTTACGGAAGTGAGCGGAATGTAATATCTTCTCTCAAAATAAAAACTGTTCAGATAAATCGCTTTTTCTCCCACTCCGCATGGTCCAAACTTTCTACAATGCTTTTTATCCTGCGCCAATTCTTCCTTTTCAAGCGATTCTTTTCCTAAACAACGTGGTTTCCACAACATACAACCAGCCCCTTCCTTCAGTCATTGTTTCTTTGGTGTGTCCTTTCTATTCTTTCTATTATTTCACCAAAGAATAAAGACGGGGAGCCACACGAAACATCGTCTGCTTTCAACTATTTTCATGTGGCATCCCCTTTAATCTAAATTATTTTATCTTTTATGTACCTCTGTAAAATGCATTTACAGATTTTCTAAACGCCTACTGTTATGCAGCTTCTTTTGGCTGTTTCTTTGTTGCATACATGAAGATGCCAAAGAATACAATTGCTAAAATGATACCTGCCGGGTAAGCTACTGTTGTACCGAGGTTCAAGCACTCCGGTGCATAGAAGAAATAGGTCATAGATACGGCACTCATAAAGGTTGCCGGTACTACGGTAATCCAGTAATTCTTCTTTTCTCTGAATAAGAACATACTTGCTGTCCACAATACAATCATAGCGAGTGTCTGGTTTGTCCAGCTGAAATATCTCCAAACGATTGTATAATCCAGATGTCCGACAACTGCACCAACTGCTAAAAGCGGTACACATAAGATCAGTCGTTTTGTAAACTTAGACTGGTCAACCTTAAACCAGTCTGCAAGAACCAGTCTTGCACTTCTGAATGCTGTATCACCTGATGTAATCGGGCATACAATAACACCAATCATTGCAAGGGCAACACCGACACCGCCCATTGTCTTAGAGCATACATCGTAAATTGCTGCGGACTGTCCATTTGCAAGAATGGCACTTAAACCAGTACTTAAACCATCTGTTACTGCATAGATTGAACAACCTGCTGCTGCCCAGATTAATGCGATAACACCTTCTGCAACCATCGCACCATAGAATACGAAATGTCCCTGCTTTTCAGACTTCATACAACGCGCCATCAGTGGTGACTGTGTTGCATGGAAACCGGAAATCGCACCACACGCTACGGTGATAAACATAACGCTCCAGATTGGTGTTCCCTTCGGGTGCATATTGGTAAAGTGTGACCAGATTTCAGGAATCTGATAATCTGAATGTGTAAAGACACCAATAATAACACCTAATGCCATGATGATTAAGCAGATACCGAATACCGGATAAATACGTCCGATAATCTTATCAATTGAAATAAATGTGGCAATGAAATAGTATGCAAGAATAATCCACAGCCAGAATTCTGTACTTGCAACAATTCCTGATACATTGCCGTTCTTAAATAATGTAACAATTAATCCGGCCGGTCCTACTGCGAATACGGTACCTACCATAACGAGTAAAACCACACTGAAGATTCTCATAACATTCTTCATGAATCCGCCCAGATAGATACCGCAGACTTCTGAAATAGAAGCACCTTCGTTTCTTTCTGAAAGCATTCCTGAAAAATAATCATGTACACCGCCGGCAAATATTGTACCGAAAGTAATCCATAAGAATACAACCGGTCCCCATAAAGCACCCTGCATCGCACCAAAGATTGGTCCTAAGCCTGCAATATTGAGGAGCTGTACCAGAAACAGTTTCCACTGCGGCATTACTACATAATCAACACCATCGTTAATCTTTACCGCAGGAGTTTCTCTGTCATCCGGTGCAAACGTATTCTCTACAACCTTACCATAGACAAAATAGCCGCCGATTAAAAGAAGCAGACAAATGAAAAAACTAATCATAGCTTTTCCCTCCTTACTTTAAATATTCTATTGTTCACAGTACTGATCTCTTAATCATTATTATAGTCATCTTTCGATAAAATGCAACTATTTAGTTCAAAAAAAGCGCCGAAAAATTTCGACGTTTTTTGTGCACTTTTAATATTTTTTATAATATTTTTATCTATTCTATTGGTTACTTTTTTGTACTTTTACGGATTTTTTAAGCCCATCAACGTAACGCTCCTGCTGCTGTTCCTGCCTTTTTTGGGCTGCACTTTTCTGTACGGACCGGTTCGCACAGATACCTATTATCATAAATAAAATCAATATTATTATGGAAATGAGCATCTGCTTAAACTGGCACCGGTTAATCCGGTATTCTTCGTATACCGCACCGTAGCTCTGAGACGTATAATTCATATACAGATCCATATAATCTTCTAACCCGTTTGTCTGGTTCTCCAGCAGCTTGTTTAATTTTTTTTGTTTCTGTGTCTTTTTGTTTTTATAGGAAATAATGTGTAAATTTCTTATAAAAGATTTTTTCTGCTTCCACTCTTTTTTCTCTATCAGTTGCTCATAGCCTTCTGCTTTAAACTGCTGTTCAATAAGAAACAGTGTTTTTCTTTGCAGCCCCCACATCCGGCAGATTCTGTCCTGCATTTTTTCGCAGAATTCCTGCTGTTTAAACAGTTGTCTATACCGTTCCCGGTTAAAAAATATATTCCATGCTTCCTCCGTGTTTCTCAGATACGGATTCATAATGATATATTCAATCTCTTTTAAGCACTGCTGCTCCGGTTCGTCCTTTCCGACTTCCGCAAAATCATATTCAGAATCAGATTCAATTTCAGATTCAACTTCATCCGGCGTACCGGCAATTTCCAAATCCGGTGTTGTTCCCGGTTCTGATGTAACACCGGACATACTGCCTGTATTTTCCCATGACGGCACATTCGGTTCTTCTGTCATTCCCGCATTTTCAAAAAATCCCGGCATATCCCGTTTTTCAAAACCGCTGCCGGACTTTTGGGATTCCTGTACCGACTGCGGCACCGTTTCCATCCGCTTTGCCGCTCTTGCCTGTCTGAGCGCACTTTTATAAGCTTTTTGAAGCTGCTCAAATTCTTCGGGTGTATCCTCAGGATGATACTTTTTTACCTGACGGGCATACGCCGCCCTAATCTCTGAAATTTCTCCTGTCGGCTCAATTTCGAGCCATTCCCATATAGATTTATTCATCGGTATCTTCCTCTTCTTTCTGCCAGAACGTTTCATCATACGGTCCGAAATCGACCTGATTCTGCTCTATATAGTCCAATATCGCCATAATGCGTACATATTCCTGCCGTACTTTTCTGCCTTTTGTGTTTAGCAGAAGTTCCTTAAAATACCGCAGGCACTCCTGAATAACCTGACGGTTCTTTGGTGTCGTCTGCTCATACAGTCTTTCCGCCTTTTCAAATAACAGACGGTTCTCCTCTTTTTCCCACGGGTGTAACGGCATTTTTTCTAACTGCTCCACCCGTTTTTCCAGTTCTTTTTCCGACAGTCCGATTTGCTTATTGACGATGACTTTGTGGACTTTTTCAACGGATGACTCTATATTGACATCTAAAATGCCATTGATGTCATAAATAAACGTCACCTTGACAACCTGTTCTCCTTCCGGTGCTTTCGGCAGTCTTTTTAAGTTTATTTCCCCAATTTTTAAATTGTCCGATGCCTTTATATTTTCTCCCTGATAAATCGGAAAGTTCATGGTTATCTGATTGTTACGGACCGTTGTGTAATACATCGTCCGCTTGCAGGGCAGTGTTTCATTTTTCTCAATAACCGGCGAAAAACTGCCGTCATAGAGTTCCGTACCGAGCGAAAACGGGCAGATATCCGTTAAAAGCATATCTTTAATATCACCGGTGCGTTCTTTAATCGCCGCTGCCATGCCGACACCGTATGCTACACTCTCATCGGGATTTTCCTCCAGTACCACAGGCACTTTGTCGCCAAGCAGTCCTTTAATATACTGCTGTACCACGGGCATTTTGGACGATCCACCGACCAATATGACTTTGTCGAGTTCCTCTAATTCGATTCCCACCATATTGATGACCTTTGCGATTGGTTTTGCCATTCTTGAAAACAGCTCCGCTGAAAGATGGATCAGCCTCTGATTGGTCATTTTCAGCGTATAGGCTTCGCCTTTAATATACACCTGCCGCTCTGCTTCATTTTTATCGGTCAGTTCTTTTTTTACTGCCTCTGCCTCTTTTAAAACATTTTCCTGCTCATTTTTCGTTAAATATGCTTCTGAAATCTGATTCTGCTCATAAAAATCCTGCGCAATGATTTCATTAAAATCTTTTCCGCCTAAATAATTATCTCCGGCAACTGCCTGTATTTCCACGACATTGTCAAATGCTTCCACCAAAGATACATCTAACGTACCGCCGCCGAAATCGAACACGATAAAGCTTTCTGCGCCTTTTTCTGCCGTATGATGCTTTAATGCCACCGCTGACGGCTCATTAATCAGACGTTCTACCTTTAATCCTGCAAGTCTGCCTGCATTTTTTGTGGCATTGCGCTTATTATCGTCAAAATACGCCGGCACACTGATAACCGCTTCCGTCACTTCTTCGCCCAGAAACTTTTCCGCATCTTCTTTTAATCTTCTTAATACAAATGCCGAAAGTTCTTCTGCACGGTATTTTTTTCTGCCGTTTCCGTACAGAAAATTTGTGCCCATATTTCTTTTAAATTCACGGAACGTATCATACGGCTGTGTTGCAAGCATTTCTTTTGCCACACTGCCCACAAATACCTCTTGATTTTTTCCGATGCTGACAACGGATGGTGTAAGATACTCTCCAAATGCATTCGGAATCAGCACTACTTTTCCGTCCTGCCAGACGCCCGCCAGACTGTTTGTTGTTCCCAAATCAATGCCAATGACTGCCATTTTTTCTCCCCCTTTTTATCCTTTATCTTTTTGCCTTTAATTTCCTGCTTTAAATTAGTTTCCCATATCTTTTAAGCTCTGGAGCAGTTCCAAATCGCTGTCCTTCACCTTAATATTCGATGTTATCGGTGCTTCGCCCGGTCTTTGCACAGTTATTTCAATCACCGTTCCTTCTTCGATTCCTCTTGAAAAAACTGCCTTTAAAAACGCTGCAAATTTCGGATGGTTTGCCGTAAATTTATTTTTTGCATTCATTAATTTCATCATTGCTGCCGGATTCATCATGTTTGTTCTCCTTTTCTGTGTCCTGCATTTTAAATATATTCTTTTAGTTCTTCATTTACAATTTCCTGAATATCCGTGGCAATTGTCTTTGCCTTTTTAGGATTCAGTTTTATCTGAGCTGCAACTGCAAGTATATCCTTCATTTGAGGATTTCTTCCATTTCCATTTACTGTTGTGGCGTGTTCTCCGCCTATAGAATTACTATACGTCAAATCATATGCCGGTGATAAATGCCACCTGTTATTTTTATAAATATAAGAGAAATTTTTTGAATGGTCATCACGATTATGTGCAAATACATTAAAACACATCTGACGGTATATCTTTTCTATTTCCTCGTAATCTTCAGTCAGCTTCATCGTCAGACGCATCAGAATGTTATAATCCAAATTAGGAATACGATGTGATGTTTCTAATATTCCGCTTACTGAAACCATATGCACTTTTTGATTCTCCTGCCTATCAAATCTTTCTACTGCAAAATAACCGGAATTTAATTCAGAATGAAGCAATCTGGTTTCCGGCATTTCTATACCGCATTTTTTTGCACATATAGAATATAAATATTCCTGTTTTCCAATATCCTTACCGTCATACGAAGATGGGAATTTTACAATCCATTCTTTTCCGTCCATTTTATAAAATATCTTCGGTCTTGCCCCGCCAGAAGAACCTCCCATTTGAAATAATAAATCCAGATTGTCTGACTGTTTCGTGTTAAAAACTTTTTCACATTCCAAAGCAATTTCATCTAGAGATAAATCTGTTTCTACCAATTTTATCTTATCTTCCGGCTGATATTCCAATGCACCCATTCCTGTTTTTCCGACAATTGCTAATCGATTTAAGCTTCCTACCTCTGCCGGATTGATTTTGTTTTGTATCAGTAATCTGTCAATCAGCAGCCGTCCCCAGCCATCTGGAAGACTATCTGCAAATACGCCGAACATTCCTTCAAAAGGTTCATATGACTTCGGCAAAAAAACTCTTTTTTCTAACGGCAGTGAAAACGGACTAATCGAATATCCGGTTCTTAACCATTCATCATCATACTCGAAAGCTGCTATATGCCCTGCCGCCATCGCTAACGTACCTACTTTTTTATTGTTCATCCACACCTGTAAACTTTTATAATTGTTCATTAATAACCTCCTGAATGGACGAATAGCCTTTTTTTGCAAACAAAGCATCAAAATCATTTTCACAGCCCAATGCAAAACTAATTTTAATAAGTGCCGACAATGATATATTTCCTGTTTGTTCAAAGCGTTTGAGCGTTCCCAGACTTACATCGGAACGTCTGCTTAATTGAACCTGCGATAGCTTCTGCTCCTTTCTGCGCGCTCTCATTCTTTTTGCAATATCCATATTCAATTGTTCCGGTGATTTAAATATAAATTCATTCATAGATAATATATTAGCTATTTTTATGGTTTTTGTCAATAATCAGCTAATATATTAGCTATTTTTCTTTTACCCGTTCCAGCTGTTCATACCGCTGCTGCTTTGTTTCAAAAATCTGTAATGCATCCCAGACTGCCAGCGCAAAATCCACAAAAGCATAGCCTTTTGCTGTAATGACGTTGTAATTCAGAAATATTTTTATTGGATTAGTAAAATTCTATCTGTATGTTCTTTTTCAATCTTTTTAAACTTCAAAGCTTCAAACTGTTTTTCCTTGCAGATACCGATATAACTTCTGACACCTGTGACAGGACTGATCCACCACATTTCCTTTCCTGTATATCCACTTGTATCCAGTGTAAATGCTTCGCCCAGATAATCATAGGCAATCACATATTCTTTTCCTGCAAACACAGCAATTCTTGCGTGTTTTTCACGTTGTCCACCAATAAGTAAATCATCATGCGCTTCTCCGTTTACAAAATCCACAGATTCCATTAAATTTTTTAGAAATCCCATTTGTCCGGCACCTTCATGGTGAACAGCCTCAGCCCATGTACAGACCACTCCGTAATTTACCCCTTGCGCGCCTTCCTTATAAAACTGCATGACTGCATTATCTCCATACGTATGCCCGCAGGCGCCTGCAAGCACTGACCAGTACGCATACCGTCTGACCTCACGTGCTGTCCAGTACGGCTGTGTCACATCGTGCAGTCCTTGCAGAATCCACTCATAAGACGGTTCTGCGTCCAGCGTCGGTTTTGTACAAATCTGATAGTCCCGCTCAACATATTTCCAGTTATCTTCTCCATAATAAGACGGATTACCTGTATCGTCCCATGCTCCCAGATTGCACTGGTCATACCTTCTATGTCCTGACTGGAACATATGAAAATCTATCCAGTCTTCCTCTGCAAACCACATCGTGGATGCACACCGCCCAAACGGGTGAAAAGTAATCAGCTTATCCGGCATTTTCTTCTTCAGATATGTGCCAAACTTTCTATACAAAGGAATATATGCATCTGCCTTAATATCTCCGCCTAAAACCCAGATAATATTATCATATTTTGCAAATCGTTCTGCCAGAAAATCGACATACGTACACACATTTTCGTCCGTAATCAGATGATTTTTCACAAGACTTCCCCATGACGGAAGCAGTGCCATGTATAATCCCAGTTGTTCTGCCATCGAAACAATTTTTTCAACATACGCCCAGTACTCCGGCATATCCACAATATCCGCTGCTTTCCAGTCCATCTTATTAATCGTTTCCAATTCTTTGGTTGAATAAACCAGCACTGCCTGAATCACATTAAAGCCTTTTTCTGCCCGGTTTTTCAGATAAACTGCTGCTTCCTCCTCTGTCAGATTTCCAAAAATCAGCCAGCCGGTATCTGCAAGCCAGAAAAATGGCTTGTCTTCCTGCATAAAATAACGTCCATTCCCGCTTATTGATAACCGCTTCATAATAATCCTCATTTCATTCTATATTTTCACGCAATTTTTCTTATAATTAAAAATTATATCATATTGCTTTGCCACTGACAATAAAAAAAGAGTGAATACGTTTTAATATACTCACTCTTTTTTGCCGCCTTACCTGTGGTTCTAATTTCTTCGTTTAAGGAGTCACATGCCCCATTTGACAGTCTAAGCTTTCATATTGAATCGTTAGAACTTTTTAAACACTTCGACATAATTCTGAAGCTTCTGTCCGATTTCCGTATTTTTTGCAGCATCTTTTTCAATATCATTGATAGAATCCACAATACCGCCGACGCTGTCTGCCGCATCATTGACGCCCTGACTGCTTTCGTCAATTGTCGTTGAAATGTCACTGATACCCGAATTCATTTCTGCCATGGTATTTTTGAGTGTTTCTGCATTTACCGCAAAATTTTCCAGAATATCGTTGACCTTTGCCGCATCATCACGGTATTCATTGGTAATCGCTGCAAATTTTTCATAGTCTGCCAGAATACTTTCATCGACATAAGCAAGCAGTTTTCCTGAATTGCCTGTCAGATCTTTTACACTGTCAATTACTACCAGACTGATTTCCTGAATACTGTTAGCAATCTTTCTGCTGTCCTCTGCCAGTTCCCTGATTTCTTCTGCAACAACTGCAAATCCTTTTCCGGCATCTCCGGCTCTTGCTGCTTCAATCGAAGCATTGAGTGCCAGCATATTGGTCTGTGATGAAATGCTTAAAATGTCTTCTGTCAGTTCCTGAATCCGTGCCACCTGCTTACTGTTTTCAATCGACTGGTTTAAACCGTCTTTAATCTGTGCTACCATATCGTTTGTGCTTTGTCTTCCATGCTCGGTATCTTCACGGTAGCGCACAGATTTTTTCTGAATCCGGGCAGTAATTTCATTTCCCTCTGTAATCTGGTCCGTTACATTCACAATTGCATGGAAAATGTTGTCTGACCCTGCGCTGAGCTGTTCTGCCGTTGCTGAGATTTCCTGCATGCTCGCTGCCATTTCTTCCATAACGGCGGATACACTGCCTGCATTGTCATTGACTGCCGTAATCTGACCGTTCATATTTGCGGAAGCTTCCTGTAGGGCATCGGATTTACTTTTAATATCTTTCATAATCAGCTGTAGCTTTTCAATAAATGAATTGATTCCGTCAACCAGTTCCCCGATTTCATCTTCGGATTTCACTTCAATTCTCGCCGTTAAATCACCATTACTTTCTTCAATATTTTTGATAATATCATTCAGCTGGCGGTTTGCTGACTTTAACGGCTTGATAATAAACATAATCATCACGATAATGGCTGCGCCGATGACCAACATGATTGCCAGAATAACCGCATATACCATAATAGACTGGCTGTACTGCTCATTTAACTGGCTTGATGCTTCACTGACCTGTGCACTGATTAATGTATTGAGATTATCTGCCGCTGTTTCAAGTCTTGAAGTAATACTGTCGTCACCCTCTGCTGTCAGTTCAAAATAATCATCCATGCTGTTGCTGTCACTGCTTAATACGGACTGGATTTTAGTGCTGTATTCTTCATATACGCTTTCATATTCTTCCAGACCGGCTAACACTTCTGCATTACCGAATGCTTTCACCGCTGTTTCTAAGGCTTCAAAAGATGCCGTCAGATTCTGGATTTCATTTTCCATATTGGTCTTCATATCCGAAGCATTATCTGTCGCATTTCCCGCCGCCTGCGCGCCTGAACCGCCTGATACGGTGTTCTGCTGATTTGACATGCCCGGGGTGCTCTGCTGGCTGTCACCCTGCATCATCTGCATGTTTTCTGACTGTCCGCTCTCAGACTGTGCATTTTCCGCCTGCATATTTTCTGCCTGCGGCATGACATCTGACGTATTCTGTGTACTGTCCGATGCCGAACTGTTGTTATTCTTTTCCATTTGGTTCTGCATTCTGAATGCCGCCGAGCTGTTTGCGTATTTCTGCACTTTTTCAATAGAGGTCGATGTGTCCGCCATTAAAGTAACGGCTTCCATACACTCATTGGAAATTTTCTGGCTTTTCTTATTCATGCTGTGGATAAATAAAAAGCCTAACAATACGCTTGCAATGCCGGCGGCAAATAAAATACCTGCCAGTACCAGTATTTTTGCACTGATTTTCTTTTTCATCTTCATTTCCTCATCTATCGGATTGTCACTGTCCCGATATTCTTTCTTCTGTTGATTTTCCGCAGCTTCCTGCGATTCATTGGTATGAATATATCAACGGAATGTGATGAAAAAATGATTGATTTGTGTTTATTTCATGAAGCTAAAAAAATGGTGTGGAACAAAAGCCCCCAACTATGATATCTACGGATTGTTCCGTGCTGCGCACTCCCACAATCCTACCCAATATTCGCATATCGTGGAACTATCATCCCACTTTTATGCTCATATTTGGGCAGGTCACAAGGTCATTCACCCACCTATGAGCAAGCTCATGTGGGTTTAGACCTTTTGACCTTGATATCATATTATTTTAAACTTCTACGTGCCCATTTACTACATTCCAGACACCATATTCATTCTCAGCCAGACCGTTATACGTAAAGTCTACTGTTCCGTTGGTCATATACCACCAGCCATACTCATTTACTGCTAATCCGGTATAATTCAAATCCAACGCACCGTTCGTCATGTACCACCAACCGTATTCATTTACTGCCATTCCGGTATAATTCAAATCCAGTGCTCCGTTCGTCATGTACCACCAGCCGTATTCATTTAACGCCATTCCGGTATAATTCAAATCCAGTGCTCCGTTCGTCATGTACCACCAGCCGTATTCATTTAACGCCATTCCGGTATAATTCAAATCCAGTGCTCCGTTGGTTATGTACCACCAGCCGTATTCGTTTACTGCCATTCCGGTATAGTTAAAATCCAGTGCTCCATTCGTCATGTACCACCAGCCGTATTCATTTACTGCCATTCCTGTATAACCAAAGTCAATTGTTCCATTGCTTACATACCACCAGCCATACTCATTTGCTGCCATTCCTGTATAGTTGAAATCTACTGTTCCATTGGTTATCTTCCACCAGCCATATTCATTTGCTGCTAAACCGTTATAATTGTAATCAATATTGTTATTTGTGTAATAATACCAGTTACCATCTGCTGACTGTTGCAGTCCATTTTTATTTTCATCCGGAGCCGGATTTTCATTATCACCAGCATCTGTCTTTGCCGTAAATGTCAGTTTATCCGCAGACACTTCGATATTAAAAACATTTTCCTGTTCCTCTCCATCATACTTGAAACCGTCAGGAAGCTGTTCGTCTTGCCCCATTGATGCCGCCGGTATAACAGACACGGGATTGTCATAATCAACCAGCCATACTTCATCTCTTCCCTGTTCATCCATTCCTAAGAAATCGCGCAATGCGCAGATTCTGTAAACAGAACTTCCGGTTTCAGAATCATAGTCATATACCATTGCATACTTTTTATTCGTTGCCGTATTAATCACTAAATTACTTGTTCCGCCACTGCCCCATTCCGCATCATAATATGAGATGTCTGTGTCTAAAACAGTCTGCGTGTAACCTTCCGGCATTGTGTCATAGCTTCCTATCTTTACCGCATAATAAATGTCACCGAGCGCTTCTTTTTTCGTGAGCTGATACAGGTTATATGCCGTAATTTCGTCATTCTCATTTAATGAATAGGTTAAAGTGTAATATGAAGAATCTCCGTTGGTATAAACTACATTGGTTGTTGACGGGTCATACGCATAATACTTTGCATAAATTCTTGCAATATCCAGCGGATGTGAAATCTGATACTGTGGTGTTTCCTGCAATGTCCCGTTATCCTTTATTACCTTATCCGTAAGATTTCCTGTCGTGTAAAGCACTTTTCCTGCCTGTCCTGCATAAATCGTCACATTACAGGTATTTTCCACTGAAAGCACGGACGCCGTTCCCTCTGCATAAAGGCGCACACCGTAGTCTTCCTGTTTTTTCGGGTTTACCGTAAGCGAACCGTCCCCGCAGATTGTAACAGATCCGCCCCACGCATCGCCGTATGCGACAATACTGCTTATTTCATTTTCACCTATCAGGCGGATTTTAAAATCATCCCCCATCATGTTGGTTGCAATATAATTGTCTGCATTTTTGTACTGGTTCAAAGTTAATGTGTTGCTTGCCTTATCGTAGGATACCCCGTCAATTGCGTTGCTTCCCTGCGATGAAAATATGTTGTCTTTGGTTTCGCTGTTACCCACTGCAATATAGGCATACGCCCAGTCCCCTTCATCACACGGACCGTTTGCCGCCTCTGCCTTCGGTACGGTAAATACGACCGCTGCCGACAATGCCATTACCGTTGTAAGGGCTATCGCTGCTGCCTTACTTCTACTTCTCCGGGTGGATTTCCGATTGAACTTTTTTAATATTCTCACCATAAAATTTCCTCCTTTTGCCTGTGTAAATATCTGGTAGTTATGGTGTCATCTTATCGTATCCTTTATCCGCTGTGCAGTTGGCATATGTCTATTTTTCGGCAGAAACGAGAAAAACAGCGTGGGACAGATGTCTCACGCCGTTTTATAGTATATAAATTTCAGTTTTAGTCCCTATATCAAGCCTTTCGTATCCTGCCTGTCATATAAAAATCTTCTCCTCTAAATCTTCATAGAACAATGGAAGATAACGTAGTTTATATTTTGTATCAGTCGTTTATTTTCCTTCTCAGATTTGCAAAAATTTCTTCATGCGTATATCTTCTGTCATCTTCTTCCGCAGACTTATCAGCCTCATCAAGAGCTGGTTCAACACCTGCAACTGCTTTTCCACATCAAAAGACTGCTTTTTACAAATTTATTCAGTTCTTATACACCGATATTTCCAATACTTTATTCATCACCCATTTTTGCCAATTTGGCTGCCTGGTCTGCCGCGATGCAGGCATCGATGATTTCCTGGATATCGCCATCCATAATCTTGTCCAGCTTATACAGCGTCAGACCGATTCTGTGGTCGGTTACACGTCCCTGTGGGAAGTTGTAAGTACGAATCTTTTCAGAACGGTCACCTGTACCAATCTGGCTTCTTCTCGCATCTGCTTCCGCATCATGTGCCTTTTGAATCTCTAAATCATAGAGTTTTGCACGCAGAAGGGCGAATGCCTTCTCTTTATTCTGAATCTGTGACTTTTCGGTCTGTGAATAAATGACAATGCCTGTCGGGTAATGGGTCAGTCGTACAGCGGAATCCGTTGTATTAACGCACTGTCCGCCGTTTCCGGAAGCACGCATAACATCGATACGGATATCTTTTTCATCAATCTGGATATCTACTTCTTCTGCCTCCGGCATAACTGCAACCGAAGCCGTAGAAGTATGGATACGTCCGCCGGATTCTGTTTCCGGAACACGCTGTACACGGTGTACACCGCTTTCATATTTTAAAACAGAGTATGCACCCTGTCCCTTTACCATGAATTCGATTTCCTTCATACCACCAATGCCTGTTTCATCCGCGTTGACAACTTCGACCTTCCAGCCCTTTGATTCTACATAATGGGTATACATACGGAACAGCTCTGCCGCAAAAAGTGCCGCTTCATCACCGCCCGCACCCGCACGGATTTCAACGATAATATCCTTGTCATCATTCGGATCCTTTGGCAGAAGTAAAATTTTAATTTCATTTTCCAGTTCTTCTACGCGTTTTTTCGCTTCATTTAATTCTTCTTTTGCCAGTTCCTTTAATTCTTCATCGGATTCTTCATCTAAAAGCTGTAAACTGTCTTCAATTGTCTGCTTACAGTTTTTGTATTCTGTATACGCAGCAATTAACGGAGCCAGACTGCTCTGCTCTTTCATCAGCTTTCTAAAACGGTTCTGGTCATTAACCACATCCGGATTTCCCAGTTCTGCCGTAATATCCTCATAACGATTTACGGTATCTTCCAATCTGTCAAACATATCCATAATCTATTTTATCCTTTCTTTCCGGTTCTCTGTCTTTCTTTATTTATAATCTGCCCATAACGACTCTGTCAAGTCCCGCCAGATCTTTTACGGTTGACACCTGTGTATAGCCTTCTTTACAAAGCAGTGCTTCGACTGCCGCAGACTGGTCATAGCCGATTTCGTAAAACAGCCGGCCGCCGGGCTTTAAAAAACTTTTCGCCTGCTTTGTAATCTTTCTGTAAAAATATAATCCGTCCTCATGTCCGTCCAATGCCAGCACCGGGTCATGCAGGCGCACTTCCTCCGATAAACTGTCAATCACCTCTGTACAGATATACGGAGGATTGGAAACCACAATATCCACGGACTGTTCCATAAGATACTTTCCTGCGTTTTCAAATAAATCGCTCTGAATCAGTGTCACATTTTCCGGTGCAAGGGCTTCTTGATTAGCCTTTGCAACCGCAAGTGCCTTCCCGGAAATATCCACACCGATACCCTTTGAAAGCTTTCGTTCCAGTGCAACAGACAGCAGAATGCAGCCTGAACCGGTACACATATCTACAACTGTCATACCGTCCGTACAGACCTTTAACACCTGCTCCACAAGCACTTCCGTATCCGGTCTTGGAATCAGTACATCGGAACTGACCTTAAATTCATGTCCGTAAAAAAATGCCTTGCCTAAAATGTGCTGCAACGGCTCATGACTGCTTCTACGTTCAATATAGTCAAAAAAACGTTCCTGTTCTACACGGGTAAGTAGCTTTGATCCATTCATCAGATAATATGTCCTGTCCATGCCGTTGATTTCAGACAACAGGGCATAGCTGTCGTAGTCTGCATTTTCAATGCCGCACTGTTTCAGTCTTTTTGCACCCTCACGCACCGCGCCGGATATGGTCAGATTTTCCTGTATCATCATATCCCTGCACATCACTTTTTATCCACTCTCTCTTTGAAAAGAGGAAGTTCCTCTGCGTAATCTTCGTCTTCTTCATCCTCGATAAATTCAAAGCCGTCGCCTTCTTCAAGCCCCTTATCGCTTGCTACTGACAGATTACTTTCGGATGCCTGCTGTGCTGCCGTGTCCACAGATTCCTGCGGGTCTTCTATAATTTCAAAGCCCTCCGGCAGTTCATCATCGTCCTCATCATCTTCTCCGGCTTCTGATTCCTGTGATTCTGACTGCTGTTTTATATCTGCATTTTTACTTTCCGGCTCAGACTTTTCTTTATTTTCTGCCGGACTGCCGGTTTCGGACTGCTGTTCTGAATTTTCAGTGCTGCCCGGATTCTTTTCCTGCTCTTTTGCACCCTCTGCGTCCGTAATCTGACCGTCTTCTAATATATCCGTATCATCCGGTGCAATATATTCTTTTTCAGGCTGTGCCGTCTGCTGTGTATTTTCCTGTACAACTTCATCCGGATTTAAGGAACGTGTATTCCGATCCGCACCGGTCGTAATGGTCGATGTAATCGCAAGAGAAGCTTCGTTGGCTGCCATTTCTGCTACCGGCTGTTCAGTATCCTTATAATAATCCAGTAAAAATGCTTCCCAGTCAAAGACTTCTTCTACTGCTTTAATCGCCACTTCAATCATATCCATATCCGGTTCTTTGGTCGTGAGCTTCTGAAGCCACAGCCCCGGCTTACTGAGTGCTGTGATAAATACATTTTCGCTTCTGCCCGCCCAGCGGATTAATTCATACGAAACACCCGCAATGACCGGAATCAGCAGGATTCTTAAAACGAGCTGCACCGCCGTATTTTCGATTCTGATAAATATAAAAAATATCACACTGACAAACATCACCAAAAACAAAAAGCTTGTTCCGCAGCGCTTGTGATAACGCGAGCTGTTTTTTACATTTTCCGGTGTCAGTCTTGCGCCATGCTCAATGCAGTTGATACACTTATGCTCTGCACCGTGGTACATAAATGTTCTTTTAATATCCTTCATCTGTGAAATTGCCAGTATGTATAAAATAAATAAGACAACTCTCACAAGACCTTCTATAAAATTCAACAAAAATTGAGAAGAAACATAAGGTGTCAGCAGTCTGGATACAAAATACGGAATGAGCATAAACAGTCCTACTGCAAATACAACAGATAAAATAACCGTAAACGCCATTAAAACCGCTTCTAATTTATCTTTAAAAACAGCCCTTCCGATTTCATCGGCTTTTGTACTCTTCTGCTCTGCCGGATCATCATAAAACGAAGCCGAATAATTGATTGTGGAAATTCCCGTTACTAAAGAATCCACAAAGCTGTATACTCCCCGGATCATCGGATAATTCAGCCACGGATGTTTCTTTTGCAGCTGATTACAATCTCTGACTGTTACTTCTATTTCATTATCTGGCTTACGGACTGCAATGGAATACTGATCCTTATTGCGCATCATAATTCCTTCGATAACAGCCTGTCCGCCGATTCCTGATGGTTTCATCGCACACCTCTAAGCATATTTTTTACCATAATAACAAAAAAGTTGAGGTCTGGTCAACCTCAACCTTATGTTCTGATTAATTGTTCTGTACGCCGTACTTCTTGTTGAACTTATCAATACGTCCGCGAACAGATGATGCCTTCTGCTGTCCTGTATAGAAAGGATGGCACTTTGAGCAAATTTCAACATGGATTTCTTCCTTTGTTGAACCTGTAACAAATTCATTACCACAGTTGCAAACAACCTTTGCCTGATGGTACTCTGGATGGATTCCTTCTCTCATGATTTTCACCTCTTTAATATTTAAATAAGTATTGTCATTGTGAGACGAATCTCACAAAGTGATCTCTTTATCTGTGATAAACAGCTTTCTTATTGTATCATAAGGATATTATGAATGCAAGCATTATTTTTAAAATTTTTTTCTGATTTTAACAGACCGGTCCGTCCTTTCATAAACCTCCGGTTTCTATATATAACGGTTCTTGCGGACGGTCTGTACAAATTCTGCATTATTTCTTGTCTTTGCAAATAAGTCTAAGATGCGTTCTGCTGCTTCATCTGTCTTTAGTCCGTTTAACGCCTTCCGCATAATATCTACCGCTTCCTGTTCTTCGCGGCTTAACAGCAAATCTTCACGTCGTGTACTGGACTTTGCAATATCAATCGCCGGGAACACTCTCTTTTCAGACAGCTTTCTGTCAAGTACCAGTTCCATATTACCCGTTCCCTTAAATTCTTCAAATACAACATCATCCATTTTACTGCCTGTTTCAACCAGTGCTGTTGCAAGAATCGTAAGACTTCCGCCCTCTCTCATATTTCTTGCCGCACCAAAGAAACGCTTCGGCATATGAAGTGCTGCCGGGTCCAGACCACCGGATAAGGTTCGTCCGCTTGCCTGTACAGTAAGATTATAGGCTCTTGCCAGTCTTGTAATACTGTCTAATAAAATAATAACATCCTGTTTCTGCTCCACCAGACGCTTTGCACGCTCAATAACCATTTCGGATACACGTCTGTGACGTTCCGGCAGTTCATCAAATGTAGAATAAATGACTTCCACGTTATCCCCTGTAATGGACTCTTTAATATCTGTAACTTCTTCCGGACGTTCATCAATTAACAGAATCATCAGGTGCATTTCCGGGTTGTTCTTGGTTACGGCTGTCGCAATCTGCTTTAACAGGGTTGTCTTACCGGACTTTGGCTGTGATACAATCATGCCTCGCTGCCCCTTGCCAATCGGGGAAATCAGGTCTACCATGCGCATTGCCACGGTATTTGTATTTTTCTCTAAATGAATTCTCTCATTCGGGAAAATCGGTGTCAGTTTTTCAAATGCCGGTCTTTTGGTTGCAAGCATCGGGTCTAATCCGTTGACAGACTCCAGATATAAAAGTGCTGAAAACTTTTCATTCTGTGTACGGATACGCTTCGGTCCTTTGATAATATCACCTGTCTTTAAATTAAAACGGCGTATCTGTGTCGGCGATACATACACATCATTTTCACCCGGCAGGAAATTCTCACAGCGGATAAATCCATATCCCTCTGCAAGGACTTCAAGGATTCCGTTTGCATCCGGTTCATCAGATTTCATATCACTTCTGTAGTCCTGACGGTCATTCCTGTATTCCGTTCTGTCGTTTTTATAATCCTGTCTGCCTTCATAGTGGCGGTATTCACGACGTTCCTCATAATGCGGACGTTCATTGCTTCTCTGTGCATTATCGTTTCTTGTATAACGCGGTGCTTCTTCGTTTCTGCCGGTACGTGCTGCCGGTGCTGCCGTACTTTGAACCGCCTGGGGTTCTTCCTGTCTTTGTGTACTCTGTGTTTCGGTATTCTGTGTTTCCGATGCTTCTTCTCCGCCTGAAGCTTCAATAATTGCATCAATCAGTTCAGCCTTACGCATCGCTGTGATTCCTTTGATTTTTTTATCCTTTGCAAACTCACGTAATACAACTAAAGATAATGTCTGAAGTTTTTCTCTCATATCTTAATACTCTCCTAAAATAAATTCCATTCCTATAAATAAATATTACAAATATAAACAGGGAATCCGGTTACTGAATCAGCACCACTTATGAAAATCTCATTACTGTTTCTCTATTATACACCTTTTTGTCATAATTTCAAACCTTTCTTTTTCTAAAAATATATTGCCGTCAGATTTTGTATATGGTATGATTTAAAGTAACTTTGGATTTTTAAGAAAGGCAGGTATTATTTATAATGACAAATGCAGAAAAGGCTTTACAGCTTCATGAGGAATGGAACGGAAAATTTGAAACAACACCAAAGATGGATATTGCAACAAGGGAAGACCTTGCGTTAGCTTATACTCCGGGTGTTGCTGAACCATGTAAGGTCATCGCAAAGGATAAGGAAGCAGCTTACAAGTACACCATTAAGGCAAACACTGTTGCCGTTGTATCTGACGGCAGTGCTGTTTTAGGACTGGGCAACATCGGCGCTCACGCAGCCATGCCTGTTATGGAAGGAAAGGCTGTTCTTTTCAAGTCCTTCGGCGGCGTCAATGCTGTACCGATTTGTCTGGACACACAGGATACAGAGGAAATTATTAAGACTGTTGTCAATATTGCACCTGCCTTTGGCGGAATTAATCTTGAAGATATTTCCGCACCACGATGCTTTGAAATCGAGTCCCGTTTAAAGGAGCTCTTAGATATTCCTGTTTTCCACGATGACCAGCACGGTACCGCAATTGTTGTACTTGCCGGTATTATCAATGGTTTAAAGGTTACAGGAAAGACAAAAGAAGACTGTCAGGTTGTTGTAAACGGTGCCGGTTCTGCCGGTGTTGCCATTACAAAGCTGCTCCTTACATATGGATTTAAGCATGTTACCATGTGCGACAAGTCCGGTATCCTTTCAAAAGGAAGCGAAGGTTTAAACTGGATGCAGGAATCCATGATGGATGTTACAAATCTTGAACATAAGACTGGTTCACTGGCGGATGCTTTAAAGGGTGCTGATATATTTGTCGGTGTTTCCGCTCCGAATATTGTTACTCCTGAAATGGTTCAGTCCATGAACAAAGATGCAATTATCTTTGCCATGGCAAATCCGGTTCCTGAAATTATGCCGGACGTTGCAAAGGCTGCAGGTGCAAAAGTGGTCGGCACAGGCCGTTCCGACTTTCCGAACCAGGTCAACAACGTTATCGCATTTCCGGGTATCTTTAAAGGCGCACTCGAAGGCCGTGCAACACAGATTACCGAAGAAATGAAGCTGGCTGCCGCACTTGCCATTGCTAATTTAATTCCTGAGGATGAAGTCAACGATGTCAACATTTTACCGGAAGCTTTTGATGAACGCGTTGCTGATGTCGTAAGTCAGGCAGTAAAAGACCATATTACCAGATAGTCCATGAAACCTTACTACTATTCACTAAGCGAATATTTAAAGGAAACGTATGGCTGTAAAATGTACAAGCTTTCTTTAAGCGGCGGCATGACCTGTCCCAACCGTGACGGACGGATTGACACACGTGGCTGTATTTTTTGCAGTGCAGGCGGTTCCGGTGATTTTTCAGGAGAGGCACTGATTGGAAACAGTGCCTCTTTACTTGCCGGAGGCATTGTGACACCGCAGCATACTAAAATTCCAGGCATTGCTGCACAGATTGAAGCCGAAAAAGCACTTATCAGCCGTAAATATAACGGCGGTCAGTATATCGCTTATTTTCAGTCATACACCAATACGTATGCACCGGCCGATTATTTAAGACAGATTTTTACCGAAGCAATCCGGCACGATGACGTCCGGATTCTTTCTATTGCAACAAGACCGGACTGCATTACACCAGCGATTGTTACACTGCTTTCTGAATTAAATGCCATAAAACCGGTCTGGGTTGAACTGGGACTTCAGACAATCCATGAAAGCAGCGCCCGCTATATCCGCCGCGGCTACAGTCTTTCTGTATTTGATGATACCATGAAAATGCTGTCTGATGCCGGAATTGAAACAATTGTGCATATGATTCTCGGACTGCCCACTGAATCGCAGGAAATGATGTTACAGACCGCAGATTATATCGGACACAGCGGAGCCTCCGGCATTAAACTCCAGCTGTTACATGTTCTTTCCGGCACAGACCTTGCACGCGATTATGAAGAAAAGCTTTTTACCGTCATGACGGAAGACGAATATCTTGATTGCCTTGGGAAAATTTTAGAGATTCTTCCGCCGGATATGGTAATTCACCGGCTGACGGGTGACGGTGCAAAAAAACTGCTGAAAGCTCCTTTATGGAGTGCCAACAAAAAACAGGTAATGAACCGGATGAACCGGTATTTTAAAGAGAATAACATTTGTCAAGGACGGTTATATCAATGAATACAGAAGCAACTACTTTATACAAATTGATGGTTTTATATATGTTAAGTAAAGTGAATTTCCCACTTTCCAACAGCCAGATTGCTGATTTTATGCTGGACAAACAATATACAACCTATTTTACACTGCAGGAAGTTTTAAGCTCCCTTGCAGATGATGGCTTTGTTAATGTCCTGACATACCGAAGCAGCACCCAGTACCGGCTGACGTCTTCCGGAAAAGACACCATTTCCTTTTTCAGCAACAAAATATCCAATGCAATCCGTGAAGAAATCGATGTCTATCTGATTGAAAATAAATACGAAATGCGCTGTGAAACCGGAACCCTGTCCGACTACTACCGTTCCACAAACGGCGACTACATCGTACACTGCATCGTAAAAGAAGGCAAAACCAACCTCATTGAGTTAAACATTGCCGTCCCGTTAGAAGAACAGGCCGACGCCATGTGTTCCAAATGGCGCGAAGGCAGTCAGGAAATCTACGATTTCATTATGCGTAAGCTGATGTAAATAAAAACTATATTTATAATAAAAGCCCGGCAGAATAAGTGAATGAAAAAATACTTATTCTGCCGGGCTTCCGCTTCCCTCTCGGGGTTTTCTATATGCCCATACTGAAGTCAAGTGCTAACGTTGAAGCAGGGGCATATAGAAAACCCAATCTATAGATACTGCTCAATCGTTTCCCACAGCTCCGGGATTCCCTGCTTCGTCTGTGATGAAACAGGAATTAATATATCATCTTTTTCAAGTCCAAGTCCTGTGCGGACAGCTTTAACATGCTTTGGAATCTGGCTGCGCTTTAATTTATCCAGCTTTGTTGCAATAATAACCGGGTGATATCCATTTGCAACAATCCAGTCATACATCATTTTATCGTTGGCTGACGGGTCATGACGGATATCAATCAGCAGAAAGACCTGACGAAGCTGTTTGGACACTTTCAGATACTTTTCTACCATTTTACCCCATTTTGCTTTTACCTGCTGATTGGCATTGGCATAGCCGTAGCCCGGTAAATCCACCAGAAACATTGCATCATTGATATTATAATAATTGATTGTCTGTGTCTTACCCGGCTGTGAAGATGTTCTGGCATAAGACTTACGGTTCATCAACGCATTGATGAGTGAAGATTTTCCCACGTTGGATTTTCCCGCAAATGCCACCTCCGGCAGTTCAGTTTGTGGAATTGCGCTTGTAACACCAATGACAATATCCAGATTTACTTTTTTGATAATCATACAACTCTCCATTCTGCTGACATCTCATGCCATACATTTTCACTATTTATCCTGATTCCCGGGAACCAGTGCATGCTCAAGTACCTGTTTCATTTCCGAAACAAAAACAATCTCCATGCCGCCTGTAATTTCTTCATCAAATTCTTCCACGTCACTTCTGTTTTCGGACGGAACAAGGACTTTTTTCATGCCTGCCGTCTTTGCCGCGAGCAGTTTTTCCTTTAATCCGCCAATCGGAAGCACTCTGCCGCGGAGTGTCACTTCCCCGGTCATTGCAACATCGGCATGAACCGGAATTCCTGTCACTGCAGAAAGCATCGCCGTTGTCATTGTTACACCGGCTGACGGACCATCCTTTGGCACTGCGCCTTCCGGAATATGTAAATGAATACTGTGTGTATCAAAATATTCCTGTTCGACCTTATACTTCCTGCCTGATGTAATGGAACGCACATAAGTCAGTGCAATCCGTGCGGATTCCTGCATGACATCACCCATTTGTCCGGTGAGAATCAGTTCACCCTTACCCGGCATTGTATTGACTTCAATTTCTAACGTATCCCCGCCGACACTTGTCCATGCCAGCCCACGCACAATACCGACTTCATTCTTTTTATGGATATTCTCCGGCTTAAATTTTACTTTTCCTAAGAAATCCTTTAAATTCTTATCTGTAATGCGGATACTCTTTACTTCTTCATTCAATTCTCCGTTGCCGTGATAGAGCTGGCGCACTGCCTTGCGGCATACCTTTGCGATTTCACGCTCTAAGCTTCGCACACCGGCTTCCCTTGTATATCCGTCAATCATGCTTTCAAGCGCCTTATCGGAAAATTTCAGCTGTTTTGCCATCAGTCCGTTTTTCTCAAGCTGCTTTGGCACTAAATGTTCTTTTGCAATGTGCAGCTTTTCATTTTTGGTATATGAGCTGACCTCGATAATCTCCATTCGGTCTAAAAGCGGTTTGCTGACAGTTGATAAATCATTTGCCGTTGCAATAAAAAGCACCTGTGAAAGGTCTGTCGGCAGTTCAATATAGTGATCGACGAAATGGCTGTTCTGCTCGCTGTCTAATACCTCCAACAGCGCTGAAGCCGTATCGCCCTTATAATCACTGCTGATTTTATCAATTTCATCTAACAGCATAAGCGGATTTTTCACGCCTGCCGCTTTAAATGCCGTAATAATTCTGCCCGGCATTGCACCGACATAAGTCTTTCTGTGTCCGCGGATTTCTGCTTCATCACGTACACCACCCAGACAGATACGCACATATCTTTTATTCAGTGCTTTTGCCACAGAACGCGCAATTGAAGTTTTTCCCGTTCCCGGAGGTCCTACAAGACAAAGAATCGGTGCATCACCCTTGCTTGTAATATTACGGACTGCGAGCGATTCTAAAATACGCTCTTTGATTTTTTTCATGCCATAGTGATCTTCATCCAACACCTGTGCTGCAGCATCTAAATCACGGTTATCCTCTGACATCTTATCCCACGGCATTTCAAGCAGCGTTTCGATATAACCGCGCTCCACGTTCGCTTCTGCTGACCCCTGGCTTAATATTTTATAACGCTTGATTTCCTTGCGGATTTTTTCTTTAATTTCCGCAGCTGCTTCCAGTTCTTTTACTGCATCACAAAATTCTTCAATTTCAGAACCGTCATCTTCGCCGTCTAATTCTTCATTTAAGACTTTTAACTGCTCTCTTAAAATATACTCTTTCTGGTGTTTATCTACTTTTTCTTTGACTTTTTCAGAAAGCTCTTCTTTAATTCTGCTGACATTCGTATCTTCGATCAAGAGTTTGCCCGCATATTCATACATTTCTTCCAAAGAATCCAGTTCCAGCATATGCTGGCGTTCCCTGTACTCCATCGGATAGTCGATTGTAAACCGTTCCAGCAGCTTTCTGGCACTGTTCATACCCAGCCATTGCTTTAAAATGTCACGGCTCATCCTTGGATTGGCAAGTGCGTACTGACGAATCAGTTCTCTTAACCCCGTAAGCATGGCTTTATTGAGTGTCGGGTCTAATTCCTGCGGCGGCTGCTCATTTACTGCAACCTCTGCCACAAGCATTCCATCCGCCTGCGTAACACTTTCAAGCGTACCCTTCTTCACACCTTCTACCAGAACACGCACTACGCTGTTTGGCAGCTTTATGAGCTGTTTAATCTTTACCAGTGTACCTACATGATATAAATCTTCGTATTCCGGGTCAGAAACTTCCGGGTCAACCTGTGTTGCCAGAAAGATTTTCTGGTCTTTTTCCATTGCCTTTTCTACTGCATGAATTGATTTTTTTCTGCTTATATCAAAATGTATGACCATGTCCGGCAACACGGTCATACCTCTTAATGCAATCAATGGCAAATTTATATTTTTCATTTCCATATAAACCTAACCTTTTAGTTTTTTACATTGCAACATTTTCTGAGCGGTACTCAATCAAAGGCTTTGCTGTTCCATCTACGGCATCCTTTGTAATTACACATTTTGCAATCGTATCATCTGACGGAATTTCGTACATCACTTCATTCATAACTGCCTCTAAGATAGAACGAAGGCCACGGGCACCCGTCTTTCTTTCAAAACTCTTTTTAGCGACTTCTTCAACCGCTTCGTCTGTAAATTCCAGTTCTACCTCATCTAAAGAGAACAATGCTTGATACTGCTTTAAAATCGCATTTTTCGGTTCCTTTAAAATTCTTACCAGTGCAGCTTCATCTAAGGAATCCAATGCAACAACCACCGGCACACGGCCTACAAATTCAGGAATCAGTCCGAATTTAATCAGATCCTGCGGAAGTACCTTATGGAACATCTCACCGACTTCTGCTTCAATCTTTTCATGGACATCTGCATTAAATCCGATAGAACTCTTATCCATACGGGATTCAATAATCTTTTCAAGACCGTCAAATGCACCACCGCAGATAAATAAAATATTGGTTGTATCAATTGGAATCAGTTCCTGCTGTGGGTGTTTTCTTCCTCCCTGTGGCGGAACGGAAGCCACCGTACCCTCTAAAATTTTAAGAAGTGCCTGCTGTACACCTTCGCCCGATACATCTCTTGTAATGGATACATTTTCTGATTTCTTTGTAATCTTATCTATTTCATCAATATAAATAATACCATATTGTGCTTTTTCGATATCATAATCTGCTGCCTGAATCAGCTTTAATAAAATATTTTCTACATCTTCACCGACATACCCCGCCTCTGTCAGTGTGGTTGCATCTGCAATTGCAAACGGCACATTTAAAAGTCTTGCCAGATTCTGAGCAAGAAATGTCTTACCGGAACCTGTCGGACCCAGCATTAAAATATTACTTTTCTGTAATTCTACATCAACGTCTTTCCCTGATAAAATTCTCTTGTAATGATTATAAACCGCTACAGCCAGTACTTTCTTTGCCTCGTCCTGTCCGATAACATAGTCATCTAAAAATTCTTTTATTTCTTTTGGCTTTAACAGATTAATTTCCATATCTTCTGCCGGATTGCCGTCATCTTCTTCTTCTTCAAATTCTTCATCAAGAATATCACTGCAAATACTTACACACTGGTCACAAATGTAAATTCCGTTCGGACCGGATATCAGCTTTTTTACCTGATCCTGTGTCTTATTGCAAAATGAACATCTCAACTTTTCATCTATACCTCTGCCTGCCATGAAATCCTCCAACAATAATAATGTAATTTATAAAAGGACTGTTGCGAAAAGCAACAGTCCCGTCATTTAAAACTATCTCTTTTCAACTACGCTGTCAATAAGACCATAAGCTACAGCTTCCTGTGCTGTCATATAGTTATCACGCTCTGTATCACGAGATATTTCTTCTACTGACTTGCCAGTATTGGCTGCCAGAATTTCATTCAACCGATTTCTAGTCTTTAAAATATTTTCTGCAACGATTCTGATTTCTGTTTCCTGTCCTTTGGCACCGCCTGAAGGCTGATGAATCATAATTTCAGAATTCGGGAGAGCAAGTCTTTTGCCCTTTGCACCGCCCGCAAGCAAAAATGCACCCATGCTTGCTGCAAGTCCCATGCACATCGTAGATACATCACACTTAATATACTGCATTGTATCATAAATTGCAAATCCGGCAGATACAGAACCACCCGGACTGTTAATGTAAAGGTGAATATCCTTGCTTGGATCTTCTGCCTCTAAAAATAACATCTGTGCAATAACAATATTTGCAGATACATCTGTCACTTCTTCTCCTAAGAAGATAATTCTGTCTTTTAAAAGTCTTGAATAAATATCATATGACCGTTCTCCACGGCTGGTCTGTTCAACGACATAAGGCACTAAACTCATAATTTCTGTCCTTTCTTACGCGAAAATTACTTTTCTACAGTTGAATTTACGATAAGGTCTACTGCCTTCTGGATAGCAATATCACTTCTGATCTGCTTTCCTTCAAATTCTCCCATAAATTCTTTAATCTGTGAAAGTTCCATCTTATACATATCAGCCATCTTCTGAAGCTCTGCATCGAATTCTTCATCGGATACCTGAATATCTTCTGCCTTTGCAACTGCTTCAAGTACCAGTCTTGTCTGGATTCTCTTAACAGCTTCCGGCTTCATTTCTTCTACAATCTTATCTGCTGTCATACCTGTGTACTGGAAGTACTGGTCGATAGATAAGCCCTGCTGCTGTAATCTCTGTGCAAAGTCTTCTACCATTCTGTTTACCTGTGTATTAATCATAGCTTCCGGAATGTCCATCTTAGATGTTTCTACAATCTTAGCGATTGCTTCGTCTTCCTTCTTAGCCTTTGCTTCATTTTCCTTGCGAACGGAAATTGTCTTCTTTAAGTCTTCCTTGTATTCAGCAAGTGTATCGAAATCTGATACATCCTGTGCAAAATCATCATCTAATTCAGGAAGCTGCTTTTCCTTGATTTCCTTTACGGATACCTTGAATGTAGCCGGCTTGCCCTTTAATTCTTCTGCATGATATTCTTCCGGGAATGTTACGTTGATTTCTTTTTCTTCGCCAATGTTCATGCCGATTAACTGTTCTTCAAAGTTGTCGATGAATGAATGAGAACCGATTGTTAAAGGATAGTTTTCACCCTTTCCGCCTTCAAATGCAACACCGTCAACAAAACCTTCAAAGTCAATAACAGTCATATCGCCGTCTTTAACAGCTCTGTCTTCTACTGTTACTGTTCTTGAGTTCTGTTCCTGAACCTTCTTTAATTCTTCTTCTACGTCTGCATCTGTTACTTCCGTATCAGCCTTTTCTACTTCAACACCCTTGTATGTGCCAAGTTCTACTTCCGGCTTTACAGCTACTTCTGCTGCGAAGATGAATGGCTTGCCTTTTTCTAACTGTACAACAGAAATCTTAGGCTGTGAAACGATTTCTAACTTGCTTTCTTCAGCTGCTGTGGCATATGCTTCAGGAATGATAGCGTTTGCTGCATCTTCGTAGAATACTTCTGCACCATACATCTGCTCAATCATCTTACGAGGTGCCTTACCTTTTCTGAAACCTGGGATAGAAATCTTGTTCTTATCTTTATTATAAGCCTTATTTAAACCTGCTTCAAACTCCTCTGCTGTTGACTCGATTACGAGTTTGACCATGTTCTTTTCTTCCATCTGTTCTACTTTAAAACTCATTGTTACTATTTCCTCCTTAAAGATATATGTAAATTTTTCTAGCGTACAACGTACATATTAGGCATTATAACATAACTTTTTTTACTTTACCAGTAAAATTTTTCTTCAATTTATTTATTTTTTATTTCACGAACCGCCTGTGTTTATGTTATAGTAAGAATACTATCAAATCTGTCCGGATGACAGATAAAAAAAATGGGAATGGGGATTTATATGAATGAGATAAAAGAAAAATCAGTTGAAGTTTCCCGCACAGAGGTTTCACATTTACTGTGTAACCGTGATATGAACGGTGCCGGAAGACTTTTTGGCGGACAGCTTTTAATGTGGATTGACGAAGTTGCAGGCATTGTTGCCAAACGCCACTGCGAATGTAACGTTACCACGGCAAGCATTGACAACTTACAATTTAAGGAAGCATGTTATCTGGGTGATGTCATCGTTTTAATCGGCTATCTGACCCATGTTGGCAATTCTTCCATGGAAGTACGCATTGACACCTACGTGGAAAAGAAAAACGGCAAACGTTATCCTGTCAACCGCGCCTTCTTTATTATGGTTGCCCTTGATGAAAACGACCATCCTGTCCGCGTTCCGCGACTGTCAGTTTCTTCCATTGAGGAGCAGGCAAAATGGGAGGCTGCCGAACGCCGCGTTGCACTGCGCAAAACCCGGCGCGAAGAAGGCTTTTAAACTCTTATACAACATAAAGAAATGCCACAGCATTTCACGGTGATTCAAGGTTTGAATTTCCGTGGAAACTGTGGCTTTTCTTTTTGTATCACCGGCACAATCTTCTTTTTACCGACAGATTACTTTCCCTGTGACATCTGCTCTTCCTGTCTTTTAATCATCTTCTTAACCATGTTACCGCCAACAGAACCTGCTTCTGCTGATGTTAAATCACCGTTGTAACCTTCTTTTAAGTTTACACCGATTTCTGAGGCAACTTCCATCTTGAATCTGTCAAGTGCGTCCTGTGCTTCCTTCTTTGTTTTTGAATTAGAATTAGAGTTTGTCATAATACTGCACCTCCATGATATTTGTTTTAGATAAGAACTTTTTTCGTTGCTTATCTTGGTATTAGTATGTGCAGCCGTAAATCAATTATTATGACAATTTTTGTAAAAACTACGGCAGATAGGTTTTATAAATTTCAAAATCATCAAAAATGACGTGCCATTTGTAGGATGCTCCGGCTGTCAATGCAACATAGTGATGACCGTTCTTTTGTGCATAGCTTACAAGGCAGTTTCCCGCCTCCTGCGTATATCCTGTCTTTCCTGCCATGATGGTCACATTCTCGACTTCATTACCATACATTCTGCTAAACATCGTGCTGGAAAGCTTAATCCCTTCCGGGTGCTGAGCCGTCGGTGTCGTGGTATACTGGTACGTTGAAAGCACCTCTGCACATGTCGGATTCTGCATTGCATACTGCATAATCATTGCCATTTCAACCGGTGTTGTATACTGCTGTTCGTCATACAGCCCCGATGCATTCATAAAATGTGTATTTTTTAAGCCGATTTCACTGCATTTCTGATTCATTAAATCCGCAAATGCTTCTTCTGAACCGGCTGTCATAATCGAAAGGGCTACCGCCGCATCTGCACCTGACGGCAGCACAAGTCCATACAGATAATCCTTTGCCGTAACCATTTCACCCGGATCAAATCCCGCCCGGGATGCCTGCTCACGCACCAGCGGATCCAGCAGCTCATACGACAGCGCATAGGTCCGGTTTAAATCCTGAAGCTGCTCTACCGCAACAATCAGTGTCATGACCTTTGTCATGGAAGCCGGATAAATCTTTTCGTTGTATCCCCTTCCTGCAATTACCTGACTGTTTTCTACGTCGAGTAATGCAACATACGGACTTTTGACTTCTTCCGAAACGATTTCTTTATAATTTTCACTGACGGACGGATATTTAAATTTCTGTTCTGGTTCTGAAATCTGTGCCAGTGCCTGCATGGCATCCTGCGCCATCTGCTGTGAATCAAGACCATCTGCCTGTCCACCGCCTTCGCCACGGGTTGTATACAAAATACAGCATACTGCAACTACGATGGCAACAGCCGCCGTTATCGCACCCTTTATCATTTTTAAACGCTTCTGCCGTCTGCGCTTCATCTGCCTGGCATGACTTCTTCTCTCTCTATCCGCTCTTTTGGCTCTTTCGTAACTGTCTAAGTATTCATTTCCCATGATTTTTCCAGCCTACTTTTCCAGATACTGCACAGATAGTCCGATTTCCTGTGCTTTTTCTTCACTTATCAGCAGTCTGACAAGTTCAAGTCCGAGTTCAATAGAAGCCCCCATGCCTCTTGCCGTTGTAATATTGCCGTCCGTCACCACTTTTACCGGTGCTGTAAGCACTTCTGCACCTGTCAGGTCCTTTTCATATCCCGGAAATGCTGTTGCCTTCTTTCCGTTTAATATGCCAAGGTGTCCTAAAATACTTGGTGCTGCACAGATTGCAGCAATCCGTCCGCCTTCTGCGTGGTGCCTTTCAAGCAGTTCCAAAAGCGGCTTACATTCATTATACTGCTTATGTCCGGGACCTCCCGGCAAGAATAAAACGTCTTCTTTACGAACCGGCTGAGCCTTAAATAATGTATCCGCCTTTATCGTAATATTCTGAGCTGAACATACTTGTTCATTTCCGGTAATGGATACCGTTTCCACTTCAATGCCCGCTCTCCTTAAAATATCAATAACCGCCAGTGCTTCCACTGTTTCAAACCCATCTGTTAAAAATGTATATACCTTCATCCTTTTCCTTCCTTATCTATGCTTACAAATCCACTGGTATAAATCCTCAAATACATCTTCCTGTATCAGTTCATTGTGCAGCTCATGTCTGCAATCTTCATACAGCCGCAATTCCACATCGTAAAAATGCCTGCTGTAAGTCACAAACAGCTTTTTGACATCTCTGCCGTAACCGCCCACCGGGTCTTTTGTCCCTGCTGCCAGTATCACCGGAAGATCTCTTGGTACTTTACGGATATTAGATACTTTCTTTACATAGGCAATCGTATCCAACAGTCCAAGATATCCGTTTACTGTAAACAAGTAACTGCATTTTTCATCTGCCACGTATTCTTTAATCACCTCAGCATTGCCACACACCCAGTCTTTATCCGTTACCGGATTGACAACTCTTGCATTGTAACTGCCAAACATCAGATGATTTAAAAACGGACTGCGGTAACGCTCACCCTTAATCAGTCTTACCAGTTTTGCCAGCAAAATTCCCGATTTTACAACAATATCAGGCTGATTGCCTGTACCAAGCAGCAATACACCGTTTAATTCATATCCGTATTCCGTGATATATCTTCGTGACAAAAAAGAACCCATGCTGTGCCCAAGCAGAAAATACGGAACATCGGGATATTTCTTTTTCATAATCGCCGTCAGCTTATGCATATCTTCAACGACACAACGGCTTGCATTTTTTTCCGTAAAATATCCATAATCTTCCTTTGTCAAAACAGAATCACCATGTCCCAGATGGTCATTTCCCGCAACGACATAACCTTTTTTTGCAAAATATTCTGCCATCGCCGTATAACGTTCAATATAATCAATCATTCCGTGTGCAATCTGAATGACACCCTGCACGTTTCCTTCCGGCTCCCAGATTTTCACGTGGATGTGATTCTTATGGTCTGCCGATAAAAAATGTCTGTCTGTAACCTTCATATGCCGCCTCCGTTCTCATTTATTCTTTGCTTTATTCTTTGCTTTATTCTTTGATGCTTTTTGCGCCCCACGGACTACCCGTCAGTTTTCCGTCATATGCAAGCTGCTCCACATCTAAAAATGCGTCCTGTCCGATTTCTTCCACACCGGAATTAACAGACAATTCCAGCTTTGTACAGCCGTTAAATGCCGCATAACCGATTTTTTTAACAGAAGACGGCAGCTCCAGCTTTGTCAGGCTGCTACAGCCCGAAAATGCATAATTACCGATTGCTTCTACCCGGCTGTTCAGCGTGATTTTTTCCAATACCGTGTTATCATAAAAGACTCCTGAGCCAATGCTTACAACATTTTCCGGTACTGTATACTCTGTAAGGTTTTCTTTCACCGCAAGTAAAATATTATTGACAATAATTTCATCGCTGCTTTCCAGACGGCTCTTCTCCCAGCGTGTATTGGTTACAACATGTGTCCCCACATTTTCCAGTGACTGTGGAAATGCAATGGTCTGTAACATAGTACAGTTTAAAAATACATTGTCACCGATACTTTTTACGCCTTCTTCAAATACCACTTCGGTTACATTGTAGTCATCACGAAATGCTTCTCCCGCAACTGCTGTTACCGTACTGCCGTCAAGCTGTGCCGGTATCGTAAGCTTAGAATCCGCTCTGCCTTTATCGGTCAGCCCCGTTATCGTAATGGTATCATCTTCGTTTTTTTCATACGTAAATACCGGTATTACTTTCTTATTTTTGCAGCCTGAAAGCGGTATCAGCATAACTGTTGCCAGCAGCAATACCATTGTCAAAATTGTCTTTTTTCTCACGTTTTTCCCACTCTTTCTTAATTCATTGCCCACAAGTAACAGTATGCCTGCGTTCTTGCCGCAAAATGCTTATTTTTCAATAAATTCTTTACTTCTTCTTTGGTATACCAGCCTGCCTGAATTTCTTCCATCGTAGACGTACTCGGCGCAAATGTGCCTGCTGCTGTACCGATCACAACAGCATTGGTTTCATTGGAAAATCCGATGGCACTGTAGCTGTCATAAAGTTGGTCGGCAATCTCAACAATCTCAAGTCCTGTTTCTTCCCTTAATTCCCTTGCCGCCGCTTCCTTCGGTGTTTCACCACTGTCAATCAGCCCTGCCGGGAAGTTGTATACACACTCCCCGACCGACATGCGGAACTCCTTATTTAAGAGAATTTTTTCACCGCCGGCATCTGTCATAATAATTACAACGCCGTCTGTATGCGGATTATGCAAATCCTCCAGTGTCTTTAAATCCTTATTTCTGCTGATAATCTCATAGACCTTTTTCCGTTGATCCTGCGTTGTATAACTTACATTATACCGGTCAATAAATGCACCTTCATGCACCTTTACAATCTTATCAAATCTCATACCTGTCCAAATCCTCTTTTAATCAGGTCATCCACCTGTTTTATTAATAAACAATGCGCCGCGCACTCCCGTTGCCACCCTCTCCCGCATTTTTTGCAGAAAAAAGCCGAAGTTAAGTGACAACGTTGAGGCGTTTTCTGCAAAAATGCAAGTCTAGCGGTGCATCGCAAATGCTTCCATATCTACAGATTCCAGATTTTCATGAACACCTCTGTCATCTGCTTCTGCAATCAGTGTGTCGCGGTCTTTCTTAAACTGCATCTCGCTTCTGTGCTGGCTCGGTCCGCCTACACATCCGCCTTCGCACATCATGCCTTCTACAAAATCTGCCTGAAGGCGTCCGACCTTCATCAATGTCAGCGCTTTCTTTACTTCTGCCGCACCGGCACATTTTTCAACTGTCAGTCCCGATGTATCTGTGCCTGTTTCTTCCATGCTCTTTAACACTGCCGCTGTTACGCCGCCGCCGTTTCCGAAACGCTTACCGTATACACTTGCCTGCTGTGAATCATTTTCTTCCGGCTCAAACTGTACATCTTTTGCACGCATCATTGCACGGAATTCACCGATTGTTAATACATAATCTGCATTGCCCTCGATGTCATTATCCTTGACTTCGCTCTTTTTGGCAATACAAGGTCCTACAAATACCGTTACCGTCCCCGGATCCTTTGCCTTTAACATACGGGATACCGCACACATCGGCGAAACCGTTGTTGAAATGTTGTCTGCCAGTTCCGGATAGTGCTTGCGGATCATGTTGACAAATGCCGGACAGCAGGAGGTTGTCATCTTTTTGCCCTGCTCGTGTGCTTCGAGCCACTCTGCCGCTTCAGCCGCCGCTGTCATATCACCACCGAGTCCGACTTCCACCATATCAGCAAATCCAATCTTTTTGCAGGCAGTACGAATACTTGACATTGTGATTTCCCTGCCAAACTGTCCCTCAATGGCCGGTGCAAACATCGCAACGACTTTTTTACCTGCCAGCATATCTTTTATAATTGCCACAATGTCGGTCTTTGAACCGATCGCACCAAACGGACATCTGTGAATACACTGTCCGCAACGGATACATTTTTCTTCATCAATCACGCAGATGCCATTTTCATCCATGGTAATTGCGTTGACGGGACAGACTTTTTTACATGGACGGATTAAATCCGCAATCGCATTGTACGGACAGTTTTTTGCACACATGCCGCACTCCTTACATTTGTCCGGGTCAATATAGGCTCTGTCCCTGCCCATTGAAATTGCCCCGAACTTGCAGGACTGCTGACAGGCCTTTGCCATACATTTACGGCAGTTATCCGTTACAATATAGTGGGATAACGGACAGTCTGCACATGCAGACTCTATTACCTGAATTACATTTTTAGAACCACTGTGGTCACTCTCTGTCGGACATAAACCCTCCGCCAGTCTTACTCTCTGGCGGACGATTTCTCTTTCCTTATAGACGCAGCAGCGAAACTGCGGCTTCGGCCCCGGAATTAATTTATAAGCAAGTTCGTCTTTTTTCTCATCAAATTCACCTGCATAGGCAAGCTTTGCCACCTGATACAGAACTTCGTGTTTTATTTTTAAAATTGTTGCGTCATTTGTCAGCATAATTCTTCCTCTTTTCTACATATTATTGTTTTGATATATCCTTTGCCATTGGTTCAACCTGTAAAAGCATATTTCTGATGTCATCAAACACCGCTGTCTTTATGTTATCACTTTTTTCAATATCTTCAATACAAGAAAGCACTTTATCATAATATGTTCTGGATAACACTACAAAATCAGAAATTTTTTCCACTTCTTTCGTTGAATCCTGAATTGCATCTGCAATGTTGTTCTGCACCTGTCCGACTGCATCTGCCTTCCCCTTAATTTCCTCAAAAATGTCATGCGCCGAATTTACATTTTCTGTATTCTCGTCTAAAATCTGTTCTGACTCTCGCAGGGAACGGCTTAATTCTCCTGTGCCGTCCTCTACATTCTTGATTCTTTCACTGATAACCTGAATCAGATTTTTAATCTCGTCTGCAAGTTCACGAACCTGTTCCGCAACAACCGCAAACCCTCTGCCCTGCTCACCGGCTCTTGCCGCTTCAATTGAAGCATTTAACGCAAGCATATTGGTCTGGTTTGCCACATCAACGATTCCCTGTGTACACTCTTTAATTTCTCCGACTGCCTGCTCCAGATTCTGGAATGTCGTATCCATTACATGAAAGCTGTCTGTTACACGCGCAGAGTCCGCTTTTAATTCGCGCACCTTTTCCTGTGCCGTATCTACAGATGCAATAATGCCGTCACGCACACTGCTGAAATTCTCCGATGCATTCTGTATTCCCGAAAATGTATTTCCGAAATTCTGAATCTGTACAGATAACCGGTCCATCTCTGTTAAAACATTATCAAATGCCTCTTTAATCCCGACAATCTGATTGCTGACAACCACTTCTTCATCGGAAAGATTTTCAAAGCGCTCTGATATATAATTTGCCGTATAAATAATCGGATATGCCTTTTCTTCCAACGAAATCTGCGGCTGTTTTACTTCCTGTACAACTTCTTTTTGTTTATTTTTATGAAATAATCCCATATGTACCTCTTTTCTAACGTTCCTGTCATGATACCGCTCATCTGCCATTAAAGCTATTAGTGTTTACTCAAATACCACTGCTGACATTGTCTGATTCGTATGCTGTCCGTTATAATGCTCCCCAAGTCCGACAAGTCCTGCATGACTGCCAAGCTTTCCCATTTCTTCAAGATATTCGTTCACAAAACCTTTCTGCTGGAAATACAGATACCGGAACAGGCAGTTTACCGAAAATACGCCCGAAATCTTTGAAAAATCTTTGTGGATACTTTCAATGGTTTCCTGTAAAATCTGCTTGTAATCTCCCGCCTGTAAAAAACAGATGTTATCCTTTGGGTTTACTTTTCTATAGCAGGAAAAGCTGCCGTTTCCGGTACGCTCTTTAATCGAAATAATATAGGTTTCATCACCGATAACACGTCCAAGCGGATTTACCATGGTCTGTTCCGTAATATTTTCCGGCGAAATCCCCAGTTCTTTTGTATAAACGTCTTCCGCCCGTCTGCCGTCAATTTCCTGAATCGTATAAGTACGCGGTTCAGACTTCGTAACAATATGCTTTACTGCATCTTTACGCAGATAAATATTTTCTTTATAAACCTTAACCCTGCCGGATTCATTTTTAACCAGTGCATAAGCGCAGGCATCTTCATAAACCTGTCCGTTACAGCATACCAGTCCTTCCCATGCCGTTCCGCCAGTCAGCTGAATCTTTTTGCTTTTCAGAACGGATTCCATCGTTGCCAGCACACATTCATCATTGCCGCTGCAAAAATCAATTAACACGGTATTATCCGCTGATGCACTGATATTTGTAACATTCTGCTGGAATTTTCTGATACATTTTACCGGCATTGTGGATACATCGGTAAAAACATCCGCTGCCGCACGGATTCCACCGGAAAATCCAACAACCATAACACCATTTTCAAGCACCTGTGTCTTTCCGTAAAACTGTCCCACACACCCAATACTTGGCACACCCGGAAACATTTCTTCCAGCTGTGATACGCTTTCTTTAAAACGTTCTTTACTGCTGTCAAACAGCATTAAAAACTGAGGATTTTTTAATCCTTCGGCAGCTTCTTTTATGCTGCCTGTTTTGCTCATTCCAACAAACTGCTCCATACGCTTATACCCCTTCTTTCGTTTTTATAAATTATTTTTTGCTCACCGGTGCATTTATATTTTTTCATCACTTATCAGCAAAAATGACTTTTTATATTCTGACTTTTATATCATATCATTGTTTATGTATCTTTACCAGTATTTTAAACACTGTCTTTGGGATTTTATATGACATAACTGCCCATTGCTTTATCCTGATATTTTGCGATTTCATCAAGGTATTTCTGCCCCAGAAGACTGATGGCAACACCTTTTCTATACAAATATCCAATTGACATTTCTTCATTGGATTTGAGTTTGACTGCACAGTATTCCGAACCGTTTAATTCCTCACAGATAATACCGGAACACAATGTAAATCCATTGAGTCCAACCATCAGATTTAACATGGTTGCGCGGTCATTTGCCTTAATCAGCCGCTTATACTGATAGGTGCTTAAAACTTCCTCTGCAAAATAAAAGGAATTGTAACTTCCCTGCTCAAAGGACAGGCACGGATACTCCGCCAGTTCTTCCATATCAATTTCTTTTTTATTTGCAAGCGGATGTCCTTTCCACATATATACATATACACCACACCGCAGAATTTCATGGAATTCCAGATTATACTCGGCAAAAAGCTTGGTCAGCACTTTCCGGTTAAATTCATTCAGATACAATATACCGATTTCACTGCGGAACGTTCTGACATCTTCAATAACTTCATACGTCTTTGTTTCATGCACTGCAAATTCATACTCATCCATGCCAAACTGTTTCACCATCTCCACAAAAGCATTGACCGCAAAGGTATAATGCTGCATGGAAACGCTGAATTTTTTCTTTACTTTTTCTTTCTGTACATACTTGGATTCAATTAACTGATACTGCTCTACGACCTGTTTGGCATATCCAATAAATTCTTCGCCGTCCGGTGTCAGTAAAATACCGCGGCTGCTACGCCGGAACAGTTCCACACCGATTTCCTCTTCTAAGTCCCGTATGGCAAGCGACAGGCTCGGCTGTGAAATAAAAAGTTCCTTTGCCGCCTGATTCATGGAACCTGCTTCCGATACGGTAATCGCATATTTTAATTGTGTCAGTGTCATTGCTTACACCCCTTCACTCCCAAAAATATACTAATATTTTATCATTTTCATCTTTTTCTGTAAATTAAAAAGCGCAGTGTCTGTTGTATCTTTCTCTGTCTGACAGGGAAATTGTATACCATACAGCACTCCGCTTTTGATTGGATGTTTATTTACTTTTCCGCTTTTTCAAGCTGTCTGAGCTTTTCCGCCATTTCCTGTAACTGACGTCTGGCAGTTTCCAGTTCTTCTTTCTGTGTGTTAATGGTTTCCTGCTTTGCTTCCAATTCTTCTTTCTGAACATCAATCGTATCCTGCATTTCATCTATCATGTACTGCACCGTATTTCTATCCAGTTGAATCAATTCCTTTGAAAACATTTCCATCACCTTTTCCACATTCTGACACATGACATAGATTTCTTCGTACATCTCTTTAAACTCCGGGTACTGTCTGATTAATTCAATGATAATCTCCGGTTCATCTGTACTTAAAAATGTCAGCCACGCTTCTGTTTTATTCCAGCGCCTGTTTGCACTGTTCTTACCGTTGCTCTTACTATCATTGTGGTAGATTCCGCGGAAAATGTCAAGCGGTATAAACACATATTTTTGCAGTAATTCCAGTTCTAATCCTGTGTCTGACTGCTGTTTGAATTTGTGAATATAGTTTTGGGGATATTCGTGAAATTCTTTGATACTTTTTTCAAAGAATACAATCGTATAGACGGATTTTATATCCTTATAACTGAAGGCTTTTTTCTTTTCGCCTTTGACCCTTTTATACTGTCTGAGCAGTAAATCCGAGGAATAACAGGCACTTCTCTGTCCCGGAAAGCTGTATCCGATTTTCTGGACTTCGACATTGGCAAGACTGGTATCGGCAAGTTCAACCAAGATGTCCATAATAAGCAGTGACTGTTCATCGGCAAGCCTTGTAGAATCGCCCGGAAGCACTCTTTTTATCGTAACACTCTGTCCTAACAATAATGATAGTAATTCATTGAGCCGCTCCGGTGTGTTTTCGGGATTCATGATTTCTTTAAAGAACGCATCGTATAAAATTTTGACACCTTTTACTCCCGTGCAGTAATCTAAAAATTCTTCCTGCTGTTCTTCATCCCATTCCCGATATTTTTCTAGTAGCTTGGGATTCTCATAGATTTCCTGTTTGATATCCTCCCGCTCGCGAATCATCGGAAAGTATTGTTTTAATTTACTTGTGCTTTTTGGCAATCGCACCGCCCCTTTCTTTTGCAATTTGTTCATTGTTCAATAACATTTATTAATGTACATCAATGCTCATAAATATTATTGATGTATATACTATACTTGATATAATAATCTTTGTCAATATATTTTTTCAATTATTTATATAATACCCCTGATTTCATATATCTTCTCTACTACATTGTTTCCATATGGATGCCCATTATCATTCGGATAATTCGTTACATCATCTGCCGGTACTCCTGACGGCTCTCCGGTCGTATATTTATTCGTATGCCAGATACTCTCATTAAACTCTTTTGATGCAAGAATTGACATTCCCCATGTTGTTTTTGTTCCATTTACTTCTAGTACATTTTCAGCTCCACCATATGTTGGCTTTTTTGCATTAATGTCATCAGGAAAAATTAATGGATACTCTGCATTGTATTCTCCATTTTCTCCAATTTCTTTACAGTAAACTGCATCGCATACACTGTCTGCTATTGTATAATTGGATGCTGCTTCCAGTCCATTCTGACACTGTTCATATACTGACCTTGCTGTTCCATATGCATATTTGTACTACCTGTAATAATTGGTTGTTTCTGAATATTCTTCATACCACACTGCTTTTTCAAAATGGTCTATATAATCATCCTGATAATCACTAAGTACATCACTGTACTGTTCTTCAGTCAGTATTTCTTTAAGTTCTGTAAATGCTGTATCACTGTCTATATCCTGTACTTCTGCCTGAACACTGGTGTCAAGGTTATTCCCTGAATATATTATCTTTTGTTCTCCTGCTGAACACCGTCCACCTTTATCTACTGTGAAATAAACATACTTTTCTACTTCATAATCATTTGTTACTGAACCACTCTGATAATAAAATGCTCCATTATCAAATTCATCTGTATCAGTTTTTTCTTCTCCTGTTGCATAGGATACTATGAATATTGGCTCTATGATAAACATTAAATTGCTGTTTCTTCTAAACTCATTTACTACGGATTCTCCCCAATATGTTCTCAATATAACCGCTAATGCATCTGCATTATTTTCTTTGAGTTTTTCATTGGTATCTTTTGTTCTCGATACAACATCATTATGACTTTCATCATAAATGTAATGTGCATAATAATATCTGTCCCCATCAAATTCAAAGGGATAATCCATGCTGAACTCTATTTCATCATATGTGATTTCTCCAAAAGCTGTAGCAGTATCAATATCATCTGCTTCTACATTGTTGTACATATCCTGTACCTCTTGTGAGTATCCTAAAAAGTCCATTGCTTTTTTCCCTTGAAGCACTTCACTTTCCAATATGTTGTCACTGGATTTATCATAAATATAACATCTGACCCCATCTGTAACAAAATCACCAAACTTGGATGCAGGATTTCTTGATGGATTTCCAAATGCTGTACTACTTCCTGTATTAATTCCACCTATCTGTCCTGCATAAACTCCAACCGGTATTGATGTTATTATCATTACTATTACTAACAAAACTGCTACTAATTTAAAAACTTTTGTTCTTTGTATTCTTCCCATTGCCACTCCTCCATTTTTATATTGATTATATTATTAATAAATTTTCATCTCAATTCTACATGATAATCATAATCAGGGTCTAATCCTCCACCACCTGATGATGAATTAGCTTCCCACCATGCTTTTCTCTCCTCTGCTTTAGAATTTGAACTTCCACCAACTACTCCTGATGTTCCATTACTTGAATTACTACTTGATGATGAACTGCTTCCTGTAGAATTTACTCCACCTATCTGTCTGCTTCCATTACTTCTTTCTTCAAATGATGCCCTTGCTGCCTGTCTTGCTTCTTCTATCTGTTCTATATATTCTTCTGTACTAATATATTCCAACTGTCCTATTTCCTCTTTCACTTCCTCCTTTACCTCAACTTCTTTCTGTCTTTCTGCTTCTTCTATCTCTACCTTTTTCTTTTCATATTCCTCATTCGTTCTTATCTCTTTTAACTCTGTTGTGTATTTACTTACTTCTTCCTCTCCTATATATCCCCTCTCTCCTATCTGTTCTATCAACTCTGCTTTATCTGCTTCTATTGCTTCTCTTAATACTTCTGTTTCTTTTTCATATTCCTGTCTGATTGGGGCTAATTCTTCTTTGGTAGTTACCTTTTCTATTCTGGCAGTATAGATATCTTTGTTTTCTACATTCATGCCATCATTTTTTATGTAATTAATTAATTCTTCTTGGGACTGTATGAGTTCCTGCTTTGTCTGTACTTCTTTTTTCTTTTGGACTACTTTGATGCCTAATATTAATGTAATAATGCAAAGTATAATGACTGCTGTTGTTATGATGATTGGTTTTTTCTTTTTCATGGCTTTCTCCTTTATAAACATGTTGTTTTGGGGTACTTCTTTATTTTATGATGTTGTGGTTTGGGTATGAGTGATTTAGGAATGTTGTGTTGTTTTTTCATATGTATGTGATTTATTTTTAATGTCATAATTAATTTTTGTAATGCTATCACATGTTAATTCCTTTTTTCACATGTTTTTGCATTCATAATAATTAAATTCATAATTATTATGAATATCAAAATCATGTCTTTTTTACGGTCGAGGTGTACTTACACTTTATCCCGGTCATATCCCAGTCACTGTCTTGTGGAATTTCACATTGATAGCTTTTTTTACAACATCTCCCATAATTTCTTTGGTTTTTAGCATTTATCCCATATAAAAATTGCATTTGTATTTTACAAAGTCCTGCAACATTCGCGGATTTTTACTGCCGGTGAATGTTACAGGACTTTTCACTTTTAATACAATACGTTTAGTTTATCTTTCAACTAACTATTAATTGAATCAATTGAATATTCCCCTACAGGAAATTCTTTTAAATCGTTACTAATATTAATAATCATTAACTTTTCGCTGCAATTATTATCTTCTCCTAACAATTTCATATTGAATGCAATACACATTTCATTATGTATTGCATCCTCCATAAAATCATCCTCATCTTCTTCCATCTGTACTGCAAATCGAATTTTTTCCTGACTATTCGGAAGCATATTAACTACACATTCTTTTTCTGTTTTTTCATCTGCTACCATATATAGTCTGGCATACCGTAATGGTTCAGAATCATCCGGTTTTTTATAGTACACTTTCAAATTACTAATTTTTATACTTTTTACTAAGCATTTACCAATATTATTAACACCAAACGAAAATACATAACAACTATCAGCATCTTCTTCATAAGTGTCTTCTACATAATCAAATGTGTTATATAAACCTGTATATTTATAATCGTAATGTTTTACTTCCACTATATTTTTCACAAAATCTATAATAGGTACATCAGCATTTTTATTCATATCCTGCAATATTCTATTTGCTTCTTGCGTATTATCAGACACCTCTTTAATATTTTCTCTAATGCCATCCACTTTCTGTATCACTATTTTCTCCCCTGTCGTAACCTCTGACATTAATGACTTCATATACTCTGTAACAAACTTTTTATATTGTTTGCATAATTCTTCTTTGTCAACTTCTTTAAAATTTTCTGAATTTTTCTGCAATTCTTGGTATGTTCTTTCAAACATATCATTCAGCTCATCTTCTCTATATACACTTGAATCTGATTTCCAATTTTCTATAAATTCTTTTAACTGTTTCTGATTCGCACCAGTACCTTCTTTCTCTGCCTGTGTAAGTGCTCTGCAATAATTCCATTTTTCAAAAAAAGTTTTTGTAACAGCCCCCAGCATTGTTCCGGTTAGCTGTTCGATGCCGTCTTTTGTAAAATCCTCTGCACATTCTTTAATAAAATCATCTGATAATACTTTTTTAAAACTTCTTTAATTGAATCCATATCTAATCTCCTCTCGTCTGTCTGTATTTATTTTGAATTATCAACTTGTAAATATAATCTCTACTCACTCCCTCTCTCATCACAACCAATGTTAATGTATACACAGTATTAATATACTTGCCATTTTTTACCTTTTTGCCCATTATATATGAAAAAAAAAACCTATAATAATAGTTTTTATATATATCTGCACATCTGACACAAAATCCACAAAAATCCACAGAAACAGCCGGATTTACACCTGCCGTTCCTGTGGATTTTCGTTCTTTCTATATTCTTTCTACATTCTTTCTGCCATTTCCCGATACCGCTGATACCGTCTGCCCGCATCTTCCTCTGCCTTTGCGAACAGCGCCTTCGCTTCCTTCGGATACTGCGCTTCAAGCACCGCATACCGTAACTGGCTTCTTAAAAATTCCGTAAAGGAAGCCTTCGGCGGTCTGGAATCCAGTGAAAACGGATTTTTTCCTTCCTTTATAAGCTGCGGATTATACCGGTACAGATGCCAGTATCCGGCATCTACCGCCTGTTTCATGCTTGCCATACTCTTTCCCATGCCTTCTTTAATGCCATGGCTGATACATGGCGCATATGCAATCAGCAGGGACGGTCCGTCAAAACGTTCTGCCTCCAGAATCGCTTTGAGTGTCTGATTCATATCCGCACCCATTGCAATCTGTGCCACATAGACATTCCCATAAGTCATTGCCATCGCTCCGAGGTCTTTTTTAGCCGTCCTTTTTCCATCAGAGGCAAATTTGGCAATTGCTGCTGCCGGTGTGGACTTTGATGCCTGTCCGCCCGTATTGGAATAGATTTCTGTATCAAAGACAAGTATATTGACATTGGCACCACTGGCAAGCACATGATCCAGTCCCCCATATCCGATATCGTATGCCCAGCCATCACCACCGACAATCCACTGCGAGCGTTTTACAAGAAAATCCGCCCGTTTCTGAATTTCTGACAGCCTTTGAACCTGCCGTGACTTCCACTCTGCCTGTTCTGATACCGCTGCCGGTACGTCTGACAGCATCACCGGTTCTTTCAGTACCTTTGTCAGCTTCTCACACACCACTTCTGCCGCCGCATTGCAGGCAGTATCATCATCACGCACTGAGAGCCAGTGTCTGAGTGCTTCTAAAATCCCGCTTCTGTCCTCTGCACCGCCGCCATCGGCACTGACGTCCGCACCGTTTTCACACGCCCTGACAAATTCTTCTGCCAGCCGTATCAGCGTTTCCCGCTGCTTTTGTGCGCCCAGTAACATTCCATAACCGTACTCTGCGTTGTCTTCAAACAGGGAATTTGCCCATGCCGGACCTTTTCCATCCGCATTACACGTATATGCCATAGATGGTGCGGAAGCACTCCAGATTGAGGAACAGCCTGTCGCATTGGCAATCACCATGCGTTCCCCAAACAGCTGTGTAACCAGTTTGATATATGGTGTTTCCCCACACCCGCCACACGCACCGGAAAATTCCATGAGCGGTCGTGCAAACTGACTGCCTTTGACCGTTTCTTTGGTCATCAGTTCCGGCTTATCCACCACCGCGCTGACCGCAAACGCCCAGTTGTCTGCCTGTTCTTTTATCTGCTTTGCGGCAGGCTGCATGACAAGCGCCTTTTCCTTTGCTGGGCAGATGTCCGCACAGTTGCCGCAGCCTGTACAGTCGAGCGGACTGACCTGTATCCTGAACGTATGTCCCGCAAGCTCTTTTCCTACCGCCGCCTTGCTTTCAAAATTTTCCGGTGCAAGCGCCTGTTCCTTTTCATTTAACAGAAACGGACGGATACACGCATGCGGGCAGATATACGAACACTGGTTGCACTGGATACAGTTCTTTTCAATCCATTCGGGAATAAATGCCGCAATACCGCGTTTTTCGTATGCGGTTGTACCGGCAGGAAATGTGCCGTCCGCCAGCGGATAAAAGGTGCTGACGGGAAGACTGTCCCCCTTTGCCTTTTCCATAGGTCTTAAAATGTTTTCAATAAATTCGGGTTCCTGCACCGCTTCCCGTTCTTCTTTTGTGGACTGGAGCAATTCAACAGGCACAAGCTTTGTTTCCCGAAAACCGTATTCTGCCGCCTTTATATTTTTTTCTACAATGTCTGCACCTTTTTTTCCGTATGCCGCCTGTATGGAATTTTTCAGACAGGCAAGTGCTTTTTCCTGCGGCAGAATCCCGGTCAGATGAAAAAATGCGCCCTGCATAATCATATTAATGCGGTTTCCCAGTCCCAGACCGTGTGCCAGCTTTCCCGCATCAATCAGATAGAGCCGTGCATTTTTTTCGATCAGCGCATGAACCATTTCTTTGGGCAGTTTTCCGCCAATCTGCTCTGCGCCATACTGCGTATTCAATACAAATATGCCGTTTTCTTTCAAGCCTTCTGTCAGGTCGTATCCGCTGTTTAAAAAGGATTCATTGTGGCAGGCGATATAATCCGCTTCCTGTATCAAATATTCCGAGCGGATCGGTGTATCGCCAAAACGCAGGTGGGAAACCGTAAGTCCGCCCGACTTTTTAGAATCATACGAAAAATATCCTTGCACATAGGGCTTTGCATATTCCCCGATGATTTTTACCGCCTGCTTGTTTGCACCCACCGTGCCGTCCGAACCCAGCCCCCAGAATTTGCACTGCATAAGCCCTGCCGGTGTCTGTATCGGAAAATCCGGATGAACGGCAAGCGAATGATGTGTCACATCATCTTCAATTCCGATTGTAAAATGATTTTTCGGCTGTACGTCCATCAGGTTGTCAAAGACTGCGGCAATCTGCGCCGGTGTCGTATCCTTTGAGCCAAGTCCATACCGCCCGCCGATAACCAGAGGTGCATTTTCCTTTCCGTAAAGCGCGCCGCAGATATCCAGATACAGCGGTTCTCCAAGTGCGCCCGGTTCTTTTGTACGGTCTAACACGGCAATCCGCTCCACGCTATCCGGCAGTTCCTTTAAAAAATCTTCCACACTGAACGGGCAGAACAGATGCACCTGAATCATGCCGTATATACCTATGTTGTCCTTCATGATGTCGTCCTGCATACCGGAACTGCCGGTATCACAATCCGTATCTGCACAGTTCATCTGCGGCAGGATTTCCCGTATGGTTTCACACACCGAACCCATGGCAATTACTACGTACTTTGGATTTTTAGCACCGTAATACTGGAAAAAGCGGTATGTCCTGCCGGTTCTTTTCTCAATCTGTGCCATATATTCTTTTATAATTCCTGGAATTTTTTCATAAAAAAGATTCGCAGCTTCTCTTGTCTGGAAATAGATGTCCGGATTCTGCGCCGTTCCGCGCATAACCGGGTGATTTGGTGACAGCGCGCGTTCCCTGAACGCCTGCACCGCTTCTTTGTCAAGCATTTCTTCATAATCTTCATAGGACAATGCTTCTATCCGCTGGATTTCGTGGGACGTGCGGAAGCCGTCAAAAAAATGGATAAAGGGCAGTCTTCCTTTGACTGCCGATAAATGTGCTACGGCGGCAAGGTCGCAGACTTCCTGCACCGATGACGATGCGAGCATGACACAGCCTGTCTGGCGTACTGCACAGACATCCTGGTGGTCACCAAAAATGCTGAGTGCCTGTGCCGCCAGCGCACGTGCGCTCACATGCAGTACCCCCGGCAGAAGTTCTCCCGCCATTTTGTAAAGAGTCGGCTGCATTAACAGCAGTCCCTGTGATGCCGTAAATGTGGAAGCGAGTGTTCCCGACTGTAAAATGCCATGCATTGCGCCTGCCGCTCCGGCTTCGGACTGCATTTCCACCACATCTGCCGTTTCATCAAAAATATTTTTTCTGCCCTGTGCTGCCCAGTTATCCACCGTTTCTGCCATAGCCGAAGACGGTGTAATCGGATAAATCGCCGCAGCCTGTGTAAATGCGTAGGCGGTATAAGCGGCGGCAGTATTCCCGTCTACTGTCATAATTACTTTTCCCATAACATCCTCCATTTATAACCGGCTGCCGTTATCCACCCATTCTTTGGCATGGAGGGCAGCATTTTCATCAATCACCGGAACTTCCGCCGCCGTATCTGTTTGTTTTATATCGTTTTGGGCTGTATTTTTTTCACCCGCTCTTTCCTGTGTACTGTGTAACCGTGCATTTTTTCTGCCGTCAAGTGCCTGCTGAATGTCTTCTTTCATCGCATTGCTTCCTTTCGATGTTTTTATGACATTCAGTATTGCCTGTGTGCCGTCGATTATTCACGATTTACGGCTTATTTTCTCCGTATCCTGTGGAACTGCGGCTTTACTGTGATTTCCGTCACTGCCAGCCCCTCTCTTTGTGCCAGTGCAAATGCCGCCGCTTCCGCCACTTCTTCGGGCAGCAGGTATGATGCTTCTTCTTCTCCTTCACAAAAGTCTGCATTGCGGTACAAATCGGTCTTTGCCATATCCGGCTGTATCGTAATCACCCGCACACCGTATTTGCGCACCTCGTCAAACAGGCTCTTTGCAAAGCCGGACAGCCCTGCCTTTGTCGCACCGTATGCACAGCCGTGCGGATTGGACTGCGCCGCTGTAACAGAGGATATATTTAAGACTGTCCCCCTGTTCTTTTTTAATGTTCGCAAAAGCTGCTGTGTCAGAATCATCGGTGCTTCCAGATTCGTGCGCACCATTTTCTGAATCTTTTTCGGATTTAATTCTTCATGCAGACCGTAATAACCGACCCCCGCATTATTGACCAACACCGTGACACGGTAATTCTTATCAATCTCTTTAATATGCGCACACAATGCCTGCGTGTCCGTAATGTCACAGACCACCGCATGAAATTTTTCCGGCTGTTCTTTGCAAAACTCCTGTGCTTCTGCTCTTTCAAAATTTCTTCCAAAACCAAAAACTTCATACCCATTTTTGACAAGCATACGGCTGAGTGCCAGTCCGATTCCGGAAGACGATCCCGTTACAACCGCCGTATCTGCCACATTTGCCATATCCGTGTTCTGCTCTATTCTTCCCATAAAAATATCCTTTCTTTTGGCAGTCTTTTTTCAAGCTGTCCGGTCAGAAATCCCTCCATGCGCGTCAGCAGTTCCGGCGGATACTGATACACACCGCCCACATTGGTATACGGAAACTGCACCACTGCCGCATGCGGCTCTTTCTTCCGCATATTTTTTAAATATTCCTTTGAAATGCGGAAACTTCCGACACTTACATCCACCAGCCGTTTCCAGTCAATCTGTTCGTCAACGCATTGAAGCATTTCTGCATAAACATTTTCCCAGTCCTTACAGTAAATCATCGGGTCAAATGCCAGACGCACGGAAAATCCCCACTGTACTGCTTCTGCCGCACACGCAATCCGCGCCTGCATATCCGGCGTAAAATGTTCATATGCCGCAATGACCGGCTGAGGCGACATGGTAAATGCAAATATTACCCGCTCTGTGACTGCCTGCTGTTTAAAATAATGCACATTGGCGCTTTTTGTCCGCACTTCAATTGTAAGATTTTCATGTTCCGTCGTAAACCGCATCCACTCTGCCGTATAACCGATGACCGGTTCGACCGCAAGCAAATCCGTATCATACGACACACACAGGTAAACGCTGTGCTGTTCTAACAAACGCTCCACTTCTGCAAAAATGTCTTCTAAATTTACAAATAGCACTACATTTGCAGAAGGATACATGCCTTTCAGATAGCAGTATTCGCAATCGTAAATGCAGTTCATCATGCAGGACGTATAATAAAACCAGTGATTACCAAAGCTTTGGCAGACCGGCGCGCCCTGATAAATGAGATTGTTTTTCTTTTCTGCCAGAATGAGATTCTGCGTTTTATGCTGTCTGACCACGCTCTGTCCCCTGCGGCAGAAGACATCTTTATAATGATGTACCGGTATCACCTGTGCCTGCGGAAAGCGGGACAGAATTTTTTGTGTTCTCGGATGATTCCAAACCGCTTCTTCCACATAAATATGCGAAAACCGTCCGTTATAACAATTCTTTTCTAAGCTGTTCAAGACACCGCTTCCCTTCTTTTTTATCCTTGCACGGCAGACTTCCTGCCGCATAACCGTCCCGGATTATGTCTTCATAATCTATACCCGATAACCGGCAGTACTTTAACAGCTGGAACAGTTCTGCTTCCATGACGGCGGAACAGTGCATATCATGACTAAGACGTTCTGCCTGCCGCTGTTCCTCTTGTGATAACACCTGCTGTTCCCGCGCATAATCTCTTTCTGCCGCTGCAAACCGTTCCACGGCTTGCGCAATCTGTCCAATCTGTGCCTGCACCAGTTCACGCACGGTATCTGCGGACATTTTTTCCTGTACACCGTTATCGGATATGATTTTTATAAAAAACATCTGATGCGGACCGAAAAAATGATGTGCCGCCTGATACCCCGCCGCCGCTTCCATGTCATATAATTCTATATTATATAATTCCGTGTCACATAATTTCACCGGATTTGCCGTATCCGTATTTTGCGGCATATCCGCTTTCTGACATACATGTTCCTCTGACACACTTGCTTTCCGCCGCACGTTCATTCCTGTTACAACCGCAGCTTCGGGAAACGGATGCCTGTATAAAATATCCGGGTAAAATGTCTTTTGTGTCGCTTCTTCCGTAATTTTGCTGCACAGATAAGCCACACCTTTTTTCTGTTCTGCGCCTGCGCATATGCCGCACTGCACAAAGATATCTCCCGCTTTCACATGTCCCATTGCACAGACAGCCGCGACAACTGTCGCGGCTGTAATTTCTCCCGTTCCCGTAATTGTAAGGCATATCTGCTGTTCCTCACAGCGATACATTTCAAACGGAAGGGAATTTATTTCTTTTTTCATTTTGTAATACTGCAAAAACGGATAGGCTTCATCATACAACGCTGTAAATAAATAAATCATCGCTTCTCCTCATTTTTGATTTCTTACTAATTCTGTGCCTTAACCTGTTCAAATTTTTCAAGCACTTCCTGTTCCGGTCCTCCGGTTACAAGGCTGACAACAACAATAACTGCTACAGCTACGATAAATGCCGGAAGCAGTTCATAGATTGCAAATACACCGCCAAGCTTTGCGATGACATATTTCCACAGGAAAATCATGACACCGCCGGATACCATACCCGCAAGAACACCGTAACGGTTCGCACCCTTCCAGAATAAAGATACCAGTACAACCGGTCCGAAGGTTGCACCGAAGCCTGCCCATGCAAAAGATACAATATCAAATACAGAGCTGTCCGGGTTGCTTGCCATAAATACACCGATAACGGCAATCACAACAACGGTGATTCGTGCCACTACGATGGACATTTTCTCGGTAATCTTAATATGGAAACAGTCTTTTACAAGATTCTGCGATACTGCGGAAGCCGCCGCCAAAAGCTGTGAATCTGCCGTAGACATTGTTGCCGCGAGCATACCGGCAAGAATCAGTCCGCCGATAATCGCCGGAATCGCACCGTATGTACTCAATAAATGTGCCACCCGTACAATAATCGTTTCAGAATTGCTGCCTGTCAGCACTTCAATTGCGCCTGCCTTTGACATGCTGTAACCTACAATACCGATAAATACACCAATTGTTAAAGAAATCACAACCCAGACGGTTGCCACACGTCTTGAAATCTTTAATTTATTTTCATCTTCAATTGCCATGAAGCGAAGCAGAATATGCGGCATACCAAAGTAGCCCAATCCCCACGCCATTGTAGAAGCAATACTTAAAAAGCTGTATTTTTCCGCAGATTGTGTTTCTACCGAATAGCTGTGGAAGAAATCCAGATAACCCGGAAGCTGCCTTGCATTATCTATTACCACATCTAATCCACCCGCAACATTGATACCGAATACCACTACAACCACCAGCGCGATTGTCATAACAATACTCTGAATCAAATCGGTTGTACTTGCTGCCAGAAATCCGCCCAATGCACAGTAGCCGACAATGACTGCTGCACTGATTATCATGGCTGCCATATAATTCACCCCAAACAGGCTGGAAAACAACTTACCACAAGCTGCAAAACCGGAAGCCGTATACGGAATGAAGAAGATAATAATCATCAGTGCCGCAATGCCTGTCAGGATTCCTTTCTTATCACCGAATCTTTTTGCAAAGAAATCCGGCACGGTAAATGCCTCATAGGCTTTGGAATACACACGGATTCTTCTGGCTACAATCAGCCAGTTGACATATGTACCGATTGCAAGCCCAATGGCTGTCCATGCTGCACTTGCAACACCGGAAAGATAGGCAACACCCGGAAGTCCCATTAACAGCCAGCTGCTCATGTCTGATGCTTCCGCACTCATCGCTGTTACAAACGGGCCTAATTTTCTGCCGCCCAGATAAAAATCATCGACGCTGTTATTCTGCTTCGAGCAGTAAAAACCAACACCTAACATTGCCGCAAGATATATAAGAATCGCGGCCATAATAATAATTTGTGACATAATTCTACCTCTTTTTTTCGATTTAAACCATAAAATTATAACACAAATTAAAATTTCAGTAAATAAATATTCGACAAATCAACAAAAAAGCCGCCGCTTTTCAATCTGTGTATCTGAATTTCCGACTGTGTTCTGTCCGGATTTCAGGTTTTGATTGATGAAAGCAGCAGCTTTTCTATTTTATTCTATTACTTTTTATGTATTATTCGTATAACGGATACTTGTCTGTTAATCCCTTAACCAGTTCCATAGCCTTTGCCTTATTTGCATCGACATCTTCTACAAGCATTGCGATTGCATCTGCTACAATATCCATATCCGCTTCATTAAAGCCTCTTGTTGTAACAGCTGCCGTACCCAGTCTGATACCGCTTGTTACAAACGGAGAAGCCGGGTCATTCGGAATCGTGTTCTTATTACATGTGATGTTGGCTGCATCTAAGAGCTTTTCTACTTCCTTACCTGTAACTCCCTTACTGATTAAGTTTACAAGCATTAAGTGGTTGTCTGTACCGCCGGAAACGATATCAAATCCTCTGTTCATTAATCCGTTGCAGAGTGCCTGTGCATTCTTTACAACATTTTCTGCATACGTCTTAAAGCTTGGGTCTAAGGCTTCCTTTAAGCAGACTGCCTTACCTGCGATAACATGCATCAGCGGACCGCCCTGAATACCAGGGAATACGCTCTTATTGAACTTGAACTTTTCAGCAGCTTCTGCTGAACTTAAAATCATACCGCCTCTTGGTCCGCGCAGTGTCTTATGGGTTGTTGTTGTAACAACGTCTGCATACGGAATCGGGCTTGGATGTGCACCGCCTGCTACAAGACCGGCGATGTGTGCCATATCTACCATTAAATATGCACCGACTTCATCACAGATTTCCCTAAACTTCTTGAAGTCAATAACCCTTGCATATGCACTTGCACCTGCAATAATCATCTTCGGCTTGCACTCTTTTGCGATTCTTAATACTTCATCATAGTCGATAAAGCCTTCTGCGGTTACACCGTAAGGTACGATGTGGAAATACTTACCTGAAATATTAACCGGTGAACCGTGTGATAAATGTCCGCCGCAGTCAAGACTCATTCCCATAACGGTATCTCCCGGCTCTACCATAGCAAAGAATGCTGCTAAGTTAGCCTGTGCACCAGAATGTGGCTGAACATTGGCATATTCACAGCCGAATAACTTCTTTGCCCTTTCTATTGCCAGTGTTTCTACTACGTCAACATACTCACAGCCGCCGTAATATCTCTTTCCCGGATATCCTTCTGCATACTTATTGGTAAGCGGACTACCCATTGCTGCCATAACTGCCTTACTTACAAGATTTTCTGATGCAATCAGCTCGATATGGCTTCTCTGTCTTGCGAGTTCGTCATCCATCGCTTTTGCAAGATCCGGATCAAAACTTGATACTTCATTGAATGAATACATGAATACAACCTCCATTTTTTTATCTTTATTCTTAGATTTTATAATTAAATCTTAAATAAGTCAATGGCTTCTGACAGATGACGTGCATTTGTTAATAAATCTTCTGCCGCCGTATTCAGTCCTTCCACTGCGCCGAGCTGTCTGTTGGCTGTTTCGGTTACTTCTTCGGAAGATGCTGCTGTTTCCTCGGATACTGCCGAAATACTCTGGATAGAGTCAATTGTAACGGATTTTGCTTCGGCAATTGTATCAATACCGCCTGTAATCTCATTTAAGTTACTTAACAGTTCTTCAAACCTGCTCTGAATCTGTGCAAAAACCTTCTCTGCATTTTCAAGGGATTCGCCCTGTACTTCTACAACATCTTCGGCTTTCTTTGCAATCCTAACGGTATCATTGGTCTTGTCATTAATCGTACCGATGATTTTCTGAATCTCATTTGCTGAGTTCACGGACTGCTCTGCAAGCTTGCGGATTTCAGAAGCTACAACTGCAAAACCGCGTCCTGCCTCGCCGGCTCTTGCTGCTTCAATCGAGGCATTTAACGAAAGCAGATTGGTCTGTTCTGCAATCTCATTAATCGCATCAACAATTTTTGCAATCGCCTTGGACGATTCTTTTAACTGTGCAATTTCCTCAATAACCTGATGTGTAATCTCAACCGTTGAACCGGCATTAATCTTTAACTCACTAATTGAAGCCATGCCGCTTGCTACGATACCGGTTGTCACATCGGCAATCTTTGCAATCTTATCCGAATTATCAGATACGATATTAATCTTATCTGATAAAGCATCCATCTGTCTTAAACAATGCTCTGAATCTTCTGCCTGCTGGACAACGCCCTGTTCAATCGCTTCGATAGAAGCTGTAATATCCTGTGTTTCAGCTAACAGCTGTTTTGCACTGTCCGAAACGGTTGATACCGAAGTATCCACACGTTCCGATACTGTCTTTGTCTTTTCAATCAGCTGCTTTACATTATCAATCATGCCATTGGTACTTGCCGCGAGCCTTCCAAATTCATCTTTGCTTTTAACATCAATATGTACGGTTAAATCACCACCTGCTGCCAGTTCCAGCTTATCCATAATCTTTTTAATCGTCAGACTGAATGAATAAGCAAAATAGCCGCCGATTACCATCGCAATAAGGAATGCAATCACTACAATGGTAATGGTTACAATACGGATTTTCTGTGCCTGTGATACAATCACGCTCTGCGGAATCAATGCACATACGGTAAATCCATCGTCTGTCTTGGAGTAGATAAACAGCTGCTTTCTGCCATTATATTTTACATAAGAGCTTCCGCTTACATCTTCACTGTCTGCAAGCTTTGTAAAAAATTCCTGATTCGTAAAATACTGCTGTCCATCCTGAATATCCATATAATTAGATACTACGATTTCACCGCCGTCCGGCGCAATCAGACCGATAATGCTCTTTGAACCCATATCAATATCTGAAAGCGGCTCCGTAACATAATCAACATCCAAGTCAAAGAACATATAACCAATTGCCTTTTTAGATGTTCCGAGCAGCTGCCTTGCAAAGCTTACAGAATAATCTGCCGCGCCGCCTGCCGCATCCAATACTTCACGGCTTGAAAACCATGTAGAACGCTTCTGGTCGATTGTCTTACCTTCTGCAGAATTTTTAATCTTGTCTATATATCCTGCACTGTCAGCATCTTTTATCGTTGCCGTGTATAAAGGCTTTCCGTAATTACCAAAAATGTAAATATTTGAAATTGCCTTATTTCCCAGTGCCGTAGAGGTTAAATTGGCACGCAGTGTTGCATAATTATTGCCCTCTGTAATCGGATCGCTGCCGTATAAACCGGAATAGTATTCCTGCACCATGGAATTATTAACCATATCCGTTGCCGTTGCCTTTACATTCGTAAACATCAGGTTGTAGTAATCTGCCGTCTTGGTAATCGTCGACTGCGATGACTGTGTATAACTCTTTGTAATTGCTTTAGAAGCGGTTGTATAAGAAGCCACACCCAGAATAATAATCAATGCAATCGGTATGATAAATGCACCAATCAGCTTAAATTTAATGCTCGACATTATTTTAACAAGCAGTCTGCCCTGTGGAATCTCCGGTTTTTTGATCTTCTTTATGCCCTTCCTTTTATTCCCTGCATGAGCCGCTTCACTGTCCGGCTCTGCATCTTCCTGGGGTACATCTTCAAACATTATGCCGTCTGTGTCCATGGGTTCCGATTCCTCAACATTATCCGTTCCCACATATCCGGCTGTATCCGCAATTTCAGCTGTTTCTACTGTTTCTGCCTGCTCTGCTGAATCTGTTGTTTCTGCTGTTTCTGCTGTTTCTGCTGTTTCTTCCTGCACTGCTGAATCTGCTGTTTCTGCCTGCTCTGCTGAATCTGCTGTTTCCTGTATACCGTTATTATCAAGAGTATCATATTCTTCCACGGCTGCTTCTGATGACGGTACTGCCACAGACTCCCCTGCCGTATTCTCCCCCGGCAATTTATAATTGCCTTGTTGTGTTTCTTTACCACTCATTATAATACTCCTTTATTTTTCCTCCAATATTTTAACTGCACGATAATGTCTGCAATTTAGATGATATTATCATACATTATTTGTACGTTTTTTTCAACTCTTTCCTGTAAAAATTAACCATAACAAAAAGATATACAAAAGTGTTTTTGTGTATTTTCACAAAGTGTAAGCCCGCCGCAGGAAAAAATTACCCAAAAGCCGCCACCCGGATCATACGGACAGCGGCTTTTGCCAATTTTTTAAAATTATTTAAACTTCCTGTTCTTCTTCAATGGCAATCGATAATTCTTCAAGCTGCTTTGCATCGACCACATCCGGTGCGTTTGTCAGCAGGCAGGAAGCATCCTTTACCTTCGGGAAAGCAATTACGTCACGGATACTGTCACATTTTGCCATAAGCATAACAAGTCTGTCCAGACCATAAGCCAGTCCTGCGTGCGGCGGCACACCATACTTAAAAGCGTCTAAGAGGAAGCCGAACTTCTCATTTGCCACTTCATCAGACATGCCCAGTGCCTTAAACATTCTTGCCTGAACGTCTGCCTGATGGATTCTGACACTTCCGCCACCGATTTCCGTACCATTTAAGACGATATCATATGCCTTTGCGCGGACTGCGCCCGGATTGGTTTCAAGCTGGTCAAGGTCTTCGTCCATTGGCATTGTAAACGGATGATGCATTGCCACGAAACGGTTTTCTTCATCAGACCACTCAAACTGCGGGAATTCCGTTACCCAGAGGAACTTGTATTCGTTCTTGTCTAACAGACCCATCTGACCTGCCAGTTCAACACGAAGTGCGCCTAAAACATTCCACACAATCTTGTTGCAGTCTGCGGCAAACAGCAGTAAATCGCCTGCCTGACCGTCCATAGCCGTAACGATTGCCTGCATTTCTTCGTCTGTCATAAATTTTGCAAATGAAGACTTTAACGAACCATCTTCATGGATTGCAATGTAAGCAAGACCCTTTGCGCCGTAACCCTTTGCAAAATCCACAAGTGCATCAATCTTCTTTCTCGGCATTGCACCCTGTCCCTTGGCATTAATACCACGGACTGTTCCGCCGTTTTCAATGGCTGATGTAAATACGCCGAAGCCGCAGTTTTTCACAAGCTCCGTAATATTCTTTAATTCCATACCGAATCTTAAATCCGGCTTATCAGAACCGAAACGATCCATTGCTTCCTGCCATGTCATACGCTGGATTGGCAGAGCCACATCAATGTCTAACACTTCCTTAAACAGATAAGCTAACAGACGTTCATTGACATCAATCACGTCATCTACGTCAACAAATGATAATTCCATATCAATCTGTGTAAATTCCGGCTGTCTGTCCGCTCTTAAATCTTCATCACGGAAACATCTTGCAATCTGCATATAACGGTCATAACCGGAGCACATTAACATCTGCTTGAATAACTGCGGTGACTGCGGCAGTGCGTAGAACTTACCCGGGTGAATACGGCTCGGTACAAGGTAATCTCTTGCGCCTTCCGGTGTACTCTTTGTAAGCATCGGTGTTTCGATTTCAAGAAAGCCTTCATTTGCAAGGAATGCTCTTGTGAGTGTCGCAACCTTACTGCGCATCATAATGTTCGACTGTAAATCCGGTCTTCTTAAATCCAGGCAGCGGTATTTTAATCGCAAATCTTCCTTTGTATTGATATTCTCCTCAATTGGGAACGGCGGTGTTTCAGATTCTGATAATACACGAATCTGTTCTGCAACCACTTCAATATCACCTGTCTTTAAATTCTCATTGACTGCGCCGGAACGCTTCTGTACCTTTCCGACTACTGCAATAACATATTCGTTACGGATACCGTATGCTTTCTTAAAGCCTTCGCTTCCGACCGTATTTTCATCAAATAAAATCTGTAAAATACCACTTCTGTCCCTTAAATCCACAAAAATGAGTGCGCCCAGATTTCTTCTGGTCTGTACCCAGCCCATTACGGTTACGGTTTCCCCGATATTTGCGGCAGAAACTTCTGTACATCTGTGTGTTCTTTTTAAGCCAACCATTGATTCAGCCATGTTGTAACTTCCTCCTAAACTCGCCTATTGCGGCTTTTCTTCATTCAATAAATCGTAAATATCCAGATTCTCAAGCCGGATTTTACTGTCCTCTATAAGCTTCAGCGTGGATTCTTCGTGAATCATGCGCTGAAATTCCAAAAACACGCGCATATCCATGTTTTTGATTTCTTCTATTATTATATCCACTGCGGTATCAATGTCAAATGCTTTTCGATACGGACGCTCAGAAATCAACGCCGCAAATTCATCGGTAAGCCGCAGTATTCTTGCGCCAAACGGAATTTCCTCCCCGCTTAAATTATTCGGATACCCGCTTCCGTCAAAACATTCGTGGTGATACAGCACCGTTTCCATAACCGTATCTGAAAAATCATACCGTTTCAGATATTCATATCCGATTTTGGAATGCATCCGCATATACTTCATTTCTTCAATGGATAACCCGTCACTGTTACGTCCGTACAGGTATGGGGAGAGCTTTAATTTACCAACGTCGTGAATCATTCCCGCCAGCTTTAACTCATACGCTTCATCTTCGCTCATGCCCAGCCTTTTTGCAAGCGCATAAGTCAAATTTCCGACCAGTATCCCGTGAGAAATACCATCTTTGAAATCATTGATAATATTTTCTTCCAGTCCGCAGTCCTGCATATGTTCCTCCAGTCCATTCATTAAAAATTATTTTCACTGAAAAACTTTCGTTTCCGCTCAATCATTTCATCAATCCGCTGTATGTAATTCGTGACGTCCTTTACATTTTCAATCCGCTCAATGCGTCCTGCCTGTCCGCCTTCTGTTTCATTCTGAAAAACAATCTTTGTAGAAGCGCCTGCACCCATTGCGATAATTGTCTGCTTTTCTTCCATAATTAAAATGTTGTAAATACACTCAAGCCCCGGCTTGCTGTAACCCACATTTTCAAAGTTACCCGCCATATTCTTCTGCCTATACATATAATATGGCTGATGTCCCATCTGGTGTGCATAATCTGCCGCCATGGATACGATTTCGTCGCTGTTGTCCATTTGCAAATCCAGATATTTTTCGCGCCAGATATTTAATGCCGCCGCACGCTTAATCGCAAGCGAATGAACGGTCAGGCTTTCCGGTGCAAGTGCTTTTATTTTTTCAAGCGTATGCTGTACCATTTCTTTATTTTCGCCCGGCAGTCCAAGAATCATATCCATATTGATATTGTCAAGCCCGGCTTTTCCTGCCAGTGCAAATGCTTCTTCAATCTGCTCCACCGTATGTCTGCGCCCGATTAAATCCAGTGTCTGCTGGTTCATTGTCTGCGGATTAATGGAAATGCGGTCTACATGGTGTGCCTTTAATACACACAGCTTCTCATAGGTAATACTGTCCGGTCTGCCCGCTTCTACGGTCAATTCCCGGCACGCTGACAAATCAAACTGCCGCTCCAGCTCTGTCAGTAACATATCCAGCTGTCCAGCGCTTAACGTCGTCGGCGTTCCGCCGCCAAAATAAACCGTATCCAGTCTCCGTCCACGCATCGCTTCCGATACGTATTTCATTTCCTTTAATAAAGCTTCCAGATACGGTTGTACTTTACTTTGATATGCCGCCAGCGAATAAGATGTAAATGAGCAGTACAGACAGGTTGTCGGACAGAACGGAATCCCGATATACAGGCTGTATCCGTTCTTATAATCCATTTTTTCCAAAATGCTTTTCTCTGTCTGTGCAACCTGTAAGGCAAGCTGCGCCTTTTTCTCACTGACAAGGTGCTTTTTTGTAAATTCTTCCAAAATCTGCTCGCGGTCTGCACCTTTTTCCAACAGGGTATAGGCGATTTTACTTGGACGCACACCCGTAAGATAGCCCCACGGCAGTGTCTTGTTTAACTGTGCAGATAACTTTGTATACAGTGTACATTTAAACGCTTCGTGGAGTTCTTTCTTGGAACGCCCGTCTTTTTCCGGTACTTCCGGTTCAATCACAATATCCTGTGCTGTGCGTGTCTGCTCTGCCTGCTCCTGATACTGCATGACCTCTGTCCGCGGATAAAAGGATTTAATAAGCACCACTGCATCATCATAAAAATCCATGTCGGATATTTTTATATATATCATGTTTCATTCCTAACTTACTGTTTGTTGCATTTTTATATCTTTAAAATTTTTACTGCAAAAACGGATTGTATTTCTTTTCATATGCCACACTCGTCGATTCTCCGTGTCCCGGAAAAACTTTTGTGTCATCCGGCAGGACAAGAATCTTTCCTTTAATGGAACGCACAATGGCACTCATGCTGCCGGTCGGAAAATCGGTTCTGCCGACAGATGCGGCAAACAGCGTATCTCCTGAAAACAAAATGCCCGCTTCTGCGATATAATAGCAGCTTCCGCCCGCAGTATGTCCCGGTGTGTGAAAGACTTCAATATCCAGTCCCGCAAGAGATAAATGCGCTCCGTCCTTATGGTACACATCTGCATCAAGCACCGTACTGCGCCCGTAGCCCTGCGAAAGATTCATCTGCGGACTGTGCAACAGTTCTTTTTCATCTTCGGATACATACACCTGCACGTTATGTCTTTTGCATACTTCCTCTGCCGCTAAAATATGGTCGTAATGTCCGTGTGTTAAAAGGACTGCACAAAGCTTACAGCCTGATGCCGCAATCATTTCATCAATCCTGTCCGGCAAATCCGGCGCATCAATTAATATACATTCTTTGGTTTCCTGATTGCAAAGCAGGTAACAGTTCGTCCCCACATCTCCCAGCACCCTGAAATCCAGTTCAATCTTACCCATGTATAATATACTCCTTCCAGCAGTCCTCATACCGCCAACACCACGTAAAATTGTGCCGTTTGCGGCACAATTTTGCTATTTGAAAAATCTTTGATATAAGGATTTTTCAAATTCCGAAAAAGCTGCCATTTATGGCTTTTTCAGATACCTGCCGTTTGCCAATACCTTGCAAAATTGTAATGCATGCATTACAATTTTGCTATTTGAAAAATCTTTGATATAAGGATTTTTCAAATTCCGAAAAAGCTTAGATATAAGGCTTTTCGGAATTTAGCCGGTGGCTCTCATGATATCCGTCACGCCTTCGATTTTCCTTAACTTATCAACCAGACGGTTTAATTCTTCTTTTCCATGGATATCAAATCCCATGTTAATCGTAGCCAGTCCTTTTTTATTGACACGGCTGTTCATAAACATCACATCAACATTTGCTTCCGTAAATACACGGGAAATATCAATAATTAGTCCTGTTCTGTTATTGGCAAAAATGTTAATCTCTGCACCGTATTTTTCTTCCTTAGAACCTGTAGACTCCCATTCTGCTTCAATCAGTCTTGCACGCTCGCTGTCCGGAAAGTTCAAAATATTGATACAGTCTGTCCGGTGAATGGAAATACCTCTGCCTCTTGTGACAAAACCGACGATTTCATCACCCGGAACCGGATTACAGCACTTTGAAAAACGAACCGCGACATCATGGATGCCTTTGACAACAATACCACCCTTATTCTTTTTGGACGTTTCCTTATTGGCTTTGGCTTCATTCTGGACGATTTCTTCCAGCACCTGTGTATCGGTAATTTCTGCCTTCTTGCGCTTTTCGTATTCTTCGGACAGTTTGTTGATAACCTGTCCTTCTTTTAATCCGCCGTGTCCGACAGATGCCAGCATGGACTCCCAGTCCTTAAAGCCATATTTGCGCAGCGCTTTTTCGATAATCTCCGGCTTTGTAAGTTCTGATAATACAATGCCCTTCGTCTTGCAGTATGTTGACAGCATTTCTTTTCCTTTTAAAATGTTGTCTTCTTTTAATTCCTGCTTAAACCACTGGTTAATTTTATTGCGTGCCTGTGTACTTTTGACAATACTTAACCAGTCACGGCTCGGTCCTTTGGAATTCTGTGATGTAATAATCTCAATCCGGTCACCGCTCTTAATCTGATAATCAATATTGACAAGTTTTCCATTGACTCTTGCACCGACCATCTTATTACCGACAGCACTGTGGATACTGTATGCAAAATCAATCGGACAGGAACCTGCCGGAAGATTTTTGACATCACCGGAAGGTGTAAAGCAGTATACACTGTCTGAGAACAGATTGAGGTCATTTTTAATAGAAGATAAAAATTCCTTGTTATCGGACATTTCCTTCTGCCATTCCAGAATCTGACGCAGCCAGCTCAACTTTGCTTCTTCGGACTCATTGCCCGTTTCTCCGCTCTTACCTTCCTTATATTTCCAGTGTGCTGCAATACCATATTCAGCAGTACGGTGCATTTCATAAGTACGAATCTGGATTTCAAACGGCTGTCCGTTTGATGCAATCAGTGTGGTATGCAGGGACTGATACATATTGGGCTTCGGCATGGCGATATAATCCTTGAAACGTCCCGGAATCGGCTTGTACATTTCATGAATGACACCGAGTGCTGCATAACAGTCCTTCACGGTATCTACAATAATACGCACGGCAAAAATGTCGTAAATCTGGTCGAGTGTCTTATTCTGGTTGACCATCTTTCTGTAAATGGAGAAGAAGTGCTTGACACGTCCGTTAATCTCTGCTTCAATGCCCGCATTGCTGATGTGCATGCCGACTTCTTTGATAATGCTGTCGATAAATGCTTCTCTGCCTGCTTTATTTAAGTTAATCTTTTCAACCAGATCCTGATAAACATCCGGCATCAGATACTGCATGGATAAATCGTCCAGTTCCACTTTAATCTTGGAAATACCAAGACGATGTGCAATTGGTGCATAGATTTCCATCGTTTCACGCGATTTTTCAATCTGCTTTGCCGGTGTCTGATACTGCATCGTCCGCATATTATGCAGGCGGTCCGCCAGTTTAATCAGGATAACACGGATATCCTTTGCCATGGCAAGAAACATTTTTCTTAAATTTTCTGCCTGCACTTCAATCTTATCATGCTGGTAATTTAACTGGGTCAGCTTCGTAACACCATCAACCAGCAGTGCCACTTCCGCACCGAATTCTCTCGTAACGTCTTCACTCGTCATCACAGTATCTTCTACCACGTCATGCAAAAGTCCCGCAATAATTGTTTCTTTATCAAGTTCCAGCTCTGCAAGGATAATTGCCACGCACAACGGATGGATAATATACGGCTCACCTGATTTACGTTTCTGTCCTTCATGGGCGTCCCTTGCTATCTTATAAGCCCGTTCAATGTCGGATAAATCCGATGACGGGTGGTATTTACGGATTTCCTGTATCAAATCCTCATATAACACTTCAGGGCTGGTAAAATCCGCAGGTGTCGCAACCTGCTTCTCCAATCTGTCTGATTTCTGATTTGCCTCGTTTACTCGTACTATTTCTTCTGGCATACGCTACCTCCGCGTTCACTGTATAGGAAAAATTATTACCATTATATATTCTGATACAAAAAAATACAACCCCTATACGGAAGCGTAAGTTTTTTCCATAAACTCTTTTGTAGCCGCCGCATTTTCCGGAACGGTATTTTCAAGCGTACAGTGTACATACGGCTTATGCTCTTTAATCTTCTTTAAAAGGAGCGGATAGTTCAGGCTTCCGGTTCCTGCTGCAATCGACTTTAACTCATTACCTTCGACCACATAATCCTTGCAGTGTACGACTGCAATTTCATCACCAAGCAGTTCAAATGCCTGATTGATAATCTCATCCTGTCTGTCAATGTTATCCACGCAGAGCAGATTTACCGGGTCAAAGATAATCTGGAGATTTGGAGAATCAATCGCATCTAAAACCTTTCTTGCGCGTTCCACGGTACATACAATGTGCTTCCATACCGGTTCAATGGCGATAATCACACCGAACTGCTCTGCGCACTTTACAATTGGTCTTAAATTTTCAATAAAGGTCTGTAACGCTTCTTCTGTATGGTTTGCAGGCTCGTACTTGTATTCGGTATTAACCGCGCCTGTTTCTGTTCCAACCACACCGCAGCCTAAAATGCTTGCAAAACGAATCGATGCAATATATTTATCCACGATTTTTTTGTGCTGTTCCGGGTCCGGGTTGCAAAGATTCAGATAACAGCCAAGGACTGCCACATCCACATCATTTTTTCTGCAGATTTCTTTCATATACATCGCAAGTCCCGGTGTCATCGTTTCGATTTCCGGCTTAAATTCCTTGATAGACTTTGCCAGCGCAATGTGCATACAGTGAAATCCCATATTGTGGATATTTGCCACCATTTCATCCAGCGGTGCATATTTTGTATCATGTGCTCTAATACCTAATCTCATAGCTTATTCTCCATTCTGACATCATTTTTCTTTTATTTTACTACGCAATGCCCGCTTTCGTCAAATCAGCATGTCATATCATTTTCAGACAGTGCTTTATAATAAGTAATTAAAGGTATAAAACTCTGTGCAAAGCCCTTTGTACTGGAACCTGCACCAATAATGGCATCTTCTTCCTCACGTTTTTGTCCGTTGATAGTCGACGGTTTTTCATAAATGGCTCGTTTAAAGGTTTCAAGTCCCGGCGCAAGGTATTTTTTATCCCCGGTTAATTCATAGGCAATCGCAAGTGATTCCAACAGCAGTGTATTGTTGCCAAGACGTGCAAGACTTGGCAATTCCTTATAATAAAACAGTCCGTTATCCATCAGGCAGTTCTCTATTAAATCATCCACCGCACGGATAAGCATTTCTTTGATGTCTTCCTGCGGAAATTCCCGGTAATAGCGCATAACACTTCCAACCGCAACGGAAATCATAAAGCCCACACGGATTGCAGTGTTATCCGTATACGGCGCCAGCCAGCTTCCGTACTCATCTTCCCACACTTCAAAGCTGTGAATAATCCAGTCACATTTTTCCACCCATTTTTTGTCGTGAGTTTCTATATAAAGTGCTGTCAGTGTACGCAGCGCCCAGCCAGTTTCTCTTGCATTGGCTTCCCCTGCATGGGCATACATCGGTGTATCCAAAAGACGCAATACATTTTCACCGATACCAATGGCACTTGCCAGTCCCCGCTCATCTCCGGAAAAATGATAATAATCTAACAAGCCTTCCACCCACTCATGCGAACATACCATTACGCCGTTGGCACAATGCCCTGCCGTATGCTCCCACTGTCCGCCGATGCGCAATGGATTTTTGCTGTAATGGCAGATATCAACGTCCATCCAGTGTTTTGCCGTTACCAGAAGATAATCCAGATACCTTCTTACCCCCGTGCGCGCATACTGTAATGCGCAGGAATGCGGAAAGTCGTATTCATTATTTGACCACACAACTCTGCCGTTACCCCTGCCCTGCATAGTGTAACCGGAATCCCACGTATCACCCCAGTTTAACATTCCATAACAGCGTGCATGGGCATCCGCTTTTCCCATTAATGCAATTTCCACATCATTATTGAGCTTTTCCGGGAAAACATCTAACATAACACCTGCTTCCTTAAAAATGCGAGGTGCAATGCATGGTCTGTCCGGCATCTGATAAATTAAACTCCGGTTATCCAGCTCCCAGACAGGTTCTTGAGGTGCATGAAAATGCAGCAGGAACTGCTGTTCTCTTGCCATACCCGGCTGCATCACAACATTTCCCACACCTTCCGGCACAAGCATCACACTGATTCCGTTTTTATCGGCACGCACCGCCTTCGGGTAATTCTGCTGTGCCTGATAAACGGTAATACAAAGTCCGTCCTTCTCATCGGTGCGGTCTGCCATAAAGGTTCCGTATAATACTTCTGCAAAATGCTCATTTGCCTCTTTTAACAAATATTTTGCATCAATCACTTTATTGACCGGCTCACCGTCTTTTCCAATAAAGAAATCCGTTTTATAGTTAGAACTTCCAACCAGTGTCCGCACAGTTTCCGGCGGTGTCTTTTTTTCAATAGCTTCCAGTTCCAATATGCCCCTTGTATGAAAAAGAGGACCTTCATTTGCCGAATTGTCTGTCAGCGTATCCCCACAGCCTGTCGAATCCGTTTCCGCATCAAAATTCATCGGAATCAATGCATCTGATACAGCTTCTGTCCCTGCTTTGTAGTGAAATACCAGTGACTTTACCGTAAGCGGCTCATCTGTCGTATTGATAATCCGATAGGATACCTCTGTCCATGGTTTGCCCGCATATGCCGTAAGCCGCAGCTCAAACCGGATGTTTTTTGCGTCACCCGTACCGCCATTGACTGTATCGTCTGCCCGGCTGCATAGACTGCTTCCTTCCGCCGATAAAATCACACAGACCGGACCTGCTTCCACCACGCGCCATGTATCAATCTGCATATCATAGGTATCTCCGTTACCATCCTTTAAATACGGTCCTTCAAAATCTGCAGCTTTGTATATTTTTCTGCCGTCATCGAGTTCTTTAAAAATGCTGCCGCTGTGGTTGGCGACTTCATATTTTAAACACCCTGTATCTATCCGGAAGCCGTCTGCAACCTTTTCTACTGTTGCTGTCATTCCTTTTCCGGCCGTTTTATTTATGTTACTGTTGGTTCCGGCTTTTGCGTTAACATCAAATTGCAATACCGCTGCTTTATTTGCTGGTAAGTCCGCCAGAAAACGCAAAAACAGGTAGCGGATACTTCCGTCATCATAACGTGCTGTCACCTTTGGCTGGATTAATACCGGACTGCCGTTCTGCAAAACCGCCATATCCTCTGTTTTCGTATATGCTCCTTTTTTGAACGGAATTGTCACACTGACCGGTTCCTCGATTCTTGAATATTTATATAACTTCTCACAATAAATTTCTATCATAATTTTCCTCCAATCTTTGTGCAAGCACAGCTCTTTTTTTCCGCTTCTTACAGGCTTATTCGCCGTGCCGCGGGAAAGCTTCGCTTTCCCACTGTCGGGCATTCGCCCTATCGTATGAAACCGTCTAAAAGAGCTTTGTGCAAGCACAGCTCTTTTTTTTCCGCTTCTTACAGGCTTATTCGCCGTGCAGTGGGAAAGCTTCGCTTTCCCACTGTCGGGCATTCGCCCTATCGTATGAAACCGTCTAAAAGCGCTTTGTGCAAGCACAGCTCTTTTTTCCGCTTTCATACGGCACTGCTCATTGCTTACGCACATTATAACATATTTTCTGTATGTTTCTACTGAATCGGCGGTTGGCTTTAGGGAAACTACTGATTTTTTATTCAAGAATGTGGTCTTATTTGCTGCAATAAATTTACACTGGTGATTTTGTGCTTTTTCTGATATACTAATATGATAATGTTGGGCGAAAACCCACAACTGTAACGCCCGCACGGATTTTTACCGCTGCTTCGCAACAAACCGCTCAATATAAGGCAGGCGGCATCGAAATGCCTGCGGAAATGGGGATTAATATGAACTACGCTGAAATTAAATACTGTGATATTGCCAACGGACCGGGAGTGCGCACTTCTTTGTTTGTAAGCGGCTGTACGCACCACTGTCCGGGATGTTTTAATGAAATCGCATGGGATTTTGAATACGGAAAGCCGTTTACGCAGGAAACCATCGATGCTATACTGGCTTCATTAGAACCCGGTTATATTGCCGGGCTGACACTGCTTGGGGGCGAACCGTTTGAATATGCCAACCAGCAGGGGCTTCTTCCGCTGTTACAGCAGACCAAAAGCCGCTTTCCGCAAAAAAATATCTGGTGTTTTACCGGATACCTTTTTGACAAAGACATCTGTGGACAGATGTGTGAAAAATGGGATGTCACCCGCGAAATGCTTTCCTATATTGATGTCCTTGTGGACGGAAAATTTATGCAGGAACTCAAAAGCCTGAATTTAAAATTTAAGGGCTCTTCCAACCAGCGCACAATTCTGGTACAGGAATCCCTTGCCAAGGGAAGTCCCGTTTTGCTTTTCTAATAAAAAAATAATGAATGGAGATTATCTTATGAACACAATTGTAAAATTAAAAAAACTGACACCAAATGCCATTATTCCGACTTACGGTACTGCCCAGTCTGCCGGTGCAGACCTTTATTCCGGCATGGAACAGCCTGTAACAATTGAACCGGGAAAAACTGAATTTATCCACACCGGTATCGCCATTGCCATTCCGGAAGGACTGGTCGGTCTGGTGTATGCACGAAGCGGCATGGCATGCAAAAAAGGCATTGCCCCTGCCAACAAGGTTGGGGTCATTGATGCCGATTACCGCGGTGAAATCATGGTTGCACTCTATAACCACGGAAATGAAGCTGTTACCGTTGAACCGGGCGACCGCATTGCACAGCTTGTACTGACACCATTTATTACCGCCGCTTTTGACGAAGCCGATTCTTTAGACGAAACAGACCGTGGAAACGGCGGCTTTGGTTCTACCGGAACAAAATAGCTGCAACGAAACTGCTTTGAAATGAGGTTCTATGTATTTTGAAAATATTCCTGTTTTTAGCGAATTGAATTTATTTTCTATTTTATTGAGAATTGCGCTTGCCCTGATTTTAGGCGGTGCACTGGGAATTGAACGCGAGCAGAAACAACACCCCGCCGGATTTCGTACTTATGTGATTGTGTGTCTGGGTGCAACTCTTGCCTGTATCACCAATCTTTATATGTGTGAACGGCTTGGCGGCACAGACCCTGCCCGGATTCCGGCACAGGTTATCAGCGGTATCGGCTTCCTCGGCGCTGGAACGATTCTTGTCACGCGCAACAATCATGTCCGCGGTCTGACCACTGCCGCAGGGCTTTGGTGCTGTGCCACGATTGGCATTGCCGTAGGCTCCGGCTTTTACTGCGGTGCTGTTTTATGTACGGTTATGATTATATTTTCCCTGCGTATTTTGTCGCGCGTTGACAAACGGCTGATGCGTTTTAACAAGTACATCTCCATTTATGCAGAATATCAGGATTCTTCCTTTATCAAGGACCTGATTGAATACTGCAACCTGCATAATTACGAATTACATAATCTGGAAATTTATCCGACCCATGAGCAGCGTTCCGGTTTTGCCACATTTTATGTGCGTGTACAGAATCCCATTATGCGCCAAACTGTTTTAACGGATATCCGCGGTCTTTCTAATTCACTGATCATCGAAGAAATCCGTTGAATTATCCGGATATCGGATATCTTCCAGTTTGCGCTGTCTGTCTTTATGGATTCACAGATTGTACTTATCAAAATTTCAGCTTACCAAAAAAGAGATTTACGAAGCCGGTCATTATTAAACCGTTTCCTCGTAAATCTCTTTTATTTTACAATATAAAATTCAGACTTTTATTTTGGACTGTATCCGTCCATGCTGCGTGCCGGTGTACTATTTATGGGACTATTCGTATACGGCACTGTTCATCACAACGTCCTGTGCCTTCTGTAAGAGCATGGCACGTACAATCTTATCTTTTCCATACTTTTCAACAAAACTGTCTTTATTGGTAAAGCCCATCTTATCCGCAAAGCTTTCCAAATCGCCCTTGTATTCATAATCTGTAATACTTAAATCTTCCTGTTCAATAATAGACTGGAAAATCAAATCCTGTGCTACGGCACGCTTTACATATTCCTCAAATGAAATACCAAAAGATTTCTGGCAATACTCATCATTTGATAAGCCCTGCATCAGTGCATAGAACTTAATGGATGTTTCTAATTCTGACTGCTTGCTTGACAGATATTCTTCCGGATAGCCTGTAATTTCACAGTTTTGCTGAAGCTTTGTAAGAACTGCTTCTTTCTTGGCATCTTCAATCTGTTCGTCAATCGTTTCCTGAATATCATCTTTGATAGACTGTCTGTATTCTGCTACCGTATTGCATGAAAAATATTCCTGTACATACGCATCGGTAATCATCGGTACATTGGGCTGTTCAACCTTTTTCATTGTAATATTGTATACAATGCGGCTGCCCGCATATTCCGGTGCATCTTCAAAATCTTCCGGCACGGTTAAAATTACAACCTTTGTCTGACCTGCCGACATGCCGTATAATGCATCAATAAATCCGTCAATGACAAATGTATCTGTTCCTAAAATCAGCGAGTAATCTTCGTTACTGAAGCCTGAAACTTCTTCGCCGCCGATTGTTCCGGTAAAGTCTACCGTTACCTGATCCTTATCCCTTGCTTCTCTTGAAACCTCATCATAAGTCGTATTGGATGTCAGGTCGTTCTGAACTTTTTTTTCAATCAGTTCATTCTCAATTGCCTGTTCGTCTACCGATACGGTAATCCCCTTATACTGTCCTAATTTGACATAGTCGCTTGCTTTCGCTTCAAAATTCACTTTAATCTTAGTGTTACAAGCCACAGCTGTCACCATCAGTGCCGCTGTCATCACAGCTACACCTGCTCTTTTTAATAATCCTGTTTTTTTCATTCCTGTTCTACCGCCACCAGACGGTCCTCCCATCATGTAATTTATGCTGCTGACGGTAAATCCCATCAATATCATTTATGTTTATACCACATTTCTTATCAAATTCATAGGTATTGCACACAATTTTCACACATATTACACATTTTTTATATTACAAATGCCCCCGTATACACGAGGGCATTTTATCAGCTTTGCCGATTAAATTATGCTAACTTAGACTTTGCAAGTTCTGCAAGCTTTGCAAAACCTTCTGCATCGTTGATTGCCATTTCTGACAATACCTTTCTGTTTAAGTCGATGTTTGCAAGCTTTAAACCATACATGAACTTGCTGTATGATAAACCATTCATTCTTGCAGCAGCATTGATTCTGGCAATCCATAACTGTCTGAACTGTCTCTTCTTCTGCTTTCTGCCCTTGTATGATTCTGTTAACGCTCTCATTACAGACTGCTTTGCAACTCTGTACTGCTTAGAACGTGCTCCTCTATATCCTTTAGCGAGCTTTAATACTCTGTTATGTTTCTTCTTTGCGTTCATACCGCCTTTAATTCTTGCCATTTTCTATATTCCTCCTTAAAATTCACACAACCTCATATTAGAGATAAGGCATAATCTTCTTCATTGTCTTTACATTTGTTGCATCTGTCATAGCTGCATGTCTTAAATTTCTCTTTCTCTTTGTTGTCTTCTTTGTAAGAATATGGCTCTTGTAAGCTTTCATTCTCTTTAACTTTCCTGTTCCAGTCATTTTAAAACGCTTAGCGGCTGCTTTTTTTGTTTTTACCTTTGGCATAATAATCCTCCTAAATGTTCTCTATAATTTCAATTTATTTTAACGTTTTTCAGTTAAAAACATCATCATGCTCCGGCCCTCGAGTTTTGGAGCTTTTTCAACAACTGCAATATCACTTAACTTCTCAGCAAATTCTTCCAAAATGTGCTTGCTGCTGTCGATATGTGCCATCTCACGTCCACGGAAACGAAGTGTTACTTTAACCTTGTTGCCTTTTTCAATGAACTTTCTGGCTGCGTTATTCTTCGTATTTAAATCATTCACATCAATATTCGGTGATAATCTGACTTCCTTGATTTCAATTGTCTTCTGTTTTTTCTTTGCTTCTTTTTCTTTTCTTGCAAGCTCATATCTGTACTTTCCGTAATTTACAAGCTTACACACCGGTGGATTCGCTGATGGAGCAATCTTTACCAAATCTACATTGGCTTCCTTTGCCAGCTTCATTGCTTCCTTTGGTGGCATCACACCAAGCTGCTGTCCTTCTTCTCCAATAACACGAACCTCTCTGTCGCGGATTTGTTCGTTAATCATTAATTCACTAATAGTAGTGCACCTCCATAATTAGCATGATGTTGAAATAGCAAACAGGTCTATTCCTCACAAAAAAATAGAACGAATAACCAATTCCCGTTATCCGCTCTACTCTAATCCTAATATCTTGTATTCTCCACAAATCCAGTGAAAAATTATATCATTCATAAAATATAAACCCGAGTCGCCTGCTGCGCTAAGGTGAGAGTAGATACCCTGCTTCGTTTTACAACTGTTACAGTTTAACATCTTATCGTTTCTTTGTCAATAACCTTTTTGTATTTTCCACGGTATTTTTTTACATCAGCTCTGCAATGCCCGAAAGGCGCACATACTGGTCGGAAATTTTATACCATGTCGGAAAATCCACAACGCCGGTCTGCGGCAGATTAAAAATCCGCTGGAAGACCTTTACTGCCTCTGCCGTACGTTCTCCGTAAATACCGTCTGCAACCAGCACCGGAATGGCATTATAAAATTCTCCAATCAGATTTAACTGTTCCTGTATCTGTTTAACCTTCTGCCCTGATGAACCGATATCTAAATCCGCTCCCGGCCATGAAGACGGAATCCCGCTGATTTCTTCCGCCGTATTGATATAAATGGTATCCCCATAGTAATACTGCAAAATTTCAATCGCACTATAATTCTGGTCGCCTAAGTATTTACTGCCCCACTGGCTTAACCACTGTGGACAGCTGACTCTTTTTCCATCACAATACTGTGTTAATATCGGCTGTTTGACGTTTGGTCTTGACAGATACGTATCAAATATCTCATCTACCACCTGTGAAATATTCCCAAATATATTTCTGTCTGCAATCCATTTATGGTCATATGCCGTAGAGGACGTAATCGTAAAATTATACCCCTGATTGCGATACCACTCTGTATACACACGGTTTAACGTAAAGGACATTATGGCATGGATATTGGCTTCCAATGTCTGTCTTGGCCATGTTGAATAGATTTCACTGCTTGCCACATTTTTAATATAATCCCTGTAACGCACATAGTAATCCTGTGCTGTGGAATCGGCCGGCGTGCCGTCATGTACAACAACCATTTCCGGCACCACCACACGGCTTAATACAATTTCTCCCGGTTCTCCGACCGGCTTTATCTCACTTTCAGCAATTTTAGGCGGATATTCCGCAAATAACGTATGCGGTCCAATTACAATATTTTTCGGTGATTCCGACGCCCGTCTTGGCTCCATCGGCATGTTCTGCAGGCTTAATTCCCCTGAAAGCACATTGACAGCCGACACGCTGAATGCCTCATAACCCTCCGCCCTGACCGTCACGGTATATTCCGCATACGGCTGTTCAATCCCCGGTTCCATGCTGTACTCTAACGGCGGCGCAGCAAGCCCGACATCCTCTGTCAGTCCGCTGTTATCCGTGTCTAACACCTCCAGCACAGACTCCGGGTCTGCCGTATAAGAAACCTCCACCCTTGCATTTTGAACCGGCTGATTCGTATCCCTGTCAATAACACTGACACGCAGTGTTCCCCGGTCAACCGCATTGTCCGGTGTTTCAAGTGTGTGTACATACCCTACGTTCATTTCCATCTCCATTAGTAATTTTTGTATCAATATATGCAACGATTGGGAAAGTGATGAATAATATAACTGTGATAAGACTGTTATGGAGGCTTTATGTCTGAAATAACGATAGCACTTGACGCCGGACACGGCGGCAGCGACTCCGGCGCTGTTTACAAAAGCCGTAAAGAAAAAGACGATACACTGCGGCTGACCCGCGCTGTCGGACAAATTCTTGAAAACAGCGGTATCAATGTCTACTATGTACGCGAAGATGATGAGTATGAAACCCCGTTTAAAAAGGCGACTGATGCCAATAATGCCGGTGCGGATTACTTTATATCCATTCACCGCAATTCCTCGGAACGCCCGAACCAGTACAACGGTGTAGAAACACTTGTATACAACGATTCCGGCATCAAAGCCGTGCTTGCGCGCAATATCAATGAGGAACTTGAAAAGGCAGGCTTTAAAAATCTCGGTGTAACCGAACGCCCGAATCTTGTCGTTTTAAAACGTACGAAAATGCCAGCCGTACTGATTGAAGCAGGTTTTATCAACGACGATGAAGATAACCGTATTTTTGATGAAAATTTCAATAAAATTGCACAGGCCATTGCCGATGGTATTTTAAAGACACTTTACGCACAGGACATCAATTTTAATGAAATCCCGGATTATGTACAAAATATGCCGGAACCAGAAGCCTTTAACGGCACATATCAGGGGGATGCACAGGATACCACCCTGCCTCCAAGTCCTGCAACACGTCCTGGCATGAACGTTCCTTACCGGATGCAGAATCCAATGGAAGACAATGATCCCGAAAAACTCTACCGTGTCCAGGTCGGCTCTTTCCGCGATAAATCCAATGCAGAACGTATGCTCAACTCGCTTCTGATGGAAGGTTTTCCTGCATTTATGATTTATGAAGACGGGTTGTATAAAGTACAGGTGGGGGCTTTCCGATATCTTTCCAATGCAATCAAAATGGAACGCCGTCTCCGCTGCTTCCACTACAGTACATTCATTGTATATAACTGATTTTATATTTCTGCATCACCGGCGTGCGCCGCTAGGCGCACCCCAAAAAAAGCAGTACGAAAAATATACTTTCCGTACTGCTTTTACCTGATTATCTGATTTTTAACGAAACTGATACGTACATTCACCGGTAAATTCAACTGCCGCCTCATGTCCTTTCGCCTTTGCCGTCACTTTTCCTAAAGTACAGGACAGATAATTGTTCTGCTTTCCTACCGTCAGCGCCACCGTACCGGAAGGCTGGCTGCCGGTTTCATGGTATCTGACATTAAGGTTCACCTTAGATCCCATATCCGTATTTTCACCGACTGCTGTCAGCTCGGAGCGCTCACTTTTGATACGGACTGCCGTCTGCTCATTCCATTTTTCAAGTCCCTGTGCTTCCAAAACAGCCTCGCAGAAGCCTGTGTCAAATGACGTTGACAGACGAACAAGATTTTTATCCTTATCTAAATAAACATATAGATTTACCTGTGTAAAATCTGAAAACAGTGTTTCTGCCTGCTGCTGTAAATCATATTTGGAATAACCGGTAAACGTTGCAAGCATCGTGGTATAAGAATTTAACTCTTTATCCGCATACACACGGTTTAAGAAGTCTTCCACACCCGCCATCCACGCTTCTTTTCCAACAGTTACGGTATATTTAACCGTTGAAAGCTGTGTGCCGTTGATTTCCAGCGTTTCTTTCCCTTCTTTTTCATAGGTACTCTGATTCAGCACCGTGCCTGCTGCCCCGTAGACCTGCTCTGTCAGCTTATCGGCTACCTGCATATACTCCTGCATGGTATCCGCATCAACACTGTTTAATATCGTATGCAGTCTATTATAGTACGATTCGTACCCTGCTTCCTTTAAGAATTCTTTTAAATCCTTTTCGCCCACAGATACTTCTGCTTCCCGTTTCTTTTCACTGCCTTCTGCCGTTATATTTCCGTTTACCGTGCGTTTCGCGGCATCTAATTGCAGTTTGAATGTTCCTTTTGATAAGCCATGCTCTTTTAAATAATCTTTTCCGTCCAGTTCGGCTCTGGTAAATGTCACATTTCCCGTCAGCTGTGTCTGACCGGTCAGCAAATCCGATACTTCGGAAATCATGGTCTGCATGCCCTGCTTTGATTCTTCTCCCGCTGTCTGTAAAGCAGCCAATACCTGTGCCTTTGGGGAATATGCCGTTTCCAGATACGGATATGCAAATGCCGTACCTCCGCCAAGCACGATGACAATTGCCATCACAAGAATTGCTGCCAGTCCTTTTCTTTTCTTTTTATTATAGTTTGCCAAGAAAAACCTCCTATCTGCCGCACATTGCGGTCTCTGTCTGTTTACTTCTTTCTGCTGTATCTGACAAATTCGTAAATCATATCAAAATAAGTCTTTTCTTCGCTTGTTTCTTTGATTTCCCATTCAGAAAGCTTGTCCAGATTCGGGAAATACGTATCTGCATCGTATTTATAATCTACCTTTGTAATGTGTGCCGTATCACACAGCGACAGAAACTGCTTGTAAATACTGCCCCCGCCGATGATATAAATATCCTCTGTCGGATACTTTGCCAGTTCTTCTTTTGTTTCTTCAAATGACCGGCATACGATTGTATTTTTCGGTGCAAAGCCCGGATTTTCAGACAATACAATATTGGTTCTACCCGCCAGTGCCATTGCCCCCGGCAGACTCTCAAATGTCTTTCGTCCCATGACAATCACCTTGCCCGTCGTTTCCTCACGGAAAAACTTTTTATCCTCCGGGATATTGACCAGCTCTCTGCCAGCCTTCCCAATAGCCCAGTTCCTATCTACTGCTGCAATTAAATTCATACTTCCTCTTTTCTGAGCGACTTTGTCGCGAAGCAACTACTATTGAAGCTTCTGATACAGTGCTTTCGGCACATACGCTTCCACTTCAATTCCGTTTTCTGTGTATTCTTCTTTGATAAGCTGTCCCTGTGCGCGGATCTGCTGGATTTTTCCGGCATCGGCGTATGCAAAGGTCTGTACCAGATGCACACGGCTCTCCCGGATAATCTTTTCCAGAATTGCTTCAAAATCTGCAATGCCGCTTCCGGTACGTGCGGAAATATACGCCGTTTCATCTGCCTTAAAATCCCGTAAAACCGGCGCTTCCGTATCCCCATTTTCAAACTTATCACACTTGTTAAACAAGGTCACTACCGGCTTATCACCAACTTCAAGTTCCTTTAAGGTCTTGTATACGACATCCATCTGGATATCCCTGTCCGGTGAGGATGCATCCACCACATGCACAATTATATCCGCATACTTTGCTTCTTCGAGCGTACTCTTAAATGCCTCTATCAGATTATGCGGAAGCTTGCGGATAAATCCGACCGTATCGGTCAGCAGGATTTTTTCACCGTTTGGAAGATTCATTGCCCTTGTTGTCGGGTCAAGTGTTGCAAACAACTTATCTTCCGAGAGGATTCCCGCATCAGTCATATAATTTAACAGTGTGGATTTTCCTGCATTGGTATATCCCACAATCGCCGCTACCGGAACTGCCGTGCGGCTTCTGTTCTGTCTTGCAACCTCTCTGTGATTCTTGATTTCTTCTAGATCTTTAGAAAGACGGCTGATTCTGTCACGGATAATTCGTCTGTCTGTTTCGAGCTTCTTTTCGCCCGGTCCTCTCGTACCGATACCGCCGCCCAGTCTTGAAAGCGTTGTTCCAAGTCCTGTCAGCCTGGTGGAGCGGTACTTTAACTGTGCTACCTCAACCTGTATCTTTCCTTCACTGGTCGTTGCACGCGAAGCAAAAATATCGAGAATGACCATGGTTCTGTCCATAACCTTTGTCCCCAGTGCATCTTCAAGATTCCTAAGTTGTGCCGGAGAAAGTTCATCGTCACAGATAATGCCCGTTGCCCCGGTTTCTTCTATAAGACTGCGGACTTCCTCTAATTTTCCTTTTCCGATATAAGTTGCCGGATGGTACGCATCACGCGGCTGGATTACCTTCCCAACCGTTTCCGCACCTGCAGTCTTTGCAAGTGCTTTTAATTCTTCAAGTGAGCTTTCCATGTCTTCCTGATTGTCTAACTGTACGCCAACCAGTAAAACACGTTCCTTCTGCTCCTCTGTATCATATCCCTGTGCCATTCATTCCTCTTTTCTGAGCGACTTTGTCGCGAAGCAGCGATATCTGCTCTCAATGCACTATTGCTTTCGCCCGGAAGCAATAGTGCTGTATGAACAAGCTTTAATTTATGGCTTGTTCATACTTCTCTTTTTTCCGCAGGCATTTCAATGCCGGAGGAACCGCGGGCTGAATTTATTCAGTCCTGCGATAAAAAGATATTTGTGCTGCCTGCGGCACAAATATCTGTGTGAAGAATCTTTAATTTAAGGATTCTTCACACTTTCTCCTTTATTTTCCATTTGACATTTTTGTTGCAATATAATCACTCAGATAAGCTGAAACTTCCTTTTCTGTGCTCATGCCCATCACCGTATCCGTAACGGCAGCGGCTTCTTTCATCGTCCATGAAGCAATATTTTTTCTTGTTTCCAGTACTTTTGATGCCGTCACGCTGAATTCATCTAATCCGAATGCTAAAAGCAGCGGTATCATTGCCGGATTGCCTGCGGCTTCCCCGCACATGCCGACTTCAATATTTTCCCGTTTTGCGCACTCGATAATACGCTTCACAGAGCGCAGTACCGCCGGATGGAATGCCGAATACAGATAGGCAACATTTTCATTGCCCCGGTCAACCGCAATTGTATACTGCGTTAAATCATTCGTACCAATAGAGAAAAAGTCGGCTTCCTTTGCTAAAATGTCGGCAAGCATACACGCCGCCGGTGTTTCAATCATGACGCCTAACAAAATATCCTTATCATACGGAATTTCTTTACTGTCAAGTTCCCGCATGACATTCTGCAAAATTGTCCGCACGCTGCGCACTTCACTCACACCGGTAATTAACGGAAGCATAATGCGGATATTGCCGTAGGCACTTGCCCGCAGGATTGCCCGCAGCTGTGTTGTAAAGACGTCGATTCTGCCAAGGCAGAACCGGATGGCACGGTATCCTAAAAACGGATTGCTCTCCTTTGTCAGCCCCATGTACGGAATGTCCTTGTCTCCGCCAATATCCAGTGTACGGATTGTTAAAACCTTGTTCTTACAGATGACCGCTGCCCGCTTATAGACTTCAAACTGTTCTTCCTCTGTCGGCATGGAAACACCGTTCATAAATAGAAACTCCGTCCGAAACAGGCCGACACATTCTGCCCCGGATTCCATCGCCTTGACGGCATCCTCTGCATTTCCGATATTTGCGGCAAGGCACACTCGTTTTTCATCCTGTGTGACTGTATCTTTATTGATATATTTCTTTAGCTCCTGCACCTGTTCTTCATATAACTTGCGTTTTTTGCGATATATTTCTATCGTCTTTGGAATCGGCTGTACAAAGACTTCTCCGTATTCACCGTCTACAATCACCGTATCGCCGTTACCGATTTTTTCCAACGCATCTTTTACACTTAATACCGCAGGAATTTCAAGCGCTCTTGCAAGAATGGCCGTATGCGAGGTTTCCCCACCTTTTTCCGCCACGATTCCTGCCACATGCGCTGTATCCATAACCGCGGTAATGGACGGCTGGAGTTCCTTTGCAATAATAATCGTATTTTCCGGCAGATGTGTCAGGTCTACACTATGCACACCCAGTAAAATGCCCGCCAGACGGTCTTTTAAATCAATAATATCCGCAATGCGCTGTGCTACCGCCTCACTGCCCGAATTTTCAAAAATCTTAATATAGAGATTACACGTTTCTTCAACTGCCGCTTCCGCGCAGACCTTCTGCTCCTGTATCATCTGTAAAATGCCGTTGTCCATTTCCGCGTCATTAATCAGATAAATCTGGTTGTGCAGAATCAGTGCTGTCTTGTCCTTTTCGCCAAGCCGCTGTTTTAACTGCTCTATCATCTGCTGTGTTTCTTCAATAAACTGCGCCTTTGCCTTTTTATAACGTTCCTGCTCTGCCGCCGTATCTTCGATTTTTTTAACGGAAATTTCCATCTGCGGACTTTCTACAATCAAAGCCCGTCCCATTCCGATTCCTTTTGATGTACCTATTCCTCTAATCATATAAGCCCCCGTTTCCGCATTTTACGCTTAGCCGTTAAATACATATTTAATCATATTAATCAGTGTTTCGCTTGTATCCCTTGAATAGACGGTTTCACGTGCCAGTACCGGGTTGTCCGTAATAATATTGTCTACGCCCTTATTCGTCAGATTCTTAATAGAAGCTTGGTTGTTGACCGTCCACGCAAAAACCTGTTTACCGGACTGATGAATGGCATCCACCGTTCTTTTGGATAAGAACGAAGCATTCATGCTGAAAAAGTCGATATCCGGCATATTAAAATAATCCCCGTATGCCACCGACAAAATATATCCCGTCTGGATTTTTGTATCATAGTGCTTTGCATATTTTAATGCATAATAGTCAAATGATGTAATCACACATTTATCTTCCATATTATACTGATGAATTAATTCTATCACTTTTTCTGCCAGTTTTACACTGGAAGCCGTCGTTTTCAACTCAATATTAATGCGGATTTTTCCGTCCGTCAGTTGAAATACTTCCTCCAGTGTCGGCACCTGTTCTCCGGCATATTCTGCACTGTATGAACTACCTGCATCAAGCTGTTTAACTTCTTCCAGTGTCATTTCTGAAATTTTTCTGTCAACGCCTGTTGTTCTTGCCGCACTTGCATCATGCATAACAACCACTTCATCATCAGCGGTCAGCTGCACGTCCAGTTCAATGTAATCTGCCATATCATCCATGGCTCTTTTAAATGCTGCCAGCGTATTTTCCGGTGCCTCCGTAGATGCGCCGCGGTGTGCCGTAATGGTCGTTTCATGGAAAATGGCGATTTTATCAAACGGATTTTTATTAAATGAACCTACCACGTAAACTGCATTTAACACAACGGACAAAATCAGCACTCCGAAGTAGATGGTTCTGTTTAACCGGTAATAACGGTTTCTGATATAAATGACACTAAAATCTACCGGCTGCGTATTGTATTTATAATACATACGCGAAATCACCGTATAGGATACGGGAATGGCGATAAACACCAGAAACAATTTCGTCCCGCTCCGGATGGCACGCAGAACGGATAAATAAACCGCACTTCCCATATACGCCATTGCAAGCAGTTTCACGCCTGCAATCAGAACTGCTGAAATCAGCACATAAAAAATACCGATTATCACAAGCACACCCAGATTGTACATTACAAGTGAACCAAGTGTTCCCACAAAATGCTTTTTGACAATTGCAGCACTCTTTTTATAAGCCTGTCTGAAATCCACACCTTCCAGCATAAACACATGGAAAGAATAAATCCCGAAAATCATCACAGTATAAATAATCAGCGTACCTGCAATCAATGCACCTTTTACAAACCATGTGTTTCGCAGAATATACGTCTTAAACAGATTCACCGCAGTCTGGGAATAGAGTACATTTCCACAAATCGCCACGTTAATCGTAAGAATCATAATAAAATAAAACAGGGCGAGTGGAATATTTTTTATCTGAAACAGCGGACGGATATGCTTTAATGCCGTGAGTCCCGTTTCTATAATGGAAGCTGTACATTCCTGTCTTTTTAGCTCAAAACAGGTTGTTAAAAAAGACATTTCATAGCTGCAGTATAGTACAAACAGAACAATTAATAAAACCAGTGTCAAAATCACTGCCGGATTTGTAACCGCTTTTAAAATGTATTCATTTGTAAGATAACTGATTCCTGCAAAGCGGAACACCAGATTTAATACCAGTACCGCCAGCGGATAGACAATCGCCGTTGCTGCCAGCTTATATGTCAGTTCAAAAACAAATATGTGCTTTCCGCTGCGCATCAGCAGACTCAAATCTTCCTTTGCCTTTTTTAACATTTTCTACAATCTCCGTTACTTTTGTTTCAAAAATGGCAAAAGCGCCTTTACCGATATGGCAACTGCGCTCTACCCAACGCCCTATGGGCGGTATTTTCCTTAATGTCTTATAATTCTGGATAAAATATCCATATTTTTAAAACTCTCACTGTTCTGGATATTCTGTATAAAATGTATCGTAAAATCAATGAGATAGGATATTGTAAGCACTGCCCCGAAAAAGCAGACAAATCTTTCGTCCAGTGCAAATACCAGATTTTCTACCAGCCGGTTGAAAAATCCAAAGATAAACAACGCAAGAAATCCCCAGCCCAGTGTACTCTGAAGGCATAGAATTCCTTTATAATTAATCTTTTTATGTGTATAATCCCACCACACTTCATCAAACAGCCGGAGCATCACCTGTGCTGTCAGATATTCAAAAATCGTGGCGGCAATGCAGCCCCAGATATACAGTGCCACATAATTGTGTTCAATCGGCTGGAATAAATGATATGCAATAAACACACCAAAGCCGTAAATGACACAAAACGGAAGCTTTGCAAATCCTCTGTTTTCCCATCTGCCCAGCTGGATGCGGATTACAACACATTCCATTGCCCAGCCGCAGAAGCTGTAGATAAAAAACCACAATGCCAGCTGGCTCATATTCATGCCATGAAAAGTATAGCCTATCATAACCTTATTCTGTTCCCATAACCTTTCTTGATTTAATAAATGACCTTATCATTCTTACCGGTTCTGCCGTCAATAAACATTGTAATATAAATGCGAAGATACATTACAAAAGAAAGTGTCATCGCTCCTGCACATACCAGCAGAAGCATTTTCTGATACCCGTCTGAAAGCTGTGGGAAGGCTACCATAATGAGCATAACTGCATACAGCAGGGCTGTACACACTTTCCCATACCACTTTGCACCATTGAGCCTGCGATGCACCGTCCTCCAGCTGATATAAGCAAATACGGTCGAAACCACTTCTTTCACAACCAGATAAATGACCAGAAGATACATGTACGGAACGCGGAACATCAGCGCCACAAGCATCGCAAGCTGCATCAGCTTATCCGCAACCGGGTCAATGACCTTTCCCAGATCCGTTATCATATTACATCTTCTTGCAATCTGCCCGTCTAAAAAATCGGTAATTCCCGATGCCAGCACTATCAATGTTGCAAGATAATAGTCGTGCGGTGTTTCTGCCGTAAAATAAACGTGCAGAAACAGCGGCACCATCAGTATTCTAAGGTAGCAAAGGATATTTGGAAGCTTGAATAAATCTTTTATTTCAAACTTAAATTTCACTCTGATCTGCCTCCGTTCATCTTAAAGAAGTCCTTCTAATGTCTTTCTGACTGCTTTGATGAAATCCTGTGTATTTAATGTCTTTGCATTGTCCAGTGTTGTAATCAGTGCAAGGTCTTTTGTCATTTCACCGTTTTCAACGGTTTTAATGCAGGCTTTTTCCAGCTTATCCGCAAATGCACACAATTCCGGAATGTTATCAAGTTCACCGCGTTTTCTTAACGCACCTGTCCATGCAAAAATAGTTGCAATCGGGTTGGTTGAAGTTTCTTCACCCTTTAAGTGCTTGTAGTAATGTCTCTGAACTGTTCCGTGTGCAGCTTCATATTCGTAGTATCCGTTTGGTGATACGAGTACGGATGTCATCATGGAAAGTGAACCGAACGCTGTTGCTACCATATCACTCATAACATCGCCGTCATAGTTCTTGCATGCCCAGATATAGCCGCCTTCTGAACGGATAACACGGGCTACTGCATCGTCAATCAGTGTATAGAAATACGTAATACCTGCTTCTTCAAATTTAGCTTTATAGTCGTTATCGTAAACTTCCTGGAAAATATCCTTAAAAGTATGGTCATATTTCTTGGAAATGGTATCCTTTGTCGCAAACCATAAATCCTGCTTTGTTTCCAGTGCAAAGTTAAAGCAGCTTCTTGCAAAGCTTTCAATAGAACCGTTTAAGTTGTGCATGCCCTGTAATACACCGGCACCCTTAAATTCATGAATCAGTTCTTTGGTCTGTGTACCGTCTTCTGCCGTAAATACCAGTTCTGCTTTTCCGGCACCCGGTACTTTCATTTCACTGGCCTTGTATACATCACCGTAAGCATGTCTTGCAATGGTAATCGGCTTCTTCCATGTCTTTACATATGGCTCAATGCCTTTTACAATAATCGGCGCACGGAAAACAGTTCCATCAAGCAGTGCACGGATTGTTCCATTCGGACTTTTATACATTTCTTTTAAGTCATATTCTTTAACTCGTGCTGCATTCGGTGTAATGGTTGCACACTTGACTGCAACACCGTATTTCTTAGTTGCTTCAGCAGAATCGATTGTTACCTGGTCGTTGGTTTCGTTTCTGTGAACCAGACCTAAATCGTAGTATTCTGTATTCAAATCTACAAAAGGAGTCAGCAGTTCATCTTTGATTAACTGCCACAGAACTCTTGTCATTTCATCTCCGTCCATCTCTACTAACGGTGTTGTCATCTTTATCTTTTCCATGCGCATTTTTCCTCTCTGTCTATATTTATTCAAATTTTCATTTTATTATAATGTATTTTCTATATTTTGTAAACCCTTGTTCTGCTGTCATATCCATTTGTCCTTCGTAGTGATTCTATGGCTGCATTTTCAATAATTTTACCGTATAAATCACATTCCGGCGGAAAAACTTTTATTATTAATTGTAATCGGCAAATTTGTTTGTTATAATCTTTAACGTGTATTTTAACTTCGCAGCAAAACAAGGAGGCAAATTCCTCTGCTCCTGCTTAGGGCAGTCGCATTTTGCTTCGCAAAACAAGGAGGAATGAATATGTGTGGATTTGCAGGGTTCACCGGGTATCTTGAAAACGGTGAAGAAGTTCTCACAAATATGATGAATAAAATTATTCACCGCGGTCCGGACAGTGCCGGACAGCATATTGACGGGAAAGCATATATGGGCTTTCGTCGTCTTTCTATTATCGACCTCGATAACGGCAGCCAGCCGATGTATAATGAAGATAGAAAAATTGTCATTACATTTAATGGTGAAATTTACAACCATCAGGATTTAAGAAAAGATTTAATCGAAAAGGGACATACCTTTGCCAATAATTCCGATACAGAAGTATTGATTCACGCTTACGAAGAATACGGCGAAGATATGCTTTCCAAGTTAAGAGGTATGTTTGCCTTTGTAATCTGGGACAGTGAAAAGGAAACGATTTTTGCGGCAAGGGATTTCTTTGGCATTAAGCCGTTTTACTATGCCGTTGTTGATGGAAATCTGGTGTATGCTTCTGAAATTAAAAGTATTCTGGAATATCCGGGCTACAAAAAAGCAGTCAATGAAACTGCACTGGAAAATTACCTGACTTTCCAGTATTCCGTACTGGAAGAAACATTTTTCAAGGGCATTTATAAGCTGATGCCGTCCCACTGCTTAACATTCCATAATGGTGAGTTAAACATTAAGCGTTACTGGGAACCTGTTTTTGAAGCAGATGAGTCCGTTTCTTTAGATGACTGGGTTGAGCGTATCGACAGTGCAATGCACGATTCCGTGGAACACCACAAAATCAGTGATGTTGAGGTCGGCTCTTTCCTTTCAAGCGGTGTGGATTCCAGCTATGTTGCCGCAACTTTTAACGGGGATAAGACTTTCACGGTTGGCTTTGACTATGAAAAATATAATGAAATTGACTACGCAAAGGCACTTTCCGAAAAAATTAAAATTGACAATTATTCCAAGCTGGTTTCCAGTGAAGAATACTGGGCTGCGATTCCAAAAATCCAGTACCATATGGACGAGCCTTTGGCAGACCCGGCTGCGATTGCCCTCTACTTTGTAAGCCAGACGGCTTCTAAGCACGTAAAGGTTGCACTCTCCGGCGAAGGTGCCGATGAATTTTTCGGCGGCTATAATATTTACAGAGAACCGCATGACCTTGCAGGCTTCCAGAAACTTCCTTATGTTTTACGAAAAGGACTGGCTTCCTGTGCTTCTGCACTGCCGTTCCGTTTTAAGGGAAAGAATTTCCTGATTCGTGCAAGCAAACCGGTGGAAGAACGTTTTATCGGAAATGCGTTTATGTTTAACGAAAAGGAACGCAGCCGCGTTTTAAAAAATCCAACCGGAAAGTACAATCATACGGAGCTGACAAAACCGTTTTACGATAAGGTTAAAAATCAGGATGATGTCACAAAAATGCAGTACATTGATATTAACTTTTGGCTGATTGGCGATATTTTATTAAAAGCCGACAAGATGAGTATGGCACACTCCTTAGAGGTCCGTGTTCCATTCCTTGACAGGGAAGTTTTTGATGTTGCGCGACATATCCCGACAAAGTATAAAGTCAACAAACAGAATACAAAGTATGCAATGCGTATGGCTGCGCACCGCTATCTGCCGGATATGGTCGCAGAAAAGAAAAAACTTGGCTTCCCGGTACCAATCCGTATCTGGCTGCGTGATGAAAAGTATTATAACGTAATTAAAAAAGCGTTCCACAGTGAAGCTGCCAACAAGTATTTTAATACCGATGTTTTAATGCAGTATCTTGATGAACATAAGGAGGGCAAAGCTGACAATTCAAGAAAGATTTGGACAGTTTATATGTTCCTTGTATGGTATGAAGACTTCTTCGGAGATACAAAGCAGGCCGCATAAACGTGCGCTGCAAGACGCACAGGAAAGGGCGGGTGAAAAAACTTTCGTTTTTTCACCCGCCCTTTTAGCTTTATGATATTACAAGTCCGTTTCTTATGGTGTACTGCCGTCCATCTGCAAAAAATGTACCGCTATAACCAAAATCAATCGTTCCTCTGTTAAAGTACCACTGACCGTACTCGTTGCTGCCAATTCCGGTGTATGCAAAATCAATTACACCATTGTTAAAATACCACCAGCCATACTCGTTTACTGCCATTCCTGTATATACAAAATCAATTGCGCCATCTTTAAAGTACCACCAGCCGTAATCATTCACTGCCATTCCCGTATAATCTGTCAGCACCTGCCCATTCCGGACATAGAGCCATCTGTCATCCGGTATCAGCATTCCCGTAAATCCGAAGTTTAACTGTCCGTTTGTATAGAACCATGTTCCATATTCATTATCCGCAAGTCCGTTAAATGTCAGATTCAGCTGCCCGTTATTAAAATACCACCAGCCATACTCATTGCATGCCATACCCGTATAACTAAAATCCAGCTGTCCGTCTTTAAAATACCACCAACCGTATTCATTCACTGCCATTCCCGTATAATCTGTCAGCACCTGTCCATTCCGGACATAGAGCCATCTGTCATCCGGTATCAGCATTCCCGTAAATCCGAAGTTTAACTGTCCGTTTGTATAGAACCATGTTCCATATTCATTATTCGCAAGTCCGTAAAATGTCAGATCCAACTGCCCGTTATTAAAATACCACCAGCCGTATTCGTTACACGCCATACCTGTGTATGTAAAATTAACATCACCATTCTGAATGTACCACCAGCCGTACTCATTGCACGCCATGCCGCAATAGTCTGCAGCAATCACATCATTTGCATAATAGTGCCATACACCCTCTGCATCCTGACGCATTTCATAGACAACTTTTTCCTCTGTGTCAGGCTTTGTCGGTTCTGTGTCCGGTTTCTGCGTTGGCTTTTCCGTCGGCTGTTCAGATGGCTTTGTCACCTCTGTCGTACTTTCTGTTGGTTTTGTTGCTTCTGTTGTGGCTTCCGTCGGCTTTGGTGTCGGCTTTGGCGCTTCTGTCGTAGCTTCCGTCGTACTTTCCGTTGGCTTTGGTGTCGGTTTTGGCGCTTCTGTCGTAGCTTCCGTTGTACTTTCCGTTGGCTTTGGTGTCGGCTTTGGCGCTTCTGTCGTGGCTTCCGTCGTACTTTCCGTTGGCTTCTGCGTCGGCTTTGTCACTTCTGTTGTAGCTTCCGTTGTACTTTCCGTCGGCTTTGGCGCTGCCTGCGTTATTACAAGTGTATGCTCTGCCGTATGTGTTCCTGCTTTTGCGGTAATTGTAACCGTTCCTTTTGAAAGTGCCGTGACAAGACCGTTTTGATCAACTGCTGCAATATTGGTATCCGAGCTTGTCCACACAACAGTTGTATCATCTGTTGTATCCTGCGGAAGAATGACAACTGATAATGCCGCTTTATCTCCGGCTTTAAGTTCTCCTGTTCCTGTAATCTTTATATCTGTAATCGGTTTCTTTACTGTAACCGTACAGCTGTCCTGCATTTTTCCGTCTTCTGTTTCAACTGTAATCACCGCACTTCCGGCACCTTTGGCTGTAACCACACCTTCCTGTGACACTTCTGCCACACCACTGTCCGAAGATGTCCAAATTACATTTTTATTGGCAGCATTTTCAGGCAGCACCTCTGCCGTAAGCTGCTCACTCTGCTGCCAGTTCAGTTCCAATGCATGCTTATTTAACTTCACCGCCGTTACTGCTGTGTCGGGTTCTGCAACGTTATTTGTAAATGCCTTAATTCTGAAGTTTGTATTATTAGTATTTCCATAGTCGCTCCAGCCATAATATTCATTCAGATAAATATAACTCTGATGCGGCTGTGCAGCACAATTGGCCTGAATTCCGTTTAATGTTCTGGCACAGTCATAATAAAGCATAACTGACTGACCGCCCGAACCGGCAAATGCTGCTACTACTGAAAATATCTCTCCCTGATTTACTGTTACCGGTTCGTCAAACGCAACCGTCTTTAAAAGATTATCCTTGTCGCCGCTTGAAAAAGAGCCGCTTTTTTGTGCTTTTAACTCGCCGCTTTCAGGATTGTCCACATCTGTAAGACCGGTGTAAATACTGACGGTATAATCCATCTGTTTTGCCATAACCTCAAAAGATGCTGCCGCAATCTGCTCTGTGCCATTCTCATTGGCTTTTGCGGTAAATACATTTGCCGCCTTAAACTGCTGCTTTCCTGTCATCATTGCAAATGCACTTCCGTCATATTGATAATTATTATCATAATTATCCGCAGGTTCTGCTTCAAATGCCACTGCTGAACCGGAAAGACTTTGATCATAATATGAAATATAAAAATATCCGTCCTCGCCAAAATCACTTCCCCAGCTGTTACGGACTATCCATGCTCCATTTCCCTCCGGTGCTGTCGGGAAATTCTGTGCCGGATAATCATCATCCCAGCCTACAACAGTGACTGCATGGTTGGTTGTCTGTTCGTCATAACAATAATATCCGGCTGTATCTGCATTATAATACTGATTGCTGGCAAACCCTGAATATGTATATGCATAATAACTGATTCCGACTGCACCATAATCCATCACAGCCTGTTTTACATCTTCCATATTCTGCAAATTATAACTTCTATAATTCTGTAAATGCGCCACATCTGCATAAGCAAGTTCATCCGAAAGTCCTGTATCCAGTACATCGGCTGCCGTTTCATACGGTGCGCTTTCCTCACGTGCCGCTGAAAGCCAGTCTGACAGCGTATTAACCGCCATCTCATAATTTCCGCCACGCATCAGATAATTTATATCTGTATCCGTATACACGTAATCATCACCTGTCAGTCCGCCCAGCTTATCCTTCACAGAATGCGTTGCAAAATAAATCAGTTGCAATTCCGACAAATCCGTTTCCCCGTAACCTTTTTTCATCAGATTGATTTCCATGCATGCAATCGTTGAAAATGCCCAGCATGTTCCATAACCTCCCTGATTTCTGACCGCCGGCAGCTGCTGCGTCCGGTATTGTCCCGGTAATTGTTCTGCTGCTGATTTTAACAGTCCTTCTGTATCCTCTTTTTGTACTTCCTGCCTTTTTTCAGAAAAGCTGTCCGAAATATAACCTGTCTGTGCAATGCCGTCTTCCAGCCTGCTTTGCTCTGTTATTACATCTGCCGGTGCCGCGGTCTGCTGTATGTTTTGCGCAAATGCGGGACTTTCCGATGTAACCAGAAGTGCTGCACTTAATACCGCAGCGGCGGCTTTTCTGATACATTTTTTCATATGACCTCTCATCGCTTGTCCTCCTTACATCCTTGTTTTCTTCCGCAAAGTAAAAAATCTACAAATGATTCTTAACAATTGCCTATGCATTTATAGCATATCCATTATTTACTATATTTTGCTGTATATTTTCATTATACACACCCATACCGTCAAATGCAATCATTTCATGCACGCCACAATATTTTCCATAGAAAGTATTCTGTCGGCATAATCTGCCATCTGCCTGTCATGCGTAACCATGACAATCGTCTGTCCGTACCGCATAGACGCTCTTGATAAAATCGCCGCCACGCTTTCTGCATTTTCTGCATCTAAATTTCCTGTCGGTTCATCGGCAAGAAGCACCGCCGGTCTTGTAACCAGCGCCCTTGCAATTGCCACACGCTGTTTTTGTCCGCCGGACATTTCATCGGGATACCGCTCCCTGCAGTCCGTAATTCCCAGTTCTTCAAAGAGCCGCTCCAGCTGCTCCTTATCCACCGCCCGGTGTGCAATCTTTAGCGGAAGAAGCACATTTTCATATGCCGTATATTCCGGAAAAAGACTGTAGTCCTGATAAATAAACCCGATTTTTTCCTGCCGAAACTGTGCCAGCTTTTTCCCCTTCAGCCCCGAAATGTCTTCACCTTCCACATAAACCTTTCCTTCATCCGGTTTATCAAAACTCGCCAGTATCCGAAGCAAGGTAGACTTTCCTGAACCGCTTCTTCCGACAACCGCCACAAATTCTCCTCGCTCTACCGTAAAACTGCACCGGTTTAGTGCCTTTACGACAACACGCCCCGCCTGATAGGTCTTTGAAATATTTTCTGCCCGTAAAATTTCTCCCATAATTTCCTCTTTTCCGCAGGTACTAGATTTTACCCTGCTTTAATGCAAACTGCGGCAGTACCACCCTGAAAACCGCGCCCTGCCCGTCTTGTCTGTTATATGCCTGTATCGTCCCGCTGTGTGCTTCAACCACAAGCCTGGAAAGATTCAAGCCGATACCTGTCTGAAACGATGCGTAATCTCCCTGCGTTTCAAACCTGTCAAATAAATGTGCTGTGTCGCCGTCCGCAAATCCGTTTCCGTTATCCACTACCTTAATAACACACTTATCCGCATGCACCACGGCAACTATTTTTACCTCCGGCTGTTCTTGCATCTGTTGTGCTGCCCGTGCCGCACGGCAGGCATTTTCCACAAGATTAATCAATGCTTCCGTAATCCACTGTCCGTCTGCATAAATCTGTGCGTCCTTATCCGCACAGTCAAAGGTCAGTTTACAGTCTGTCTGTACTGCCTGTCTGACATTTTCAAACAGACCTGAAATGCTGACCGGCTCTTTTATAAAACGCACCTTTCCGGCTTCAATGCGGCTGATTGTAAGTAACTGACGGATAAATTCCTTGATTCTTTCCACATGTAAAAAGCACTGCGCAATGTCATTTTGTATCGTCTGTTCCTGCGGAATTTCTTCCCGGATAACATCAAGTAACAGACTTAATCCCGCAAGCGGTGTCTTAATCTGGTGTGCGATATTTTCTGTAAATTTCTGTACTTGTTCTTCTTTTCTTTTGGTATACCGCAGTGCTGCTTCCAATTCCTCACGGCATTTTTTTATCTGCACTTTATCACTTTCCAACAGCGCATAAACGTCACTGCCGCCAATCTTTTTTACATACCGCCATGAAAGAAGCCCCATAACAGCCAGTATAACAATACCTGCAAGCAGAAATCCCTTTCCGCCCGCATACCATGTCAGCCACAAAATTCCCTGTTCCGTGTAACCGCTTTCATAAACCGCCGATGCCGCAGAAATGAGATTTTCATAATTTATCTTTGCCATAAACATATGATTGGTGACTAATATGCCCGCGGACGGATTGCTTTGATAGACCGCGCCAATCACCGCCTGACATTTTAATTCATAAAACACCGCCATTCCCGCAAAGCTTAAAAGCCATACTACAAGCCATGTCAGATTCATGACTGCCGCACGCTTTCTCACTTCATTTTTACCAAATTGATTTTTCGTCCGTCCCGCCGCTTTCTTCTTCACTGATTACACACCTCAAATTCCACCGGTAGCCATATCCCCGGATTGTTTCTATATATTGTTGTTTTCCCTCTGTATACATGCCCAGTTTATTTTTTAACCGGCTCACCGAAACAGTTAGTGTATTATCTTCTACAAAGTTTCCGTGTCCGTCCCACAGCTTTTCTAAGAACTGTCCTCTTTTAATAATAATTTCGGGATTTCTTAAAAAAATTTCTAACAGCTGTGCTTCTAACGGTGTCAGCTTTAACAGCTGTCCGTCCTTAAATATTTCCGCTCTTTCAAAATCCGCCCTGATATCGCCGCTGGCTAAAATTTTCCGCCGGTTGTATCCCTGCGGCAGCGTGGACAAATCCGCTGCGGATATTTTTGATACTTCCGGTATAACCTGTACTGTCAGCCTGCGCAGGTTTGCATGAATCCTTGAAATCAGCTCCGCGACCCGAAACGGCTTTGTAATGTAATCATCTCCGCCGATATCCAGTCCCTTTGTGATACTTTCCTCGTCATCACATGAAGTCAGAAACATCACAATCGCCTGTGAAATTTTCCGGATTTCATGACAGATATCAAACCCATTGCCGTCCGGCAGCCACACATCCAGCAGATAAATGTCATACTGCTGCCCGCTCTTTATCTGCTCCACCGCCTGCTGTTTATTTTCAACTGCCTGTACCAAAAAATTCCTGTTCTGTAACAGCCGTACCAGACTATCCTTTAATGAAATGTCATCTTCTACGACAAGTATTTTTATTTTTGTATCCTGTTCCATTTATCTGCTCCTGTCTGACTGCTTTTCCCTATTCTGACATAAATCAGCGCCGTTAGCAACAATCCTGTACCGGCAACTGCCGCAGCAATTCCCGCGGTCTGTAAGCTTCCAAGCGCCGGTCCACCCTGCACTGTCCCTGCTGCATAAAACAAAATGCCTGCCATGACGGCCCCCGGCACCGTTGCCAGACTACAGTTTTGCATTTCATCTGTATAAATGGCACTCCGCTCCATTCCAAGTTCCATTAAAAGACGCATCCTCTTTTTCTGCTCCTGCAGATAAAACAGACTCCATACCACCAGAATCAATCCATACAGTAAAAGAATCCCGGCGATTGTAATACCATAGAAAAACAATTGATTGAGATATTGTATCCTGTACACGTTGTTTTCTTCAAAATGGCTCGCATAAGAATAGCCGTAGGAATCCAGATATGCTCTTAACACCTCATCTGTTGCCTGATACAATGCCGATAATCCGTAGGATACCGTCATCACATTCTGACCTAAATCCCGATACTGCTCCGGGTCATATTCTTTTTCCATGACCGTACACATTCTTTTAGCAGACAACTGATAACGATTATAAACGACACTTTCCGGCATAATCCAGTATTCCTGTGCATTCATTTCCTTTAATATAGGAAACTTCTCATAAAATGCCGTTTCGTTTTCTTCATCCAGATAGACAACTGCTGCCACTGTCACCGGATTTTCTGATTTATATATATTTTTACCGGCACGGTATCTATATAAAATTTTTCCCTGTAACGTTTCCGGAAGTTCCTGAATTTCCTGTCTGATTTCATCTTCCTGCTTGTCATCCATATCTGACAGGATTTCTTCTGCCGCATCAAACTCTGCTGTTGAAAAACGCATTTTCTGCATATAATCCGCGTATTCCTGATACAATTCCGATACAGCATAACTTGAGTGGTTATTATTCATCCAATAAAAGTAGTCCAAAGATGACGATAGTGTATCACCTGCCTTACAGGTGTCCACATATTCCCCGGCAGCCCCTTTCTGAATCACCAGTACAGCCTGCTCTCCACGTTCAAAGGCTTCATAATCTCTGTATTCTTCATCGATATAATCTTCCAGCTCCTCATAAACTGCCCTGTTTTCCGCCACATAATAATCCAGACTGCGCGTTCCGTTAAATTTACTAAAAACAAAATGTGTCATTGTACGTGTTCCGCTGTATGCCGGCATTTCATACTTCATAACACCCTTGTTTAAAAAATTTTCCAGACCGTTTTCTTCGATGTACTGCTTATAAAATTCAGTATCATTTTTAGTCTTATAATACAGAACCATCCAGTTCTGCACCAATGCGGTATCTGTTTTGTCAATTCCGGACATTTGTCCGATATATGCCGTCAGCGACTGCGGCAGGCCATGAATTACACGCATTTTTCCCGTATCATATTTGTAATCCATCATTACCTTCTCCCCGTCCAGTACCGTCTCGGAAGATGTTGTGCCGCTGCTTTCACTTGCTGTATCTAAATTTCCTTCATCGATAATACCGTCCGGTGTAATTATTAAATCCGGCTGTCTTTTTTCATTGGTGTATGCTTTCTGTACCGCCGACATTTTTTGTGTGCAGACAAGCACCGCAAGCACAACAATACCCGTAAATCCCGCTTTTATAACATGCTGTCCGTACCGCATTGTCCACACGGACAGCTTCTTTTTCTGCTTTTCCCTGTCCACTCTTTGCGCCGCATACAGTCCCCACAAAGCCGTTATCACACAAAAAACCGCCGTCCATGCCGCCACACTGCCAAAGGCAGTCAGCGTAAGCTGTGCCTGTGCATTCTGCCGCTGTAACAAAATCCACAGAATCAGCCACACGATTCCAATGCCTGCTGCCGTTCCGACAACCGCCGCCGGTACAATCAACACACACAGTTCTGTAAGCTGGTACCATGCCCGGCAAAAACGTGTCATGCCCATTCTCTCAAACTGCCGGTAAGCTGTTCTGCGCTCCCGCTGATATGTCCACAAAACTGCCGCCGTAACAAAAATTCCCGCTGCCAGTGCGAAACAGCCCGCATAGAAACTCATTTTCCCGAAATCCGTTTCATGACTGTCATATGTCTTACTGTTATAAATCAATTTTGTATCTGCGGTTGATGCCTTATACATGCCCTGATATATCTGCCTGTAATCCGCTGTATGGATATCTTCATTAAGTGCGTAAAGCGTTGTAACCGATTCCGTCTGCGCATAGTTTTCCGCCTCTATCTGCGTAACAAGCATGACCGGCATATAACTTCCGCTGTCCCAGTATGCCGCATAATCCTCCAGTACGCCTGTCAGCGTATATTCCCTGACTGTCAGCTGCTTCTCAAAAATACTGGTCTTATTGTTTTTATCAGGATAGGAAACAGTTATTGTCTGCCCCAATTCTTCAGAATATCCAAGTGTTTCCAATGTATGCCGCTCTACTGCAATTTCATCATTATTCTGCGGCATTGCTCCTTTCAACAGTGTAAGTGATGCCAGCTGTGCCGCCATACTGTCCATATAACCTATTTTTATCTCTGTTGACGACAATTCGGAGACACTGTATACTGCCGTATTCACAGCTTTTCCGCTTCCTGCCAGATACGGATGTGTCTTTAATTCCTCCGACTGCGTTCCGTTACTGCTGTTTTCCATTATAAACCAGCCGCCAAATGTTTTCTTGGTCACCGCTTTCTGATAACTTAAAATGCCTTTTGCACTTACCACGATAACCGCTATGAAAACTGCCGCAACCGCCGCTGTAACCGTTACCTTTCCCGCCTGTTTCTTTCTTTTTGTCAGACTGTGTAACACATTTTGAAGAATCTGCATTGCACGTCACCTGCCCTTCCCCTGTTTTTATATGTTTATCTTATCACAGGAACGTGACAATTCCCTTACAAAAAAGAAAACCTTGCAGAAGATTTTCCCTTCTGCAAGGTTTTCAACCTTTTATTTCATTCTTTCTTAGACAAAAACGAATCTTACTTAAAATATTCCACGCCGGATTCAAATATCTTCAAATCCTGTTCGCCGTAGATATTGATTGCAACGGAATCACCGCGTCTTTCGGAATGTGCCATTTTACCAAGACATCTTCCGTCAGGGCTTGTAATACCTTCAATCGCCATATAAGAACCGTTGACGTTCCATTCTTCGTCCATAGAAACATTTCCTGCCAGATCACAGTACTGTGTTGCTACCTGTCCGTTTTCAAACAGCTTATCTAACCATTCCTTCGGTGCTACAAAACGACCTTCGCCGTGTGAAGCAGGGTTTGTATATACACCGCCTAATTCAGCCTTTGCAAGCCATGGGCTCTTATTGGATACAACCTTTGTGTAAACCATTTTTGAGATATGGCGGTTAATGGTGTTAAATGTCAGTGTCGGTGACTGGTCATTCTGTCCGGTAATGGAGCCGTTTGGCACAAGTCCCAGCTTGATTAATGCCTGGAAACCGTTACAGATACCCAGTGCAAGACCATCTCTTTCATTTAACAGTCTTTCAACAGCTTCCTTCATCTTTGCGTTACGGAATGCCGTTGCAAAGAATTTTGCAGAACCGTCCGGTTCATCACCTGCGGAGAATCCTCCCGGGAACATGATAATCTGTGACTGGTTGATTGCCTTTTCAAATTCATCCACAGATTCTCTGATTCCCTGTGCAGAAAGGTTCTTAAATACCTTTACGATGACATCTGCGCCTGCACGTTCAAATGCCTTTGTGCTGTCGTATTCGCAGTTAGTACCCGGAAATACTGGAATAAATACAGTCGGCTTTGCTACTTTATTCTTGCATACATAAACACTGTCTGCCTTATAGAGCTTACTTTCAACCGGTGTTTCATCCTTTGAAACCTTTGTCGGGAATACATTTTCAAGCGGTTCTTTCCATACGCTTAATGCTTCTTCTGCATTAATTGCCACTTCTTTATAAGTAAACTTTGCTTCATCTGTTACTGTACCAACCGTTGTATACGGTACTGTAATTTCTGATAAACGGCTCTTTTCTACTTCTGCCACAATACAACCGTAAGCCGGTGCAAATAACTGTTCTTCCTTGAGATCATTATTTAACGCAAAGCCTTTCATATTACCGAATGCCATCTTTGAAAGTGCAGGAATCAGACCGTTTGCATCGCATACATAAGCAGAAACCACTGCTTTCTTTACAATGAGTTCATGAACAGCCGCATATAAAGCCTTTACCTGTTCAAAATCCGGTAAATCATATTCATTCTTTGTAATATCAAACCGTACCAATACATTTCCTGCTGTCTTTAATTCCGGTGTAATAATGTCGCTTTCCTTTGCTACATCAACTGCAAATGAGCAGAGTGTCGGTGGGACATCAATATCTTCAAATGTTCCTGACATACTGTCCTTACCGCCGATAGACGGAAGTCCGAAGCCTAACTGTGCTTCATAAGCACCTAACAGTGCTGCAAACGGCTGGCTCCAGCGTGACGGGTCTTCTGTCATTCTTCTGAAGTATTCCTGGAACGTAAAACGAATCTTGCTGTAATCACCGCCTGCTGCCACAATCTTTGCAACAGAATCAATAACTGCATAAACCGCACCATGGTATGGACTCCACTTTGACAGATATGGGTCAAATCCATATGCCATCATCGTTACAGTATCGCACTTACCCTTTAATACAGGGAGTTTTGCAACCATTGCCTGTGTTTCGGTCAACTGATACTTACCGCCGTAAGGCATGAGTACCGAACCGGCGCCGATAGAGCCATCGAAACGTTCTACCAGACCTTTCTGTGAACACTCATTTAAGTCTGAAAGGACCTTTAACCACTTACCTCTTACATCTTCAACCTTGCCTGCATTTAAGACACAGTCTTCCTTCTCCGGAATGTCAACCAGTACAGAAGTTTCCTGATGTGCACCGTTGGTATCCAGAAATGCTCTTGAAATGTTGACAATTTCCCTGCCTCTCCACTCAAGCACCAGTCTAGGCTCTTTTGTTACAACCGCAACTTCTACTGCTTCTAAGTTTTCTTCTGCGGCATATGCTAAAAATGCTTCTACATCTGCCGGATCAATGACAACCGCCATTCTCTCCTGTGATTCGGAAATTGCAAGTTCTGTTCCGTCAAGACCTTCATATTTCTTTGGCACTTTATCTAAGGATACGCGTAAACCGTCTGCAAGTTCACCGATTGCAACGGATACACCGCCCGCACCAAAGTCGTTACACTTCTTAATCAGCTTTGTAACTTCCGGTCTTCTGAATAATCTCTGCATCTTACGCTCTGTCGGTGCATTACCCTTTTGTACTTCTGCACCGCAGGTTTCAATGGATTCTGTTGTATGCACCTTTGAAGAACCGGTTGCACCGCCGCAGCCGTCACGTCCTGTACGTCCGCCGAGTAAAATAATAATATCGCCCGGATCAGAGGTTTCTCTCTTTACAGCACTTCTTGGCGCTGCTGCCATAACGGCACCGATTTCCATTCTCTTTGCCACATAATCCGGATGATAAATTTCCTTTACATAACCGGTTGCAAGACCGATCTGGTTACCGTAAGAGCTGTAGCCCTGTGCAGCTCCTGTTACAAGCTTTCTCTGCGGAAGCTTGCCCTTTAATGTCTGTGAAATCGGAACGGTCGGATCTGCTGCACCGGTTACACGCATTGCCTGATAAACATAGGTACGTCCTGAAAGCGGGTCACGGATTGCACCGCCAAGGCAGGTTGCCGCACCACCGAACGGTTCGATTTCTGTCGGGTGGTTGTGTGTTTCATTTTTGAAGTTTACAAGCCATTCTTCTGTTTTTCCGTCAATTTCAACCGGCACAACAATACTGCACGCATTGATTTCATCAGATTCTTCCTGATCCTGTAACTTTCCTTCTGCCTTTAACTTCTTCATTGCCATCAGGGCAAGGTCCATTAAGCAGACAAATTTATCTTTTCTGTCTTTATAAATTACGGCTCTGTCTGCAAGATACTTTTCATAAGTTGCCTGCATTGGTGCTTTGTAATAACCGTCTTTAAATGTAACGTTCTTTAATTCGGTTGCAAATGTCGTATGACGGCAGTGGTCAGACCAGTATGTATCGAGTACCCGGATTTCCGTCATGGAAGGATTTCTCTTTTCCTCTCCTGCAAAATACTGCTGGATAAATGCAAAATCCTTAAAAGTCATAGCAAGTCCTAAAGAATCATATAATTCCTTTAACTGAGTTTCTGACATTTCATTAAATCCGTCAAAAATCTTTACATCTGCCGGCACTTTAAATTCTGTCACCAGTGTCTTTGGCAGTTCACTGGATGCTTCCCTTGAATCTACCGGATTGATACAGAGTTCCTTAATCTTTTCTTTTTCATCAGCTGTTAACGCACCTGTCAATACATATGTAACTGCTGTTTTGATAACCGGTGTTTCATTTTCATTGAAAAAACGCACACACTGCTCTGCGGAGTCTGCTCTCTGGTCAAACTGTCCCGGAAGATATTCTACGGAAAATACGAAATCATCAGCATCTGCCGGAAATTCCATTTCATATACATCATCAACCGGTGGTTCTGAAAATACCGTTGTCAATGCCTGTGTATAAGTTTCCTCTGAAAGATTCTCAATATCATAACGGATTAAAACCCTTACCTGTGAAATCGTCTTAATTCCCAAATATCCTGCAATCTCATCATGAAGCTCTTTTGCTTTTACAGCATATGGTTTTTTCTTTTCAACAAAAACTCTTTTAACGCCGCTCATCTTTTCCTCCTAAAATTCTGCCGGGTGCAAACTTTACCGCGCCCCGCTTTAATGTATTATTGAAATAAGTATCATTGTAGCATATCTGTCAAAATTAAACAATAACTACTCATGCATTCTTCGTATAATCTTATATACAACCTCATTTCCCGTAACCATCGGTGCCGTATGCGCAAAAAATACGATACCGTCCGTCTGGGAATAGATTTCACTTTTGACTTCTCCCTCATACGGATCAATTACCTGTGCAATCAGATCGCCGTGAAATACCGGGTCTCCCGGATTTTTCAAATGCCTGTAAAATCCGGCATCATATGTTTTTACCGGAAGCAGGTCATATTCATTAATCACACTGGCAATATAGCCGCTGTGGTTGTTATATTTTAAAATGCCCATGCGGGTCAGAAAACGAAGCACCGATGACACAGCCTGCCTTGCTGAACGGTCATCCACCAGATCAGTGCTGTTGGTATAAATCGAAAATGCATTTGTTCCGTTCATCTGCCAGTTATAATTTAGTGTTACCGTATCCATCGGCTTTGGCTTTCGGATAACTACATACTGTAACCCGAACAAATTCGCAAGGCTTGCATTCTGATAACCGGTTTCCATCATGCGCACATGCGGGATAAAATCCCCCGGCATATAAAAGCTTGCAAACTGGATACCGTAGCTGTATCCTTTTACCTTTTCAAACAGTTCTCCCGCAATCTGCTTTGTGGTATCTCCACGCAGATCGCCCGGAAAGGTTCTGTTAATATCTATATTATCCACTGCCCAGAACCGTTTGCCAACATTCATGGAATAACTGTTTGCCGTCGGCACAACCAGAATGCCGTGTCCATGTGTAATCGCCCCGTGTGCTTCCAGCTCTTTTAAAACTTTAATTAGCTGTGAACAGATATAGAGCTGCTGCATTTCATTTCCCCGCAACGCCCCGACGATACAGGCTGAATTCTCCTCTCCGCCGAACCGGTAGCCCTCTACAACAAAATCTTCCCGGTAGAGGCCTTTTAATCTATATAACTCAATTTTTTTCATGCTTTTCCTCCATATACCCGGGCAATCAACGCACCTTTGTATACAACCGGATTTTCCCGCAGGGTAAATATAATTCCGTTTGTCGGTGACTCAATTCTCTGAATCACCTTTCCTTCTATCGGCTCAATAATATCACCGATATGCGTTCCCATCTCAATTGCTCCCATATGGTCTGTTGCTGCAACAAACACACCGGTCTGAGCAGCATTGATAATGCTGACTTCTCCTTCGGTAGAAATAATCGGCTGTTTCACCTGCGGTGCTTCATCCTCCCATATTCCCATATGAATCAGCATATTAAAAATGCCGTCTATCAGCTGATGGCAGTATGCATTATTGATACGGTGTCCCACACCCATTTCAACCACTAAAGTCGGCACACCCATATTATTCAGGCTGTAGGCAAGTGTTGCTTCCAACACTGTAATAGATGAATAAATCCAGACAAAATCCGCATTGAGCAGCTTTGCATACGGCAGAAGCTTCTCCTCGTTGTCATCATTTAAACGCACCTGCGGCACTTCTTTGACAAAAATATTACTGGAATGAATATCCAGACACATATCGCTTCCAATAATATCATCAATAATCCCGGCAGCCAGATATTCCGTAATCGCACCATTGTTATCTCCCGGAAAGACCCGGTTCATATCAAGGTCAAACATAGGGATTCCTCTTGAACCTGTATCAAGTCCAAGAGGATTCACATCTGGATATATATCAACAATTCCTTTCAACTTCTCAGGATGCGCATTCAGCTGCTTCACAATCTCATAGCAGACATACTGCCCATCCAGTTCATCTCCATGCGTACCCGTCACAATGGAAATTCGCTTTTCATTTCCTGTAAGCTGTTTCGGTGCAAGTCTGTTTTTTCTCACCGTCAGTCTTTCATGAACTGCCAAATCTACCGATACAACTTCCTCTATCATCGGATTGTTCCTCCACTATTCTTCATAATCCCTTACAACGATACTGTCATTGACCTTTCGAACTAAAACATGTACCAGTGTATCCGCCGGTTCATAAACCTTGGCTTCTATATAAATACGTGCTCCCGGAAAGATTTTGGAATCAACCTTTACAACAGCTTTTCCGGACTCTTTAATCAAATCGTATAGCCGCTTGCTTTCCTGCTCACACTTAGCCTTCTCCGCACTCTTTATAATCTTGGACTGACAGATTTTTGTATAAGAAACGCTGTCAAATGCCTCAGGTTTCACATCCCTTACCATCGTCAGTTTCTTCAATGCACTCTCATACATTTCAATCTGGGAATCAATATCCTTTAACTGTACAATAATATTGGCATAATCCATACGGAGTTTCTTGGTTGCACCGATTCTTAAATTGGTCGGTGCATAAGATGCATTACCGGCATTGGAGGTTTCAATCCCCATAACACCTGTTACATCACCGCCGTGAATCGTTCCTCTGCTTCCCTGTACAATGACTTTGCCAAGTGCCATAATCTTACTGCTTAAAATATAGCCTGCATTGACATCGCCTTCCGCATAAACAATCGCATTCTCAAAAAAACGTGCCGAAATATTCCCTTTGGCTTCAATCTGTCCGATGCCATTGGCGTTGACGCCTTTATTTAAAACGATATCTTTATTCGACTTAATCACCGCACCCTCTACATAGCCACCGATATAGATGCTGCCCATTGCCCGGATTGTTACACCGGTAATAACATTTCCGGTGATATTGACATCCCCATTAAAATCAATATTACCAATATTCAAATCAACGTCACCACTGATGTCCAATACATTCACGATACGCAAATCATAGTTACAGTATTCAACTTTACCGTCAATGGCTGCATAATAGGTATTACCGTCCTCTGACACGGTAAATCCTTTGCCGCGCAGATTGGATTTTGGTTTGCCCGCCTTCGGTGCTAAAAGTTTCCCCTTTACATCAAATCCAAACACACCTTTCGTCGGCGGATAATACTGTGCAAGCTTATCACCCTCACTCACCTTTTCATACAGCTTCATATTATAATAGTCAACCGAGCCGTCTTCACGCACAGACGGTTTTGCCTTCAAATCTGTTTCAAATTCAAATTCATAGTAACCGTCTGCGCCATCCTGCACCATCTTCCCCTGTGCAACGACTACCGCCGTATTATAAATCTGCTCCTCCACCATATGATGAATCCTGGCATCATCCAGCCCCATCTTTACGCCGGCATTAGACAAAGCCCGCATCACTTCTTCATATGTATAGGGGTCTTCCTCTTTTGCAGGTTCACTTAAAAAAAGGGTCGCAGACATATTGTCATCGGCTATTATGACCTGAATATCTTTTTTATTAAGTTGTCCCATTTCATCAAAAAGTTCAGGTGTTCCCATATGTACCTCAATTCTGCCCCAAAAGGCCTCATATCCTATTTCATCAATATCCTACTTTTTTAATGCTTCTGACTCAAGCCTCATATTCATCATAACATCACTTGGTATCAGCGGATTGAGCAGCTTTGTCACATCAATCCCATGTTCCAGCCCAAGTCTTATCTGCTCCATCTGTTTAAAATCATATGCTGCATCTGCATAGAGATTAACATTCACACCGCTTTCCAGTCCCAAAAGGACTTCCTGGCTCTGCAATTCATCCAGCCCGCCGCCTTCGGATTTGCCCTCAAGCTTTAACCTCATATCTTCCATTTCCAGTGCATCGACAAACGGATCTGCATAGCCTGAAACATCAATTCCGGCTTCCAGTCCCAGCCGTACCTGTTCCATCTGGGCGGATGAAAATCCAACCATCGAATACCAGCTGACATCAAGACCGGCCTGTAATCCAAGCCGCAGCTGCTTCATCTGGTCCCCCGTATATTCATGCAGCAGATATTTTGTAATATCTACACAGTGTTCAATACCAAGACGGATTTCCCGCAACTGATATTCATCAAATCCTTCATTGACAAAGAACGATAAATCAATCTCTTTTTCCCTTGCCTTGCGGATTTGTCTAAGAACATTTCCTGAAAATCCCCGTTTTGCGTATTTTGTAATATCATAATTCATCCGTTCCGATAAACGGATCTCTTTCATGACCGAATAATCATATGCCGGATTGCATACCGCATCTAAATCCATATGTTCCCTGATAACCGCTTTAATTTCCTCCATCTGCATATAATTATAACGGTTATCTGCAAACGGTGTGATATCCATGCCTTCTTCGAGTGCCAGCCGGATAGACTTCATCTGCGCTGCGTCATACTTTTTATCCGCATATTTTGTAATATCCACTTCATTGTTCAAGCCTTTGGCAATCTCTACGGACTGCAGACGGTTAAACCCCATCCCCTGAAGCGTTTCCTTTAAAGTACCATCTTTTCTGCTTTCTTCTAATTGATTCTTAATACTATTCTCCATATGCTATTCTCCACTCACTGCCAATTATTTTGTCAGACGTTCCTAATATTGCGTTGGATTTTTCACTCACGAGCCACACTTGTATATACAGCTTACATTAATTCTTTTAATTATTATACAATATATTTAACTTTATTGCACTAAATTTTTCCAAAAATCTGCTAATATATTTTTAAAATTGTGCTTTGTTACCGGATAAACCTCATTCCACTCCCTCGGATACAGCTTTTCATATCCGGGTGTCAAGAATCTGTCATCGAGTAAAATAATCACTCCACAGTCCTCCTCCGTGCGGATAACGCGCCCTGCCGACTGCAATACCTTATTCATGCCGGGATAGACATACGCATACGCATAGCCGTCTTTTCCGCATCCGTCAAAATAATCCCGCAACAGATTTCTTTCCTTTGATATCATAGGAATTCCCGTTCCGACAATAATCGTCCCAATAAGGCTTTCTCTTTTTAAGTCAATCCCTTCTGAAAAAATGCCGCCCATTACACAAAATCCTAAAAGGCTTCCTCTTCCCTGCACATTTTCAAATAAACACAGAAAATTTTCTTTTTCCTGTTCTTTCATCGACGGAAGCTGCACAATCAGATTCTGTTCTGCTGTAAGCTTTGGTGTACCGCCCTCTGCGCCCATGATGATTTCATCCGGTTTATACATCTGTTCATAGTTTTCTTTTACCTGCTGCAAATATCCATATGATGGAAAAAATACGAGATACCGTCCCGGATGCACCTGTACCGTTTCGGCAATGTAGCGGCATACTTTCCGGTATTCCCCTGCATTTCTTCTTGTATATCTGCTGCTGACATCTTTTCCGATAACAATTCTGCGCTTTTTACTGTCAAACGAAGACTGTGCATACACTGCATAATCCTGTGTATCTGCAGTCAGCATTTCTTTAAAATAATTGACCGGAAGCAGCGTCGCCGAAAAAAACACGGCACTTCTTCCCTGTGCCAGTCTTTCCGACAGATTCGTTGACGGGTCTACACAGAACAATTTCATATAAAAATGATTGTTCTCATCATGCTTTGTATAAATCAGATATTTTTCATCCATGCAGTCATACATATTCAGAAAATGCCGCAGTGTAAAGAAAAACTGCAAAATTTCCTCCTGCTGCGGATGATTTTTATGATGTTCCAGAAAATGCTGTAATCTTACATAACACCGTTCCAGTGCCGCAGGAAAAGTTCCCAGATAATCAATCACATCTATTGTATCACATTTTCTTTTATATTCCAACAATCCGGCATTGCACTTTTCAAGGCTGTTATACAATGCCCTGTCTGTATCTTTTACATATTTTTTTATTGTCAGAAAATCCTCTTTTACAAGAATAGCACTGTACATCTGCCTTGCCCTGTCAACCAGATTGTGTGCTTCGTCCACCAGAAAAATATACTCGCCCCTGTTTCCTTCGCCAAAGTAGCGCTTGAGTGCCACATTTGGGTCAAAAACATAATTATAATCACAGATAATGCCGTCACACCAGTATGAAATATCCAGCGACATCTCAAACGGACAGACACAATGTTTCTTTGCATATTCCATCACTTTTTCACGGTCAATCACCATTTCATGTGTAATCATGTCATAGACCGCATCGTTAATCCTGTCAAAATGTCCTGCTGCCCTCTCGCATTTAACAGGATTGCAGTTTCTTTCCTCCAGAATGCAGATTTTATCTTTTGCCGTCAGTGTCACCGTACGCATAGAAAGCCCCTGCCTGCGCAGAATTGAAAAGGTTTCTTCGGCAACGGTTCTTGTAATCGTCTTAGAGGTCAGATAAAAGATTTTGTCTGCCTTACTCTGTCCCATGGCACAGACTGCCGGATAAATAGTTGAAATGGTTTTTCCAACACCGGTTGATGCCTGAATAAAAAGATTTCTTGCTTCCCCGATGCAGTGATAAACACCTGTTACCAGTTTTTTCTGTCCTTTGCGGTATTCAAACGGAAAGGACAGCTTCTTAATCGATGCCGTCCTTTTTTCACGTTCGCAAAAGACAAAATCTGACCACCGTTTAAAGCTGTTGATCAGCGTTTCAAACCATTCTGTCAGTTCTTCTTTTGAATATTCTTTTGTAAAACGCTTTATTTTTTCTGTTTCAGGATTGGCATAGGTCATCTGTACGCCGATACCGGAAAGATGGTTCTGTACCATATAAATATAGCCGTACACCTTTGCCTGCGCTTCATGTACCGGCACCGGCTGTTCTAACTTTTCCACATCGGACTGCATGGTTTTAATCTCATCAATAATAACCTTTCCAACCGGTGTCTTACTGCCGTCCGCTTCTTCGTGGAAATCACTGATAATACCGTCCGCCCTGCCCTCCAGACGTATGATGTAATCAATATTCTCCACCGTTTCCGGCAGTTCAATTTTTAACGGAACTTCCGCTCTGTAAGATGCGCCCATGCTTTTTTGTATTTTTTTGTGCATGCGCGTACCCTCCTGCATCAGACGCACATCTGAAAATCCGCCGGTTCTGTTATCAATATCACCGCTGCGGCAGATAAATTCAACCAGTCCGCGGACTGAAAGTTTAATTACGTTGTCCTTTATTACATACATCTATTGTTTTCCTTCACCTCGTAAAGATACGACCTGCCCTGCTTTCCTACTCTTGTAACCGTCTGCGTATCCCTTAAAATATTAAGCGTTATCCTTGCCGTATCCACCGGAATATGGGCAGCTTTTGCAAAATCCGCCGAAGTAAACGTGCCATCCAGTTCATACGGCACAAACTGCATATAGTCTTCAAGCTGCTCAATTGTCACTATCTCCCGTATGCCTATCGGGATTCTGTCCTTTTTTTCGCCGCGCCTGCGGATTCCTTTTTTGGTACGAATCCGCTGCTGTAACGTCTTATACTCCTGCATATCCATCAGTACCAGTTTGACCGTCAGCTGTGGGTGATGCAAATACTGTTTGATTTTATACAGCTCCGTAAAAGCATCGTAGACCGTGTAGTGGCGCGGTGATTTTCTTGGTTCACTCACCTCCCCTGTCTGTTCATCAACCCAGAACACCCATTTGTTGCAGGGCATCGGATAGACAATTGTTACCGGATAGTGGTTCAAAAAGACTGCCAGCTTTTCACGAAGCCGCTCAAAGCTTCTTGTCTGGATTTCAATAACCCCGTTTTCATTGTAAATATCCGCAAAATAACCCTCAAGCGCAACTTCATGGTTGTCTTCTTCCGGCTCAAAAAATTTTTTCAGTACACTATGTACCGTCTTTTCGGAAAGTGTTCCAATCCCTTTATCGTGCCTCTTTGCCGAGAGTACCGCTTTCTTCGCCTGCTGGAAGCGTTCCTGCTGTATGTACTGTATCTGCTGTGTCTGCTTCTGTTTCATTTACAATCCTTTTTTCTACGACATAACCTTCTGTAACGGTATATTCTGTATCATCAAATTTCACTTTTCCGCTAAAGTCATATCCGATTCTGCCCCGCTGATAATACCATTCGCCGTAACTGTTTGTGCCAATGCCGGTATATTCCTCATTTAACAGACCGTTTTCAAAATACCACCAGCCGTATTCATTTAACGCCATTCCGGTATATTCACGATTCAGCTGACCGTCTTCAAAGTACCACCAGCCATATTCATTTAACGCCATTCCCGTATAGGCATCATTTAAATTGCCATTTTCAAAATACCACCAGCCATACTCATTCAACGCCATTCCCGTATAATTCAGGTTTAAAAATCCATTTTCAAAATACCACCAGCCGTATTCATTCAACGCCATTCCCGTATATTCACGATTCAAGTTGCCATTCTGATAGTACCACCAGCCATATTCGTTACATACCATTCCGGTATAATCCCAGTTTAATACGCCATTCTCAAAATACCACCAGCCGTATTCATTCAACGCCATTCCCGTGTAATTCCAGTTTAACTTTCCGTCTTCAAAGTACCACCAGCCATACTCGTTACATGCCATTCCCGTATAGGCATCATTTACATAACCGCCCTGAACATAGTACCATTCTGCTCCGTCACAAAGCATTCCGGTATAATCCATGTTTACAACACCGTCCTGCATATACCAGCGGCCATACTCATTTTCTGCAATACCTGTATAAGAATCATCTATTTCACCGTCTGTAACATACCACCAGCCATATTCATTGACCGCCATTCCCGTGTAATCCGATACTTCACCGTCTTCGTAATAATGCCAGTCACCGTATTTATCCGTACATAGACCATTTTTCTTATGCAGTCCGAAATAATCTGCAATTCCGCTGGCATCTGCCTGTCCCATACGTACCAGCATGTTGTCATTGGACAAAAATACATGTGTATCCCCCGCATCTGATAGATAAGCATGTTCTACAATAATTCCCGGTACACCGTTGTACTTGGAATTTCTGATGACACTGTAATAATCCGCGCGGCTTCCATCCGGATACCAGTTGGTATCATCATCTTCCTCGCCATCACTATCTCTTGTATACAATCCATTCCGGTATATGCCCATTTCACTCAGGTAACCCGCAATATGCTCAGATACCGCATATCCTATATCATTAAATTCTGATACATAGTGATTATTGGGATAATAAATTTCATATCCGCTGTCATCGCCCGAATTGTTATGCAGACTTACAAAAAGGTCCGCTCCGACTTCTCCTGCATATTCTGTCCGCTGTATTAAGTCCTGTTTGGTTGTACTGCCTTCAAACGGACACGCAATGGTATCATGTGTCATATAAACGGTTATGCCATCGTATTTTTCAAGCTCTGTACGGCACGCCAGTCCGATTTTTAAATTTAATTGCTGCTCTTTTAAACCATATGCTGCCGCCCCTGTATGTGTACTGTCATGTCCGGGATCTAACGTCACTACAACATTGTCTGCCGCTTCTGCCCTCTGGATGCCGTTTAAAAAAAATGCCGCCGTCATTGCAAACGCAGCTGCCGCCAGCACTGCTGCCTTTCTTTTTTTCATACTTTTGTGCCTCACTTTCCACTTATTCTAAACTAAAAACAGTATACCATACTTTTCCCCATTGTGAAACTTCCCGTTGACAGTCTTCCCACAAAAATGTCATACTTACAGTAATAAAAGATTTGGAATATACGCCGTTTGGCAGATAGGAGTACGTTATGATTTCAATCAGTCTTTGCATGATTGTTAAAAATGAAGAAAAGTTATTAAAACGCTGTCTGGATTCGTACCGTTTGGTCTGCGATGAAATTGTTATCGTAGATACCGGTTCAACCGACCGCACCAAAGAAATCGCCGCCGGATATACGGATTTGATTTATGATTATCCATGGAACAACGATTTTGCCGCCGCAAGAAATTTTGCCTTTTCAAAAGCAAACTGCGACTACATTTTTTCTGCCGATGCGGACGAGGTCTTAGACGAGGAAAACCGCCGCCAGTTTTTAAATTTAAAACAGGTGCTTGTTCCGGAAATTGACATTGTACAGATGATTTACGTCAACAGCAAATCGCACAACACCGTTTATAATTTTGAAGAAGAATACCGCCCGAAGCTGTTTAAGCGCCTGCGTACGTTTGAATGGATTTCTCCGATTCACGAAACCGTACGATTAGAGCCGGTTGTATTTGACAGTGATATTAAGATTTTACATCTACCTGAACAAAGCCATACCAAACGGGATTTCGGTGTGTTTGCCGATGCTGTCCGCCGCGGTGTGCGCCTTGAAAATTATGTCGTGATTATGTTCTGCAAGGAACTTTTTATTTCTGGAACAGATGAAGACTTTTTAAGTGTCCGTGAAATTTTTGAAAATGTGCTTGCAAAGGAAGACCGTCCCGAAGACTGCCGCAAAAACATTGCCTGCGTGCTGGCGCGCATTTACCGCCTGACAAACGCATACAATGAATTCTTTAAAATCTGCTTAAAGGATATGGCACAGAATCCGTGTGCGGAAATCTGCATGGAACTCGGACACTATTTTTACGGATTAAAGGATTATGAAGAAGCTGTTCTTTGGTATTTAAACGCAGCTTCCGAAACACCGAGCATTATCGACATCCACTCGTCTGGCGATGCGCCGCTTGCCTGTCTTTCAAAATGTTACAGCACGCTTGCCGCACAAGCCAAACAGGATAAAAATGCCGAACTTTCTGCCGCTTTTTTATCACAGGCTGAGGATTATCAGGCGCAGGCAGAACACTGGAAGGCGGCAATCTAATATTTGTATTATATATATTCCAGTAATATATTCAGTAAATTACACTTTATACCGAAAAATGTCAAAAAAGAACAGGCTACCGCATTTCTACAGCAGTCTGTTCTTTTTTCTGTTATGTCCGTTTCACATCATCAACGTCATCTACATCCTGAATGTCTAACACTTCCAGATCATCCTCATTTTTTTTCAATGCTTCTGAAATCGAACGTACGACCTCATCTTCATCGTCTTCCTGGATTTCATCTTCTTTATCTGCCAGCACATCCTCCGATAAATCTTCATCATCATCTTCTTCATAAGAATCAAAATCATATTCATCGTCATCATATCTGTCATAGCCGTCATCTGCCGCCGCTGCAAATGCCCGCTTACTCTTTGAAAGCTTCACTGCAAGCATTACAATCGCAATGATACAAAGAACCACAACTGCCGAAAGCACCAGTGCCACTACTTTCCACATTCTGTCAGAAGCAGCGCTTACTCCCTGTGATTCGGTCTGTGTCGTGAGATTTCCCGCCGGAGCGGACATCACACTGTATACCTGTATTGTATTGTCATTGCAGTCATAACGGAACCACCCTGTAACGCCCAGCGAACTGACACCATAGAACAGACAGTAACTGCCATCCTCAGACATTAATACATCTGCCGTCTGTCCGCCAATCGTATAAGTCGTCTTTTTATATCCATCCGGTTTTTCCATGGAATCCGTAATCGGAAGCACCGCATAAGTAATATCCGGTTCACTTGCTTCTATATATAATGAAAATGTTTTCGCAACTGAATCATACACATAAAAGCCCGATGTGCCTTTGCCGTCCGTATTTTTCAGATACATCAGAATAAGCTTCGTATTCACGCCTTTTCCGGCTTTAACGGTAATGCCGTTATATTCATAATCCACTTCATCATAACCGGACGGAAGCGGATTTGCCGTATAGTCATCAGCCAGTTCATACTGTGCACCTGCTACCTGTATACTGCGGATTTGTTCCTCACTCTGTGTCGGTTCTTCCGAACTGACAGTCGTTGTTTCCTGCTCTCCGGCTTTGGTCGTTTCCTGTTCGTCTGCTTTGGTTGTCGCCGCCGCAGAATCGTCCTTTGTTGTTGAAATCGTATAGACCTTTTTAGAGCCGTCCTGTGCCGTTACCGTAATCGTTGTCGTATTACTGCCGGGGTCCATGCGCGTTCCGCGGACAGATACCGAAGCATTTTCATCATTTGCAACCGCACTGACAACCAGCTGTGAACAGTCTGAACCGACTGTCGTCGTATACGATGTGACATTCGGTGAAAATGCCGGAGATAACACGCCCGGACTGATATCTAACGATGCAAGCGTATTATCGGTTGAATAGCTGACCGGTGCTTTTACGGTTACTGAACCCGAACCGGCACTGACTGCCATATAATCCTCATCTGCCGAACTGATAATCGTATTGGAAGTGCTTACAGAAATCGAAGAACTTCCCGCCGATACTGCTTTAAACCGCACGCTGAATGAGGTACTGTCAGTAGAGAGCAGGCGCACACTGCCGCCGCCCCCACCGCTGTAGCCGGAAACCGGCTGTAGCACACCTGAATCATAACTGAGCCAGATGTCACACATATAAATGTCCACACTACTGCTGACACTGACCGATATCGTCACTTCATCACCAATATCACAAGAGCCTGAGCCTACGGATATCTTTGCTGTTTCTTTTGCATACGTTGGCAGCGGTACCAGCAAAACTGCCATTACTGCTGCCAGCAGCACTGCGGCTGCATTTTTCCATTTTCCCGTCATTTTTCACCTCAATCACATTTCTTTGGCAACTCCCACTACTGTCTGAATCCTACTGTTCAATGTACCGGATATCCAAAATGTGTCTTTTAATATATAACAAGTCTATTGATGTAATGCCGTCATTTCCACGGTTTGCATCTGCCGCCGTCAGATACGGTTCTTCCAGCAGCTTTGTTCCTAAAATGTGGCGCTTCACATACAGTAAATCCATGCTCGTCACCGCTCCGTCGCCGTTGACATCACCGTAAATCACAAACGTGTAGCGTGCCATTTCACCGCCGTTTTTATCGTAAATCGTAAGCACATCGCCAGTTCCCACAATACCGTCATTGGCACTGCCGTCACTGTGTGTTACTTTTCCGTATGCGCCGCCCGTAAAGGAAATGTGATTTAAAACGTCCTGTGCGGCACTCCCGACACCGACTCTGGATATCTTGCCGTTTTCAAGCAAAAAATCTGTCGAATATCCGCCCTTTTCCGAATCGTCACCACTGTTTCCGTTATCCGTGCCGCTGTCACCGCCGCTGTTTCCGGAATCTGTACCGCCGTTGTTACTGTTGTTTCCACTATCACCGGAAGCCGCTTCTTTGCGCACAACACGGATGATATACGTCTTTGTTTCGCCGCTTTGTGATGTAACCGTCACTTCAATCTCATTCGTGCCGACCTTTAGCGCATGACTGCCGGTTCCTGTAAGTTTTGCACCGGAATCTGCTGTTTGTGCTTCGATATCCACAGAAGAAATTTCATTTTCCACAATTACACCATACTCAGTTGTAAACATATCAAACGTCGGTGTCAGCGAATAACCTGAAACCGAAAGACTTGTTAAGGCATTGTTTGGACTGCCCTCCCCTGTCGGAAGCTCACACGCACTGTCCGGCATATTTTTATAAACCGGAATCTTAAACACCAGTGCCGTATTTTTCTTGGTCGTATCGCTGTATGCCTGTGAAGCGGTCGAAGACTCACTTCTCGGTGCTAAGACATTTGTCATATACTGATGGGTATACGGTGTTACCATATCAAACTTTTCATAATAAATCGTATTCTGTCCGCGGTTAATGTAACGGCTTCCTATGTAAATCGCACCGCCGATAACAGATTTCATACGGGTATTCCACGGTCTTAATGTCGCCGCATCGGTTTTGGCGGCATACTTCAAGCCGTTGACCACCGCACTTGCCGTTGCGGTTTTATAAGCACCCTGATTGTAGTAATTGTAATACCCCTCATAGCCGCTCACCGTTCCGGAAATGCTGTTGCCCTGTCCTTTTCTGCCCTGCTCCTGGATAATGCGCGTTGCCAGATGATACGGACTGACACCCGATGCCCGTCCTGCATACATCAGCGCCGAAGGATAATTAAAATCCGTTCCGTCATACGACAAGTCATGGGACGAACCGTCCATAAACGTATCTTCAATAATACTGCTTACGCCGGTTTCACTCTGCACGGAGCTGTTATAGGACAAATCCTCAAACATAAACACATTTGTTTCGTTTAAGAAGTTACGCGGGTCAAGGGCATACTGCACCAATGCGCTTGAAGCCTGTACCCAGCCGCCGCTGTCCAATTCATACCACGAACCGCTCTCCCAGTCGTATGCGCCATCCGCCGTTGACTTCCACGAGCTTTTTGCCGAAGCATAAATCAGGCTCCGGCCAAGTACATTTTCATTTTCAACGACCGTATCCCAGTCCTTGTCCACAAAATCCGCAACAAATATCCACTTTGGATACTTCGCATGCAGACTGCGCAAATCTTCCTTATAAGATTCCGGGAAGCCCTGACTTGAAAGATAGCTCTCAAAATCCGTATCGTCCGAATAGTCAATATCCGTACTGTCTACCGTGACATATTCACTCGTCACATAGCCCTTGGTGTAAGTACCGTTTAAATAAAAACCCACCTGATACCACGCGTAGGTATCACTCGTCTGCACCGTATCCAGAATTTCAAAATGGAATCCGCCGCTGACCTTTGTAATGACATTTGCCGTACTGGAGGTATCTGTCGATGAACGGATACGAAGTCCTGTGACACCGGCATTGACCGTTCCCGTCTTCTCCTGTGCATAAGCCGTCACCGGCTGTATCTGTGCCGTAAGCACCGGCAGCGTTGAAACACACATCACCACCGCCAGACACGCAGCTTTCATTTTTGTCAGTAAACGTTTTCTTTTTTCATGTACGTTCTTCCCCATAGTGTCCTCATTTCTGTACTGTTTCCTGCACTTACTCTGCCGTTTACAAGTTAATTGTTCTTACCGAATTCAGAAAGCTTTAAGCCTTCATTTCTTTCCAGTACCATATTGACACTCCAGCTGTTCACAAAGATTAACAGCGGATTGTCCTTTAAGTCCTTAATCTTCTTCATATCGGAAGTACCGACAATGCGGTTTACATCGATTTCTTCCGGATTTTCAATCCAGCGGATATATTCATACGGAAGCTGTTCCAGTTTAATCTCTACGTTGTATTCGTTTTTCAGGCGGTATTCAAGCACTTCAAACTGCAAGACACCGACAACACCGACAATGATTTCTTCCATACCGGTATTAAATTCCTGAAAAATCTGAATCGCACCTTCCTGTGCAATCTGGCTGATTCCCTTGATAAACTGCTTCCTTTTCATCGTATCCATCTGTCTGACACGTGCAAAATGTTCCGGTGCGAAGGTCGGGATTCCGTCAAATTCAAACTTCTGGTTGGACTTGCAGATTGTATCTCCGATAGAAAAAATACCCGGATCAAATACACCGATAATATCTCCCGCATAGGCTTCTTCAACAATGTGGCGTTCCTGTGCCATCATCTGCTGTGGCTGGGCAAGACGGATTTTTTTGCCGCCCTGTACGTGGTTGGCTTCCATGCCTGCCTCAAACTTTCCGGAGCAGATTCGCATAAATGCGATTCTGTCACGGTGTGCCTTATTCATATTCGCCTGAATCTTAAATACAAATGCCGAAAAGTCTTCTTCAAACGGATTAATCTCCCCAATTGAAGAATGTCTTGGCAGCGGAGAGGTTGTCATGTCCAGAAAATGCTTTAAGAACGTTTCCACACCGAAATTCGTCAGCGCCGAACCGAAAAATACCGGTGTTAAGTTTCCTTCCTGCACCTGTTCTAAATCAAATTCCGCACTCGCACCGTCCAACAGTTCAATATCTTCTGTGAGTTTGTCAAAATAGCCCTGTCCGATTTCCGCAAGCAGTGCTTCATCATCTACGGCGATTTCCTTCGTTTCAACCTCTTTTTGTCCGTTCATTGCCGCTTTAAATAAGGAAACGTCTTTTGTATTGCGGTCATACACACCTTTAAATTCCTTGCCGCAGCCGATTGGCCAGTTGACAGGACAGGTACTGATACCCAATACACTTTCAATTTCATCTAACAGCTCAAACGGGTCATTGGCTTCACGGTCCATTTTGTTGATAAATGTAAAAATCGGTATGTGACGCATAACACAGACCTTAAACAGCTTAATCGTCTGTTTTTCCACACCCTTTGACGCATCAATTACCATGACCGCCGAATCCGCTGCCATTAAGGTTCTGTACGTATCTTCCGAGAAGTCTTCATGACCCGGCGTATCCAGAATATTAATGCAGTATCCGTCATAATTAAACTGCAATACAGATGACGTTACGGAAATACCTCTTTCCTTTTCAATCTCCATCCAGTCTGAAACCGCGTGTTTTGCGGTCTTTTTCCCCTTTACCGACCCTGCCAGGTTAATCGCTCCGCCGTAGAGCAGAAACTTTTCCGTCAGTGTGGTTTTACCGGCATCCGGGTGGGATATAATGGCAAATGTTCTTCTTTTTTCAATCTCGCTTCTAATGTCAGCCAATTTTATTTCTCCTTGTTTTACTTCTTATTTTCTGTCTGCCTGAAATGATGAAAGGGTGCCGCACTAACGCAATGTTTCACCTTAGTGTGACAGCCCTTTTCACTGTTCTTCGCCCAGTACTATGCATTTAATGCAAATTTATAAGAAACCTCGGATTTGTCATCGATTCTTCTGAATACATTTACCACACGGTTCATCACTTCTTCAAAATCTTCTTCTTTTTCTACTTCGATGCTGACAATCTGTCCGTCATCTTTAATTTCTACGGATTTTACACGCGGTACTTCTAAAATCGTCTTTTTTGTATCTTCAACTTTCTCCGGTGTTGTCAGCATTTTACTCTTGCTCTTATATTTTACCTGATATGTTCTTGTCATTTCTTTGTCCTCCATCTATCAACAAACTTAAACATAAATTTTCATATTGAATTATACCGTATCAGCCGCATAACTTCAATTCTTTTCTGAAAAAAAATGTGCAAAACAACGGCTGATACAGCATAAATGCCTGTCATTGCTGCATCACCTGTCTCTACGGTACTATTGCCTGATGTCTGTGCGCCGGATTGCGTACTGCCTGAGTCCTGTTCAGACGCATTGGCACTGCTCTCTGATGCACTGTTTCCTGTGGATTCACCGGACTGTGTACTGTCATTGGATGTGCCGCCTGATGTATTTCCTGAATCTTCTTTGCCCTGTGTGTCATCATTGGTATCACCGTCCGGTATTTCCTGTGTATAAGGCACTGCCGTATAAGAAAGGAAATTACCGTCTGCATCGGTTGTATTCATCTGTGCCGCACCGTAACGTAACGGACTTGTAAATGTAATACCCTTGTCTGAAACCGTAAATGTTGTTGTACTGCCGAGTGCCACAACGGTTACACCTGCTTCATAGGTCATTGTGTATAAGTGCCAGTACTGCGGCAAATGATACTACAATCGCAAAAAATGCGGCAGTTAATTGATATAATGTTTTTTTCATCTTCGTTTTTATTCCTCTTTAATGTTTATATTAGTTCTAATTAATTTATATTAGTTTTTTAAATTTATGTTTGTCTAAACTAATGTCGGTTAGAATAACATATAACCTTTTATTTGTAAAGAACCAAAATTTACCTAAATGAATATTCATTTACAGTTTAATAATTTGTAATTAAAGAAGATGAGAATGTAACATCTGTTATAGATTTTGTTCTGATAAATGTAAATTGGGAAATAACTGCCCGAATACGGCTGAATAATATATATTTCAGCAAATATATATACACTAGATGCGTATGCCGTATTTGCTAAAATCATAAAAATATAAAAAAAAGAAGCGTTACCGCTTCATCACTAAACTTTATAAACAGGGGTGGAGAGAATCGAACTCCCACCAAAGGTTTTGGAGACCCCTATGATACCACTTCACCACACCCCTATATGATAAGAACAAAAAATCTGTTCCTTCAAAACTGCACATTAAAATTCTTTTTCATCCGATTATCCTCTAGATAACTCTCGTTCTATCCGTTTCTTTTTTGCAAACCTAACCTTCTTCGGTTAAGCCCTCGACCTATTAGTATGAATCAGCTCCACATGTCACCACGCTTCCACCTTTCACCTATCTACCTCGTCGTCTTCAAGGGGTCTTACTAGATTACTCTATGGGATATCTCATCTTGAGGGGGGCTTCACGCTTAGATGCCTTCAGCGTTTATCCCGTCCCGACTTGGCTACCCGGCCATGCACTTGGCAGTGCAACCGGTACACCAGAGGTCAGTCCATCCCGGTCCTCTCGTACTAAGGACAGCTCCTCTCAGATATCCTACGCCCACGCCGGATAGGGACCGAACTGTCTCACGACGTTCTGAACCCAGCTCGCGTACCGC